>JAABUU010002036.1_pt1 | contig 30605 bp, 27 predicted proteins | sample 5559301 | NCBI WGS metagenome assembly JAABUU01 (sample SAMN10711884, study PRJNA513360) | rock metagenome | isolation source: Antarctica rocks | place: Antarctica: Victoria Land, Richard Nunatak white
GCGCATCCTGATCCGCTGGGAGAAGAAGGCGGTCAACTACCTGGGGCTGTTGCATCTGGTCTGCGCCTACATCAGAACATGCGCGGGACTTTCAGGCAAGCCGGCCTAATGGGATAGGCTCTTAGCGCGGCCGTTCTGTGGCTGACTAATCTGGTAGGATGTTTACATCTCACGCAGCAGCAATTGGACTCAGCCCGTCAAGATGGTATTCCAGCGTCGTTGCCGGATGACTTGCATTTCCCAGCAGAGTCTGCCCCCGACACTCCCACCGCGCCGCCCTGAACAGGCTAGGCCGCCCGGTGACCGCCCCCCATCGCCGACCCCAGCACGATCTGTGCCGAGGGGGCCAGCGGCGCGGCGTCCGGCGGCTAAGTTCTCCAAACCGCCAACCGCTTGCCGCGCTGGCTCGTTCCCAGAGGAGACCAGAGACAGTAGCATCAAGACATTCCTGTCAAGACGGACACGCCCCCGCCACAACGGCAGGCTATGATGACAGGATCGGTCCCGGTGAAGAGCCTACGCGACCGACTTCAGCCCCTTCTTTTTCACAAGGGTCAGCAGCTTGAGACTAGACCCTTGCGGGTGCTTCTCGCCGCGCTCCCACTTGCTGACCAGTCCGACGCTCACATTCAGGTAGCGCGCAAAAACCGCCTGGCTTGCGGCTTCCCGGACCCGAAGGGCACGGATTTCCGCTGGCGTTAAGGGTTCCACCGGCGTCAGACACAGCGCGTCGAACTCACGCAGCGTGCGCGCGGGCATCGCGCCCGCCGAGTGGAGGTCTTCCGCCGTTTCGTGGATCGCCGTCATGATGGCGCTTTTATATCGCTTCCTCATCACAGATTACCTCGATCAAAGCTCCTTCCTGAAGCACCCTGGCGAGAATATCCTCGTCATAGGCGAACATCACGGAAGCCAATTTCTTGAACCCGGCTAATTCGTCCGCCCCGATGTTTTGTCTCGCGTTCTTCGCAAAGCCATAAACGAAGAAAGCGAGATCACCGATCTTGAACAAGATGATCGTGCGGAACCCGCCGGACTTCCCCTCATCTGGCCGCGCGACGCGCTGCTTAATCACGCCGCCGCCAAGGTTGGCATCAATGTTCCCCTGGCCGGCTTCCCTCACCGCCTGACACAGCGCGGCGTCCACGATGACGGCTCGGCGCGCATAACGGTCAAAGGGCTTGGTTTTGAAGATACGCATCGGCAGTCAGGCTCTTGAGTATTATAGCACTGAGAACCATCATTTAAGAGGGATCAGGCGAAATTATTTCCAGGCCCTATACGCTGCCAGCCCTATCACCGTGTCGTCATGCGCCCCCGGACGCGCCCCCATCCGGGGACAGCTCGCCTGCGCCGTCATCCAGGAACCCACCCCGCCGCGAGCGGCGACCCTCCCCTGTGGGGAGGGTGAAGAGTTGCTGTATCAGGCGTCCGGTTCTCCCCTCCTGCCCCTCCCTAACAGGGAGGGGTGGCGAAGCCCTAGCGAGCCGGGGTGGGTTACTTCAGCCGCCCCACTGCCGCCGCGTCCAGCGTCTTGACGCCCTCCGTGGCGCTGATCTTCAGCGCCTTGCCGTTGTCCAGGACGACCAGCACGTTGTCGCCGAGACTCGTGTAGGCGGCCAGGCGGGGGAGGACTTTCAGCAGGGCAAAATGGGCGTCGCTGAAGGCTTGCACGACCGTCAGCTCCTTCTGCTTGGCCGGGTCGTAGGCGCTATCGGTCCAGACGCCGCCTTGCAAGGTGAAGGTCTTCGCGCCCACCGTGCGGACGCGGTCGCCGACGGCTTTGGCCTGTTCCTCGTCGTAGCCGGCCAGGCCATTGGCGACAGAAGCGCGCTTGGCGGCATGTAGTGTCTGGCTCTGGGTCGTGGCGGTCGCCCCGCTGGAGAGGGCATACACTCGGCTAACGCCCGGCGGCAATGGGGCGGGCTTGGCGGCGGCAGGTGTGCCGCCGGGGAAGCCACCCGCGCCTCCGCCGAAGCCACCTCCGCCGAAGCTGCCCCCGCCGAAGGAGTCGTTCGTGCCGCTGGTTGGGACGGGTGGAGCGCCGAGAGCGACCGGCACACGGTCACGCCGGAGACCGTGGACGGGGCCATTGAAGGGTTGGGCTTCCTCGCTGCCGTCGGTGACGAGGAAGGATGTGTAGGGGGTGACGACGCCGTACTCTCTGGACAGGCGGACGATCTCGGAAACCATCTCGGGGTCATCCGGGCCGCTGGTCGCGTCGGTCTGGCGCAGGCGGATGGCGTCCAGCAGATACCCGATCTTGCGGGTAGCCCACAGGCGCGGCAGGAAGTCGTTCGTGTCGGACACGGCGGGCAGGGTCGTCGTCAGGGCGTAGGACACGGGCTTGCCGCCGACGCTGCCCATCAGGTGGGCGGTGACGGGGCCGCTGCCGGTGTAGCGGCCCGCGATCAAAAGCTGCGAGCCGGTGAACAGGTCGGACAGCTCGGACGGGCGCGGGTAAAGCTCCGCCGTCTGCGCGCCGCCGATCTCAACGTGAACGTCGGTCAGGACGGGCGAGGCGACCTTTTTGTAGAAGCGGGAGACTTTGGCCTCGATGTCCTCTTCGGGGCGGACATAGTCCGAGTCGCCCCGGTTGGCCTCGGCCAGACGGTCTAAGAAGTGGACGTCCACGTCATAACCGACGCCGAAGTCGAACAGGCGGACGTTTCGCGCCCGGCTCAGGGCGCGGGCGTCCGCCGTGATCTTCGCATCATCCGTCTCGCCGACTGTGGGCAGGCCATCCGTCAGGAAGATCGTCATGTTCTGAGAGGCCCCTCCGCCGCCTCCTACTCCCCCATTATTGGGGGCGGGGGGGCCTCCCACCGGGAACATCTTCAAGGCGGCGTCGAGTGCGTCGTGGATGTTCGTTCCGCCCTCGGCCTCGATGCCCTTGACGAAGGCCAGGCCGCGCCTCACGTTGTCGGGCGTGGCCCGCAGCAGGCCGCCGGGGCTAAGGATGTCGTTGGACTCGTTGAACGTCATCACGTTGAACTCGTCCTGGGGCCGCAGGTTTTGCAGGACGTAGGCGAGGGCGTTGCGGGCCTGCTCGATCTTGGGGCCGGCCATCGAGCCGGAGCGGTCCAGGACGAGCACGACGCGCTTGGGCAGGGTGGGTGCGTCCGGCAGGGTCATCTTGGGCGAGGCCATCAGCAGGAAGTAGCCCGAATCGCGCTTGCCTTCCATCTGTTGATTAGGGGGCGTGAAGGCCGCCGGGCGCGGGCCGGGCAGCGAGACGTTGTAGGCCAGCAGCCCCAAGCCCACGGGGTCTTTGCGGACGGTGCTGTAGTAGAGGATAAAGTCGTCCTTGACACGCGCGCTCGTCGCCTCCCAGGTGACGGTCGCCGTCCGGTCGCCCGTGCGGCGGATGCTGACGTCGTGCGTCGGCGAGTAGATGTTGGCAAGGGAAGCGTCGTCCTGGAGCGTCACCTGCACCGTCGTCTCGCGCGGAAGCGGGCCGCCCGCCGCGCCGCCGCCCAGCGTCCCGCCGAGGAACGAGTAGACGTACTTGCGGGCGTCGCCGCCTTCCGGCGGCAGGGCCTCGGCGTACTTCAGAGTCACCTTGCGCGTGGCGTGGGGCGGGACGGGGTACAGCTTGACCTCATACGCGCCGCGCCCGACATAGCGCAGCAGGGCGGGGTCGCGCTGGCGGCGGACAATGCCCTCGTAGGTGTCGGCGGCCTGGTCTTTGTCCAGCAGCCGCCCGGTCATCTTCTTGTCCCCATCGTACAGCGCGAAGTCCGAAACGGTCGCGCCTTCGGGCAGCGGGAACAGGTACGAGCCTTCCTGCGCCCAGTCCGTGTCGTTGCGCCAGGTCTGCTCGACCTCGGTCTGGGCGACGCCGCCCGCGACCGTCGCTTTGATATGGACCGAGTCGATGGTCAGCATCTGCTGGAAGGGCGGCAGCCAGACCGGCGGGCGCGTCCAGGGGGGCAGGGGCGGGAACGGCATGATCTCCCGCCGGACCTGCCGGATTTGGGCGCGGGCGGGCAGCGGCTGGGTGCGGGCGGCGTACAAGGCCCCCGCGCCGACGAGCAGGGGCAGGGCGAGGGTCAGGGTCCGGCGGGTTTGGGTGGGCGGCATCACGGTTCTCCTCCAAAAAAGGGCGTCGTGTGGTTAGACCCGCGCCGCCGGCGGGGCCTTCAATTTGATGGCGAGGCATCATCGGCTGCCCGCCACGGATTGAAATCCGAGGCTGGGGAGCGCCCAGTGTCCAGGGGACACAAGATAAAGCAGACAAGAGGGGCCTCCCTTCTGCGTCTTCCGTCCCTGGACGGTGGGCTTTTCTCAGCCTCGGATTTCAATCCGTGGCGGCCAACGGGCGATCTCTCCGGGTATCATAGGGGCATGACACCCATCCGCGTCCTCTTGCCCGTGTTGCTCCTACCTGCCCTGCTCCTCGCCCTGCTGCTGCCCTCCGTCCTCGCCGCGCCGCCGGGCAAGGGTCGGCCCGCGCCTCCCCGCAAGCCCCGCTACCTCATGGCCCACTACATGCCCTGGTTCGGGGCCAAGCCGTTCTCCCAAGCGTGGGGGTGGCACTGGACCATGAACCATTACCATCCCGACACCATAGTCGGCGGGCGGCGTGAGGCCGCCTCGCACTTTTATCCCCTGATGGGGCTGTACGATTCGGGCGACCCGGACGCGCTGGACTGCCACGTCCTGCTGATGAAGCTGGCCGGCATGGATGGCGTGCTGATTGACTGGTACGGGACGGACGATTACCTAGACTACGGCCTGAACCAGCGGAACACGCTCGCCCTGGTCCGGGCCGTCCAAAAGGCCGGGCTGCGCTACGCCGTCGTCTACGAAGACCAAACCGTGCCCAAACTGATCGCCGGCCATGTCATCCCCGAAGCGGACGCCGTCGCGCACGGGCGGCGTCTGATGGCCTGGCTCCAGGCGCACTGGTTTTCAGACCCCGCCTACCTGACCCAAGACGGCCGTCCGGTCTTCCTCGTCTTTGGGAGCGGCTACTACACATCAGACCAGTGGACGCAGATCTTCGTGGGCCTGCCCCGCCCGCCCTTGTTCTTCACCGAGGACGGTCGCCGCGCGCCCGCCGACGGCGCCTTCGCCTGGCCCCAGCCCGGCGGCGGGACCGAAGCCAGTGTCCGCGCCCTGGACCGCTTCTACACGCTCGCCCCAAGCTGGCCGCAGTCGCTGCCCGCCGCCTGGCCGCGCTTCGACGACATCTATGCCCAGGCCGATGTCCACCCGTCGTGGGGCCACATTGACGACCGGGAGGGCCGGACCTATGCCGAGACTTTGGACCGCGCCCTGAAAAGCGATGCCCCTATCATCCAGCTTGTCACCTGGAACGACTGGGGCGAGGGCACGCAGATCGAGCCGTCGGTTGAGTTCGGCTGCCGCGACCTCGAAGCGACGCAGCGGGCGCGTCGCCGCTCTTTCGATCCCGCCTTCCCCTGCACGCCGCAGGATTTGCGGCTGCCGCTCGCGCTGTATGCCCTTCAGAAGAAGGACGGGGACGACCCCAAACGGCGGGCAAAGCTGGATGCCATCTCCCGCCTGCTCTTCGCCGGGAAAACAAAACAAGCGCGGGCGCTGCTGGCCGGGATGGACCCGGCCTTAAAGACCGCCCCCCATCCCTAAAGGTTAGCGCGCCCTGATTCCGGGGAAACCTAAAGAAAACGCCCCTTTCGTGTTCTTTTCTCATGTTCTTTTCATATTTGCCCCGTATTCTAGGGGTAGCAATCGGTTGACGGAGGAGAAACGCAATGAAGACAGACACATTCCGTAAAGGCCGCGCCGTGGTGGTCGGCCTCACTTTGATGACGACGCTGGCAGCCGCCGCCCTGGCGCAGGGGCCGGACCCTAACGCCCCGCCTCCCGGCGGCTTCGGCGGCGGACCGGGCGGCGGGGGCGGCTTCGGCGGCGGCCGGGGCGGCTTTGGCCGCGCGCCTTTTGCCTTCGGAACGGTCAGTGCCGTGGACGCGAACGCTGGGACGATCACGATCGCCTCGCAGTTCGGCGGCGGCAATAACTCGCAGGTGATCAAGGTTGGCACGGACGCGCAGGTCGTCTCGCAGACCGACACGACGGTGGCCGATCTGAAGGTCGGCGACCAGGTGCAAATCCAGGGCGTGCCGACCGGCATCACCGCCTCGCAGATCACGGCGGGCACGCCGCCGACCGGCCTGCCCGGCATGGGCGGCTTCGGTGGCCGGCGCGGCGGCTTTGGGGGACCGGGCGGCCCCGGCGGAGGCGGCAATGCGGCGGGCGCACCGAACGCGGCTCAGGGCTTTGCCACGGCGACGGGGACGATCAAGGCTTTGCCGACCAAGACCGACCCGCACATGACGATCAGCCTGGGGACGGACGTCCAGCTCTACCTGAAAGTGGCCGACGGGGCCAAGATCACCCGGTACACAGCGCTGAAGCTCACCGACCTCAAGGCCGGTGACCGGATCATCGCGACCGGCCAACCGGGCGCTGACGGCACCCTGACCGCCAGCGCCGTGGGGGTCAATATGCCTATGATGCAGGGCGGCTTCGGCGGTGGCGGCTTCGGTGGCCCTGGTGGTGGCTTCGGCGGCCGGGGCGGTCGCAACCGTCGCGGCGGAGGCGGCTTCGGCGGCCCGAACGGCGGCGGTGGCGGCCCGAACGGCGGTGGCGGCTTCGGCGGTCCTCCGCCTCCCAGCCCGAACGACGGCAACGGCCCGCCTCCGCCCGCCCCGAACGACGGCGGGATGACTCAGTAGAAGCAGCGGGACACAAGGAACAAATGGGGGTCGTCACAGCATCGTGACGGCCCCGTTTTGGTGCGTGGATTTTAAGAAGAGGACGCCGCCGAAGCCCCCCTAAAGGCGGCGGGCGCGGGGCTGTCAAAGGGGAGGCATCCAGAAACCGGGAACTCTGACCGCCCAAACGGGATTATAACAGGATTGGAATGGCGGCACGGCTGCCGCGCCTGGAAAGATCCCTCGTGAATCGCACCCCCGGACTGGCCTTTATCTTCGTCACGCTCCTCATTGACATCCTCGGCTTCGGCCTGCTCATCCCGATCCTGCCCAAGTTTGTCGCCGTTCTGTCGCACCGGGGCATCAGCGCGGGGGCGCGGGACTACGGCTGGCTGCTGGCCCTGTACGGGGGGATGCAGTTTCTGTTTTCGCCGCTCCTGGGCGCCCTGAGCGACCGGTACGGGCGGCGGCCCATTTTACTGCTGTCGCTGCTGTTTTCCGGGCTGGACTACGTCATCATGGCGCTGGCCCCCAGCCTCGTCTGGCTCTACGTCGGGCGGACGCTGTCGGGCATCACCGGCGCGAGCTTCACGGCGGCGACGGCCTACATCGCCGACGTCAGCCCGCCCGAAAAGCGGTCGCAAAACTTCGGCTTGATCGGCGCGGCCTTCGGCATCGGGTTCATCCTCGGCCCCGCTGCGGGCGGCCTGCTGGGAACGTGGGGGCCGCGCGTCCCGTTCTGGGCGGCGGCGATCTTGGCCTTCGCCAATCTCCTCTATGGCTGGCTCATCCTGCCCGAGTCGCTGTCTCCCCAATACCGGCGGCCCTTCGCGTGGCGCGAGGCGAACCCGCTGGGCGCCCTGCGCGTGCTGGGGCGCTATCCGGTCGTGTGGGGATTGACGGGGGCGCTGGCGGCCGGCAACCTGGCAGGGCAGTCCTTGAATAGTACCTGGGTCCTGTTCACGACGGCCCGCTTCGGCTGGGGCGTCCGCGAGAACGGCCTGTCGCTGGCCGTCTTCGGCGCAGTCGCGCTGGTCTTCCAGGTGGGCCTGGCGCGCGTCCTGCTGCCCCGGCTAGGCGACCGCCGCACCGTGCTGGTCGGCCTGGCCGTCGGCGCCGCCCAATACGTCGCCTTCGCGCTGGCGACGCGGGGGTGGATGATCTACGCCATCACATTCCTGGGCGGCGTCAGCTTCCTGTCCGGGCAGGCGATGCAGGGGCTGCTCTCGCGGCAGGTGGGGGAGGACGAGCAGGGGACGCTGCAAGGGGCGCTGACGAGCCTGGTCAGCCTCACCGGCATCGTTGGCCCAGTCCTGGCGACAAGTCTGTTCGCCTACTGGACCCGCCCCGCCGCGCCGGTTCAGGTTCCCGGCGTGTCCTTCTTCCTGGCCGCTCTGCTGACCGCCCTCGCCCTGGCGCTTTCGGTGCGCGCGCTGCGGGAACCCAAGAGGATCGCCCCCTAGCCCCCGTTCTGGGGGACCGAAAAAGACCCCGGAGGGTCGGGTCCCCCGACCCCTACACCGCCGACCGTAGGGGCGGGGAAACCCCGCCCCTCTTTTGGTGCTAATATACTTGACGCACAAAGAGCCTAGAGGCAAGAAAAAGGCCGCTTGTTAGGCGGCTTCGGCGGAAGCAACAGTTGAAAACTACCGCTTTCGTGCCTGAAGGTAGTTCATGGCGGCGACTGTTGGAATCGCCATGATGGGAACAAAAAGAAACGTACTCCAATACGGCATATGGTGGTAATGGAACCAGAATGAGACGGATACAGGGGCTAGGGTCGCAAAGCATAGCCAAAGCACTTGGAACATAAACTTCTGAGCCGGTTGTCTGTTCATCATGCCGCTTCCTTGTGACGCTTCTTGGGCTTGCCCTCTTGCTCTTGTTTCTGCTGTTCAGCCTTTTCCTTTGCGATCTCTTCGTCTAGTTCGTGCTTGGGGACGGCGAAGAGGCGGCGGGCTAGGTCGGTGAAGTTGTCGAATGGCGTTGGTTTTTCGGCGTGGGCGTCGTCATTCATCTTAGTGGCAGCCTTTCAACTTTCCCGTTGTCATTAACACGCAAAAGCTGCAGTTTTCATGCTCTACCCCTTTCTGTATTGATTGCCAGTTCTTTACCACGAAAATTGCCTGATCCCAGCGCGGGCGATTAACATAGCCGTTAGGGAAAAACACAGTTTTCAAGTTCTGTTCTATAAGAACAGACCGCTGGGCGGCATTCTTGTAAATCCTGAGATCGGTAGTTACCGCCGTCCATCCTTCGCTCGCGACTCTAGGAATCCATACTTCGTCAGGGGTTGACGCTTCCATGGATTCTGTCAAATGGCAGGCTTCAACACCCAGTTCTTTTAGGATGTTCACGATCTGCCGACTGAAGTTGTTATCGAAGAAATACACTAGGCGGCTTTTAGAAGGACCTCGTATTCAATTGCGTTGGATACGGCTTCCTCGCTGACGCCATACCATTTAGCAATGTCCCGCGGCGCTTCACCAGTCCTTGCCATTTGATACAAGACATAGGTTGAAACACCGGACGCTTCATCTATAGGCTTGCCAAATGAGCGTTTCGGGTCAAGAACTATGCCTTTCTCTGTTCCCAAAGGATAGTAGCGGATAACCCCCAGGTCGCTATACTCCAAGTTCCTGAAATACGGACGGGCGATCTCGTCAATCACCATTTGGCTCAATTTGAGGTCTTTCAAGACCTTTGACTTAGTAACTCCTTCAATGTCCTTGAACTCTAAAGTGGCGAAGATGCCTTTGCCGTCAGTATCAAACTGCTTCACTGCAAAGGGGTGATTGTTGTTAAAATCCCGTTGCGCTTCTGACGCTGCTGCGCGTATAGTATAGAGCGAAACGCCCTCTCTGTGAAACAGCCGAATGAACAACAGTTCAATTAGGTTTTGGAACGTCAAGAACACTTCATTGATGCCGTCAATAGTTGACAATTGAATCAATGGCGGCGAATATCGCTTGTGGTCTTTCCGTCCAAAGTAATAGCCTGTCACCCAACGGCGAACGGTATCCGCCCGCATTTGCAGTATCCGGGCGGCTTCGGATATTGAGTATAGTCCTTTTCCGAGTAGAGAACCGTCTAGCATTTTTTGCCCTATTTCGTTAGTGATACTCTCATTATACCACAGCAAACAAATGTTTGTTTGCTGTGGTTAGTGTTTGTTTTGGCTAGGTTCTCTGCTGGTGAATCGCTTTCCTTCCTCATTTTCGCTGTTATGAGCCGTACAGGGTTAAGTGCCCGTGCGTCAACTGCTCATACGTCAGGCTCCGGCCCGCTATTCGCCCAAGAGCCGCCGTGAACCGTTGCAGGTCGCCGTCTTTGCAGGCATTGTAGCGGTAGACCTGTTCGTCAAGATACCGCTCTAGGTGCTGAGGAGAGCAGTAAGTGTAAGTGCCTTTGATCGTTCGCTTTAGCAAGCACCAGAAGTTCTCTAGGCCGTTCGTGTGAACGCCGCCCTCCACATACTTGACGGCGTGATCTACAAACAGGTGGTAATATTCCGGCGTCAAGCCCCGATAGGCGGGGAAGGCATCCGTCACTAGCAGTGTACCCGGATTGACCTGCTTCTGAATCTCGCCGTGCAGGGTTTCGCGCTTGGTGTTGTCAATGACGAACGCCCGAAGTTCGCCGCCGCGCTCTTTCAGGTCCATAACAGCCGTCTTGCCGACGGAGCCGCGCCCGGCGTGAAGTTTCTTGTCTTCGTGCTTGTTCTTTTCCAGGCCGCCGATGAATGTCTCATCCGCTTCAACCGCGCCGGACAGTTTGCGGAACGTGCCCGTCTTCATGGCAAGGCGGATGTGGTGGAGCATGAACCACGCGCTCTTTTGCGTCACACCGATAGAGCGGTGGAGTTCGTAAGAGGAAACGCCGTTCTTGGCATTGGCGATAAGCCAGATCGCCGTCAGCCACTTGTCCAGCCCCATGGGAAATCTGCAAATATCGTGCCAACCTTGATTGAAAACTGCTTCTTGCAAGAAATACACCGCCAGATACGCCGGGTGGCGATAAAATGGGCGTCCTTCGCCTTGCAGTGGGGGCAGACAATCCCGTCCGGCCAGACGAACGCCATAGCGATCCTACTGCATTGGGGGCGGGGGTGTCCTACTGCCCCAGCGGCGCCATCGGCGGCAGGCCGGCGCCCGGAGGGCCGGGCGGCGGTTCGGGCGACGTGACGCTGGCGATGACGTGGAGGAAGGCCGGCTTCAGGGCGGGCCAGTCGGACTCAAGGCACTGGCAGACGACGACGGCGGTCGTGCTGCCCCCCACAAGCGAGGCCCGGTAGCCGTGGACGCGCCCGCCCAGCCCGAAGACGTTGCCGTTGGCGGTCCATTCGGACAGGCGGGCGTCACCCATCTTCTGCTCGAAGTCCGCTACCTTTGTCTCGTGGTAGCCCTTGTGGATCGCCGAGGTCGCGATGCGCCACTGCTTGTGCAGCACGCCCGCCTTGGAGCCGGTCAGCGTCTGTGGGTCGGCGTTGTTGTGCATCACGTCATAGGCGACCAGGGTGGCGACCGTGTCCGTGGTGATGTCAATCGTGGCGCTGCCCGATTGGAACAGGACGCCCCCAGTCGTCGAGTCCTTGCCTACCATCTGCTGCGCCTTGTCGGACGGCGTCGTCTCCCATCCGCCCGGCGCGGTGCAGGAGAACGACTTGTCCTGGGCGGTGAACGTGGTCCAGGTGGTCGGAGCCGTGCCGTGCTTGGGCGTCAGCAGGAAGACTGCGACGAGGAGGACGGCGACGACAGCCAACCCGACACCCAGCCATATCCCCATCTTGCCGCCGCTCCCGGAAGGCGCGGAGGCGACGGGGCGCGCGAGGTACGGCGCCCCGCCGCCGGGCCGGGGTGCATACGCCCCCGCCCCGCCGCCGGGCGGGATAAAAGCTGGGCCGCCTCCAGACGGCGACGGCGGGGGCGCGGCGACAGGGATCGGGTTCCCGGCCAGATCATACTTGACTTCAGGCGCTCCGCCCCCCGGCTGGCCGGACGACGGTTGGGAGGACTCAGGTTCCGGCATTGGGTTCCCGGCCAGGTCATACTTGGGCATCTTCGGGTGCTCCTTTGTCCCGCCGGGCGCGACGGCCATGATTACGGATTTAATGCCGGCGAGGGTGCTGCCATTATACGAAAAGCAGGCGGACCTGTCAAGAAGAAGGTAACGGAAGTTTCTCGGACAGGACGGGCGACTTCAGTCGCCATATCTTCCCCGGCCACTCCTGCTTCAGTTGACAGCCCGCCCCCGAATCTGCTATCCTGCGGGCATGAACGAGACGATTGACTTGGCCCCCGAAGGGCGGCGGTTTTCCGTGGCGGCGGCCGGGGACGCCGCGCGCGTCCGTGTCGAGGGCGAGCCGGGCAAGGTCGGCGGGCGCGCCTGGGCCTCGGCTGATTCGCTGGTCGTGGACGTGCGGCAGGAATCCGCTGTCGCGCTGCCCGTCCAAATCGCATTCGGGACGGCGCGGGACGCCCAGACGCCCGCCCTGCGTGCCGTCCTGGGTGTGCTGCCGGGCGTCACGACGCGGCTGGTCTTTCCGCTGTCCGCCCTGAACGCCGAGACCGTCTTCCTGCCCCGGACGCCGGGGCGGCTCAAGGCGACGGTGCAGGGCGTGCCGACGCGGGTGGAAGACGTGTGCTGGGTAGAAATCGCCGTGGGCAAGGTGGGCGCGGACGTTTCGGTCGAACTTTCCAACTGGCAGGTGACGGCCGACCCTCAGCCCCTCGTCCCGGACGGGCCTGTCCTGGTAGACGAACTCGGCCAGTGGACGGCGCGCGACTGGCCGGGCAAGGCGGGAAGCGCGGAGGAGATGGCCCGCCGGCTCCAAGCGGCGGCGTCCGCGCCCCCGCCCGCCGCGCGGCCCGGCCTGACCCGCTACGGCGGCTCGGCCAGCCTCACGTTCGCCCCGACGGGCTGGTTTCGGACGCACCATGACGGGCGGCGCTGGTGGCTGGTGGACCCGGAGGGCGGGGCGTTCTGGAGCGCGGGCGTGGACTGCGTCGGGCCGGAATCCAGCGCTTGGGTGTCGGGCAATGAGGCGCTGTGCGCGTGGCTGCCGCCGCAGGAAGGCGCGTTCGCGCCGGCGTGGCATGGGGCGCAGTTTTCCTGGGCGACGGCCAACCTTATTCGGGCCTTCGGCGACGCTTGGCGGGACGGCTGGACGAGCCTGACGCGGCGCGCGCTGGCCGGCATGGGCTTCAACACCGTCGGCAACTGGTCGGACGGCGAGTTCGCGCGCGGGTCCGGCCTGCCCTACGTCTGGCCCCTGGCGGGGTTTCCGACGACCGAGACGACCGTCTTCCGCGACTTTCCCAACGTTTTTGCGCCCGAATACAAGGCCCGTGCCGAGGCGTTCGCCCAGCAGCTCCTCCCCTTCCGGGACGACAAAATGCTGATCGGCTACTTCCTCCGCAACGAGCCGCTGTGGGCCTTCGGCGCGTTCCGCCTGGCCGAAGAAATGCTGCGCCAGGACCCGGCCCGCGCGCCCCATTGCCGCCGCGCCCTGGTCGAGCGCCTGCGCGCGGCGCATGGCGACGACGCCGCAGCGTTCCGGTCGGCGTGGGGGGGGCTGGCTCCCGGCTTCGACGCCCTGGCGGAGTACCGCCTGCCGGACCCCGCCGCGCTCACGGACGCGGCGCGGGCCGACTTGGGCGCGTTCTCCCGCGAAATGATTGATGCCTATGTCCGCATCCCCAGCGAGGCGTGCCGCGCCGTGGACCCGCACCACCTCAACCTCGGGATGCGCTGGGCCTGGATCGCCACCGACGACCTGCTGGCCGGATCGGACGCCTGCGACGTGTTCTCCCTGAACACCTACAGCTTCGGCGTGGACCCGGAGGCCGTCCACAAAGCCGCCGCGTCGGGGCGGCCCGTCCTGATCGGCGAGTTCCATTTCGGCGCGACCGACCGGGGCCTGCCCGCCTCCGGCCTGAAAGGGGTTCACACGCAGGCGGACCGGGGCCGCGCCTACCAGTACTTCGTGGAGCAGGCTGCCGCCCTGCCGGACGTGATCGGCACACACTATTTCCAGTGGAACGACCAGCCCTTCTTGGGCCGCTTTGACGGCGAAAACTGGCAGATCGGCGTTGTGGACGGCTGCCACCGGTCCTACCCGGAGCTTGCGGACGCCGCCCGCGCGACGCACGAGCGGATTTACGACGTGGCAACGGGTCAAGTCCCGCCGGTCGCCGCGCCGCCGGAAGAAGCGGGACGGCTGGGGTACTAAAAGATCAACCCACGAAGGTAATGCCGTGAAGGAATAAACTTTGCTGTGGTAGAATTACGACCACACCAGCGCGAAACCTAACGGCGTCGCCTTATCAACATCGTTTTTGCGTGGAAACTACTATGGAAGATACTTGTCCTTATTGTCATGTTTCTTTGCGCGAACGTGGTAGCTACTGTCACTCATGTGGCAAACAAGCTCGATGCAAATCTTGTCGGACAGTACTGGGTGCTGATGATCCTTTTTGCGTAGGCTGATGATCCTTTTTGCGTAGAATGTGGCACTGCTGTAGGTGCTAACTCATCTAGCTCAGACAGCGGCAGTCAGATTTCCGCTGCTGTCAACACTATAGAATTTGATGAGTCTGCCAAAACTCGCACTATTCGAGCGAAACTGACAGATGCGTCTGTCGGCAATCTCAGTGGTGCTTTTGGACTATTCATGGGCGGCCGGATTCCGCCTTCGACAGCCCAACGTCGTCAACCCTTGGCCGAACCCAATCCCGCCGATCCAATACAGCTTTCGTTGCCAGAACCATCCACTGATGCTGTTTTCATTGATGAGGCTTCACAAGAGCAGAAGGCTCCAACGGCAGAGCAGACTCCAGCAGAGCCAGGGTCTGACAAAGAGAAACTAAGTGAGTTTTTTAGGCGGAACGGCGAACAGTTGAAACTAGATGACTCTCGGCTGAAGGCCAAGGGAAAGTTGGACTTCGCAAGAAGACTTACTGTTCTCTTTCTCTATGCCCATGAGCAGTATGGCAAAAGTTCAGTTCCTCGCGTTGAACTAAACACTGTTCTCACGAAAGAAAACGTCTACGACAGTAACCTAATCAACTGGCTGAACAACACCACTGAACTAAGGGTGGAAAATGATCAGATTGAGTTGAAGAAAGAGGGCCGAGAGCACGCTAAACAGGTGTTGACGGAGGCGCTTGATTCCAACACGAAGAATGCGTGGATGCCTGATACTGCGTCTCGGTCAAAGAATGCTAAAACTGAGCCAGCCTCAGAAGACAAAAACTCGAAAACTGACAACAAATCCACGCCTGCCAAGTCCAACACGGGTAAAGTTACTGCCGTTGCTAAAGTTACTGCCGTTGCTAAGGATGTTGCAGAATGGCTCAATAAGTGGAAGGCATTAGATCTAAAGATCGATGGGCACACGATAATCAAGGACCGCAAGATAGCAGAAAAAGGCATATTTGGCTTGTGGGCCATCAGGCGCGCTATGAGCGACGATGCCAAAATAGTCTCTCGGACTAAACTGGCTAGCTTTCTCTATGAAGCCTTCGAGGTTAAAGTAGATGATCGCTCGCTAGAAGATGCCCTTAAAACGGACTCCGTCAAAGATAAAGTTCTGAATGTTAAAGGGACCATGTTCCAGATTTTGCCCCCCGGCATGAAGTATGCAGAGCAAATGGCTGGGCTTATTGAGCCTAATCCTATGCCTGGGTGAAGCAGGTAAGAGTGCCACAACATTATGACCGTAAAGTTCACGCCTCAACAGCTAATTGCGGAACTCTCCATGAGTGTTGATCCTGCCTTCGCGAGAGCTGCCGTAACTTCCTATGTGGAGTTGCAACAACGGTTTCTCGCTGGCGATTGGAAGCCCGCTGAATTAGATGGTGGACGCCTGTGCGAAGCTGTCTCCCGGTGTTTACTTCAACTCGACACAGGCACAGTTAGTCACCCAGACTTACCGGGAGCCATTCGGGACGTTCTTCTCAGTCAAAATCGCCCCCACTCTTTGTCGCAGAAGGACAGATTTCACATCGCCAAAGTAATAGAAGTCGTTTACAAATTCCGCTCTGACCGAGGTGCGGTTCACATTTCTGTAGACTACACGGCAAATTACATGGACTCGATGTTGGTGTTGCATGCTGGTAAATGGATGTTCGCTGAACTTCTCAGATTAGCATGGAACAAAGATCAAAAGGTTGTAGCCGAGACTATCGCTCAACTTGTTCAATTAGAGCACTCTATGATTCACGAGTTGGATGGAAAGCCTCTAGTGTTAGCAAAAGGAGTTTCGGCCCCAGAGGAGATTCTGTTACTCCTTAACCATGCAACAAACAATCGACTAACCCGCGCTGAGTTGAAGCAGCAGGCCGCGTTGCAAAAGCCGACGAACATCGACACAGCAGTCAAGCGGCTAATCGACAATAAGGAAGTTCGGCCTGTTGGGAATAACGAAGTGGCTTTGACTCCCAACGGGCAAAAGCGTGTCATGGAAGAAATACTACCTAAGTACAGTCCTGCATAAAACTTGAAGCCGAAATCACCCGCTTCATCCACGCAACCACAAGTACGAACTCTAGCCTCCTGCCGTGGCTGGTTTGACAAACCCTCGCAAAAATGCTATCCTTGCCGTGGAAGAACGGCCCGGATAATTTCGCACGCGAGGCGACCCATGACACACTCCCTCGGCACGTTTTCGTTCGTTTTGCACTCCCACATCCCCTATGTCCTCGCGCATGGCCGCTCCCCGCACGGCGCCGACTGGCTCTCCGAGGCGGCGGCGGAAACGTACCTGCCCCTGCTGGATACTTGCCGCCGTCTGATTGCCGAAGGGCTGTCCCCCAAGATCACCCTGGGCCTGACTCCGGTTCTGGTGGAACAATTGCGCGACCCCAGCTTTCAGGACGAGTTCTCGGGCTACCTGCGCGGCAAAGTGGAGGCGGCGCAGGCCAACCAGGAGCAGTTCCGGCGGGACGGCAATTACCACATGGCCTACCTCGCGCGCTATTGGGAGGACTGGTACGGCAGGGGTCTGGCGGACTTCGAGGGCAAATATGGGCGCGACATCGTCGGTGCGTTCGGGGCGCTCCAAGACGCCGGGCATATCGAGATCATCACGAGCAGCGCGACGCACGGCTATTCGGCTCTTTTGTCCCAGGACACCAGCCTCCAGATGCAGGTGAAAACGGGCATTCAGTCGTACCAGCGCCACTTTGGGCGCAAGCCGCGCGGCTACTGGCTGCCGGAATGCGCCTACCGCCCCCGCTACCACTGGGCGCCGCCGGTCAGCGTGCCGGACGTCCCGCGCACGCCTGTCTTGCGTAAAGGTGTGGACGAGTTTTTGGCCGAGAATGGCATCGAATACTTCTTCGTCGAGGGCAGCCTGCTGCACGGCGGCGAGGCCCTGGGCGTCTATGCCGACAAGTTCGGGCCGCTCAAAGAAATTTACAAGCAGTTCCAAAAGGAAACGGTCAAGGTCGAGTACCGCCCGTACACGACGTACCGGCCTTATCTGGTGGACTCGTCGGGGCAGTTGGCGCACCCGACCCTAGCGGTCTTCGGGCGAGACTCGGCGACGGGCCATCAGGTCTGGAGCGGCGAGCACGGTTACCCCGGCGACGAGTGGTACTTGGAGTTCCACAAGAAGTTCGTCATGGAGCGCGAAAAGTCGCTGGGCCTGCGCTACTGGCGCATCAGCGCGGACAAGGCGGACATGGACGCCAAAAGCTCCTACGATCCACACCGGGCCGAGCAGCGGACGCGCGATCATGCCGCCCATTTCGTGCCCCTCGTGAAAGAAGTCCTCAAAGTCCAGAATGACCCGCAGACCATCCTCACCGCCGTCTATGACACGGAGTTGTTCGGCCATTGGTGGTTCGAGGGGCCGCAGTTTCTGTACCACGTCCTGCGCCAGATGGCGCTCGACCCCGAAATCACGCTCCAAACCGTCGGCGAATACCTGTCAACGAACCCCGCCACCTTGCCTGTGACGCTTCCTGAAGGCTCGTGGGGGGAGGGCGGCTTCCACTACATCTGGCTCAATGAGGGGACTGCCTGGTCGTGGAAGCTGGTCTACGAGGTGGAGGCCGAGATGTCCGCCCTGGCGCGCGAGTACGGCGACAACGCCCCCGCCGCGCCCATCTTGAAACAGGCCGCCCGCGAGGCCCTGCTGCTGATGGCCTCGGACTGGCAGTTCTGCATCTCGACGGGAGGGGCCAAGGACTACTCCGAGGTCCGCCTCCGCAACCACTACGACAACTTCCAGGCGCTGGCCGCCCTGACCCGCCGCGCCGGGGCCGGGGAGGAATTATCGGTCGGCGACTGGAAAAACATCGCTGAGTGCGAGGCCCGCGACAGCGTCTTCCCGGACATCGAGCCGCGCTGGTTCGCGCGCGTCGAACACCCGGCGGAGTAGGAAGTCAAGCGGAAATGAGCGATTACACCTACCACAAGAGTCTGCGCCTGCGGAATTTTACTGCCTTTCAGGATGCTTCGTTTGACTTCGTGCCGGGCATAAATGCTTTTGTGGGGGAGAACGGCACGGGGAAGACTCATGTGATGAAGGCCCTGTACGCGATGCAGCTCACGCAGTCGCGTGTGTCGCGCTCAATCAGCACGACACTCGAAGATTTGTTCCAAACAAAAGACGTCGCAGACATGGTCCGCCTGGGAACAGGAAAAGGCGCGATTGCTGACGTCGGCGGTTTTTATGCAGGTGATGAGTGGTCCTACGCTATTGAACGCGGTGTCCCCACGGGAGTGGCTGTAGATAACCGCACATTGAAGGCCGAGCGGCCCGTGTTCATCCCCGCCATTGACATGATGGGACACACGAAAGGCTTCACTGAAGCCTATGAGGAAGTCCGGCTTGACTTTGATCTCACCTGCCGGGATGTCGTAAACCTGCTACGGCTGGAGCGCAGAAACGGGAAGGCTTCGGCGTCCTCGGATGCAGGCCTAGACAAGTCACTCGCCCGCCTTTTGAATGGCGAAATCGAACGTGATGATGAGGGGCGCTTTTATCTGGTCAGTGCTCTTGGCCGGCTGCCGATGCCGATGGTTGGAGAAGGGTTGCGTAAGATCGCGACCTTGGCCCAACTCGAACGCAACGGGTGGCTCTCGCCGGGTACGACGCTCTTCTGGGACGAACCGGAAGTCAATCTGAACCCCTTGCTGATGGGCGAGGTCGTCGGTGCGATTCTGTCCCTGACGCGCCGGGGCGTTCAGGTGTTCCTCGCCACCCACAGCTATGTGATCTTAAAGGAGCTTGACCTCCAGACGCGGAAAGGCGATGCCGTCCGCTATTTCGCATTCCAGCCGGGCGATGAAGGCACAACGGTCAATGCGCCCGAAGACTTTGCCCTGCTCAGGCCGAACCCAATCTTGGACCAATACGACTCGCTCTATGACCGTGAGCTAACCCGCTCTACCGGAAGGAATCGTCAGGGTGAGCGTGTTTATTGAACGCCGGATCGAGTTTGACTTCACGAGCGCCGTCAGCGTTGTTCAGCATGACAAGCCAGCCCCTGGTCATGGCAATTCGGTGTGGTCCGGCGTGGACTTCTGCATCGAAGAGCCGCCGGATTGGATATGGCTGGAAGTCAAAAGTTGGGATCCGACCCACATTCCGGCGAGGGACAGGGGTGGGAGTCGTTGGTCGTTCCTCTGCAAGATGAAAAGCAAGTCATTCACAAAGGAAATGCGAGACAAGTTCCTCGGAACCACCGCTTTCCTGACATGGAGAGGCGTTTTTCCGCTCGCGCCGACGCGATTCGTTCTCCTGTTTCAGCCGCCGCGCCCTCTCGATTCCGCCCTCCTAGTGACGTTTCAAACTCGGATAAAGTCCCAGGTTCCGAACCTCACTATTTGGGCGCAGCCTATCTTTGTTGCCGTACTTGACGTGGCGGAGTGGAACCGGCGCTATCCTCAATACCCGGCGCGGCTGCTTTAAATGCTTGGGAAGTTTCGCAATGCAATCGAAACGCAGTAAAGATGGGAATAAACAAGCAGGCAAGACAGCGTTGCCATTCAGGAGGCGAACGATGGCGATCACATTAGAACTGCCGCCGGAGGAAGAACAAAGCCTGCGGCGGAGGGCGGAGATAGCCGGGCAGGACGTGACGACGTATCTGCTACAGCAGGTCGGTCTAAAAACCGCGTTCACGCCGCTGTCGGATGAGGAGTGGGAAAAGCTGGCGGATGAACTGGCGGACACGGCTCCGACGGACGCGCCGCTGCTCTCCGATTACGCCGTATCGCGTGAAGGCATTTATGAGGACCACGACTGATGGCAACGGCCGTCGACGCTAATATCCTTTTGCGTCTCGCTCAGAAGCAGCATCCGCTGTACCCTGTCAGCCGGAACGCCGTCCGAACGCTGGAGGCACAGGGCGAGACGCTGTGCTAGCTCCCGCAAAACGTCGTGGAGTTTTGGAACGTCTTGACGCGGCCCGCAAGCGCACGGGGCGGATTCGGGCTGACGCCCGCGCAGGCCGACCGGCGGACGCGGATGCTGGAGCGGCTTTTCACGCTCCTGCCCGATACGCCCGCCGTACATGCCAAGTGGCGGCGGCTGGTGGTGCAGGTCGGCGTGTCCGGGGTGCAGGTCCATGACGCCCGGATCGCGGCCTGCCTGCGCGTACATGGCGTGACGCGCCTGCTGACCTTCAACACGAAAGATTTCGCGCGCTACTCAGGATTTGACGCCGTGGACCCGGCGCAGATTTGATGTCCGTTTAGGCACTGTCTGTTTACGCAAGGAGATCAACACGATGAAAGCCGTCGTCATGGCGGGCGGGGAGGGGACGCGGCTCCGGCCGCTCACTTCCAGCCGTCCCAAGCCTCTCGTCCCTATCCTCAACAAGCCGTGCATGCAGCACACCATCGAGCTGCTGAAGCGCCACGGCGTCACCGACATCGTCGTCACGCTCTACTATCTCGCCGATGAGATCGAAGGGTACTTCGGCGACGGGTCCGAACTGGGCGTCAACCTCATTTACACCGTCGAGGACACGCCGCTGGGCACGGCGGGCAGCGTCAAAAAGGCCGAGGAGTACCTGAAGGACGACACCTTCATCATCGTCTCGGGCGACGCCCTGACCGACCTGGACGTGGATAAGGCGCTGGCCTTCCACCGCGAAAAAGGATCGGTGGCGACCCTCGTTTTGCAGCATGTGGACAACCCGCTCGAATTCGGCGTCGTCATCACCGACGACGGCGGGCGCATCCGGCGGTTTTTGGAAAAGCCGAGCTGGGGCGAAGTCTTCTCGGACACGGTCAACACGGGCATGTACATCCTGGAGCCGTCCATCTTCAACTACATGCAGCCGGAAAAGAACTACGACTGGTCGCAGGACATCTTCCCGCAGCTCCTCACGAAAGAGGAGCCGATGTTCGGCTACGTCCTGGGCGAATACTGGACCGACGTCGGTTCCCTCCAGCAGTACCGGCAGGCGCAGTACGAGATGCTGGGCGGGCTGACGCAGCTTCCCATCGAAGGCCGCCGCGAGGGCGGGCACATCTGGATCGGCGAGGGAACCGAAATTGACCCGGCCGCCCAGATCGTCGGCCCGGTCTGCATCGGCAGGAACTGCCGCATCAAGGCCGACGCCCACATCGGGCCGGACACGGTCATCGGCGACAACTGCCTGATCGAAGAAGGCGCGACCTTGCAGCGGGCCATCGTCTGGGACTCCAACTACATCGGCGCGCGTTCGCGCCTGACCGCCTGCACGGTCTGCTTCCGATGCACCATCAAGGAAGACGTGGACATCCAGGAAGGCGCGGTCGTCGGCGACCGCTGCCATATCGAGGGCGGCAGCACCATCCGGCCCCTGATCAAGCTGTGGCCGGACAAGATCATCGAGGCCGGCTCCATGGTCACCATGAGCCTCATCTGGGGGTCCAAGTGGCAGGGGGCGCTGTTCCGCAACCTGGGCGTGTCGGGCATCGCCAATGTCGAGATGACGCCCGACTTCGCCACCAAGCTGGGCGCGAGCTACGGGGCCTTTTTGAAGAAAGGCGCGACCGTCATCACTTCCCGCGACTCGACGCTGGTCTGTCGGATGCTCAAGCGCGCGCTCATCGCCGGGCTGGTCTCGGTCGGCGTCAACGTCCTGGACAACGAGGGTATGCCCCTGCCCGTGACGCGCCACACGATCCGGTCCACCAACGCCGTCGGCGGCATCCACGTCCGGCTCGCGCCCGACCAGCCCAACCTGGCTCTCGTCGAGTTCTTCGACAAGAACGGCATCTACCTGTCCACGAACGGCCAGCGCAAGATCGAAACGATCTTCTACCGCGAGGACTTCGGGCGCACCGCCGCCGACGAGGTGGGCGAGATCGCCTATGTGCCGCGCGCCATCGAGCAGTACGACCAGGACTTTTTCCGACTGCTGAACACCGAGGCTGTCCAGAAGCGCGGCTTCCGCGTGGTCGTAGACTACGGCTATAACCGCATTTCCAGCATCCTGCCTCGGATGCTGGGCCGGCTCGAGACCGACACCATCGCGCTGAACGCCTACACCGACCCCAAGAAGTCTCCCAAGACGGCTGCCGACCGGGCCGTCCTGGTCCAGAACCTGAGCGACTATCTGGTCACGCTGAAGGCGGACATCGGCATCTTCCTGCGCGACGACGGCGAGCGGCTGACGGCGGTGGATGAGACCGGCGCCGTCCTTTCCGGCAGCGAGCTTCTGGCGGTTTTCGCCCTGCTGGTGGCCCGCGCCAAGCCCGGCGTCCAGGTGGCCGTTCCCGTCACCGCGCCGTCCACGATTGAGCGCATCCTGGCCGAGCACGGCGGCGGCGTCACGCGCACCAAGACGGACGTCCGCGCCCTGATGGCGACGGCGGCGGAGGGCAAAGAAGGAATCGCGCTGGCCGGCGACACCGAGGGCGGCTTCATCTTCCCCGAGTTCCACCCGGCCTTCGACGGCCTGTTCTCCTTCGCCAAGCTTCTGGAACTGCTGGCCGTCCAGGAAACCACTCTGGGCACGGTGCGCGCCATGCTGCCGCCCTACTTCATGGCGACGGAAACGGTGGCCTGCCCGTGGGAGGTCAAGGGCCGCATCATGCGCGTCCTGACATCGGAAAGCGAGGGCACGAACACCGAGCTGATTGACGGCATCAAGACCTATCGCGACGACGGTGCGTGGGTGCTGGTCCTGCCCGACGCTTCCGAGCCGTTCTTCCGCATCTTTGCGGAGGCAAGCAGTCAGGACCGGGCCAACGAGCTGGTGCATCGGTACATCCTGAAGATCGGCGCGCTGAAGTCGGAGTAGAAGGGCAGGATCGTCAATGACCGTGATGGTAAACCCCGCGCTTCCCCAGGATCGGGGACTTGAGGCGGCCGATCCGCCCCCTGCGGACCAGACGTATCTTCGCCCGCGCCGCTGGACGCGGGCGGAGTATTACCAACTCGGCGAGGCCGGATTCTTTGACGGGGAGCGCGTGGAATTGCTGGATGGGGAGGTCTGGACTTTGCCGCCACAGGGGACGCCGCACTTTTCGGCCATACGCCGGGCCAGTGGAAGCCTGGACGCGGCGTTCGGCCCCGGCTTTGAGATTCGGGAACAGGCGCCGATCACCCTGGACGACGGCACCGAGCCGGAGCCTGACGTGGCGGTCGTCCCCGGCTCGTGGCGCGATTACGAAGACCATCACCCCACCCCGGCGGAAGTCCGACTGCTGATTGAGGTCTCCGATGCCACCCTGCGGAAAGACCGTGGGGAGAAAGCGGAAGATTACGCCCGGGCCGGCATCGCCGACTACTGGATCGTCAACCTCGTCCATCGGCAGCTAGAGGTTTACCGTGATCCGTTCGCCCGCCCCGACGGCGCCTTCTACCGCGCGAGCCAAATCCTGCTGCCCGGAGAATCTGTGGCCCCGCTGTCCGCGCCGCAAAGCAAGGTCGCCGTCGCGGATCTGCTGCCTGCCGTTCCGCCGGCCCCGGACGGGCCGGCGGCCTAAGACTGAAAGACAAGCGCGATGACCGAGACAGACACGCCCCCAGCGCGGGGCCTGAAGACGAGGGGGCCAAAGACGCGGGCGCTGGGGCTGCTGGGGATGTGGCTCTGCGCCGTCGCCCTGTTCCCGCTGCTCGCAGTCTGGATGGGGTTCTTTCATCCGCGCCGGCCCCTGCACCTGCCGTCCGTCGGCAGCCCCAAGTTCTGGCCGATGGTGGGTCTGGATGTTTTGGTGGCCTCGCTGATGACCCTCTCGGCTTGGAGTGACCGGAACAAGCCTTCCCGGCGTCGGGCGACGTCCCCGGCGACGCCTAAAGACCGCCTGCGGCGAGGGCTGGCGGGCGCGGGTATTCTGGCGTTTTTGATCCTGCGCGTCCTGGCCGCCAACCCCGGCGCGGCCGTCAACTGGCCCGGCGTCCTGGGCGGCGCGGCAGCCCTGGCCCTCTTGTTCGTCCTGCTGCTGCGGTGCGCCGCCCTGGCCCAGCCGCCCCCCGCGCCGCCCCCCATGGGGGAGGAAGCCGGGGGCGCGGCCCCGACTTCCCTGCCGTGGCCGCCCCCGCCCGCGCCCCTCGGCGTCCGGCCGCCGAACCGCTACCGGGCCGAGGTCAGCGCGCGCGAGGTCGTTTATCACCGTCCGCCGGCGCGGATCGGCGCGTGGGTCGGGGTCTTGTTCTTCGTCACCATGTTCGTCGGCTCACTGGGGTTCGCCCTGCTTGGCCTGGGATTGGTCTTTGTGCCGGGGATGCACATGCGCGAGAACCCGGCCATGGCCCTGATGATGGGCGGCGGCGCCGTGTTTTTCGTCTGCGCCGCTCTGTCCATTTTGGCGATGACCGGGCCGCGCGTCCTGCGCGTGTCGCCGTCTGACCGCACCTACACCTACCGAGTCTCCGCCCCCCTGCGGTGGCCGGTGATGAGGGGCATCGTGGGCGCGGCCAACCGTGACGAGCTGGGCCTGCCCTGGCGCATCTCCGAATACCGGGGCGATGTGGGGGACATGGCAGGGATACAGATGCGGGAAACCATTTACAAGTCGTCTACTGCTTATTCGCTCTTTCTGCGCTGGCGGGACCCGGCCCGCCCTTCCCTGCGCGTCGGCTACGCGGTCACAGAAGACAAGGCCCGCGCCTTGCAGGCGCAGGCGGCGGACGACCTCGGCGTACTGATGCTTCCCGATGAGACGGACGGAAAGCTTACGGAATGAGACTTCTCTCCCTCCAAGTAGGCCGCCCCGCCGAGCGCGTTTCGGCGCTGGTGGACGGGCAGGACGCGGCCTGGATCAGCGGCATTTGGAAGTCGCCCGTCCCTGCCGGGGAACGGCTGCGGCTGGGCTGGGTCAACCTGGACGGCGACGCGCAAGCCGATCTCAAGAACCACGGCGGGCCGGACAAGGCTGTCTGCTGCTATGCCGCCGAGCATTACCCCGCCTGGCGGGCCACGCTGGGCAAAGCCGAGGCCGAGTTCCCCTACGGGGCGTTCGGCGAGAACTGGACGCTGGACGACATGACCGAGGACACGATCTGCATTGGCGATGTTTATACCATCGGCACGGCTCGCGTGCAGGTGAGTCAGCCCCGGATGCCATGCTGGAAGCTGGGCCGCCGCTGGGAGCGCCCCGGCCTGCCATTGGAAGTTTCCGGGAGCGGCAGGACGGGCTACTACCTGCGCGTCCTGGACCCCGGCGAGGTCGGGGCCGGGGACATGCTGGCGTTGATCGAGCGCCCCCTGCAGGAGTGGCCCGTGGCGCGGGTCAACGCGGCGATGTATGTGGACAAAAATGACGCCGACCTAGCGGACGCGCTTTCGCGCCTGCCCCTGCTGGCCGAAGCCTGGCGGCGTCCGTTCCGCCGCCGCGCGGGGCTGCTGCGGTCTCAGGCGAAATAGGAAAGGTGAGCAGGAAAGAAGCAGGGGGAAGCAGGAAAGGGGGTAGGGGCAGGGCTTGTCCCTACCCTCTTGTCCGCTTCTGAGTCGCGGAGCGACTTCCTCCGAGTAGACCGGCATTTCAATGCCGGGTTCTGCTTCTACGGCGCTTCTCTACGGCGTTTCTTTACAGCGTTTCTCTACAGCGTTTCTTTAACGGGTATCAGCCGCCACTGCTGAGTCGCGCTCCCATCGTCCTTCTGCTGCACCAGCGCCGCCCCGACTCCGTCCCCGCGCACGCCCAAGACGAGGCCGCTGCGGCGGTTGACCAGCGTGTAAGCGTCGTCCGGGGCGGGCGCCAGGCGCCACGCCTGGTTGTCGCCGCCGCTGTCGGCGTACTGGATCAGGTCGCCGCCCGGCAGGGTCGAGGCATGGTTCACATCCAGGGCCAGCCCGCTGCCTCGGTTGATCACCTTGTACGCGCCGTCGCCCAGCCCCAGCAGTCGCCACTGGGCGCGGGCGCCGCCGATCTCCCCCAGGACGACGGGGGCCGCCGAGGGCGGGGCGCCGGGGGCCGGCAGGGCGGCCAGATCCGTCTTCTGGTTGACGAGAACGTAGCGGTCGCGGTAGTCGAAGCCCGGAGCGCCCGCGAAGGCCGCGCCCGTGAAGACATACGTCGTGACGGACTTGGCCGGGATGGTCGCCGCGAAGCGCCTGCCCCGAAGCGCGACCGGGGGCAGCTTCGCGAGGTCTTCCGTGGGCGAGGTGCGCCAGCCCGTCGCCGACGCGCCGAGCCGGGTGAACCGGGACAGGTCATAGGAGACGTGCATGTCCGTGTCGTTGCCGTTCCGGGTGACGAGGACGACCGTGCCGGATTTGGCCTCCCAGGCGGCGACCGAGTTCGGGTCGGTGATCGCGATGATCCGGTAGCCGGGCCGCAGGAACCGACTGTACTGGGCCATGACGTAATACTTCTTGTTGACCGTGTACGCGGTCGTCGTCTCATCCAGTTGCGGGTTCCTCAGAAAGCCCCAGCCGCCCGCGCTGTCTACCACTTGCCAAGTGATCCAGGCCGTCGGGTGCAGGCCGTTCAGGTCGTCTGTGATGTTGCGGGCCATGGATAGGCCCGACGCATCCCCGTCGCCGTCCTCGGACAGCCACAGGTCCTTGCCGCTCGACATGGCGAAGTCCAAAAGCTGCGTCCGGTCCCCGCCGCCGTAGGAATGCACGTTGATCTTGGACAGCGACGCGAGCGCCGTCTCGTCATAGAAGGGAAAGGTCTTGTCGCCGTCCCCGATGCTCGGCTCGTCCGAAGCGGTGGCCGTGGTTCCCCGGCCATCGTTTCCAGTGTTCAGGCCCTTGCGCGCCAGCGCCGCCTCGGTCGCCCGAACGATGCTGTTCTGATTGGGCCGGTCCACATGGCAGCCCTCCTGCCCGCCCCCCAGCGTCCAGCCGCCGCTCGGCTCGTTCAGCGGCTCCAGGTCGCGGAACGTGACGCCCCAGGCGTCGCGGAAGTGCCTCGTCACCTCGGTCAAGTAATCCGCGAAGGCGTCATAGGCGTCCGGCCTGACGTTGTCCGCCGCCTTCACGTTCCCCGTGACGCTGCCGCTCTTGGTCATCCACCACGGCGGCGAATTGGAAAAGGCTTCGAGCTGGTTCACGCCCTTCTTGATCGCCGCTCCTAGCACCCAGCGCTGGTTCGCATCCGCCGTCCAGTCCCACACGCCCCTCTGCGGCTCGTACCCCGGCACGGCGGTGCGAAAGGACAGACCCTGCTTGTTCGGGGCCAGGTGGGCGGGGTTCTCGCCGCCGCCGATGTTGTACCGGACGATGTTCAGCCCCAGCCCCTTGATGGGATCGAACGCCTTCTCGATGTAGTCGGAACGGATCGGCTCCGGGTAGCCGCCGACGACTTTGGCCCACCAGGCCAGCGATGTGCCCCAGCCCTGCCAGGTTTGGTACTGAATGCCGGGGTCCACCATCGCCCCGTAATTTGCCGCCTGGGGGTCCGGGGTCACTCGGAACAGGCGCGAGGCGTGGGGCGCGAGATAGGCGCTCAGGCTGCCGCTGAACACGCCCAGGTCCTTGCGGCCCCACAGGTCGCGCACGCGGGCCGGGCCGGCCAGCCCCAGGTCGCTCCGCGCCGCCGTCACCGTCGCGCCCTTTTCGCCCAGATTGAACAGGGCGACGGTCTTGCTTCCATCTGCTCCCGTGCTGACCCATACCTGCGGGTTCCCAGCCACGGGCGCGGCGGGATGCCCCGCCTGGTCCACGGCGATGACCTCGGCGTTGGTCAGCAGCGCCAGCCCGTCCGCATCCAGCTTGGTCAAGTCGTCCCCGGCATACAGCGGGCTGCACGAGATCGCCCACAGCGTCATCACGGTCTGCCGCTCGTCCAACGTCAGCCCGTCCATCGCCCCGCTGCCGATGTCCAGCGAGTCCAGGTCGTTCCAGCCCCTGCCCGGCCCCGCCTCGCCCGCCCAATCGCGGGCGGCGTCAAAGGCGCGCGGGATGGACCCCCAACTTGTCAGCGTCGGCCCGTAGGTCTCGACATCGTCCGTGATGCGCCGCCCATTGGCGTACTTCCGCCAAACCCCGCTGTACGTTCGGTCCAGCTTCCACGAAAGCTCCAGCCAGATGGGCCGCTTCGCCCGCGCCAGCGCCGTCGCCCACGCCGCCACGTCGGGCCGGGCGTCTATCTTCAGGTCGGTGTGGTCCGAGCCGGGCGTCACGCCGTCCAGCTTTAGAAAATCCACCCCCCAGGTGGCGAACTGATCGGCAATCGAATTGACATACGCCTGTGCCCCCGGCTGGGTGTAATCAATCTTGTAGCCGAACCCCCAGCCTGTCGCGGGCTGGAGCGGCTTGACCACGATGTCTTGGATGTGCTGGTTTGACCCCAAAATCGGCGGGTTTGCCTTGTAGACGCCCTCCAAGACGCCCGGTATCCAGTAGATACCCAGCTTCTGCCCGTTCTTATGAACATAGGCGGCGACATCGGCCACGCCCAGCGGGAACTTCTTCGCGTCCGGCTTGGGCCGCCCGTATTCGTCAAACCCATCCGCCCAGCCCGAATCCATGTTGACGTAGACATACCCGTGCGCTTGCAGCGTCTTGTGCAGCGCGTCCGACTGCTGCTTGACGTGCTCCGCCGTCAGCCAGCCCATGCCCCCGTAGCCCGGATACTTCGTCGCCTCCAGGCTCCAACTGCTCCACCCCAGGTACGGCGTCCGGCCAAGTCCATTGTCCGGCGTGGCGGGGCAGGGCAGCGCCCCCATCAGGCACAGGGCCAGCGCGACAAGGGGCATCAGTCTGTTTCGCGTGCTGCTCATGCGCCCATCTTAACACAGCGCGGCTCAGGGGCCAAGCCACCGCCTGCCATGTGGCACACAAAGGCCGTTGCATCTGTGGACGCAACGGCTTTGTCCATTGTTTCTCTGGATTAGCCTTAGTCAACGACTTGAGGTATCGCGACCTCATCCGGCATCTCTATACCACGGTTCGCAGCAAGGGTCTTAATGTATGCTTTCAGCTGCACATCACCAGAATTGTAGCTCTGATTGATCTTCGTCTTGATGTAAGACGTTTCATCGGCAGACAACTTGGTGCTGTCTAGCATCTGCACTAACAGGTCGGCTGTCGTGATGGAGTGAATCCTTGCGAGCTGATCTGCGATTAGCTCCGCATCCATCCTATCGGCATTGTTTGCTAAACTCTTCCAGCTTGACGCTGCTTGTGTCTCCGGCATTGAGAACAAGGCATCAAGCAGAGCTTTTTCTCTCTGCACATCCTTTTCAGTTGTCACCGACTGCATCAAAGAGTTTGCCTTCGCTTTCAGGACAGACGGGTCAGCTTTGACAACAGTGAGGGAAAAAACAAAGTCATCGTCCAGGACTTTGTTGTTTGCCTTGATGTCGCTCCGGAGGTTGGATGTCAGGGCTGACTCTTCTGTGACCGCTTCTGCAACGTAGGGAACGCGGATATGCACAGCGAGAGTGTACCTGCCGGGATAGAGGATTCGGAAGAAACGCGTCACCACTAAGCGGTCTTCCTCAGAGCCATCAGGCTGAAGAAAGTATGTACCCGTTGAATGAAGCCCTGGCGGGTTGAGCGGACGTTCGTCTGGAATGACCTGGGCTGATCGCCCATCTGCACTGCTCAGGCTGAGTTGGCACCACTGGGTCTTGTAAGTACCCAAGCCAATGCCCACGCCTTGATTGTCAGAGACGTTGGCTATCTTGTAATGCAGAACGATTGGCTCCCCCAGCATTATCCTGGGGCTGCCATCAAGCGAGATTTGGGCTTGGATTGGGGCTGGCATCTGCGGATTAGCCTTTGCAGGTATATTTGCGATGTTCGCGAGGAGATAGGCCGCTGTGCTGCACAGAACGACAGCAAGCCGAAGGCGATTGATCTGAAAAAGTCTGGCGATGTGTGTGAACATGTGCATGATCCTTTACGGGTGTGGCATGACTTCTTTGGTGCTGGGGACACCATTCTTTGTTACCTTGTACCACCAATCTGGAGAAGGTGGTGCACCTACGGGGTAAATAATACGAGTAATGGTTTGAGTGGAGTCGGGCCCTGGCACTAGAAGATTAGTGTCCCCAGTCGCTATGTCATCAAATTCGTACCGCTGTGCGGCTGACACAGTCAACGAAGTGAAGTCGCTATAGTTCGTGGACAGAGGCCATGGAGAATGAGTGTCTCCATTAGTTGCGGTTGAAGTCATGAGTATCCCATTTTTAAGGGCGCCAGGAGCAACCGTGGGATTAGGAGTTCCAGGAGGTGCGACCACGAAGGGCAAAGGAGGATAATATGGATTGCCGCCAGGGTAAGTTACTCGCTCGTGAAGGTAGCAAGACGTTAGATCAGTAATTCTCCCCCCGCTCGTCGAAAGCCAAGCATACTGGAATGAGATCGTTCCATCACCGTTGTCTTGACCCAACGTTTGGTGAAAATTGTACGGCTGTGGGTGGATGCTGAGGGTGTAAGAGAGGTAGGCATTGTCCTGATCATCGACGGCATCGCTCTGGCTTTCACCCGAACTGCTGCTGGCGGACAGGGCGTGGTTGAAGGAGACCGAGCCGTTGCTGACCGTCAGCTTTGT
>JAABUU010000779.1_pt1 | contig 30577 bp, 41 predicted proteins | sample 5559301 | NCBI WGS metagenome assembly JAABUU01 (sample SAMN10711884, study PRJNA513360) | rock metagenome | isolation source: Antarctica rocks | place: Antarctica: Victoria Land, Richard Nunatak white
ATACAGCCCGTCCAGCTTCGAGCGCTCGTCCTTCGTCTGCCGGTACTCCTTGCCGTCCCTGCCAAAGCACAACAGAGGTGAGGCTGAGTGGCTGTGTGCGCGACTTGCCTCGGCCCCCAGCACGTCCTGTGCTCGTACGTGCTTACCAGTTTTGGCAGCATCTGCATGCTCAACACTAACGCAGCAGACTGTCTGCCTGCATAAGAGTGTCAACCTCCGAGCCCACACAGTGTATCCTAAAACGCATGCTGTGGGGTGCGCACGGAGGCGGCTTGCTGGCCTGGATGTACGGCTTGATGGACTTGTACTGCGCGTAAAAGTTGGCCATGTCCACCACCAGGTCCTTGACGACGAACATGTGCGGCAGTGGCGCCACCTTGGAGGCCACTCCAGGGTTGCGCTCAATCTTCGTCAGGCACGCCAGGCCGTTGGTGCCGTTGATGTTCATCGCGCACGACCCGCATATGCCCTCCCTGCGGCGTCGCCACACCACTCAGTAAAGCAGACACAACGCTTGCCGATTTCACAATAGGACGCCTTGCCGACAGAAGGCTCGTGCTGCTTCAGAGTCACGTGTATCTTGCACAAGTGCAAGCCGCGCCAGAGCGACCTAGCTAAGGCTGGCCGCTGCGCTTGGAGGACGCACGTCCACATGGAAGCTTCACAAACACGGAAGCCTCACAAACGCAGGCGCAGGGGAGCGTGCCGGCAGGAGCGCCGGAACGCCAGCGTGGGGTCCTGCTCATCCTTGATCTTGAAGAGCGCGTCCAACATCATTGGTCCGCAGCTGCGCGCAACCCAGCCGTCAGCCCCGTGCTGCCGCAGTGGAGCACGTTGCTGGAAGCACAAGCCGCTCCCTCGCTTGTGGCCGGCTGCCGCACCTGTTCAGGTCGACGTTGTATGTCTGGTATGTCGGCTTCTCGCCCAGGTCCGGGTTCCACCTGCGCGCCCGCAGCAGCAAGCTGTTACGGTGCTCTTCTGGTGCTCTTGCTCGGTGTCTGCGCGCTTGCGCGGGCGCGCCTGTATATTGCGAACTCACGCATCAGCGGCGTGCTGGTGGCCTTCTTGGCCGTTTCAGCCTCAGGCGCCGTAGCCTGCTGCTCGGCAGTGGTGGTGGTTATGCGTGCCGCCGCAGGCGCCAGGCGCGGTAGCAGGCGCGCGCCCTTGCGCACGTGCCCTAACATGACTGCTATGTTTCCTCAGCACCTGCAACTTCTTCCTCGCGCCAGCCGGTCGTGTATGTATGCCAGCTCGGTCGAGCACGCAGCTCGCTCCTCATAACCCCACGTCAGGGCTTCAGCTTTTGACTCACGGGCAGCGGGAGGGGGGCTGAAAGTTTGCCAAGTGGGGAGCGTGAAAGGTGCTGCAGCAGGTGTATGGCAGCTGCGCTCGTGCCAGGGCGAGCGAGCGCGCACCTCAGCACGAGCGCACTGGCGTGGTGCCTGCAGTCGCTGACTCCTGCCTGGACGCGGCCTCACGGCGAGCACCTCTGTGGCGGCTTGCGCGCTGCGCATCGGCCGGAGCCGTGGGAGCATGGCTGTAAGAGCGCGATTGCATCGTCCGTGCGCCGCGTGCGGCGCCTTGGACGGCGCGCAATGGCCGCGCTGGCGCTGCCAGAGCCCTCTGCGCCCGGCGTGCACCGGCTGCCGGGCCTCGAGGCAGGCGGCAGCGGCAGCGGGCTTGCAGGCTTCGAGCCGGCGCCGGCCTGGGCCGAGGCCGACGCGCAGGCATGCCGCGGGGCGCTTGGTGCCGCGCTGCAGCGCCGCAACCTGCGCGAGGCACTGCGCCTGGCGCACGTGGTCTGGGGCGCCGGGCTGGCGCTGGGGCCGCAGCAGGGCGACGCGCTGCTGCAAGGTGCCTCCCGCCTGTCGTGGCAGGCGACGCAGCTTGTGTGACAGGTCGGGCTGTTCCTGCCTGTGCGCACGGCAAGGCTGCGGGGTCCCTGCTCTCAGCAGCGGGTTGTGGCGGGACTTGTCGGCTTGCAGCGCGCTCCTAGCAGCACTGCCACCCAGCTTGATACGTCCGTGGAGCGACAGCCAGACGCGTCCACACAGAGCCGTACACACTGTCTTTTATGTGGTGATGGGGCTCGCGTGGGCCGCCCCCGCCACCCGTAGTACCCGTGGTAGACGGGTGTGCTTTAGCACGCTGTGGCGGCCTCTGTCCCTGGCCCGCCTGCGTGCTTAGGAGTGCGCAGCGGCCAGAAACGTGTGCGCGGGCGCCGCGCGCAGCGCTGTGCGCGGCCAGGTGGCACGGAGCGGCCTGGCGCGCGTTCGAGGTGCTCAGTAATAGCGGGGAGGCGCTGCGCTACGCCACGTACCAGGCGCTCATCGGCGAGGCTTTCCAGGCGCGCGCTCGCGCCGCGACCCGCGCCCCGCCTCAGCTCATGCCCGCTTCCACCACCGCTCCAGCACCGGGCACGTCGTGGCGTGGCACGTGCGCGCGAGCCGCAGCGCAGCGCAGCGCAAACGTACCTGCCTGCGATCGTTCTGAATGCATGCATTCTTGCCGGGGCGCTGCATAGCGCTCGGTGGAGCGCTCGCATGCGCTGCGCATGCGCGCCGTAGCGCAGCGGTTGGCCTGTGGGGTTCCTTGCACATGAGCGCGCGGGTGCGCGGCGCAGGCGGGGGAGCCGGAGCGCGCGCTGCAGGCCTTCCGCGCGCTGCAGCGCTCCAGCATGCAGCCCAACCTGGTCACCTGGTGCGGCGCGGGCGGCCCGGGGCTCGCGCGGTCCGGAAGCAGGGGCCGGCGCCCTGACCCTGGCGTGCTCAGTCAGGCGCCTGGCAGTGTGCTGCAGGCGGTCTGGCCAGGTGAGGAGGCGCGTTGGGCGTGTCTGCGCTCAGACATGGTGCAGCGCCTCGCGGCAGCGAGACGGCACGGGCACATGGTGATCGCCCGAGAGGCCGCACCGGGGCGGCAGGTGCGGCATGATCAGCTCCATGAGCAAGCAGCGCCGCCGCGGCGTGCCCACCGCGGCGCGCGCGCATGAGCTCTGGCGCGAGCTGCAGGCGACCGGGCTCGCGACGCGCGACGCCGCCGCCATCGCCATAGGTGCCCGCCCTCTCTGTGAAGAGGAGCGCTGGGACGAGGCCCGGCCGTCAAGCAGCGACCATGTTGTGCAGCCCTCCCGTAAACATCCTGTAGAGTGTGTTCCAAAACTGCATGCGATCGATTTGGCAGCTGGGTGGCTGCTGGAAAGCATCGTCATATGCGCTCTCTGCCGTTGCCGGAGAAGCGGGGAGCGTGCACCTGAGCCGTGCGCACTCAACTCCTGCTCAGCCGCCCCCGGCGTCCACTCCAGAGCGACGCGCGGCCGCAGGCATGAACGCGTGCATCGGTGTGGGCCGGCTGGACGAGGCGGCGGCGCTGCTGGACGCGGGCGTGCGCGCGGGCGTGCGCCTGGACGCGCGCGCGTACAACGTGCTGCTCAAGGGCCACGCGCGCGCGGGCGCGCCCGGCGCGCTGGCGGGCCTGGTCGCGCGCATGCGCGATGCTCAGGCGCGCGCGCCTTGCTCGGGCCGCGGGCCCACCGCGCGCGGCTGCTGCGCCGGCTGCACCAGCAGCACTGCCTGGGGTTGTAAAGTAGGGTAGGGTAGGGTAGCACGCTCTGACTTGGCATGCGTGACGCGTGCATGCGCGGCTGTGGGAGAAAGTGGAGGGATGCCCGAGGGCGTGTCGCCGGCGCGCCGACCGCGCGGGCGCCGTGGCGCCCTCCGACCGACGCGCGATGGCGGGCGCGGGCCCAGGCGCCGCCAACGGTGGTGACCTACAACACGCTCGTGGACGCGTACGTGAAGGCCGGCTGGCACGGCGCGGCGCGCGCGGCGCTGGAGGATGCGCGGCGCGCGGGCGTGCCGCTGGACGCCTGGTCCTTCTCGCCGCTCGTCAAGGGCTGCTGCCGGTCGGGCGACCTGGCCGCCGCGCTGGGCGTGCTGGACGAGATGCGCGCCGCCGGCGTCGCGCCCAACGTGGTGCGCCCGGGCGCGCGCCGGGTCAGGCGCTGGGCGTCCCCACACGGCTCGCCAGGACGGAGAGTTCAAGAGGGGCCTGTGCACTGTTGCAGAACAAGTGCATGACAGTGCCCCGCACCACCCCGCCATCGACCGGCCCCCGTTATCACAGGGCATCTGAGCCATGGACAGCTTTTGGGTGCACCGTCACACACTATGAGCGTCAACACCACAATGCCATCCATCACAATACCCTGCCATGGACCCTAGCCTCCTTTGGGGACAGGTGATCTGGGCCACGTTGGTGGACGGCGCGGTGCGCGCGGGCGACCTGGGCGCGGGCGAGGCGCTGCTGGCGCGCATGCGGTCCGCCGGCTGCGCGCCCAACGACTACATCTTTAACTCGCTGCTGCGCGGCGTGTGCAGCCGCGGCGGCCCGCCCGAGGCGTGCCCCGCCGCCCCGCATCTGGTCGGCGCGCCGCGCGCGCGCCGCGTGCGCCTGTGTTCGTGTCTGCATCCCTTGGGTGCACCTGGAGGTCTGATACCCTACAAGTACCCTAACCCCCCTCCCCCAGCACACTGGCTGCTGCGACCTCCAAAGCGCCTGCATAGATGTTGTGACGTGCTTGGGGCCTTGGGCGACCGGGGCGCCCACCACGCGCGTGGGTCCCCTGTCACGCTCGCAGCGGCCCTGACGCACTGCCTGTGCCAGGACGCGCTGCGGCTGCTGCGGGACATGCGCGGCGCGGGCGTGGCGCCGACGGCGGTCACGTTCAACACGCTGATGGACGCGTGCCTGGCGCGCGGCGCGCCGGCCGCGGTGCCGCGCATGTTCCGCGCGCTGCTGGCCGCGCGCCTGGCGCCCGACGCGGCCTCGTACACGACGCTCGTGGCCGCGTTCGCGCGCCTGGGGCGCCCCGACGACGCGGTGCGCGCGCGGCGCTGCGGCCTGAGCGGGGGCGCTGCAGCGCGTCCCATCGCCGGTGCTTCCAGGCTGGACCGGAGAGAAGTGTGCCGGCGCTGTTCGGCGATTATCTTGTCAGAGACATATCGACCACGTATTTATACGGGGAAGGTCCTGGGGGATGGCGCGCAGCCGCTGTGTGGCTTGGAGCGCGGGGGTGGGTTTGCTGCTGCGGAGCGCCACAAACCTGTGCCTTCACTTTGGTGACCGGAGTAGCACCTACTCGGCGCGCTGTCTGCTCGCTGCCAGAGGCGGTCAATTTGACACTCAAGGGCGCCGCGCCGCCGGGGCGGCAGGTGCGCGCGTTCAGCGCGATGGACGCCGGCTGGTATCAGACTTAAGTACTCCGCGCGCCGGGGCCTCAGGTGCGCGCGTTCAATGCGATGGAGGCCGACCGCGGCGTCGTGCTGGACGGCGCCGCGCTGGGCGCGCTGGCGGACGCGCTCGGCCGCGCGGGGCGCATGGACGCCGCGGAGCGCGTGCTCGCGCGCGCGACTGCTTTAGCGGAGGCCGCTGGTGGGCGCCCGCGCCGTTCGCTGGGCGCACACTGGGGCTCGGGAGCGTGATGGAGCCTGGGAGCACGAAAAATCCGGTCCTGTCCGCTGCGCTGCGCGCAGAGCTGCTGCCATGGGCATGGGCGTCGGACGCGGGCGCATGCGGCAAACAGCGGTGCTCCTGATGCCGCGCCAGGCGCACATGGAAGGGAGCCCGTGAGCACCGCAGAGGCGCGCTAGCTTGAGCCTACCTGCTGCGCCGGCTGCGCCCCAGGGCAAACCCCGAGCGCCCGCGCAGGCCTGCCGCCGCCGGTGGAGGCGGCCGGCGCGGTGCTGGCGGGCTACGCGCGCCGCGGCGATGCGGAGGCCGCGCTGGACTCGCTGCAGCGCTTTGCGCGCGCGGGCGGCGCGCCGGACGCGCGCATGTTCGACACGCTCGTCGACCTGTGCGTGCGCACGGGCGAGTTCCGGCGCGCGATGCAGGCGCGGCGCGCGCTTCTTGCTAGGGATAGGGTATGGGTCGGCCAGGGGCACATGCGCGCAGGACGCAGCAGCGGCCCTGCCAGCGTTTGCGCTGGGCTTGCGGGAGCGCGGCGCGGAAGCGCTACACGCTGGAAGACGCGGCGGCCGCTCGCCACCTGGAAAACATGCTGCGTGCCGACAATACGCTGTCGTCGTGGGGCCACAAGCCAGCCCGCGGTGCATGCCCCGGATGCGAGCCGGAGTGCAGGGCGGCGCCAGGCGGCGCGGGAGCCGCCGAGAGCTCAGAACCGGGGATGCACGGGCCGTGATCAGCGGTGACGCGTGCGTAGGCCGCCAGGGCGGCGCCAGAGGGCAAGCGTGGGCGCCGAGACTCTTGCACGGGAGTGCGCTTGTGGGGCTAGGCGCGCGCAGTGCTGACCCTGACCCTGACCCCGCGCAGGTGGTCCGCGCGATGGAGCGCCTGGGCGAGCGCGTGGACCGCGCGCGCATCAAGCGCGCGCTGGACGCCATGATCCGCCGGCGCGAGCAGGCGCACGCGGCCGGCGCGGCGCGCGGCCGCGGCCGGCCCGAGGCGCTCGAGCGGCTCAAGTTCTGGCTGGGCATGCCCAACCAGTACTACGAGCGCGACGGGTGGCCCGCCGCCGGGGCGGCCGCCGGCAGTCCCGCCGGCGGTGGCGCAGCCGCTGACTCGGGCCGCCTGGGCGCCACGTTGGTGGATGCGGTGAGCGACGCCGGCTGGCTGGCGGGCGGCGGCGGCGGGGCGCGGGCGGGCGGCGAGCGGACGGGGCCGGGCGACGAGCGGGGGCCGCCCGGGAGCGCTGGCAAGGCGCGCGGCGCGGCTCGGGGCGGCGGTGCGGGCAGGGCGGGCAGGGGGGCTGGTGACGCCGGGGCGGACGCCGCGGGCGACGCCGCGGCCTGGTGGGCGGACGCCGGCGACTCGGCAGGGGCCGGCGGCAATGAAGTCGGGCGAGCAGACTGGCCGCCGTCGTGAGCTGGGCGGCTGGGGTTTGTGGGTGTGGCCGTGCATAGTCTGAGGGCAAATTGCATGAAGTGCAATTGTCATTGGCGGGTACAGCAGAAGTGCTGCAGGCGGTGCAGGCAGCGTTGTGTCTATGGGCGCGGCGCCATGCGTGACAGCGGGGCGCCGTGGGCGTCTGTCATCAGAGGCCGGCAGTGAGCTGACGAGCGGAGAGCAGCAGCAGCACCCAATAGGTCGCTGAGTGTGTGGAGAGCATGTGCGGCCTGCAACATGTGAGTTCAGGCGAGGCGTGACTGGTGCCGTTTGCTTTACTGGAGGGTTTTGCACTTTGAGGGTATTGCAGTGTACCACTGGCAGAGCTTCAAGAGTGAGGATGTCCACCACAACGCTTAGGAGGAAATGCAGGCGAGTGCGGTGCGCCTGGAAGCAAAGCTCTGTGTGCAGGGTGTGCATGCAGCAGCGTGCCAGTGTTGACGCTCGGGGGTTTTTGGGCATGCCTGTGCCTCGGAGCAATAGAGGTTGCAGGCGCCGTAACATGTGGTCGACGCAAGACTGTGCATGTATTGCATGCTGAAGTGTTGGGAGTGCAAAATGCATGTCCTGCATGAGCAGGCTTGCCAGGGGCAGCACTGCCTTTTGGCTGTACAACCCTAGCACAGAGAGCTGCCAGAATTGTTTGCTGAGATGCATCTCAGTGCTTGCCGCATTGGACAAGCAGCCACATGCGGGGATCTGTGGCCTTTTGCAACAAGTAGCCGCTTCTTTTGCGGGTGCTTGCCAGAGAAGCTAGCATGGAGGCGTGATAGGGATGTGCTACTTTTAGACTCTAGCCCCGATGTACTGTACAGTGACAGCGTGAGAAAAAGAGCGTAGTGCGTGACCGGATGCATGTGAGGCTGTATGTTGCCATTGAAGCGCCCCTCTGCTGTTCGTGCGGACGCAGGTTGAAGGTTGTAAGCAAGTCACCAGTGATGCGCAGCAGCAACACGCAACTCAAGTGAACATATGGCCACGTCAGCATGTGCCGCATGACTTGCAGCATACCTGCAGACCAACAGGGTGTCGTGACACGCCACTCGCCCGTGACACGCCACTCACCCACCGGACGCAGCATTCCTAGAGGAATGCTGCGTCCGGACAGTGATGTTGCAGCCCCTTTTCCACACACAGCGACAAGGTATGCAGGCTACTGATTCAGCGAGTCCTTGTTGAATGTGAACTCGGACTGCAGCCGCTGCACCCAGGTCAGCCCCGAGTTGGACCCCTCTGTTTTGCGCAGCAGCGTCTCCAGCTCCCGGTACGTCGGCTTGGTCTCCTGCGCAGGGGCGGCATTATTATGATGCTTCCTTGGGCCACGCCGGGCATGAGTGCGGACACCACAGAAGAGTGCGTGCGTACACACGCTCCGCGACCTACTTGCGGCCTTGGGTGCGCGGCCCCATACATGCATCTGTTGCAAGGCCATGCAACGACAGCTGGATGGTAAGAGGAGTGAGTACACGGCACGTGCACACATAATGTGTGGTCAGGCTGGCGCTGCATGCACACTCAGCCCACTTCTTGAAACTGGGGCTCGACGACAGCACGCCGACCCGAGCATATGCAGGTGCGATGAAAGCTTTCAGCGCATGCGCCTCGCCCCAGCCGCGCGGCGCGCCTGCGTCGCGATGCACTCGGGCTCGCCGCCCTCGCGCGCGAGCCAGACCTGCCAGTCGTTCGGGTACGCCTTGAGCAGCCTGTGCGACTGAGCGCCGCCTTAGGAGGGATGTGAAAGATGCCCTGGTGGTGAGCACATACGCTTGAAGCCATCAGACCCGCCCCGTACCATGACAGCCCTGCAATCCAAGATTTGCCCCACTGGCATGCTCGCTCCTTACATCCGCTGCTCGTAAGCGGCAGCTGCCAGACACGGACGCACCGAGCTTTCTTCATGCTCGCAACACCCTGCGAAATCACACTGAGTCGCCTCATATTGCTTGATAAAACAACACAAGCAAACACCCCTCGCCGCTCGGACGCTGGCTTTGCGCCCGTGGCTACGCGCACAGGCCCGCGCGCGCGCCTGACATTGTCGCCGAAGATGCGGAACTGCCGCAGGCTGTAAACCTCGACAAAGGAGGCCACGAACGCCTCGGTGCGCCGCCGCCAGGGCCCGACGCCAAAGTCGCTGATGGCCTGCCCGCCCTGCCACTGCGCGTTGACGAGCAGCACCAGGCCCTCTGCTCGCGCCTCAGCAATCTGGCGTACCTGTCGACCAGGACCCAGCACAGTTGCGCGTCCGCCCCATGCGATGATGCGCTGGCACGCGTTGCGCACTTTTAATAGCATGTGGCACAGGCCTGCAGAGTTGCCTGCTGCTTGTCTGCAAACCTGGGAGTTCATATAAAAGTAATACACAGCTGCCGGTAAAAGCCGCCAATGATTGCCACGCATACAGGATGGTCCCAGCACCAGGTGACTGAACGCTCCACATTTAACAGGCTAATCGCCGAAACGCCTCAGCCGTGAGACAGGCACGGCAGCCTCGCCCCGGCTGCACTGAAGCAGCCGCCAACATCACTGCAGTGTGTTTGCGTGGCACTGGCCCGCGCGCAAGACGCAGGGCGCGCGCCTGCCGCAGGGTCTCCGCGGTGGGGAAGAGCACGGCGGCCAGGTTGGCGCCCGTCCAGGCGGCGACCGCGTCGCCCGCGTCCAGCAGCTCGCTGCCCAGGGGGCCCTGCAGCTCGGGCGCCTGCTTCAGGCCGCGCAGCAGGCTCTCCACCATCGGCTGCGCGGCCTTGGCCTGCGCGCGCGCCGGGCCGGCCGCGCCGGCTGAGCGCGTGCGCACCGTGCTGCGACCAGGGGCGGGGCGGGCGCCGCGTCACCTGCTGCCGCACGCCGCCCGGCCTGCCGCGGGCACGCCGACAGTCTGCGTGCGTCCGCTGCAGCGCACGTGCTGGGCCTGCTTTGCCACCGCTGCTGCTTTTGTTCACGTGCGCTGCTGCACATTGGTGCTCGTGAACACTTGCATGTTCAAAGCACTTGGCTCTGCTTGCCACAGCGGTCTGTGCTCTGGTGCAAGGACAGGTGGCTGGCCTGCGCCTGGCTGGGGCGCAGCGCACGGAAGGGGGGGTGGTCACCAGTCGTCAAGGTCGGTCGCGCCGATCAGCGGCAGCAGCAGCTCCAGGCTCTGGCGGCGGATGCCGTCCGCCCACGCGCGCTGCACGGCTAACAGCGCCTGGTCCACCACCTGCTCGGGGCCCTTGGGCAGGTAGATCCTGGAGCCCCTGCCCCCCGCACGCATTGTGTTCAGGCTTTTAACAGCCTTCAAGATTGCCCGAGCAAGACACACTCGCCGAGCTGCTCAAGGCTCACAGGCAGGACCTGGGACACCCATCAACACGCAAACAAGTGTGGTCAGCCAGTGCTGCTCCCAAAAAGGACTCCGCGTTGTGTCACAAAATGGGCGTACGCACGTCTGAGTGTTCTGTCCCGCGCAGCAGCAGGGCCGCAGCACTGGCGCGGCGGTCTGCCGGGTCGTTGCACGCCTGACAGTGGAGCACGCTGAGCTTTGCCTCGATGTATGCAGGCTGCCTCTAGACTGACCCCACACGCTTGCCATGACTGATGTCAGTGTCACACCTCAATAAACAAGTACATGTCCACACTGAGAGTAGCTGCTCTCCACCTGCTCCCTTCAGGTGGTGTACTCAGAAAGCCCTTTCGAGACCCTGCCAGGATAAAGTCAGCAGTGTATAGAGTTGGTGCCATATCTGTTGTTCGAGTCCGTAACTGGAGTACGACATCGAAGAGAAAGACACTGTGCAGGGCGATGGCGGCGCTCACGGGGGCTGCGGGTGCCAACGGGTTGCAACTCATGCCCTGCACTAGGAGAGAGGCGCGAGTGGCGGCGAGCGCGTGCACCCGCCGCCTGTCACGCCCAGCGCCTGTGCCAGCGCAGCAGTCCACCTGCACCTGGAGGAGGCTGAGCATTGCAGCAAGTCCCGCTACCGCGCAGCCGCGGCAAAGGCAGGTCGGCAGCCTGCGCCACTCCAGCGTCTGCCAACGGGCACTGTTTGAGGCACTGGTACTCGATTGGATACGCGGTCCTCCTGTGTGAAGCGGCACGGCTAGCCTGTGTGGGAGTGCTGACGCCCCGCCCCGGCTTGGCCAGCTGCTGTGGGGCCAGGGCCCGCTCCGGTCTATTGGTGCAGGCGCTGAGCTTAGCACTTCCTGTCAGCCAGCGAGCTGCTCGCGCAGCAGGTGCGGCCGCAGCGGGCGCCGCAGTGGCCGTGCCGCTGCGAGGCGGCCAGCGCGGCGGCGGCAACGGACTACCGTCAGCGGCGGCCGGCCGACGTGCGCGTCCTGGTCGTTGGCGCGACCGGCTACATCGGCAAGTACGTCGTGCGCGAGCTGGTCAGGCGCGGGTACGACGTTGTTGCGCTCGCACGCGAGCGCAGCGGCATCGGCGGCAAGGCCTCGCGCGAGGACGCGCAGCGGGTGCGCCCTGCAGCAGACCCCTTTCTCCCAATACGTGGCTACCTTCTAGGCAGAGGTGCGCAGCCAGCGACACTGGTCACAAGCCGGACAAGAGGTATAGGCGGCCACGTAGTCCGCTCCGTCACAAGCTGACAGCCCCCTGCCTGCTCCTCACCCTATACCCCACTATACCCTGTTATACCCTGCTCCTCACGCCAGCCCCGCTTGCGGTGCAGGACCTGGCGGGCGCGGAGGTGCGGTTCGGCGATGTGGGGGACGTCGCGGAGCTGAGGCGCGTCGGGTTCAGCGAGCCGGTCGACGTGGTCGTCTCCTGCCTTGCCAGCCGCACCGGGGGCAAGGTGCGCGTCGGGGGCGGCACGGCGCACCTCGTCGCGGGCGACAGGAGCCCGCTCGGGATGCGGAACGCTTGCTGCCTTGCGTGTGTGTCAGGTTCTGGTAGCTTATCCCCAGCTGCACGGTCATTGGGTGATGCACCGGGCATCCCTACGCTCTGAGGCCAGAAGTGCTGTGCACGCTCACACGCAGGCTCCAGCACTGAACACCACCCTGCAGCATGCACATTCCACAGCACAGGTAGTGCAGGACGCATGGGCTCCTGGCGGCACGACTGCCCGGGAGGCACCGCATGGGGCCATGTCCCGCGCGTCGAGTGTTTCAGCTCTTCGTGCACCAGCTCATGCTGTGTGCTGCGACACACCTCAGTGCATCACAGCGCGCGCGCGTGCGCAGAAGGACTCGTGGGCGATCGACTACCAGGCGACGCTGAACGCGCTGGAGGCCGCGCGCGGCGCCGGCGCGTCGCACTTTGTGCTGCTGTCCGCCATTTGCGTGCAGCGCCCGCTGCTGGAGTTCCAGCGCGCCAAGCTGCGCTTCGAGGGCGCGCTGCAGGCGGCCGGCGACATCACGTACTCCATCGTCCGCCCGACCGCCTTCTTCAAGTCGCTCTCGGGCCAGGCGCGCGCCCCAGGCTGCCCCACGCCTCATCCGCAGGCTGGCGGAGCTGTGCAGCTTTGAAGACATGCATGGTGAGCTGGAGGTGAGGCGCGCCGCTGGCTGCAACCCGGCAGGTGTGGCGTGTGGCGCCTTCCCATGATGTGCGTCCGACGTTCAGTTGCACGGGATGCATAAGGCATGTGACACCTGGCATTTGCTTGGGTTGAGGGAGGCGGCTGCGCTGCCGCGCGCGCAGGTGAAGCTGGTGAAGGAGGGCAAGCCGTACGTGATGTTCGGCGACGGCACGCTCGCGTCCTGCAAGCCCATCAGCGAGCCGGACCTGGCCGCATTCATGGCGGACTGCGTGTCCGAGCCGGGCATGGTCAACCGCGTGCTGCCCATCGGCGGTGCGCGGCGCCGCCGCGGCGCCCGCCACGCAACCAGGGGCTGAGCTCCTGGGGCAGTGCTGCACTTTGTGAAGGTCTGGCCGAGCTCCTGGGGCGGTGCGGCGGAGGCTGTGAGTGCGTCAGCCGTGTGGCGGCCCGGTCTGCGCAGGCATCAGCGCTGAGCGGAATGAGCGCCTAGCAGGTTCACGGGTTGCGTCACTGCGGCAGCGGCGCTCGTCGCTCGGACTTCCGTCCCGCACGCATGCACAGGTGCTGGCAGCACTGCTGGCCTCACCCCGGGGCCCTGGCCCGTGCGCGCGCGCAGGCCCCGGCAAGGCGTGGTCGGCGCGCGACCAGGGCGCGCGCCTGTTCGAGCTGGTCGGCCGCAAGCCCTTCTTCCTGCAGGTGCCCGTCGCGCTCATGGACGGCATCATCGCGGTGCTGGACCTGCTCGCGCGCGTGTTCCCGGGCATGGAGGCACCCCCCCCCAACACCCCCCCTCCCCCCCCCCCAACCACCATAAGTAGACATCTGCCTACATGGAGGGTCCCATGACAGTGCGGGACCTGCCAGCGCGCGGCGCCCCCGGCGTAGGGGCATGCCCCACGTCCTGGGCGAGCCCAGCGATGCGTGTCTAGCTGCTGGCTGAGAGCGTAGCGGAAATCGGCGCTGGTGCAGCTCGTGCGTGCGCGGCGCACAGGCGCGCCACCACAGCGCGCTCCTTGGCAAGCCTCTCTGCTGACGCTCATTCGTGCAGCCCCGACATGCCCGTGCGTAGCGCCTGTGCACACATACGCGGTCCGTGTGCGCGCCGTGATGACACGTGGACGTGGACGGCATGCTGCCAGTGCTTACCTGAAGCCTCAGGCGTGTGTGATGGCGGGTGGTGGGTGTATGACACGAGCGCTTGGTCGAGCACAGGTCGTCGGCGCGGGCCGCACTCGCAGCAACGCCCGAGAATGTTGATGCAGGTCTCACCGTCGGCGCGCGCGCGCGCAGGACGCGGCCGAGTTTGGGCGCATCGGGCGCTACTACGCGACGGAGAGCATGCTGGTGTGGGACGAGGCGGCCGGCCGCTACGCGCCCGAGGCCACGCCCAGCTACGGGCGCGACACGCTGGAGGAGTTCTTCGCGCGCGCCGTGCGCGAGGGCGGCCTGGAGGGCCAGGAGCTGGGCGACGCGGCCGTGTTCTAGGTCGTCTGCAGGGTTCTAGGTCATCCTTGGGTCTCAGGCCCTCCGCACCACCGCCCATGGATCCGCGCTCTGCTCCACGGGTCCCACCTTCTCCTGTCGGCGCTGTTGGCGTTCTGCTTGTGGTCGTTTGTGCTAGTTTGTGGTGTTTGGGACAGCCAGGGTACGGGGTCGGCTGCAAGTTGTGTCTGATACCAGGAGCCTGGCGTCGCCACCATGCCGCACGGCACGACTGCGGGGGACTGCCGCGTACCTCGATGTCTCATTTTGTCAGCCTGGCAGCTACAGGGCATGCAAAGTGTGTGAGGAGGGTTTTTGGCTGTAGAGATGGCATCATGCGCATGATCTGAATCCGTCTTGGGCAAGATGCGGCTCTTGTTATCAGGGATCAGGTTGGCATGGAGACGATCGGGGATCAGGTTAGCATGGAGATGATGCAGCTGCAGTGCGGGCTGGACTTCTTGGGGTGCTTCTTTGGCCCGCGCTTCTGTCCTCACCACAAAAATAAGTGTGCATGCACTTTGGGTGACTATTGCTCAGGGGCGCAGCTGCGCCGCCGCCCGCGCGCCGCGGCTGGCCAGCGCCGCTGGGCCGGCTCCAGCCCGCGGCGCGGCTGCCGGCTGCTGCCGCGGTTGATACTGCCCAGCTGCCCACGCTCATACGTCATGCTCTTGCGTCAGGCTAGACACCGGTAACACGGTAGGGATTACACCTTTTAAACGCCCTTTTATTTACTAAACGAGTAACCAAACGGGTTGCAAACGCACGCAATTTGCGGATTTCGGGAATGTGGGCAAGGGGCTTCCCCTGCCTGCACAAGCCTTGCACAAAGGCGATGGCGTGCATGGCACACAGCAAAAGGCTGTCATAGATCGTGCCGAGGCGCGTAGCAGGCGGCGACAGGCCGGCCTGCCGGAGGCTGCTGGGCTACGATGCTGATCAACACTGACCTGACGCTGACTGGGGAGCGCCTAGTACTGGTGCCGTACCGTGAGGAGCATGTGCCCGTGTATCACGAGTGGATGGTGAGCCATGGGACCTCCAGTTCCGGCTCGTTTTTTTTCGAGCCCCTTGCGTGACAGACCGGTCCATTCGGCGGGCAGCCTGCGACACCTTTGGCCGCGCACAGGAGAATCCAGTGCTCCAGGAGGCCACAGCGTCCGAGCCGCTCACCATTGAGGTGCGCATTGGCGGACAGCGCACCATCTTGCAACACAGACTTTGGCCTGCCTGTGCGTGGCACCGCTTGAGCAATAGTGGCTGAATACAGTGCGCGAGCGCAGGAGGAGTATGCTATGCAGCGGAGCTGGGCCCGAGACAGTAACAGTGCGCACCCGCGGTAGCGCACGTGTACCTGGTTTGTTGCGGGGGACCACTTCAAAGCCTGCTTGCTGAATGCTCTTGCACTTGCACTTGCAGAGTGCACCTTTGTTATTTTGGATAGAGCACTACCGGACACGCCTGGCACCGGCCGGCATGGCGGAGGTGCGCGCGGCGCTGATGCGTTTCAAGTCTTTAGCCTTGCTGCTTTGTCATAGCTCACTGTTGGGGGTCTACAAGAGATGGTGCGGCCAGCGCCTGGCACTGCAAGCTTGCAGCGCCTCTCTCAGCACCTGACGCAGAAGCTGTCTTGGCTGTGTTAGTCATTTCCTGACTGTCGGCCAAGGGTGGTGCTCCGCGCAGCCATGGCGGGCGACGTGAACCTGTTCTTGAACGACCCTGACGACAGGTCCACTGGGGAGGTCGAGGCGCGCCCCCGCCCCGCACGCTGGGTGCCTCAAGCAGGCGGCTTTGACCTTTGCTGACCCAGCGCTGCGCCTGCTGCGCAGATCATGGTCGCAGAGCCGCGCAGCAGGAGGCGCGGCCTGGGGCGCGAAGCCCTGGAGATGTTCATCGCCTTTAGCGTGCACGCGCTGGTGAGTGTCCACGCTGCGCCGCCTGTTTCGCCTCCCAGCAGAGCGCCTCACTCTGCCATGCACCTGTGCAATGTCTGCGGGGGGCAGCAGCATGAGCTGTAGACCGTCCCACGGCAGGGAGTGGAGCGCTTTCGAGCCAAAATTGGCGAGACCAACACCGCGTCGCTGCACCTCTTCATCCGCCTGGGGTTCTCGGAGGTCTCCCGCAGCGCCGTCTTCAAGGCACGCCCCGCCGCAGTGCATGTCATGCAGTCAGCGCATGCGCCCTTGACTCGCCTGATTCCAGCACTCTAGGAGCGAAGCGTAGGGACCTAGGCACAGGGCGCGACTCGCGCACATTAGGCATGCACTCTGTGACAAGAGTGGTGGCGTCTTCAAGCGGATGAGCAGCGTGCCAGCTGGTACTATGTGTGCAGGGTGTCTGTGACACATTTACGACGAGCGACACGACGTGCATGACAAGCTTGTCATGAGGCTGGTCGCAGCCCGGGCTGTGTATAAGCGGTGCATGCGCCGCCTGGTGCGCATCCGCTCATGCGCGGCGCTGCCTGCAGGAGATCACTGTGGAGTTTCACGCGCGCGGCGCGGTGCGCAACGCCCTGCGGGCGCGCGGCGCGGCGCTGCGGCGGGGGCGGTACGACACGGCGGGTCCGCCTGCCCTGCACTACTAAAAGCGGCCCCCTGCGGTGGAGCTGGGCGCTCTCTCCTCCCGCACTGGCTTGCACCTGCAGGTTTTTGGGGTCGGTGCAGGGCCTGCGCCGCTGAGTAGGAAGCCGAATGGGTAGCTAGGGAAGCCGCTGAGTTTAGCTGGAGGGCGAGAGCGTAGACAGCATTTGCAAGCTTTGGTTTCTCTTTTGTCTGCGCATGCTGCAACTGCAGCAGGGGTCACTGTGGGGTGAGCCCGTGTCCAACTGAGAGCACCCTTGCTAGGCACATTGCGACCAGGGCAGCTCTCCTGCTCTGGTTCATTACGTCGACATGCAGTCCGTGGTGTTTGCCGCATATCTAATGCTGCTGCTCTGAGGGGGCGTGCTCCGTGCTTCACACATTGCATGGAGGCCAGCATGCGCCCGACGAGACGTGCTGGCGCGCGACTCCTGTGCGCCATCTTTTGGAATGCCCCGGGGCCAAACCAGGCACACAACGCCTGACTGCACCTGTCGTTGGATGGGAGTGCGCCCAGGCAGAAGCCAGCCCCCGGCCTGTTATCAGAACCGTCCCCTGCTAGGTATTGCGCCATGGCCCTTGTATTTGCAGCGCACTTGCAGGCGTGCAAGAATTTCGGGCGGTGGCTGCCACTGCATACTGCTGCTGCTGTGTGGGAAGTGGGGACATGGAGCGTGCTGTCACAGAAGGCCATGCCATTGCGCATCCGGCAGACAGTCAGCTAAATGAGGGCAGCAGAGCGGCCCCTCGTCTTTGGCCTGGGTGGGGCCAAGCCATGTGTGGCGCAGAAAGAGGGGCCGCAGCCAGCACTTGATGGTCATGCGAGTATTGTCAGGGCGCTGCGTACGCCCGTGAGGTGCCTGGGGTGCTTGACACTTTCAGTTTTGTCCGCTGTATCTTTTTTGCCTGTACACATGTTGCGCATCGTGTGTGCTGGCGTCCAGCGAGGATTTTGAGCTTGGGCGAATGCCAGCCTCCTCGACTGTGGCATGTGTTCCTGGTATGCAGTATGAAGGGAGCAGGTAGATAGTGGCGCTGTAATGTAATGTATGGCGTCCGGCATCCATTGTAACGCCTTTGCTCTGCATCTGCCCTGACAGACTTGGCAATGTACTTGCACAGAGCAACCTCTTTTGCGCAAGCTGGGATGGGAGGACAACACAACTCACAGCAAGCTCACAGCATCATCAGCATCATGCTCCAGCTGGGTACTGCAACACCCTGCACGCTCGCTCATATAACAGGAGCTTTTAGGCATAGGAGTAGAACCACAGGTGTTGATATTACTACCTTAGTGCAGGCTTTAACACTCGAGCGGGCCAAGGCGCCATGCAGAGCGGGTGACTCCCAGCGCTGCAGCGCGCCTGCTCCTTCCAAGGCCCCAGTCAGAGGCCCGACTCTGCTCTTGCGACCCCTCGGGCCTTGCTCGGTTAATTACCCGCTGTGTCATGGACCCACTGGTAGGTACCCAGCCGCGCAGCAAGTGCGCGGCCCCATTTTCGGGGTATGCGAAACCCGCAGGACTGCGCCCGACCGATTTGACCTTGCTGCCCTATGGGATCCCCCTTGTGCAGCAGCTGTGCAGGTCGAGCCTCAGCTCCCTGACATGGCTCACCTTGACCTGCCAGCTCGGCTGCGCATCGCCACATGTTTGGGCTGCTGGCGCGCTTGGAGACGGCCCTCACAGCCGAGCCACATGGTCACTGGGGGCATGCAGACAGCCTCAAACCAGGCCCTCCTGGCCCTGCGCGACGGGCTCCTGGCCCGTTTGGAGCAGCGCGCTGATGCCCCGGCATGACGCGGGCAGAGTGCAAACCCTAGAAAGGCGACACGCCCGGGCCTGCGCCGCGCGGCGGGCTGCTGGCGCGCTCGGGGCCGCCCTCAGAGACCAGGCGCCCGGCGGCCGCAGCGAAGCGCGCGCCCAGGTGCGAGATCGCCACCTCGCCCCTGCGGCAGCAGCGTGCGAGGGCGTCATGACTGCCCTAACCCCAACACTCGCCTGACGCCGCTCGCGAGCAGACCCAGGCGCCGCCGTGCTTTTACACAGCTGTGCGACGAGCTGCCGCTGGGACAGCTCTCAAAGGAAGCGCTCTGCACAGCACTCCTGTGGCCCGAACAGCGCTTCCGCAGCTAGCTGGGAGGAGCGGCGGCGGTGGAACAACACGGCGGGGTACAGGGGTCGGGCAGAGCGAGGCGCGGCACCGCGTGGCGGCCTCGATGCCGGTCAGGCTCTCTACGGCGACGACGTTGCGCCCGGCCTTGCGGCTCGCGAAGGGGCGCAGCAGCGCCAGCAGCGCCTTGAGGCCCGTGCTGGGGCGCACCTGCGGCGCAGCCGACTGGGCTTGTGGCACGCTGGGCAGCGATCCAGGTGGGGTGCTGGATGCTGCACTGCTGCTTGCACTGGTTGCTGCTGTGCACATGCATCAGGACAGGGGCCTGCAAGCTTCTGCACGGATAGGGCTGCTGCCGTGGCCGGCGCGCACGAGCACGATGCGCTTGACGTGTTTGCGGAAGGGCCGCGACAGCGAGCGGTACGTGGCCAGCAGCCAGCCGGCCGGCAGGCGGTTGCTCCGGCGCGCGTGGCCGGTGTTCAGGAGCACCAGCACGTACGGGCCCTGCGCGCAGCCGTTGCCGCGTGGGCAAGATTGCTGAGAGCCTGGTGGGGTAGGGTTGGGTTAGGGTAGGCTAGGGTTGATGCAGATTAGGGCGTTAATATGGGTGGGAGGGGAGGCGGCAGCGAAGGCATGGCGGGACAGGCTGACGACCGCGCGACTGCGCAGGGCGGCCGGCGGCGCAGCCACGGTGAGCCGCGGCCGCTGCGCCAGGAGCATACCGGGTGATACGGCGCGGGCTGCAAGTGCATACGCCAGGCACGTGACCCAGCGTGGGTCAGACTGGCAGCCACAGAGCGGGCCGCCCGGGCGCTCTGCACGCAGCAATATGCACGGACGGCCTCCCTTCGCTGCGGCCATCAGGCACTATTTTCCCCGCCCGGTATGAAGACCCACCCCGCGCCGGAACAAGCTACCGGGTATCGGGTGAGGGCGTGGCGGGCTTGGCAGGCGCGCACCTGCGCCACCAGCGGCTCCAGCTGGCGCAGCATGTACTGGCAGGCCGCGCGGCGGGACACCTGCGCGCTCGCGCGCGCACTCTCACATGCCACGCGGGGCCTCCATCGCGCGCATCGCATCAGGCACGCGATGCACTCACGTGGGCGCGCGGGGCATGGGCCCGTGCAGATATATGCCCCACCCGGACCGCGGCCACATGCAGCGGAAAGCGCGAGGCCGGGCGCCGCACGCGGCGGGCCCCGCGCGCGCGAGCCTCAGAGGCATGAGCGCAGCACAGCATACCAGCGTGCAGCCGAGCGCGCTCGCCCGTGCGCCCGGGCGCCGTCGGCCGTGTCTATGCGGCGCGAGGGTCCGGTGAAATCGGGGTAGGGGTGCACAGGCGTGCTGGGCGCCACCTTGGCGGCCATGGCGTAATGCGTTCACGACCACGACCGAGCGGGCGCCCGACTTGGCCTGACCCTACCCTGTCCGGGGCGCCTACCTTGGCCGCCACGGCGTCCGCGTTGACGACCACGACCGGGCGCCCGAGCGAGTCGACGCCGTCGTAGTACAGCATGCCGTGCAGCTCCGGCGGCTCGAACGCCTCCGCGTCCGCCGCCTCCTGCCGGCCGGGCGCGACAGCCTCGCGCCGCGCCGCGCCCGACCTCGGCGCCGCCCGGGCCGCGGCGGCGGGGGTCCACAGGGCGCACCGCGGCTCCTGTCGTGGGCGGCGCTGCTGGCGCTGCCAGTGCAGACTGCACAGGGAGCAGCCTGGATATGTCACTCAGTCCTTGTTCCTGATGTTGATGCGCACGGAAAGTTTGTGCCTCAGGGCGGCGCGGGATCCGGCCGGGGGCGCGCCGGCACAAAGCGCCCCGCGGCGCGCAGCGACCCCGGCGGCGGCGAGAACGGGCGCGCGCGCGTGGCAAACGCGTCCAGCGCGCCCTGCGCGGCATGGCTGCCCGCTGTCGCCTCCGCCATTGCGGCCTCTGCGTCGGCCTGCGCGCGCCCTGCAGACCCTAAGCAATCGGACCTAAAAAGCGTAACGGCCAAAGCACTCCAGCGCGCGTGTGGGCGCTGCACTGCATGGCCGCCTGCCGCCACCGCTGCCGCCTCAGCCAGCAGCCACGGCAGTGCCCCGCATCGAGCCGTTGCGGGATAAACGCTCGAATGCGGGTGTGAACTTCAATATTGAAAGTTACCAAAGCCCCTGAAAGCCTGCACACCACCGACCCGCCTCTGCGAGGGCCTGGCATGCGAAGGCCACCGGGCGGCGGCGCGGCGCGCCATCGCGCGCTGCCCGGGCTCGTCCAGCGGCACGGAGTAATGCCGCATGTCCTCGAGGTCCCCCGCGTCCGTGCCGGCGCCGCCGCTGCCGCCGCCGCCGTTGAGCGAGCGCTGCGCGGCCAGCACGTGCGCGTCCGCCTCCGCCTCCAGCTCCGCCAGCTCCTGCGCGCGCACGGCGGGCGCCCCCTCACCAAAGTGTTAACAGGATGGAAACCCTGCCTGGGTGTCCAGGACCTCCGCCTCCAGCTCCGCCTCCAGCTCCAGCCCCGCCAGCTCCTGCGCGAGCACGACGGGCGCCCTGTCAGCTCCTGCGCGCGCACATCGGGCATTCCCCTGGTCGCGGTGTGCCCAGTGTGTCACCGCGCCTGGGTGTCCGTGACTGTACAGTCTGCTTCTCTCCCAGCCAGCTCCTGCGCGCGCACGATGGGCGCACCCTGGTCACGGTGTGCCCAGTGTGCGACTATGCCTGGCATATCAAGGGCTGTCCACCACTTCAAGGCCATCCTCAAGTCGCTTCAAGGCCATCCAGGCTGCTCGCCTCCCAGCCGACTCCTGCGCGGCGCGCCTCCCCCCGCAGCGGCAGCGCGCCTCGCGCGAGCGCCACTTGGGCAGCTCACGCGGACCCGGCCCCGCTTCCACTCCCGCGAGCTGTGACGCGCAGGAGGGCGCGTCATATGCGCCAGTGCGGCGTTCGTGCAAAGCAGCGGCTGCCTGCGCTTGGCTGCCGCTGCAGTCCGTGCGTCCTAGCTTTCAAAGCTGATCCGCGTCTGAAAGCAGTCGCGGAGCTGCACGAGCCGCGGGCGCCACCGCCCAGCAGCCGCCACACACCGCGCGCCCACACAGAGCAGCCATGGCCGTGCGCGCGCCTGCGCGATGCGCGCCTCCTCGTTGCTGGCCGAGCGGCCCGAGCCGGCGGCGGCGCCCGGGCCCAGCCCACTGGCGGCGCCGAACGCGGAGGCCCCGCGAGGCGCCAGGTCCTGCACTGCCGGAAACTGCTGGCGCGGCGAGTCGGGCTCGGCGGGCTCGACAGCGCCGCGGCCGCCGCTGCCGGCGGGGCCCGCCTCGGGGGCGGCGGCCTCCGCCGCGCCTGCTGCGCCGACGCCCGTGGGCGCGGCCGGCCCGCCACGCGCGGGCAAGTCGGGCGCGGCCGCCGCTGCCCCCGCGCCGGGCCCGGGCCCTGGTGCGCCGGCAGGGCCGGCGGCCGGCAGCTCAGCCTCGGCCGACAGGGCCGGCCCGAAGGCGGCGATGCTGACGGGCAGCGCCGCCGCGCTGCGCTCGCGCTGCAGGTCGGGGCCGACCTCGGCGTCGCCGCCCGGCGCACTGGACGCGCCGGCGGCGGCGCCGACCCCGCCGCTGCCTGCGCCGGCGCCCGCCTGCGCGGCCTGTTCGCCGCCGCCTCGAAGCGCCGGCGCCAGACCGGGCTCCGGCCCTGCATCAGGCCCCGGCGCCGCCCCGCCCGACCGAGCGGACTCAATGTGCTGCGGCTGGCCGTGAGGCGCAGACGCCTCTGCTGGAACCGCTTGGCTGGGGCCGGCATACGCCCCCGCCGCGCTGTAGAGCGCGCCGCAGACGGCTCGCGGTGCAGCCCCGCCGCCAAATCCGCGCTGCGCGCCATCCTGTGCATGCTCAGGCGCGTGCTCAGGCGCCGCGGACTCGTTCCCCGTCCCGTCCGCGCGGGGCGCGGCCGGTGCGCCGGACGCCACCGCCTCCCCAGGGCGTCCGGCTGGCGCCGCGCCCCCAGCCGCCACCATCGCACCGACTCCTGCTCGCCCGGCCGCGGGAATCGGTGCGCCTGCCGCGCCCGCAGCGGCGCGGCGGGCGTCTGCCGCCGGGCGCGCGGGCAAAGGCGCTGCCAGCACGGCCTCCTCGTCTTCGATCAGCGAGAAGGCGGACGGCGGCGGCGCCGCGTGCGCGCCGTTCGCCGCGGGGGGCGCCGCAGGGCTGGCGGGGGCCGGCGCGCGCGCGCGCTGCGGCACGTGCGCGCCGCCGTTCGCGGCGGGGCCGGCGCCGGCGGCCTTGGACGGGTTGCCTGCGAAAGACCGTGGAGGGCGCGGGTCGGCGAGGTCGGCGCCTGCGCGCCAGGCGCATCGCATGCGATACCTTCTGCGGCTCCAGAAGGTGTGCCCGTGCAGCCTGGCAGGAAGCGGCCATTCCGGCGCTACCGAGTGCGGGCATCAGCTCCTTGCGGGTTCCAGTGGGCGGGTTCCAGGGGGCGCGCCGAGGGACAGCTCCGCCAGCGACTTGATGGAGGCGCCGTTGGCATGCGGTGCGGCAATCTCGTACGCTGCCTCTGCCATCCTGCCGCAGGCGCCTCACCGGCGAGGCCGACGCCCGGCAGCGGCTGCAATGCGGTTAAGCCGTGCGCTGCATGCCTGCCGCTCTTCGATCTGCCAGAACCAGCTGGCAATGGCGGCCCTTCCTCACTTTGGCAAAATTGCTGGTAGTAGCACAGCAAGTTGCCTTTCCAGACGGGCAACCAAGGGATGTAATGCACAGCTCAGAGTCAAGTCCAACAAGAAGCGCAGTGTGTGATGCTCACGGCACGCACGTACGTTTCACACACGCTGGATCGGAGGTATGGGCAGCGCGATCTGAAGGTGTGCGCTCTGAGAGCAGAGCTCTTTGAATGCCACTAGGGCTTTAGCCTTAGTGCCAGCTTTGCCAGCTTTGCCAGCTTTGAGGCGAGAGGTTGCAGTCACACCAAGGAGCGTCTTGCGCCTGTGCTTCGCACAAGCAGCCCAGGAGCACTGTGCACGCCGCCAGGCACAGGCAGCAGGACCAGAGGCGAGGGGCCATCAGTCCGCGTTTGGGCGCGGCGCGCACGGGGTTGGCCACGCAGATGTCAAACTCCGCGGCGTACGAGGGGGGCAGCGTGCCGCCGGACGACGATGAGGAGGACTGGGATGCCGCCAACGCCGATGCCGGAACTGGCACAGGCACTGAGGAGAACTCCGAGGCGGAGAGCTACGAGACGGAGGATGAGCTAAACGATGACGTGCGCTGGCCTTGCGCTATCAGCCACGCGCAGCTTGATCTGGGAGAAAGTGGTAGTGGCGCGCGCTACTGGCAGCAGTTGGGGCACGGGCCGCACACAGCGCTGAGTGCTACAGCCTTTGCACTGGACCCCGACGCTTTGTGTCTTGCGTGTGAGTGTACAGCGGCTTGCTTTCTGTTTGTGCGGCGGTCCGCGCGCCTGCGGTTAGCGCGTCAAGCGCTGTGGGGCTTTGCTATGCTGCTGGCGTGCGCGCAGCTGCATGTGCAAACGCCCTGACAAGCCCCTGCTCAAGGCACCGCGCTCTCACCCGCGACTCAAGCCGCTTGCACAGCGCCAAGTGCTGCACCGTGGCTGTCGCATGGCGCGCCCGGCTCTGCACACACTCGGCGCAGCCGGGCACCGCGCACTCTCTGCCCGCCCGCCGCGCACGGCGTGTTGCCAGCGGCCGCTGAGGTGTGGCTGATGTGTCGCGTGAGAGCAAGCGGCCGGGAAGCGGACCGTAGGTGGAGCGCTTTTCGCCTGCCAGTGCACAGCCTGCACCACTGCCAGAGAGCGCGCGGCGCGTGCGACAGCCGAGCGTGCTGCGCCGCGCGCCGCGCAGGGCACGCTGACAGACGCGGCCAAGGCGGAGATCGTGCGGCGCGAGCGCGAGCGCCTCAAGCTGCAGGAGCGGCTGAAGCGGGAGAAGCTGGAGCGCATGCGCCTGGACGCCAACGACGGCGCGGGCGCCGGCGAGGCGCGCCGACATGCGCTGCCCATGCTGCGCAGCCGATGCTTGCTTTTGAAGCGCGCCGCGTGCTCGGCATGAGCTCGGCGAGGGGCAGCCCGCGGCGCTTGGTCTACAATGGAAGTGCTTCCATGGCCAGGGCTCGGCCGCTAAACAGACCTGCGCTACTACGGACAGTGCTGGCTATGGGGTGGGACTCGGGGTGCGCCAGGTCTTGCGGACACATCCGACAACCCTTGACCAGGCCGTGCGGGGCGCGCGCAGGCGGAGCGCGGGCGCAAGCGGCTGCAGTTCCTGCTGAAGCAGGCGGAGGTGTTCCAGCACTTTGCGCCGGTCGCCGTGGACAAGGAGAAGAAGAAGTGCGCGCCCGCCCGCCCGCCCGCGCTCCTCGCTCTGGTCGGGCACGCCGGCCTGGGCACAGAGCCGGCTGGACCAGCAAAGCTCTCGCGTCTGGCGAGCCGCCATCTGGGTTTTAGTTTCGGGATTTTGGCCGGTGTGGCAGGGGCTGCCGGCCGCGCGGCGGCACGCGCAGGGACGAGCGCGAGGCGCGCGAGCTGGGGGAAGGGAAGGAAGCCGTCGCAACGGTTGCGCCACAGAACATGAAAAATCGTGCTGCAGGGGGCCGCACCGACAACTTTCGATACCGCTTGCAGGGCCGCGGGCGGCATGAAGCTGCTGCAGGGCTGTGCACTGACACTTTTTATCACCGCCTGCAGGGGCCGCGGGCGGCACGGCACCAAGTACACGGAGGAGCAGGAGGACCGCGAGCTGCTCGCGGACGAGGCGACCGACGGCGAGCTGGGCGGCCACCGCCTGAGCACGCAGCCAAGCGTCATCAAGGGCGGCACGATGCGCGAGTACCAGCTGCAGGGCCTGAACTGGCTCATCCACCTGTACGACAACGGCATCAACGGCATCCTGGCCGACGAGATGGCGCGGCGCCCGCGCGCCTGCCTGCGCCCCTGCCTGCGCGCCTGCATGCACCATGGCGGCCCTGGGGCGCCTGCCCTGTATGGCTCCTCAGCTTCGCTGCGTCGCGCTGCGGTGCATGGCAGCCGCCCCGTGCTTGCATGCACGCCCTCCCGCGCTCGCCACGGCTGGGAGCGTGAGTTGCGCGCACGCGCGCGGCGGCGCGTCCGCTCGGGCTGGGACCGGCCGACCGGCGCGCGCCCGAGCGCCGGCGCGCGCGCGCAGGGCCTGGGCAAGACGCTGCAGACCATCTCGCTGCTGGGCTACCTGAACGAGTACCGCGGCATCACCGGCCCGCACATGGTCATCGTGCCCAAGTCCACGCTCCACAACTGGATGAATGAGTTCCGCAAGTGGTGCCCCATCGTGCGCCCGGTCAAGTTCCACGGCAACCAGGAGGAGCGGGCGCGTGCCCCGTCGCCCCCAAGCCCCAAGCACTCCTGCGCGCGTGCGCGCCCTTGCCCCGGCGCGCGCAGCGGCCGCGCAGCGGCCGTGCAGCCTGCCTGCGTTGGCAGGCCCGCCAACAGGTCCATGAGACGTGCGGCGCGCTGGGTTGTGCGCGCGCTCCGCGCCCCGACCGTGCGCGGCTGGCTTCGCCCCGGCAGGCGTACCAGCGCGAGCAGCTGGTGGTCCCGGGGCGCTTCGACGTGGTGGTGACCAGCTACGAGATGGTCATCAAGGTCCGCGCGGCATGACAGCTCTAGCACTTGGAGCGCGCATATCTTGTCATGACCATGTGCTTTGCTGCGACGTGTGATAGCCAATATGTCTTTCAAGCACCACAGACCAGGCAGTATCATCCTACAAGTTGACCAATGTGTCATCATCCTGTCTTAAGTCTGTGCATGTGGTGCGCATGAGCTGTGTGGCTCCTCCGCGTCCTGGCCCGAGCTTGGCGTTGCCCTCTGATGCACATGCAGGCATCCGCACTGCAATCAGTCCTTTGGCCGCATGGGCGCCGCCGCGTCGCGCTGAGACAGGCCCGCGCGCGCGCGCGCAGGAGAAGAACCACTTCAAGAAGTTCCACTGGCGCTACATCATCATCGACGAGGCGCACCGCATCAAGAACGAAAACTCCATCCTGTCGCGCGTGCGCGCCCGCGCGGCACCCCCGCCAGCCCGTCGGCGCCATGTGCACCCGCGCATTGCCCGCTGCCATGCTGCGCGCTGCGGCAGCAGAGAGTCGTGGGCGACCTTGATTGCAAGGCAGAGGAACACATACACAGCCCCTGTCGCCTATCGCATCTCCCATATCGCCTGTCGCATCTCCCATATTGCAAAAGTGCGCTGGACCAGCGGAGCGGCGGCGCGCGCAGGTGGTGCGCATGTTCAAGACCAACTACCGGCTGCTCATCACTGGTGCGCCGCCCGGCCCCGCCGCCCGGCCCCCGCCGCGCTGCGCGACGCCCCGGCACAGGCCCGACCAGTCCGTCTATGCGTGGCCATGTGCACAAGTGCGTGGGTTCATGTCTGCGCTGTTTGACGCGCGCCCATGTCAGCCACTGTGTTGACGAGCGCCCATGTCAGCTCTGTGTTGACGCGCGGCCGGCCGACCGGCCTGCGCAGGCACGCCGCTGCAGAACAACCTGCACGAGCTCTGGGCGCTGCTGAACTTCCTGCTGCCGGAGGTGTTCAGCAGCGCGGAGAAGTTTGACGAGTGGTTCAACGTCAGCGACAAGGACTCCGAGGCCGAGGTCGTCAGCCAGCTGCACAAGGCTCGTGGCCCGCCCGGGGCGGAGGCCGGCCAGGCCGGGCGCACGGCTAGGAAGGATGCAGCCGCGCGCACGCCCTGCGGACAGTCAGATGCGTGTACTGGTTGCCTGCCAGTCGCGCTGCGGGCGTGCGGGGCATCCCCAGGCAGGGCCCTGCTCCGCACCGGCCTGCGCATGGGCGCCGGCAGGCTCTGACGAAGGGCGCCCGGGCGTGAGCGGGCGCGCGCGCCGGGCGGCAGGTGCTGCGGCCGTTCCTGCTGCGCCGGCTGAAGAGCGACGTGGAGAAGGGCATGCCGCCCAAGAAGGAGACCATCCTCAAGATCGGCATGAGCGAGATGCAGAAGAAGTACTATGCGGCGCTGCTGCAGAAGGCGCGGCCGCGGCCTTGCGAAACACAGCCGGCGCCGCACGTGACGGTTGGCTGTGAGCTGGCGCTCGACCTCTCTTGACACATTTTTGTTTCGTCCTTGGCGGATGCAGTATCTGCTCTGTGCGTGACTCCAGTCAGAAAAGCGCGGCGCAGGTCGCCTGCTGCTCAGCAGCGTAGCAGGGCAGCTGTGCAGTTGCCGGCGCGCTCACCTGCCCGCATGCGGCCGCGCGCAGGACATCGAGGCGGTGAACGGCGGCGCGGACCGCTCACGGCTGCTCAACATCGTGATGCAGCTGCGCAAGTGCTGCAACCACCCGTACCTGTTCCAGGGCGCCGAGCCTGGGCCGCCCTACACCACCGGCGAGCACCTGGTCGAGAATTCTGGTGCGGGTTTCCTTCTCCTCCTGCCTGCCAGCTTTTTTTCTGCGCCTGCCACCATGCAGTGCGGTGCGGTGCCCCAGGTTGAAACTGTGTAGGCGCATGCGTGGGTCCTCTGACCCCAAGCCGCGGCCGGCAGCGCTGCTGCCTTTGCGTCGGGTAGTGCACAGACAAGCAGGAGACATATCATCAAACAGAGCCAGCGGCATTTGGCATGCGCACTTTGTCACACCCGGCACTGCCTCGTCGCGGTGCAGCCTAAATACATTCTTGAGTTCTCGCATCGAGTGCTAGGCCCTGCAGACAGGCGAGCGTGAGATGGTGCCCAGGACGTCTCCTGTGTGCAGGGCCCTGACTGCCTCGCAAGCCCGTGCGCAGGCAAGCTGGTGCTGCTGGACAAGCTGCTGCCGAAGCTGCGCAGCCGCGACTCGCGCGTGCTGATCTTCAGCCAGATGACGCGCCTGCTGGACATCCTGGAGGACTACAGCCTGTACCGCGGCTACAAGTACTGCCGCATCGATGGCGCCCCCCCTGCCCCGCCGGGTCCCCCCCCCCCGCGTGGCTTGCAGGCTAATCTAGACAGCATGGCTGGCACCCCTCTGGCATGGCCCCCACCCGTCATGGTATGTGCTTCTCACCATGCCAGCAGACTTTGCTGACGAGTAATACCTGAAGCATGCTGTTTACATGGCTGCGCTCGTCGTCATGAACTCCATGGAACACGCCTGAGATACACATGGCTTGCGCTGACAGGGCGAGGCCCGCACCCGCGCCTCACCCGCCCCCGCCTGCGCGCGCAGGCAACACGAGCGGCGAGGACCGCGAGTCGCAGATCGACGCGTACAACGCGGAGGGCAGCGAGAAGTTCATCTTCCTGCTCTCCACGCGCGCGGGCGGCCTGGGCATCAACCTGTACACCGCCGACATCGTCGTCCTCTTCGACTCCGACTGGAACCCGCAGGCGGACCTGCAGGCGCGCCCCCGCGCCGCCCGCCCTGGCCCAGGGATAGGGTAGGTGACCTATACCCTACCATATACCCTTCCATAAACCCACGAGGAGGGGGCTCGGTCCGGCGGGCGCGGACGGCTGCGGCCTCCTGCCGCGCCCGCCGGGCGCCTGCGCGGTCGGCTCGGCCGGCGCAGATCGCGCGGCATGCATTGCTGTGGAAAACTCCTGCCAGGGCTTGCTGCACCGGGAGCTGATGGACAGCTACCCGTCCAGCGCTCCGCACCTCTGCACCTGCGCATCTCCAGCGCGCTGTGCCTGCGCTGCGGCGCGCCGCCTTTGCGCCGGCCTTCGGAGGCCCGATGCGCCATGCGCGAGCAGGCGTGACGAGCCTTATCTCGTTGGGGCCTGGGTTGAGGCTGCGGCGGGATACGGGCGCAGGCCATGGACCGCGCGCACCGCATCGGCCAGAAGAAGGAGGTGCAGGTGTTCCGCTTCTGCGTGGAGAACAGCATCGAGGAGAAGGCGCGCGCCCGCCGGCCGGCCCGCCGCCCGCCCGCCCTGCGCTCCCGCGGCAGAGCTATTTGGGCCGCCTCGCGCACCTGCGCGTCTGGGTGCTGGCGGTGGAGCGCGGCCTGTTGTCCCTGCACCCAGGGCGCGCGTGGATGGGCCTGCGCGCTGGCGCTGTCTGGTTGGCCAGAAAGATGCTGACTTTGCACCAAGAAGCTCAGCAAGGCAGCCAGTACAGCCTTCAGTGGCCCTTGTGTGGCCCAGTCTGTGTCTCAGAACGTTCCAAGTGTGATCCTGCCCTGGACCTGCGCGCGCGCGGCGGGACGACCCGGCTGACGCGCGGCGGGGCGCGCGCGCGGCCGCAGGTGATCGAGAAGGCGTATAAGAAGCTGCGCCTGGACGCGCTGGTCATCCAGCAGGGCCGACTGACCGAGAACACCAAGACGGTCAACAAGGACGACCTGCTCTCCATGGTCCGCTACGGCGCGGAGATGGTGTTCTCGTCCTCGGTGCGCGCGCGCGCGGGCGCGGCGCTCTCTGGTCAATTATCAGCAGTGTTTAGAGCTTGCTGCCCGCCGTGCGCGCGCGCTGGCGGGGCTTTTGCATTGGTCATTTGGCTGCGGCAGCGCGCCGTGCGGGAGGTTGTGCAGCTAATGCAGGCGTCAAGGTCGGTCGGCGCGTCATGCACGGAGGCAGGGAGCGCGAGCGGCGCCGTGGAAGATGCGTTGTGCCTGGCTCTCAGTGCCACTGTGTTTTCATGTTGTCTCAAAATGGTGCAGCTCGCCGCGATCGAGCTGGTGAGGGCACGCCGCGCAAGGGCCGCCGCGCCGCCTCGCGCCGAGCAGCGCGCGGCGCGCAGGCGGCCAACATCACGGACCAGGACATCGACTCCATCATCCAGAAGGGCCAGCGCGCGACCGAGGAGCTGAACAACAAGATGACGCAGTTCACCGAGAACGCGATGAAGTTTACGCTGGACGGCGGCTTCAACGCGTACGAGTTTAAGGAGGAGGAGGAGGCGCCCGAGGACGCGGTGGACCTCAAGCAGCTCATCGGTGCGCGGTTTGGGTCAGGGTTGGAAAAGGGGGGGGGGGGGGGGGGGGGGGGGGGCCGGGGGGGGCGGGGCGGGCGCGGCGGGGGGGGGCGCGGGGGGGGGGAGGGGGGGGGGGGGGGGCCGCCGGGTGGGGGGGTT
>JAABUU010002040.1_pt1 | contig 30483 bp, 22 predicted proteins | sample 5559301 | NCBI WGS metagenome assembly JAABUU01 (sample SAMN10711884, study PRJNA513360) | rock metagenome | isolation source: Antarctica rocks | place: Antarctica: Victoria Land, Richard Nunatak white
GGAGATAGACCAGCATCACCACGCCGGTTTCCACCGCCATCCCGAAGCAGGCGATGTAGCCGACCTGCACGGCCACGCTGAACTTGAAGCCGAAGAGCCACTGGAAGATCGCCCCCCCGGCCAGCGCCCCCAGCACGCTGGTCATCATCAGCAGGGCGTCGGTCCAGCTCTTGTGAGTCAGGTAGAGGATCAGGACGATGACGGCGATCACGGCGGGGAAGACGAGCCGGAGCGTCCGGTTGGCCCGGACTTGATGCTCGAAGGTGCCGGTCCACTCCAGGTACATCCCCGGCGAGAGCTTGATCGTCCCCTGCGCGATCTTCTCCTGGACGACCCGCTGCGCCTCCTCGACGAAGCCGACCAGGTCCCGCTCCTCGCGGACCCGCATCTGGATGTAGGCACGGAGCAGGCCGTTCTCGCTCTTGATCATCGAGGGCCCCTCGGACACCTGGACGTCGGCCACCGAGGACAGGGGAACCTGGATCGCCCGGGGCGGGCCGGTCCCGCCGGGGGGGGCGGGGGCAGCCATCCCGCCGTCCATCCCGGCACCCTTCCCGCCGGGTAGGCCGGGCTCGGGGCCCATCCCCCGGCCGGCGACGAGGATGTTCTTGAGGGCCTCCACGTCGTCCCGGTAGTCGCGGGCGTACCTGACCCGGACCGGGTAACGCTCGCGGCCCTCGACGGTCATGGTCAGGGGCCGGCCGCCCATCGCGACTTCGACGACGTCCTGGACGTCGCCCACGTTGATTCCGTAGCGGGCGGCCTTCTTGCGGTCGATCCGGATCTCGACGTAGCCCTTGCCGGTGACCTGGTCGGGGAAGACGTCCGCGGCGCCGGGGACCTTGCGGAGGACCCCGGCGATCTCCTGGCCGACGCGCTGGATGTCGTTGAGCCGGGAGCCGAAGACCTTCACGGCGACCGGGAGCCGGACGCCGGTCGAGAGCATCTCGATCCGGTTGGCGATCGGCTGGGTGAAGCTGTTGCCCCAGCCGGGCATCTGCAAGGAGGTGCTCATCTCCTCGATCAGGTCGGCCTTGGTCTTCTTCCAGAGCAGGAGCCGGGCGGCGAATGGCTTCTCCAGCGAGCCCCGGAGAGCCTGCAATTCGTCGGGCCCCGGCTCCCGGGCGGCCTGTTTGCGGTCGCGGCCGATCCTCATCAACTCGTCGAGGGCCGCCCAGGTGGCGACGCCCACCGCCCGGTCGAAGACCTCCCAGTTGAGCGACTTCATCCGCTCCCGGAGGCGATGCTCGTGATCGGCGACCAGGTGATCGGCGATCCGGGTGTCGAGGGTCGGCCGGGCGAACCCTAGCACGTCGCCGGCCGCCTCGGAGGCCCGTTCCAGGGGCGGCGGAGTCGGCGCGAGGAGGTCGGGGCGATTCCGGAACGCCCCGATCTCCACCAGCCGGCGGGAGGCTTCGCGGACCAGTTCGCCGACGTCGTCGGGGAGGACCCGGACGGCGAGCCGGTCGCCGGAGGTCTTGGCCAGGGCCTCGATCAAGGCCCCGCGTTCGGCCGGGGTCGGCTTCCGGGCGAGCGCTGCGGGTTCCACCCGGCCGATCAGGGCGTCGATCGCCTCGCCCACCAGGGCCCGGCCCAGCTCCGGGCGGAACCCCGCCAGCCGGCGCGCGGCGAGGTCGCGGAGCGTCTGGTCCACCTTGGCGGCCACGTCCATCGCCGCCTCGCTCGCCAGGCCGTCCCGCTCGTCGCCCGAGGCCGGCCGACGGAGCAACCCCCCAGCCTCCAGGGCGTCGAGCGCGGCCCGGGTCTGGGCGGTGGCGTCCTCGAACCGGAGCTTCCGCCTGGGCCAGACCTCGCGGTCGCGGAGGTTGATGACCGTCTCGACCATCTCCAGCGGCGAGGGGTCGGTCGGGGTCTCGGCCCGGCCCGCCTTGCCCACGACCTGCCAGACCTCGGGGAAGCCCCGGAGCACCTCGTCGCGGACCCGGAGGTCCCGGGTCGCCTCGGCGATCGAGGCCCGGGGGACGGTCGTCGGCATATCCATCAGGCTCTGCTCGTCCAGGTCTGGCATGAACTCCCGACCAAGCTTGGTGCTGGCGACGTAGCCCAGCCCCAGGATGATCGCGAACAGCCAGCAGACCAGCGTGGTCCGGTCCATCAGCCACGACAGCATCGGCTTGAAGATCTCGATCATCGTCCGGACCAGCCAGTTCTCCTGCTCCGACTTGATCCGCCCCCGGAGGAAGATCGGGATCAGGGCCGGGACCAGCGTGATCGAGAGGATCGCCACGCCCACCAGGGCGAACGTCTTGGTATACGCCAGCGGGTGGAACAGCTTCCCCTCGCGGCCGGTCAGGGCGAAGACCGGCAGGAACGACAGGATCGTGATCAGGACTGAGAAGAAGATCGGCCGGCCCACCGTCCGGCACGCCTTGATGACGATCTCGGTGGTGTCGCCGGTGATCCGCTCGCGGCCGAAGTGCCGGGTCAGGTGGTGCGCCGCGTTCTCGCCCATCACGACGGCCTGGTCGATCAGGATCCCGACCGAGATCGAGATCCCCGCCAGGCTCATGATGTTCGAGGACATCCCGAAGATCCGCATCATCAGGAAGCTGAACAGGATGGCCATGGGTAGCGTGATGGCCACGACGAAGGCGTTCCCCAGGTGCCCCATCACCAGGAGGATGGCGATCGTGCAGACGATCAGCTCCTCCTTGACCGTCCCCCCGACGGTCTCCAGCGCCTTGCGGATCAGCGGTGTCCGGTCGTAGAACGGCACGATCCGGACCCCCGGGGGCAGCCCGGCCTGGAGCGTGGTGATCTTCTCCTTGACCCGGCGGGTGACCTCCAGCGGGTTCTCGCCGTACCGCATCAGGACCACCCCGCCGACGGCCTCCTTGCCGTCCTTCTCCAGGACGCTCCGGCGGAACCCGGGGCCGACCTGGACCGTCCCCAGCATCCCGACGTCGATCGGCGTGCCGTTATTCCGCTGGGCGACGACGGTCTCGCGGATGTCGTCGAGGTTCTCGATCCAGCCGACCGAGCGGATCAGGTATTCGGCGTTCCCCTGGTGGATCACCCGGCCGCCGACCGACGAGTTCGAGCGCGCGACCGCCGAATAAACCTCGCCCAGGCTGATCCCGTAGGCTCGGAGCTTGTTGGGGTCGAGGTCGATCTGGTACTCGCGGGGGGCCCCGCCGACGCTGGCGACCTCGGCGACGCCCGGGACGCTGGCGAGCTGGTAGCGGACGTACCAGTCCTGGAGCGACCGGAGCTCGCTGAGGTCCTTGCCCTCCCCCTCGACGGTGTACCAAAAGATCTGACCGACCGCCGTGGCGTCGGGAGCGAGATAGGGAATCACGCCCTGCGGTAGGAAGGTCGTCGCGATGGATAGCTTTTCCAGGACGCGCTGGCGGGCGAAGTAGTAGTCGGTGGCGTCGTCGAAGATGATGGTGATCATCGAGAAGTTGAACTCGCTCGACGACCGGACGACCTTGACCCCGGCGAGCCCCTGGAGGTTGACCGAGAGCGGGTAGGTGATCTGGTCCTCGATCTCCTGGGGGCTCCGGCCCATCCAGTCGGTGAAGACGATGACCTGGTTCTCCGAGAGGTCGGGAATGGCATCGACCGGCATCGTCATCATGGCGCGGAAGCCCGCGACCCCGAGCACCAGCGAGGCCAGGATGACGAGGTAGCGGTTCCGGATCGACCATTCGATGATCGACTCGATCATGGCCCATGCTCCCTTCGACTCAATGCCGGTGGGGGGCCGCGGAGGGGACGACGGCCGATCGGGTCGGGGCTTCGGCGGGAGGGGGCGGCGTGCCGGGCGCGGCCGAGCCGGGGTTGATCCGGCTCTCGGCGTCGATCAGGAACGTGCCGGCCGAGGCCACCTTTTCCCCGAGCGCCAGGCCGTCGAGCACCGGGAATCGGTCCCCGATCCGCCGGCCGAGGACGACGACCCGGCCCTCGAAGACGCCCGGCTCGGCCTCGACATACACGACCTTGCGGTCGCCGGTGTCGATGACGGCCGACTCGGGCACGCTCAGGACCTCGTCTCGCGGCGGGGGCGCCAGCCGGGCCAGGTATTTGGCGGGCTGGGCCTTCAGCTTGGGCGGGCAGGCCCCGCAGCAGGCCCAGACCTTCCGCCCCTCCACCTCGACCGGGATCGGGTCGCCCATCGCCCCGAGCTTGAGGCTGGTGACGGGGCAGACCTTTTGCTCCTCGACGGTCAGGCTCGCCAGGTGGCCTCCATGGCCCTGCGGGCGGCTGGCCGCGATCCGCGTCCGGAAGGCGGGCGTCTCGGCCATCGGCGTCTTCAAGGTCACCGAGGCGAACATCCCCGGCCGGAGCCGATTGCCGGGGTTCTCCAGGTCGAACCGGACCTCGACGCTCCGCGTGGCCGGGTCGAGGGTCGGTTGGATGAAGGCGAGCCGGCCCGGGAAGGTCTCGCCGGGGAACGCCTCGACGGTCGCCTCGGCCGGCTGCCCCTCGCGGACCAGGCCCATCTGGTGCTCGAAGACCTGGGCCTGGATCCAGACGTGGGTCAGGTCGGCGACCTCGAACATCGGGTAGCCCTCGCCGACCTCCTGGCCCGCCACGACGTTCTTCTTGACCACGGTCCCGCCGATCGGCGAGAGGATCGGCACCTTGAAGTCGGCCTTGCCCTCGCGGAGGATCGCATCGATCTGCTCCTGCGCGATCCCCCACCGCTTCAACTTCTCGGACGACAGGCGGACCATGTCGATCCGGTCGCCGAGCAGTGCGCGGGCCGCGCCGGTCTGCGGCGGGACCGAGGCCCGCTCGGACCGGCGGGCCAGGAGAAGCTCCTGGACGGCCTGGGCCAGCTCGGGGTTGTACAGTTCGGCCAGGGGCTCGCCCGCCTTGACCACCTTCCCGGTGTAGTCGGCGTAGAGCGTCTCGACCCTCGACCGGCCGGGGACCTTGGAGGCGATGTTGGCCAGCCGCCGCTCGTCGAAGGCGACGTTGCCGACGGTCGTCAGCGACTCCGCGAGGGGGGCGTAGCCGATCTCGACGGTCCGGATCCCCGCCTGGACGATCCGGGCCGGGTCCAACGAGATCCGGGCGGTCACACCCACGGGCAGTTCCGCCTTCTCCCCCTTCTTCCGCCGGGCCAGGGGCATCCCGCAGATCGGGCACGAGCCGGGCTCGTCCTGCACGACGCTCGGGTGCATCGGGCAGAAATGCTCGATCCCGGAGGCGGTCGCGGGCCGCTCGGCCTGGGGCCGCATCCATTTGTCGTAGCGGTTCGCGATCGTGTCCCAGTACGCGAAGCCGAGGCCGGTGATCGCCATCAGGGCGACGAACCGAAGCCGCAACTCAACGACCTTGACGACCAGGCGGAATTTCTGCCGGCGCGTCAGGGGCGGCCCGTCCAAGGGGACGAGTTCGGGCGGCGCGGCCTGGTCGGCCGGGCCCGGGTGGCCATTGGAGGACATGCTAGGACTCCCCACGCCGGGACGGGGCGAGGCCCGACCGGCGAGTATCCGCGAATGGAAACCGTGACGAGGACAGCGCGGGGGTCGGGCGCACGATGGGCGTCGGATGAGCATCCCGTGCCGTGGACGGGGTGCGGACGCCGATCGGGCGCGAGACGGGGCGTCTCGGCGCGGGGAGCGTTCAGATCAGCAGGCGGGAAGTGAGGAGAAAGAGGGGAGCTTTCGGCGGGCTGCCGGTGGGCGGGATGAAGCGGGAGGATGTCGGCGCCGGATGAGCGGCGTAGGACGCTTCGATCGTTTCACCGACGACCTGCTCGGTCCGTCGCTCGGGAGCACGCGACTCGGACTTCGAGGCGGGATCGATCGGGTCATCCGACCGGCATCCGCAAGGGCGCTCGCTAGCGACGACCAGGATGGCGCCGTTCGGGCTCGCCGCTAGGCGATCGACCGCGGACCGTGGAGGCTCGGCTCTCGCTGGACAACAGCAACACTCCGAGGGAGTCGGGACGATGCAGCAAGACTTCGAGCCATCGGCCGACCCTTTCACCGAGCGAGCCGACGCCTCGCCCGCCATCGAAAGCATCCCCACGATCGCCGCCAGAGCGAACCAAGGGAGCCGGAGATGATGGCAATGAGTCCGCATGTCCGCTGCACTCGCTAGCGAGGACAAGGATCCGTATGTTCCCAAGCATAACCCGTTCGCCGGTTCGGTCAAGTCCCCTTCCGAATCCAGCGTCACGCCGGATGGGCCAGAGCGATCCGTGGCTTGAGCTTCAAAAGAAGGTTCAGTATTGATCCGAGCCGACCACTTCGCCACCCAGACGCGAGCCCAATGCCTGGTAAATGGTCGGGTTGATGCTGAGCTTGATGAACTTCACCGAACCGTCCGCGAAGAGGTAATTCGAGCCCCCCGAGTGATAGCTCATGGAATCTCGGTCGTCGAAATTCGGGCTGTTGATCAGGTAGGCCGCCTGGAAGAGCGTCGTGTGGGCGTGGTCATCCACGGGATTCTCCTTGATCGCGCCGGGCCAGACGGTCTCCAGATCATAGTGACTCTCCGACCCGATGACGGTCAGGTAGACGGCATTGGTGCGTTCGCCCACGGCCAAGGTCTGCGAAAGACCATCGGTCACGTCGGCGAACTTGATCTGGCTATTGCGACTGAACAGGCCCGCCCGGTCTTCGGGGACGATGTCCATGTCGTTGGGGCCGAAACTTCCCACGTAGCTGGACTTGGCGTAGTTGGATCCTTCCCGCGACAGGAAGCCTTGGGTGGTGTAATCCGTCGGGCAGAAGTAGGAGGCGATCTTCTGGACGCAGGCCGTCGAGTTCGGGGACGACCAGGCGGGGAGACTGAAATTCACCGCGTTGAAGAGTGCCGCCTGTTCGATGTTGGGCAGGATCATGGTCGCCCAACCGAAACCACCCGTCGGGTAGCCGTAGACGTAGATGTAGCCCGGGGGCAAGACGCCCCGTGAGTCATGGTAATTGTGGAGGGCAATGCCGATCTGCTTCAAGTTGTTGAGGCAGCCGGCCCTCCGCGCCGCCTCGCGGGCGGCCTGGACGGCGGGCAAGAGCAGCCCGATCAAGACCGCGATGATGGCGATGACGACCAGCAATTCGATGAGCGTGAACCCGCGACGAGGATGCGTTCGCAAGGGGACCTCTCCGACGTTGGATCTCAGGTCGCTCCGCCGTGTCGTATTACGTGGAAACGAATCGTAATAACGGCTGATCGATTTATACGCAAGAACCTCGATCCCGACAATAGGCGCGATCATTGGAATTGGAATCCTGGTTCCCTTGACGGCGGCAAAACCTCCCGAGGGGAATCAAGGGACGGGTAATCGTCAGAATCCCGAATATCCCCAAAAGTCTTCGAGACGAATTCGACGATGAATCTGTCGGGCTCATTGATTCGGCTTCGCCGACCGCGTGGAGAATTCGCGCGGAGCGGCGGCTTGGCATGGAGGCCGGCAATGATTCGTCAGTGGTCCCCCGCTCTTGCGACGGCCTTGATTTTTGGTGCGTTCGGTTGTACCCGCCTGGATCACCGCCCGGAGCCGAGCAAAGTCGATGGGAACGTGGGGACCGCCGGGTATCACCCACAGATCACGCCTCGTCCGACCGAACCGATGGCCACGGCGGAGATGATCCCGATCCCGCTCGAGTTATCCGGCCCGCAGCCGGTGGATGCCTACATCCGTCGCGCCTTGGCCGAGAACCGGACGGTCCAGGCCGCCTTCCACAACGTCGAGTCGCTCAAGCACCGGATCCCGCAGGTCACGGCCCTGGACGACCCGGTGGCCTCGAACACCATCTTCCCGATCCCGAGCGTCGCACCCCAGTATTCGCTGATGGGCTACAACCCCTACAACCTGACTTTGGCCCAGCAATTCCCCTGGTCCGGGACGCTCCGGGTCCGAGGGCAAGTCGCCGCCCGCGACGTGGATGTCGCCCTGGCCGAGATGGCCGCCGCGCAACTCGACGCCATCGCGGCGGTGAAGCGGGCGTATTTCGACCTCTACGCCAATCAGAAGACCGAGGCGATCCTCGGCGAGAACCGCAAGATCCTGGAGACGTTCCGCGAGCGGGCCGGCCAGCGTCTCGGCGAGGGGGGCACGCAGCAAGATTTGCTCCGGGCCGGCGTCCTGATCAGCGAACTCGACCGCGAACTGGCCAACACCCAGGCCGGGATCGCGACTTCCCGGGCCGCCCTGGCCCGGCAGCTCCACGTCAGCCCCGAGGCCGACCTCCGGGCCCTCCCGGACGTGCCGCCGGCGGACGTCCCGGCCCAGATCGAGCGGCTCTACCAGCTGGCCATCGCCGCCCGCCCCGAACTCAGGGGCCGGCTATCGGCCATCGCTCGCGACGAGCAGGCCGTCGAGCTTGCCCGCAAACGCGCCCACCCCAACATCACGCTCGGCCTGACTTACATGGACATGGAGAAGACCAACGCGGTGACACCGAAGACGGCCAGCGGCTTCCCCAACGTCGGGCTATTCGTCGGCTTCAACCTCCCGGTCAACCGGGCCAAGTATCGGGCCAGCGTCGGCGAGGCCCAGGAACGCACCCTGGCCGACGCCAAGCTCTACGAGGCCCAGCGGGACGAGACCTATAGCGAGATCCACGACTTCATGGTCCAGGCACGGGTCCAGCAGAACGTCCTGAACCTCCTCCGCGATAGCATCCTGCCCCGCGCCGAGCAGGCGCTGGAACTTGCCGGGAAGGACTTCGGGGCGGGCAACGTGGACCTCCCGACGGTCCTCTCGGCCCAGCGCGAGACGCTCCAGGTCCAGGTCCAGGTGGCCCAGATCGAGGGGGAGCTGGGCAAGGCCCTCGCGTCCTTGGAGCGGGCCGTCGGCTGCCAGATCAACGACCATCCGCCCGCGGCCGCGTTAGCGGACGCCACCATCCCGACGCCGACGCCTCTCCCTCCGCCACCATCAACCGCAGGCCCCTTCCGGCAATCGTCCAACCCGCCATCCTTGCTCCCAAAGGACGAGGCCCGGCTCGATATCTGGGAGGGAGCGGGCGTCCCGAGCCATCCGTTACATGGACATCCCCGCGCCGATTGATGATGGGGTCAGCAGGCTTGGCGGCTGGCGGAACGGGTAGCCGATCCCGGTGGGCATCACGCCCCCGCCCGACCCCAGCCGGAACGAGCTCCCGCCCAGGCCCATCCCTCCCCGGGAGCCCGAGAAACCGGTCATCGACGACCGAGCCCCCAGGCCCCGCCCCATCCCGCCGGTCACCGACCGCGATCCGCCGGCCGTCGAGGACATCCCTCCCGACATCGGCGAGAGGCTGAATGAGGTTCGCGACGGGCTCATCGCGGCGGTCGAACGCGATCGGAAGGAAAGCGAAGAGCTGCCCCCGATGCGGCCCGGCATGAATCCCTCGGTCATCCCTCCGTAGGGGATGACCATCGCCCCACCGCCCCCCATGGCGGGATTGCCGACGCTGGATGCCGCTCCATACCCGCCCAGCGAGCCGCCGGGGGCCAGGCCCTGGGCCTGGGCAGAGGGGCCGCCCCTCAGCTCTGAGATCGCCAGCACCAAGGGCATCCAGATGAGGATCGTCCGGGATCGGGCAGGCATGACGATGGACCCTTCTTCAGAGGGGTGACGGGAGGAACGAGGTGCCGGCGAGCGGATCGGGCATGGCCGACTTCAAACATCGGCACCTGGCGTGCCGTTCTCCCCTCCGCTGCCCGAAATGCGATTTCCTCGCTCGCGGCTGGCGACCCTCCGGAAGTCCTCCCACGTCTTGTCGCCATCCACGCACGATCGCGTCCGCCCGTCGGTCCGTGACTTGACCGCCGCCCCGGGTGAAGTTGGCCCGCGGCCGGAGGGCTTCGGCCGGCTCCCGGACGGCCGGGGCCGATCGGACCGACCCCCGCGAGAATCCGGGCGACGCCTGCGGCGGAGATTCAGCGTTCCGGCCCGGCCTTGAACTCGATGACCGCCCTCGCCTGCCCGGCTTCGAGGGTGACGACCTTGCTGGAGCCGTCCGGGGCCTGGTCGGCTTCGAGCCAGAACGGTCCGGCCTGGATGAAGTGCTCGCCGGGGCGGATGGAGCTGAGCGTGAAGCTGCGGTCGGGGCGGGTCCTGGTGGTCGGGTCGAAGTCGCGGTTCTCGTCCTTCGCGGTCGGCTCGGCCCGGACCTCCCGACCGGCGATCGGCCGGCCAGCCCGGTCGACGCCCACGCCGGCCGGCTCATCGGCGGCGACCTAGCGCGGCCCCTGGACTCCCGGGATGGCCCGGCTCAAGAAAGGGAGCTGGACCGTGACCGCACCATCGGACGTCGGGAGGGCGGTCGCCTCGTGCTCGGTCTTGTCGGGGAGCCGGATCAGGAGCCGGGCCGTCCCGCCAACCGCGACCAGATTGCCCCGGGCCGGGGGCAGGCGGAACTTGCCCGTCGCGTCGGTGGTGGCATCGGCCCCGCCGAATGGGATGCATCGGCCACCCTCGCAGGTCCCGACCACGACCGCCCCGACGACCGGCATCCCGGCGGAGTCCAGGACCCTCCCGCTGACGACCACGGCGGCGTCCAGCACGAGTGGCGGAGCCTCGAAGCTCGTCGGACCCTCGGGGATGGAGACGGTCCGGCTGGAGCCCTGGTCGGACCGGGTCATGTATCCGGATGGCGGGCCCATGACGTAGAGATACGTCTCGCCCGACGGGAGCCGATAATGATAGCGACCCTCCGCGTCGGTCTTCGTGCTTCGGGTCATCGCGCCGCTCCTGGGGCGATAGGGGCCGTAGACGCCGACGATCGCGTCCTCGACGGCTTGGCCCGTCTTCCGGTCCACGACCTTCCCCTCGACCGCCACGCCTCGGATCAACTCGATGGTGACCTCGGCCGTCTCGCCCGACTTGAGCGGGACGTCCTTGGCCGCGCGGAAGGTCCAGGGAGCGTCCGGGCTCCGAGGGTCGACGATCACGTTGATCGTCCCCTCGTTCAGGCCGTCGAAGCTGAACCGTCCCGCCTCGTCGGTCGTTGCGGTCCCGCCGGAGTGGGCCGGCCCGATCGGGTCCTCGCGGTTGGGCTGGCTCCCCTGATAGACCACTTTCAGTCCAGACACCTTCACGCCTTCCAGGCTGGTCGAGACTCGACCCATCACCCGGGCGGCGGGGGACGTGACCAGCCGGGTCGGCTCGCCGGGCGGGGCGAACACGAAGCCCGTCTGCTCCATCGTCGCCCCGACGAACCCGGCGGGCGTCGACCCCGCCTTGACCCGAAGCTTTCGACCGTCGGGTCCGGTCGCGACGAGCTTGAGCCAATAACCGACGGGGGAATCCCTGAAGGTGAACGCCCCGCGATCGTCGGAGGTCGCGGTGACCAGATCCTCAAGCGGCCCGCCGTCGATCAGCGCGTGACTCATCCGGAAATAGACAGTCGTGATCGTCCCCCCGCTTGCCTGGTCCGAGGTGCTGCTCGTCGCGAGAGCCTCGACGCGGACCCTGGCCCCGGCCACCGGCCGGCCCACCGCGTCGACCAGCAGGGCCCGGAAGGTTTCCGACTTGCCGAGGTGCATCAGCAACCGATCTCCCGCGATCTCGGCCTTCAGCCGGAGCGATCGATGGGCCGGGGCGAAGCCGTCCTTGTGGGCGACGAGTTCCACGGAGACCTCACCCGGGGGAAGCGGCCAGGAGAACCGGCCCTCGCCGTCGGTCCGGAAGGCCCGATTGGCGATCGAAGCGCTTTCGGTCGAACCGCCGACCACGACGGCCTCGGCCACGGGCTTGCCGTCGGGTCCGAGTACGGTTCCTTCGAGGATCCGATCAGCCCGAGGGGGCGGCTCGGCCTTTGGCGGAGGAGTCGGGGCCTGGGGCCCGGGCGAGGGCCGGGCCTCGACGGTTCCGATCCGGAGGCCGCCGACGACCAGGGTCACGGCGAGGGCCGCGGCCCCCAGGGCGACGAGGCGTCGGGTGGGCTGGGGCTCGATGGTCCGGGGCATGTCATCCTCCAGGAGTCGGTCGATCCGGACCGCGACGGTCCCGCGGTCGAAGAAAGGCAGCCAGCCAGCTTGGATCGGACCCGGGCCGGGCAGGTGGCGACCGGGTCGCCGAGCCAGGTCCAGGAGCAGGCGGGCGTAGGCGACGGGGTCGGCGCCGAGGGCCACGACGGCCTCGTCGCAGAGCAGCTCGCGCTCCCGGGCGAGCCGGGCCAGGAGCCAGGCCACCAGGGGATGGAAGAAGACGGGGATCCGGACCAGTTCCTGGGCGAACTTGGCCCAGTCGTCGCGACGGACCAGGTGCGACAGCTCGTGGAGCAAGCAGGCTCGGCGGTCCGACACCGGCCAGGCGTCCCAATCCCGGGGCACGAGGATCAAGGGCTTCCGGCCACCCAGGACGGCCGGCGAGGCGACCGCCGGATGCGTGGCCAGCGCCACGGGCCTCGACAGGCGGACCGCCCGTCGGCACTCCTCCAGGAGCCGACCGGAGCCCTCGTCGACTCCCAGGGCTCGTCGCCTGAGCCCGGCCAGAACGAGCCGGCCCCCAACCCACCTGGCTGACAGCGCCATCACCATCAATCCCCAGGCCAACCCGACGACCGCCGCCACGACGCCCCGAGTCCCGGAAGACCGAGGCCGGGAGACCCGGGCTCCGGACGGCCGATCGTCGATGGCCTCGCCTTCGATTCGCGGCGAGGGCCCGGGCACGGCTCCCGGGATGGCCTCGCGCGATCGCGGCAGAGTCGGCGACTCCTGGACGCGGCTCGGAGCCGGGGCGGGAGCGGCTTCCGCCCTCGAAGGCCAGGGGAGCCGAGCGACGCCCCAGCCAGGGACGAACGGCAGCAGCACGCCCGCGGCCAGGGCCGACACGCAGAGCGCATGCCGGGTCGCGGCCCGTCGCGGCGGCCGGAGGGCGAACCAGGTCGCCAACGCCCCGAGGAGGGCCCCCCAGCGGAGCGACCAGTCGGCCAGGAACCAGAGCCAGGGCCCGACCATCCGGTCGACGAGGTCCATCATGATTTCCGCCCCTTCCGCCTGGGCTTGGGCTCGGGCTCGGGCTCGGGCTCCGCCTCGGGCGCCTTCTCGATGGCCCGGGCGAGCTTGGCCTCGATCGCCCGGATATCGTCGGCCCCGAGTTGGCGCGAGTCGACGAGCCCGAGGATCAGTTGCTCGGCCGAGCCGTGGAAGAACCGGGCCAGGAAGTCGGAGAGCAGGCTGCCGGTGGCCTCATGCCTGGAAACCGTCGGCCGATAGCGATGGGTCAAGCCCTCCTTCTCATGCGCGAGGAGGCCGGCCTTCTCCATCACCTGGACCACGCCGAGCACCGTGGTGTAGGGCTGGCGGTCGCCCCGGGGGAGGTGGTCCATCAGCCCCCGGACCGTCATCGGCCCATGCTCCCAGAGCACCCTCAGGACGGCGAACTGCCGTTCCGTGATCGCCAACGCCTTCCGCCCGGCCATCGAAATCCTCCCGAGACGCCCCATGCTTTCAACAGTACGGATCTTTGCGTAGATCCGCGCGGAAGTCAAGCACCGATCCCAGGCGATTCTCCGGCGAAGAGGGAATGCCAGGCCGACCAGGCGTCGTCATCTCAGTGCGGAGGCCCTGAGCTTCATCGTCCCCAGGTCGACCGGGAGCGCGGCGGGGTCTCCCTCGGGCGGCGGGACCTGGAAACGGTGACCCTGCAAGAAGCCCGCGTCATCCCGCTCGAACCGGACCCGCAACGAATAGTCGCCCGTGGGCACGTCGTGATGGGTGACGATGTGCGGCGGATCGGTCCCGAACGAGTCGCGCCCGGCGAGGTTGAGCGTGATCGGCACGTTGGCGACGGGATCCCGCCCGACCCGGAAGATCCCTTCCACCGGGGCCCAGGGCTCCAGGGTGATTCCCCGGCGCGGTGCGGATGGGTCTCTCGGCATCCAACAACCTGCGAACGCGGAGGAAGCAGGAGGCTCGCGAATCCAAGCCGAAGACGCCGAGGGCCCCTTCCAGGCCGCGACGGCGACGATCGGCATGCCGCAAGATGCTGACGAACGCCTCTCCGGACTCGATCGCCGAAGAGTGGCCGAGCGAGACCGCGAGATCATCGCAGGCGTATTCCCGGAGTTGATCGATCAGCCGATTCGCCACCCAGATCGCTGGATTGAAGAAGTGCAGGATGGCGGCGAAGCGCTGGAGCCCGACGACGAGGAGGTCGCGACGCCGGACATGGGCCAGCTCGTGGAGCAGGACCCATCGGAGCTGCTGATCGGTCAGCGAAGTGTCGATTCCACGAGGCATCACGATGGTTGGCCGGACGATCCCCCAGACCCCGGGCGCGGCGATCGAATCGTCTTCCGCGATCCGGATGGTCCCAGAAACCCCGGCGAGCCGACCCAACTCCCTCAAGTCGATGCCCAGCCTCGGATCGTCGAGAGGGGACATCCGCCGGCGTCCAGGAGTGCTTCTCGGCGGCGATCGCGTAGACTTCGCGAGCCATCCCCTTCCGCAACTCCCAGACGACCTTCATGACCTTCCATTCCGCCTTGGAGAGATCTTTCGGGTCCTCATGACTCATGAATCCGCCTCGCGATTTGCAGTCGGAGCATCATCTCAGGCCAAATGCTCACGAGGGTCGATGAGTCGCCATGGCGAGTCGAAATAGAGTCGATTCGCGTACGATAGTCAACGATCCGGCGAATCGGGAGAGGGGGCGGGCACCGGGTCGGCCGTCCCGGTCACTTCGGGGCGCCGGTTGACCGAAACGACTCCCACTCGTTTCGATCCTCGCGACGCTTGCCGGCGTGATGATCTTAATCGGTGACTTGGTGCCGAGATCGGGACTTCGATGAGTCAACCGAGCCTGCCATCGCCTCCACCCGCGCCGCGCAGAACTTGAACTCGGGGATCTTGCCGAACGGGTCGAGCGCGGGGTTGGTCAGGAGGTTGGCCGCGGCCTCGACGAAGCAGAACGGGATGAAGATCAGGCCCGCCGGAACGTCGCGGTCGACCCGGGCGACCAGCTCGATCGAGCCCCGGCGGGTCGTGACCCGGAGCCGGTCGCCGGGCCGGGCCCCAAGGCGACCGAGGTCCGAGGGGGCGATGTGGACGGCCGCCTCGGGCTCGATCCGGTCGAGCACGGTGGCCCGGCGGGTCATCGACCCCGTGTGCCAGTGTTCGAGGAGTCGGCCGGTGGTCAGGATCATGGGGTAGGCGTCGTCGGGCAGCTCGTCGGGCGGCGAGACGTCGGTGGGGACCAGCGTCCCCCGGCCGGTTGGCGTGGGGAAGCCCTCGGCGAAGAGGATCTCGCGGCCCGGGTCGTCCGCCGAGGGGCACGGATAGGTCACGGCCCCCTCGCGTTCGAGCCGCTCCCAGGAGATCCCCCGGATCGAGGGCATGCAGCCGCGGAGTTCCTCGTAGATCGCGCTGGGATGCCGATAATTCCAGTCGAGCCCGAGCCGGCGGGCCAGTTCCTGGAGGATCCACCAGTCCTGGCGGGCGTCGCCGGGGGGCTTGAGTGCCGCCCGGCCGAGTTGGACCCGGCGATCGGTATTGGTGAAGCTGCCGGTCTTCTCGGGGAAGGCGGTCGCGGGCAGGACCACGTCGGCGTGCCAGGCCGTCTCGGTCAGGAAGATCTCCTGGACGACCAGGTGATCGAGGCTGGCCAGGGCCTCGCGGGCGTGCTGGACGTCGGGGTCGGACATCGCGGGGTTCTCGCCCATGATGTGCATCCCCCGGATCTCCCCCCGGCGGATCGCCCCCAGGATCTCCACCACGGTCAGGCCCGGTTCGGGGTCGAGCGTCGCCCCCCAGTACCCCTCGAAATCGGCGTGGGCCGATGGGTCGTCGACCCGGCGATAGTCAGGCAGGAACATCGGGATCAGGCCGACGTCGGACGCCCCCTGCACGTTGTTCTGGCCCCGGAGCGGATGGAGGCCGGTTCCCGGCCGGCCGACCTGGCCGCAGAGCAGGGCCAGGGCGATCAGGCATCGGGCGTTGTCGGTCCCGTGGACGTGCTGCGAGATCCCCATCCCCCAGAAGATCAGGGCCGACTTCGCCCGGCCGTAGACCCGGGCCACCTCGCGGAGGTCCGCCGCGTCGACCCCGCAGACCGGCGCCATCGCCTCGGGCGAGAAGCCCCGGGTTCGCTCGCGAAGCTCCTCGAATCCGGTGGTGAACCGATCGACATACGCCCGGTCGTACAGCCCTTCCTCGATCACGACGTGGATCAGGGCATTGAGAAGGGCGACGTCGGATCCCGGCCGGAAGGCGACCCGGTGCGTCGCGTGCCGGCTCAGGGTCTGGCCCCTGGGGTCGATCACGATCAGCTTCGCCCCGCGTTTGGCGGCGTTCTTGATGAACGTCGCGGCGACCGGGTGGTTGACCGTCGGGTTGGCGCCGATGACCAGAATCACATCGGAATGCGAGCACTCCGAGAAGGGGGCGGTCACCGCGCCCGATCCGATCGTCTCGATCAGGGCGGCGACCGACGAGGCGTGGCAGAGCCGGGTGCAGTGGTCGACGTTGTTCCCGCCGAAGCCGGTCCGGACCAGCTTCTGGAAGAGGTACGCCTCCTCGTTGGACCCCTTGGCCGAGCCGAACCCCGCCAGGGCCCGGCCGCCCCGCTCGTCGCGGATCCGCCGGAAGCCCGCGGCGGCGACCTCCAGCGCCTCGTCCCAGCTCGCCTCGCGGAAGTGGGTCGAGGGGTCGGCCGGGTCGACCCGGTCGTTGGCGTCCTTGGGGACGCCCGGCTTGCGGATCAGGGGCCTCGTCAACCGATGGCGATGGTGGACGTAGTCGGACCCGAACCGCCCCTTCACGCAGAGGCGGTTGTGATTCGCCGGCCCGTCCCGACCGACCACCTGGAGGATCCGGTCGGATTCGATCTGGTAAGTGACCTGGCAACCGACCCCGCAATAAGGGCAGAGGCTGTCGACCTCGCGGTCGCTCCGGTGGGCCTTTTGGCCCCGGGCGTCGAGCAGGCTCGACGGCATCAGGGCGCCGGTCGGGCAGGCCTGGACGCATTCGCCGCAGGCCACGCAACTACTGGCGCCCATCGGGTCGTCGAAGTCGAAGACGACCCGGGCGCGATTCCCCCGGCGACTCATCCCGATGACGTCGTTGACCTGGACCTCACGGCACGCCCGGACGCAGAGCCCGCACTGGATGCAGGCGTCGAGGTGGACGGCCATCGCCGGGTGGCTCAGGTCGGGCGCGGGGCCGGGGGCCGGGCGGGCGGGGAACCGGCTGGCGAGGACCCCCGCCCGCTCGGCCCACTTCCAGAACTTCGAGTCGGGGTCGTGGGATTCGCCCCGGGCGGGCTGATCGGCCAGGAGGAGCTCGAAGACCATCGCCCGGGCCGCCCGGGCCCGGCCCGATCCGGTCGCGACCTTCATCCCCGGCGACGGGCGGCGGAGGCAGGACGGGGCGAGGACCCGCTCCCCTTCGACCTCGACCATGCAGGCCCGGCAGTTGCCGTCGGGCCGATAACCGGGCTCGGGCAGGTGGCAGAGGTGGGGGATCTCGACCCCCTCGCGGCGGGCCACCTGCCAGATCGTCTGGCCGGCTTCCGCCACGACCTCCCGGCCGTCCAGCGTGAAGGCGACCGTGGCCGTCATCGGAGATCCTCCGGGAAGTAGCGGAGCGCGCAGAGCAAGGGGTTGGGCGCGGCCTGGCCCAGCCCGCAGATCGAGGCGTCCCGCATCGTCGTGCCCAGCTCGACCAGGAGCGGCGTATCCCATGCGGATCGCTCCATCAGTTGCACGGCCTTCTCGGTCCCAGATCGACACGGGGTACACTGGCCGCAGCTCTCCTCGGCGAAGAACCGCATCAGGTTGAGCGCCACGGCCCGGATGTCGTCCCGGTCCGAGAGCACGACCACCGCCGCCGAGCCGAGGAAGCAGCCGTGAGGCTCCAACGTCCCGAAGTCGAGCGGGACGTCGGCCAGGCTCGCCGGGAGGATCCCGCCCGAGGCCCCGCCGGGCAGGTATCCCTTCAGGGCGTGCCCTTCTCGGATCCCGCCGCAATACTCGTCAATCAGCTCCCGGACCGTGATCCCGGCGGGCGCCAGCTTGACCCCCGGCTCCCGGACCCGGCCCGAGACCGAGAAGCTCCGGAGCCCCTGGCGGCCGTGCCGCCCCTGACCGGCCAGCCAGCCCGGGCCCCGCTCCAGGACGTCGCGGACCCAGTAGACCGTCTCGACGTTGTGGATCAGGGTCGGTCGCCCGAACAGCCCGACCTGCGTCGGGTACGGCGGCTTCTGCCGGGGGTAGCCTCGCTTCCCTTCGAGGCTCTCCAGCATGGCCGTCTCCTCGCCGCAGATGTAGGCCCCGGCCCCTCGGCGGAGGTGAATCCGGGACGCTTGGATCAGCCCCTCGGAGGCGAGCCGACCGATCTCCCGGATCAGGATCTCGCGGATCTGGGGGTACTCGTCGCGGAGGTAGATGTAGGTCTCCTCGGCCTCGACCACCCATTCGGCGATCAGCATCCCTTCAAGGAAGCGGTGGACGTCGGTTTCGAGGTAATGGCGATCCTTGAAGGTCCCGGGCTCCCCCTCGTCGGCGTTGATCGCCAGGAGCCGAGGTCCCGGCGACTGCCGGACCAGCCGCCACTTCTGCCCCGACCGGAACCCCGCGCCGCCGAGGCCCCGGAGCCCCGACTCTTCGATCGCCGCGATCACCCCGTCGGCTGGTCGCTTCCCTTCGCGACACTCCCGGAGGACTCCGTAACCGCCGCCCCGGACGTAGTCATCGAAGCCCCTCAGCGGCGGGGGCAAGGCCGGCTCGACCCGCCCTCCGGCGACGGCTCCGGCGACGGCCTCCGGCGTGGCGAAGTCGACGGGATGGTTGCCGACGACCGCCACCGGGGCCCGGTCGCAGCGGCCCATGCAAGGGGCGTGGACCACCCTCACGCCCGGCCCGATCCGGTCCGCCAAGGCCGAGTGCAACGCCTCCGCGCCTTCGAGGGCGCAGGCGATGCTCTCGCAGACCCGGATCGTGAGTGGGTGCGGGGCGGGCTCGCCATCGGCGACGACGTCGAAGTGGGCGTAGAAGGTCGCGACCTCGTAGACCTCGGCCAGCGACAGCCGGAGCACGTCGGCGAGGGCCGCCAGGTGGCCCGGACCGAGCGACCCGTACCGATCCTGGATCAGGTGCAGGTGCTCGATCAGAAGGTCGCGGCGCCTCGGCCGATCGCCCAGGAGCGCGACGACCTCGGCCAGCGCGACCGGCTCGACCTGCCGCCCCTTCGGCTGCGATCGCCCTCCTCGGAGCCCCTCGGGGCGGCTCGTCCCAACATCCTCGCGCCGCATCGGACCTGGCCCCCACCCTCGATAGACCCGGCGATCGCCATCGGAGTCGCCCCCACCAATCGCTCCCAAGGAGGCTTCCCCCTCGCCTTTTTCCTCCTCGGGATCAGGATCGATCTTAACGGGATGATTCGACAAAGCAACAAACTTTGACCGTACGCCGGGGCGATTCCCGATCGACCGAGGGCCCGCCAGGGATCGTCGCGAGATCGGGGTGGGATCCGCCAAGGGCCGCGCGTCACTCCTGCTTGAGGAGGCTCGCGGCCTTGGCCAGCGCCGGCCGGAAATCGCCGAGGAAGGCGAGCCGACCCCGGCGATCGATCACCGCGGCCTCGGGGATCGCCCGGACCCCGTAGGCGGCGAAGGTGGCCCCGAAGCCGTCGCCCGGCCGATCGTGGCGAGGGCCCAGGTCAGCCCCCGCTTCTTGGCGAACTCGGCCACCTTCGCGGGCGTCCCCGAGCTGTCGTGCAGGCCGACGATGACCAGGCCCTGGCCCGCGAAGTGCTCGGCCGCCTCCAGGACGACCACCGCCCCTGGCGAAATCTCGAAGCGGAGCGGCGCCTTGGGGGACTCGTCCCGGACCTGGAGGAATCCGCCGCCGACCCGGAACGGCATCCCGATCGGCGGCTCGATGCGGAGTGGACCGCCGCCTCGACTGGTTGCCATGTCGCCCATCCCCGGGACTCGATCGCGCCTCCCTCCTGATGACTGCACGGCGAGCCGGGCCCGTCATGACTTTTCCCCGGGATTGGCCGGATCAAGAAATCTTCCGGCTGGGGCTGGGGCGGGGTGGGCGTTGGCCGGGTCGGTGACCTGCCAGCCCGGGCCGCCGCCGTCCGGCGTCGCGTGGTCGGTCTTCGAGACCGCTTTCCCCGTGATGGCTCGGCTCGCGAGCCCCCTCCGGGGCCGGCTGACGCGGAAAGTGCGTACCCCCGCTGATTCCATATATTGGCGCACTCCCAGGCTTTCCCATAGAATCGGTGGCAGTCATCTCCTTCGATCCCGATGGGCAAGGCGGGCCCCGGCATGGCTTCACGCGAGGCCGACCGGGTGCCCTCGGTGCCGGTGCCGGGGATGGCCGGCAAGTCCTTTGACGCGACGGCCGCGTCATCCCCGGAGATCGACGCAATATGACTCGGCTCGTCAGCTCCGGCAGGAAGCTCCTGTTCAGGCTCACGGCGGCGATCCTCGTCCTCGACGTCGTCGTGACGCTCGGGTCGCTGGCCGCGCTCTCCAGAAACGTCCGTTGCATCAACCTCGCCCGCGAGGTTCTGGGGGAATTCCAGGGGACGCTCGCCGCCCTGAAGGAGGCCGAGGCCCGGCAACTCGCCTTCCTCTGCACGGGGGACGGGATCGAGATCGACGCCCACTTCCGGGCCGTCCCCGAGATCGGCAGCCACCTCGCCGTGCTGGAGCGGCTGACCGAGGCCGACCCGGTCCAGCGGGCCCGGGTCGCCGGGCTCCGGCACGTGATCGCCGGGGAGATCGAGGGCATGGAGGGGGTCAACCGACTCCGCCGGGAGGTCGGGGCCGGCCCGGCGATCGAGCACTATCGGTCGGCCAAGGCCCGGCGGTCGCGGTTGGAGTACATCAGGCTCGCCTCGGAGATCGGGCGCGAGGAGGGATGGAAGCTCGCCGAAGCGACCCGGACCTCCCAGGAGGCGATCGACCGGACCCTGATGGCCTTTCTGCTCGCCGCCGTCCTGGCCCTGACGCTGCTCCGGCTGGTCGTCGCCTCGTCCCGGCGGGAGGCCGACCGTCGCGAGCAGGCCGCCGCGGCGATCCGGCAGAGCGAGCGGTGGCTCACCGCGACCCTCCGGGGGATCGGCGACGCCGTCATCGCCACCGACGAGCAGGGCAAGGTCCGCTTCATCAACCCGGTCGCCCAGCGGCTGACCGGCTGGGGCCAGGACGAGGCCCGGGGCAGGAGCCTCCGGGAGGTCTTCCCCATCGTCGACGAGGCGACCCGGCGGGCGGTCGACAATCCGGTGGACCGGGTCCTGGAGTCCGGCGAGGTCGTTGGGGTCAGCAACCACACCCTGCTCATCCCCCGCGACGGCCCAAGGCGGCCGATCGACCACAATGGGTCCCCGATCCGCCGCGAGGACGGCTCGGTCGCCGGCGTCGTGCTCTGCTTCCGAGACGCGACCGACCGGCTCGGCGCCGAGGAGGCCCGGGGCCGGCTCGCCGCGATCGTCGAGTCCTCCGGCGACGCGATCATCGGCGAGGACGGGGACGGGATGATCGTCAGTTGGAACGACGGGGCCCGGCGGATCTTCGGGTATGATGCCGGGGAGGTCCTGGGGCGTCCCTCGGCCCTCCTGATCCCGGCCGACCGTGGCGAGGAGATGGTCCCGGCGCTGGAGGTTCTCCGGCGGGGGGGCCGGGTGCTGGACCTGGAAACCGCCCGGCTCCGCAAGGGGGGCCCGCCGATCGAGGTGTCGCTGACGATCTCGCCGATCATGGGCCCCTCGGGCGAGGCCGTCGGAGCCTCGACGATCGCCCGCGACATCACCGATCGCCGGCGGTCGGAGCGGCGGTGGCTGGCGGCGAAGGAGGCGGCCGACGCCGCCAACCGCGCCAAGGACCAGTTCCTGGCCGTGCTCAGCCACGAGCTGCGGACCCCGCTGACCCCGGTCCTCCTGGCGGTGACCTCGCGGCTGGAGGTCGAGCCCGACCCCGAGACCCGCGAGACCCTGGAGATGATCCGCCGGAACATCGAGCTGGAGTCGCGGCTGATCGACGACCTGCTGGACATCTCGCGGATCGTCCGGGGCGATCTCCGGCTGGAGCTGGAGCTGGTCGACGTCCACGAGGCGATCGGCCGGGCGGTCGAGATGTGCTCGGCCGAGGTCGCCGCCACCGGGCTGGTCGTGGCCCTGGACCTCGCCGCCACGACCCGGCACACCGTGGTCGACCGGGCCCGGCTGATGCAGGTGCTGAACAACCTCCTGCGGAACGCGACCAAGTTCGCCCCCGGCGGCGGGCTCACGATCCGGACCAGCGACGGGGCCTCGCCCCCCGGGGTCGTCTCCGGCCGGCGGCTGGTGGTCGAGTTCCAGGACTCGGGCATCGGCATCGAGCCGGAGTTGCTGCCCCGGATGTTCGAGCCCTTCGAGCAGGGGGCCCGCGAGTCGCGGAAGCGTTCGGGGGGGATGGGGCTGGGGCTGGCCATCAGCCGCTCGATCGTCGTGGCGCAGGGCGGCACGCTGTCGGCGAGCAGCCCCGGGCGCGGCCGAGGGGCGACCTTGCGCGTGGAGCTGATGGCGGTCCGATCGCCGGACTCCCCGCCCGTCGCGCTGGCCGCGCCCCCCGCCCCGATCGGCTCGGGGGGGCTGAGGATCCTGCTGGTGGAGGACAACCAGGATGCCCTGCGCTTCCTCTGCCTGGCCCTGGGGCGTCACGGGCACGTGGTCCGGGCGGCCGAGCGCCTGGGTGCCGCCCGGGAGGCCCTGGCCGCCGGGGACTTCGACCTCCTCATCAGCGACATCGAACTCCCCGACGGGACCGGCCTGGAGCTGATGCGGGAAGTGGCGCGGGGCCCGGGCACGCCGGGGATCGCCATGAGCGGCTTCGGCTCGGAGGAGGACATCCGCGAGAGCCGCGAGGCAGGGTTCGCCGAGCACCTGACCAAGCCGGTCGAGCTCCGGGCCCTGGCCGAGGTGATCCGGCGGGTGGTTCCCGGGCCGGGCCGCCGGCCGGTCCCCGGTGACCTCGCCGAGCCGGTCTTCACCCCGAACCCGGCCGAGGCTTGATCGGGGAAACTCGGGCACGCCGTTCGCAAGCAAACTGGCGAAGACCCGGGCCAAGGGCGAGCCAGAGCCTCGCCCATGGACCCTCGCCCGATCGGCCCTGCTGGTACCGTCCAAGAGCGGATCGGACCGGAGCCGGTGATGGACACTGGCCGCCGACCGTCCGGACATCGAGCTGACCCGCCCTGGGATCGATCCGCACCCATGAGGAAGCGTACATGAGGGCACTCTGCTGGCACGGCAAAAGCGACGTCCGCGTCGACACCGTCCCCGACCCCAAGATCGAGGATCCGCGCGACGCGATCGTGCGGATCACCTCCACCTGTATCTGCGGCTCCGACCTCCACCTCTATGATGGCTACATGCCGACGATGGAGGCCGGCGACATCCTCGGCCACGAGCCGATGGGCGTGGTCCAGGAGGTCGGCAAGTCCGTCACCAAGCTCAAGCCGGGCGACCGCGTGGTCATCCCGTTCACGATCTCCTGCGGGACCTGCTGGTTCTGCCAGCGGCAGCAATACTCGCTCTGCGACAACACGAATCCCAACGCCGAGATCGCCCGGAAGGCGATGGGCCAGTCGCCGGCGGGCCTCTTCGGCTTCTCGCACATGCTGGGCGGCTACGCCGGGGGCCAGGCCGAATATCTCCGCGTCCCCTACGCCGACGTCGGGCCGGTGGTGATCCCCGACGGGATTCCCGACGACCAGGTGGTCTTCCTCTCCGACATCTTCCCGACCGGCTACATGGCCGCCGAGAACGCCCAGATCGATCCCGGCGACACCGTGGCCATCTGGGGCTGCGGGCCGGTGGCCCAGTTCGCCATCCGGAGCGCCTGGATGCTCGGCGCCGGCCGGGTTATCGCCATCGACCGGGTGCCCGAGCGGCTCCGGATGGCCGAGCAGGGCAAGGCCGAGACGATCAACTTCGACGAGAAAGACGTCTACGACACCCTGATGGAGCTGACCAAGGGCCGCGGGCCGGACCGCTGCATCGACGCCGTTGGGGCCGAGGCGCATGCCGGCGGGGGCGTCGGCGCCGTGCTCGACAAGGCCAAGACATCGGTGGGTCTGGCCACCGATCGACCGGCTGCGCTCCGCGACGCGATCATGTGCTGCCGGAAGGGCGGTACGGTCTCGATCCCGGGGCTCTACGTCGGGCTCCTCGACAAGGTCCCGATGGGCGCCGCGATGAACAAGGGCCTGACGCTCCGGATGGGCCAGACGCATGTCCAGCATTACACCGGACCGCTCTTGAAGAAGATCCAGGCCGGCGAGATCGACCCGTCATTCGTGATCACCCACCGGATCCCGCTGGAGGACGCCCCGGCGGCCTACAAGACGTTCCGCGACAAGAAGGACGGCTGCATCAAGGTGGTCATCACCCCTTGACGGTGGGCGTTACCGCGGGGGCGGGGGCGGGGGTGGTGCCGACCGTCCCCGCCGGTCCGGGCCTCGGGCGGGACTCGTCGCGTGCGAGGCGGGTTCAATAGGTCGCGCCGAGCCCGGCCTGCTTCCACTCGGCGAACAGCCCCACGCACTCCTCGCGGAGCAGGCCGTCCTCGACCACCAGCGGACTCCGGCCCTGCTCGACCAGGGATCCGGCGGCCACGTGGAGTTCGCCGAAACCCGCCTCGGCGGAGTCGTCGATGGTGGCCCCGAAGACCACGCGGTCGACCTTGGCCCAGTGGATCGCCGCCAGGCACATCGGGCAGGGCTCGCAGGTCGAATACAGCGTGGAGCCCTTCAGGTCGATCGTCCCCAGGGCCGTTGCCGCCCGCCGGAGGCAGTTCACCTCGGCGTGGGCCGTCGGGTCGGTGTCCCGCCAGACCGTGTTGTGCGTCGCCACGACGACCGCGCCGTCCTTGACGAGGATCGCCCCGAAGGGCGACTGCCCGGCGGCGATCCCCTCGCGGGTCTTCGCGATGGCCAGCCTCATCCAGGTTGCCTCATCCATCGGCCCGGCCACCCCCTCGGAACTCGGAAGCTGTCCGGAACATTTCCTTGACCTGGCGAGGGGCGAGGGGCGATGGGCGAGGGGCGTCTCGAAAACCATAAGGCATTCATGGATATGATTAATTCTTTTTATCATCGCTCATTAATCATCAATCATTTTTGATTTCGGGTCGCCTCCCGATCCTGGTGGCCGGTCAGGAGACGACCACTCCCAGGAGGGTCTGGTCATCAGCCGGGGGGACTCCGGCGGTGAAGGCCCGGACGTCGTCGACAACGTCGTCGACCAGGCTCTGGGCGTCGCCGCCGCATCGGCCCAGGATCGCGTCGAGGCGTTCCAGGCCGTACATCGTGCCGTCGGCGGAGGCGGCCTCGGTGATCCCGTCGGTGTAGAAGGCCAGGCGGTCGCCGGGGCGGAGGGCGAGAGTGGTGTCCCCGTAGACCTCGTCGGCGAAGAGGCCCAGCGGCAGGGACCGGGCCCCTTCGAGATGCCGCTAAGGGACGACGTTCCTGATGGTGGCTCTCCGAGCATAGCTGCTCGCTTCGGCGAGCAGCTATGCAATTCTCTGCTTGACCTTGGCCGGGTAATGGCGTTGGATAAAGGGACTTAGACGCATACCTCGCTGCGGCTGGCATCGCCGCCGACCGCAAGGGCTGGCTCTTCCGCTCCATCGACCGCGAGCGGGTGCTGACTACCAGGCCGATGCACCGTAACGACGCCTTGCGGATGATCAAGGTGCGGGCGAAAGCAGTTGGCTTGCCGGAAGCCATTTGCTGCCATACGTTTCGGGCCACCGGCATCACCGCCTACCTGGATAATGGCGGCACCATCGAGCATGCCCAGCAGATCGCCAACCACGAAAGCCCCAAGACGACCAAGCTCTATGACCGCACCAGCGATCAGATCACCCTAGATGAGATCGAGCGGATCGTGCTATGACTTATTCAAGGATCTCCCAATGGAAAACCATGAAAATGACCCTCATTATTTGCTGCATCAGTGTCAATGAGAGTAAAAACCCCATTGGAAACGAGATATTTTTCATGAACAAAATCGATAATGGCTGATCTTCTTGAATTTGCAAACAAATACGGCTGAATTTTGATCGTCACGATAACGCTTCGATCAATCTGTGGCTGAACGCCAACAATTGCTCCATGCCAGCCGATTCGATGCAGCCTGGTTGTAACTGGAATCCATGAAAAGTGAGCTGAACGAGATGCTGGTTGTGGATCGTCATGCAAAAATTTCTCGACGAAACGCCGCAGGAAAAACGCCATTTCACCCTGAACAGGCGTAATAATTTGTAACACAGACCCTTTATAAGACGGGACAGGCAGTGCTGTGATGGAATCAAAACCGAAGGCCTGAGCACGTTGCAATTGGGGTTGACCAGGCATTTGGATAGAATTTACCAAAGCTCGGTTCGGTGCCGCAGCATGAGCCTTTCCAAAACGCGCGGATGGCTTCGTTGCGGAAGTTTGACGCTTGACAGGCGGTTCATCAGGCTGACCTTTCAAGCGTGAAGATACAAGTAGTGAAGCTACCAACCCTAGGATGCCAATGCCAATCGTCTTCGAGGTCGCCTGCATATTCTGTTCACCTGTGTGAGTTGCTGCCGAAATGGGTATGTACTGACGCAAAGGTTGAGATGCTCGTAGACGAATGGAAGAAATCGCCCGACTTGATCTTCTGCGGAGTAAAGCACAGGGCTCTAGGATTAACACAAACAACCAGCTCCAGCTAGACCAATTCTGCTGACTCTACCGGATTGCAGGTATTGCCGGAAAACAGCTTCCAAGTCTCTACCCAAATCACCGAGCGTACCCAAAAGTTTGACGGTCTAGGCAGTATGCGGTATCTAGCAAAATCGGTTTTTGATCTGAACTCGGCCATACCTGCAATCCGGTAGAGTCAGCAAATCTGCAAGACGGTGCTTCAAAATGTTGAGCACGATCAAAAAGATCCATCGGTATTTATTTCACCGTAGTCCGATACTGAATTGTGCCTACCCTGTAATGTGTAACTGTGAATGTACCCAATGTAATATCGGTCATGGTATTATCCATGTTCGCAACCTTTACGCCAAGGATCTGTGTGTACTGATAGAGAATGCCCCCATTGGCAACAACAGCTCCATTGACGAGCCCGTTTCCACTATAACCTTTCTTGTCACTCACCAATCCACTTGTGTAATTTACTAGATCAGGAGCATCATTAGGGTTGTTAGGGTCTCCGGTCGCCCAACCCCAGCCTCCACCGAAGGACGGTGGAACACCGGCCGGAACAGTTGTTGTAATCTTTTCTTCAATTGTCATATTATAGCCATTGTTATAATCGCCTCCGACAATATGAAAATAGAAGAAATCGAGGGTTGCAAAATCATAGGCAGCATTAGGAGCTGGACTATGAGGGGCTGGACTGTTTGCATCAATAAACGTTATTCCAGTTGGGGGAGTGACGGTGATTTCGACAGTGATGCTATTATCCGGAGCTTTATAACCTGCAGAATCAAAGTTGTAGACAAAATCTGCTTTCAGCGTGACTTTTCCGAGCGAATATAATTGAAGAAAAAAATTAGTAGCTTGCTGGGGGGTGGCTGTCGCAGTGACCCCACTTGGTGCAGTAGCGGTCATTGTCCAGGTAATTGATTTTGGTTGCGAAGACCCACATTCACCTTGAATAATTACCAATGACCGAGCGTCACCTATGTACACTGATGATGGAACTGGATCGCCAATGTCGCCATCTTGAACAACCAAACTGCTAACCTGGGCTTGCGAAGGTGAGGATATGAACAATCCTAAAACAATAAAGAGTATTATTTTTGATTGAGTGTACAGGCGAAACATTGAACAGGTTTGGTCAAGAGGCAGGCTCGCGATTGTCATCATGGCGTAACTCTCTTGGATGTCGTGCAAAGTTTGGGGAATGGAATGAGAGTAGCGTTGCCGGTTGCTGCCTGCCACGAAAATCCGATTTGTTTTTTGTTTAATCATTTTTGATTTCGGGTCGCCTCCCGATCCTGGTGGCCGGTCAGGAGACGACCACTCCCAGGAGGGTCTGGTCATCAGCCGGGGGGACTCCGGCGGTGAAGGCCCGGACGTCGTCGACAACGTCGTCGACCAGGTTCTGGGCATCGCCGCCGCATCGGCCCAGGATCGCGTCGAGGCGTTCCAGGCCGTACATCGTGCCGTCGGCGGAGGCGGCCTCGGTGATCCCGTCGGTGTAGAAGGCCAGGCGGTCGCCGGGGCGGAGGGCGAGAGTGGTGTCCCCGTAGACCTCGTCGGCGAAGAGGCCCAGCGGCAGGGACCGGGCCCCTTCGAGCGACTGGACGGTCTCGTCGCTACAGCGCATCAATCGGGGCGGGTTGTGGCCGGCGCTGGAGTAGCTCAGGCGACGGGTGGCCGGGTCGTAGATCCCGTAGAAGGCGGTGACGAATGCCTCGTTGTCGGCGGTGTAGAGGGTGGCAAGCTGGTGGTTGACCCGGTCCAGCAGGGCGCTGGGCGGGTCGTGCGGGCCGGGGAAACCGTGGGCCAGGCTGTGGGTGACGGCCATCAGGACGGCCGCCGGGGTCCCGTGGCCGCTGACGTCGGCGATCAGGAGGCCCCACTTGCCGTCGGGGCGGGGGAAGAAATCGTAGTAGTCGCCGCCGGCCCACTGCGAGGTCTGATAGGAGGCGGCCATGCCGAGCGTGGGGATCGCCGGGATGGTCTTGGGCAGGAGCGAGCGCTGGATGTCGGCCACGACCTTCAGCTCGCGCTCGACGACCCCGTACGCCTTCTTCAGCTCGGCCGAAAGGACGAGGTTCTGGGTGGCCCGGCCGAAGAGGCTGCTCATCCAGAACCAGTCGGCGAACTGCTCCGGCGGGAAGGCGTGGGGTCCTTGCCGGAGCATCAAGACCATGTTCTGTCCGACGCCCCGGTCGTAGTGCGGGATCGCCATGACCGAGCGGTTTGCGCCGAGATACGGCCGGCCGGGGTCGTCGTCGGCGAGCCGGAGGTCGTCGATGATCCGGGGAACGTCGCCGTAGAGCAGCTCGCCCATGATCCCCCCTTCCAGGATCGGCAGGCGGTCCTGCTGGTTCCAGGGGTCGACCGCCTCCGTCCAGGTGCTCGACCTCGTGACCCGGTACGACGGGAACGCCAGCCCCCGGCGGCTCAGGGCGACGAAGCCGTCGGTCTGCTGGAACCGGCGGATCCGCGAGCCATACGCCCGGACCATGGCCTGCGGGTCGTCCAGGAGGCTCATCTCCCGCATCGTCTCGACCATGTGGTCCAGGGTGTCGCGCAACTGGCCGTCGCCGCCATCGAAGAAGCTGGTGTCGGGGATCATGAGCGTATCCTGGTGCGGGGGCGGAGCCTTCGGGGGGGCCGATGGCACGCGCCCCTGGGCGACCCGGGGGCGGGGTCATGAGGTCCGGGCCGAGAACGAGGCATCCGCAATCCGGCGGTTGAGCCGGGCTCAGGAGACGGCCGCCTCCAGCCGCTCCTCGATGGCGATCTTGCGGAGCTTGCCCTGCGCCCGGGCTTCGAGCTGACGGACACGTTCCTTGGTGACGCCCAGCTCCTTGCCGAGCTGCTCCAGGGTCTGCTCGCCGACGCCGTCGAGGCCGAAGCGGCTGATGATGATCTTCCGCTCGCGGTCGTCGAGCCGGCCGAGCATCCCCCTGACCGCGTCGCGCATCCGCTTCTGGGCGTTCTCGTACTCGTGCTCGTCGGAGCGGTTGTCCGCGGCGGCCTCGAAGACGTCGTCATGGCCGGTGACGAATCGGTCGCGACGGTGGTTCTCGATCGGGATCGAGCGGATGAAATTCTTCATGATCGCCCACGAGGCGTAGGTCGAGAACTTGTTGCCCCGGGCGTAGTCGAACTTTTCGACGGCGCGGATCAGGCTCATGTTGCCGTCGGAGACAAGCTCGAAGAAGTTGTCGGTCCGGCCGACATGCTTCTTGGCAATCGAGACGACCAGCCGGAGGTTGGCCCGGATGATCTGGTTTTTCACGGCCAACGCGGCTTCGAGCATCCGGTCGATCTGACCGAGGACCGAGGCGGTGGCCCGGGCCGGGTCGAGCGCATCGCGGAGCTTCAACGCCTGGTATTTCAGGTAATTCATCTTGCGGAACAGGTGGGCCTCCTGCTCCCGGGACAGTAGCGGGACGTCGTAGAGGCTGGCCAGGTAAGGGGGAACCCCCTCGGGCGGCTTGATCCGGCGCGGGGCCTTGCCGTCGGGCGGCATCGGCAGCACGGCCAGAATCTCGGCGCGGGCCTTGAGGTCGTCGAAGCTGGGGTGGGGCATCGCCTCGATCTTCTGGTCGAGGAGCCGCCGGGCCCGCATCTCGTTGAGGACCCGGAGGATCCCGGCCGTCGACCGGCCCGACTGGGCGGCCAGGGCCTCGACCGATTGCCCCTGGAGGTGCTGACGATAGACCCTCGCCTTGGCCGCCTCGTCGAAAGAGGCCGGGCGGGGCACCTTGGCGGGCTTGGAGGTCAATTTCGGAGCGGTTTCGCGAGCGTCCATGGCTATCGTCCCATCTCCGGGCGCACGATCAGGTGCCCGGTCGTCCCCAGATTCGATTCCACAGGCCGGTCTGCGGCACGTCGCCCCGGCCACTCCCGG
>JAABUU010002042.1_pt1 | contig 30452 bp, 32 predicted proteins | sample 5559301 | NCBI WGS metagenome assembly JAABUU01 (sample SAMN10711884, study PRJNA513360) | rock metagenome | isolation source: Antarctica rocks | place: Antarctica: Victoria Land, Richard Nunatak white
GAAAGCGCCAGAGCGGATATGGCGCCGATTGGCGCCTCAACTACTCGTATGCACGGGGTTTCCGCGCACACTGGGTTTCCGCGCACTCTAACTAGAAAGGTTAGTTACAGATAGTATCCCGGGGCACCAGATAGTATCCCGGGGTTTAGCGTGCCCCGGGATACTATCTGTAACTAACCTTTCTAGTTACGGAGCATGACGAGCTATGTTCTCGGAATGCCAAGACCCAGCCACACTGTAATTTACATGTAATTTAGTCTTAGCGTCCGGGGATGATTTCCTGATTTTTAGCTCAGAGGTAGATAGAATAGTAGCGATGTATTCCGTACATCTTTCCCCTCCTACGGAGTACTTTCTAGCAATTGATCTTTATCTCATTTGCTTCGTCTGCAATTATGAGTAATAAAGAAGGTAATACGACGTTGACTCAGAGAATTCAGGCTATTTCTTTAGCAGACGGGAGCGAAAGGAACGTTGTGCACGTCGAAAAACAGGATTTAAGCCTGGCGACGACGACGACGACGTGAAGGAGTCTATAAATCAGGCAGATGAGCCTGATGTAGAGATAGAAGAGGTAGAGATGATAGAGGAGGTAGATGATGATAATTGATAGGCAAATGGAAGGTTTGGGTTCCAAATCAGTATTATCGAACTTATCTATCTCCAAGCACTAAGACTAGATTACATGTAAATTACAGTGTGGCTGGGTCTTGGCATTCCGAGAACATAGCTCGTCATGCTCCGTAGAGTGCGCGGAAACCCAGTGTGCGCGGAAACCCCGTGCATACGAGTATAGGCTAAGCCTACCGAGTCTGAAATTTCATAAGAGCCTCATATTCACAGGGGGGTCCGCGAAAGTCAAGTCATCTTATTGTGGATTGCGAAATTCTTGGTTTCGCGCTAAGTAAGTCAGAGCCCGAACTTCAGCACTCGCACACTCTGGTGCAAAACCCATGATTGCATCCCCTGTACCAACACTCACAATCCTTGAGGTAGTCTGCAGTTGTGGTCACAATGATCACCTGAGCAAGCTGATCTATTCGGTGTTTTTAGCGGTAAGCGAGAGCAGCGATACCTTTCTAGGCTAAGCCCACCGCATCTAAAAACCCAACAGACGCCAGCTGCAAGCTTTACTACCTTAGGTAGGCTACCTAGTCTTCACCTTCACCGGTCTCGTCGCGTCCCGTCGTAAGCTATGCAGACACCGTACTTATGCGTCATGCACGTTGCGGATCGGTATCCCGCCAAGACGACAAGTCGACGCGGGGATGTCGTGATTGCCGGTGCGGTACGTCTCACGCCCGAGCTCCTGTAGGATCTAACTCCGGTTTCATTCCGCATACAGCGGAGCCACCAGGATCCAACCCACGGTCTGCCACTACCAACGCCGTACACGCGACATAATCAGGATGGAAGCAAATGGGTGAGATACGTATAGAATTTCGAGGAATTAAGCAAAGGTAAGGAGCATCATCGACGACTTTCATCGATTTTGCATCAACTATGTAATTTAATTTTTGGTCTAGCAGAAGCGAGACAGACTATCTGTTCGTTCCAGTCACTCGCCCGTCTCCAACGCAGCGAGATCATCTCTGTTAGGGACAAGCCTGTACTGAAACTCACTCCGAAGTCGCTGGACACTCTCTAAAACATCTTTACGACTGCTCGAGGAAGCCACTATGAAGAAAGCAATCCATGTTAGCACGCCTGAACTCGGGTCCGGCACCTCATCCCCACACTTGAAAAGGCATCCACATTTAATGACGTTCCTTAGAAGCTCCGGACACCGCCTTTCAAGGTCGCCTATAGCATCCGAGGAAGCGAATATTCCTCCCGTTCTCACTGGTATCATGGCAATGTCGCAGTGGTACTGTGGCCCGGCAAGGAATGGCGTAGCAAGCGCTCGCACCCGTGCAGCATCGCCAAGTGCAATGAGATGATGTAGTGCATAATAATCTACACCGTAAGTGTGAGCTGTAGCAAAGGTGCAGACCATATTCGGAGGTCGACAGTTGTTCTCAATTAGGACCATGCTACTGTCAGCCTGGGGACTCTCTGCCTTGTGAACAAGATCAATCATCTCGCAGCTAATGCGGTACTCCATCGACGAGCTGCGCATGCGGGCTTCCATGTGGAAGACGCCGCTGTGGCAGCCTAGCTTAGACAGGACGCGAAGCAAGCTTTCCTTAACGACGCTTTGTTCGTGCGATGGTAGAGCGGAAGGCAGGAAGAGGTCAAGCTCCAGAAAGTCCGATTTCCACGTTGCAGTGTCAAGGTCAGCTTCGGAGGGGAACTGATCGGATATCTCGGAGAACAACGGAGCGCCTTCCCACAAAACAAAGTTGGCGTCCACTTCAGGTCCATCGATGTAAGTCTCAATAGTGATCAGGTTGCCTCTGCCGTAGTTAGTCTTGTTGGCTTTAGCGGCGGCCTCGAGAAGCTCCGCATCATTGTAGACTTTGGCGACACCCTCTGATCCATAGCCAGCGCACGGTTTGATGATCAGCGGATACTTTAGGCCTTGCGGTTGATCGAGGTTATTCAAGAGGTCGGCAACGCCGCTATAACCATCGACACGCACGCACTGAAAATCTTTAGGTATTTCGATCATTCTGGTGAGGTATTTGTCGCGGCACGTCTCGAATAGCGAAGGGGCCGACGTTGGAAACCCAAGAGTTTGCGCCGCTTGCGCAGCGGGAATTAAGTACATATCAGAGAACGAGACCAAGCCATCCATTTGCACAGGATAGTTGCGGAGCGCCTCAACTACGCGGAGGGGGAGAGAGTCGTCTACTATCATGTCGATTGGGATGAAAGCTTCGCGAAAGCTGGTATACGGACCATCCTGCATCCAATGGCCTTGTTCGTCGAGGACATAGACGTCAATCTCCATTTCTCGCGCTGCTCGGTAAATCCCTTCCGTGGTTGTCCAGTCAGGCTTACCATGAAGAAGTGCGAGTCGTTTCCGTGGGATTGGATCAGGCAGGAGCATGGGCAGCGATAGCCGGTTCAAGACTTCCGCTTCCAGCACCGCAAGCTCCTGGTCCAAGCAAGTAATAGAGCCCGTCGTATGGAGCTGTATACTTCCGACCGCAGCGGCAAGCAGATCCCACAGAGACGAAGCTTTAAGCGCTTCAACCTTGGGAGCTTTGTAATGCTGTCGAGGAGCTGCAAAGTCTCTAACTAATTTTGCGCTTCTACAGTCTCTGAAGCGTTGCGCAATGATGTTCCTGCGGCACCAATATCCATCGATATGTGGTAGGATCATCTTGAATACTCCTAATTGCGAGGACGTGAGCGACACTGAAAAAAGATCGGCCACCATAGAGTTTGGGATTCGACTTGGATCAACGTCGACATCGAACCATGTTACAGGGCCATTGAGGTCTATGGCAGATTCTTTGGGGTGGAGCACCATATCGAGTGTTGTAATGCATTGCGCGGTCGCGCTCGTACGATTGGTGAGACGCCAACGACACGACATTCGCTCTGGTGAAGTGGGATGATTAGCATTCTGAGACGGAGCGCAATGGGTGATCGAGCTCACCTAGGTATGAATATGCTCTTCGGTTCGCGCTCGGTGTCACTTCGTGTAGTAGGGCCATCTTTGAGGAGTCTACCGATGGTGTGATCTCGCGACGCCGCTCCACGGCCTCGAGCTATCATTCTGCACATGTTTCCGAAACGCCATGCGAGAGCAGTCAATGAAAGTATAGCTCGTCTACATATTATGTCCGGCCTGTCGGGATTGTCTAGGAGCAACCCATGTCACAGTGCCGGACTGCCGCCTGCCGGCTGACTCCGAACAGCCATCCCGTGTTTTATGGCTGACTCCGAACAGCCATTCCGTATGTAAGTCGCGGATCCCGACCATAGTACTGTGTGGTGTAAAGGCATTCCAGCTGGTCGAGGTGACAGAATATGTACTTGCATGCCTACCGAGAATGTGCCCTGATTGATAAGTCAATATTTGCAGCATTATCGCAGGATCTAGCATGCGAGCAGCTTAGTTCAGCGGACGCTTTGGTGCTGATTCCAACCGAAAGGGCTGAGATATGGTGATGAACGCATCCTGCGTCGGAAATGCTGCTCTCATGAATCCATGTATCTGCCAAACACCCTTCTATCGTTCCTCTATCCCATCATTCTAGCAAAGGCTCAGTCTCCGTTCTCGGTCTGTTCGCACGATCAACCAATACCCCAGTCTCCACATCCTTCTCTGCCACAGAGCCATACAGCACATAATGCTGCGTCATGAAAATAAAGTCAAACAGTAAGCTTATGTTCGCCAGGCCAAGCTTCACCGGGTTGCCGGTCAAGCCAGACCAGTCTGCTTGCAGCGACGAGTCGATCACGAGCTGGAGAAGGCTGAAAATGCCGCCGATGAAGTCGAGAAGTACTTGGTTGATGGACCAGCCCACTGTGGATTTGCGCCGGTAGTTTGCGGTTACTTGCGGGATGTATTTGAAGATGGTAAGCAGGAGCTTGACATAGGTCATTGCGTACATCTGTAAAGGTCGTTTAGTACAACCACGCGGTGTGTCTTCAAAAATGCATGGAGACCTCAACGTACCACATCAATCCAGCCCCACTCGCTCCCATCGCTGTCGCTTCGTCTGCCGTTGGCCGGCACCATAACAACACAAATAGCGATCCCTAGGATCCCTCCCCACAGTAAACCCAAAGTGACTTTGTTAGCATGCCTGTTCCCGCCAGACGCTTGCTTCCAACCCCAGAGCCTTGGCCAAAATTGTGAGAACGTAAGCACACACAACATCCAGGCATGCAACCCGAAGGCGAAATCGTTGAACCGCACCGTAGGCTCCGGGCTTGCAGGGTGGCGAGCCGCATACTGCGCTCGCACAACAGGCGAGTAGAGGAATATGGCTGTGCTGGTTGTCTGTTTGGCAAGGTTATGGTCAGCGCATGTTTTTAATCGGGGTTTGTGCTCTCTGGGCTGCATACGTAGCAAGTAAAGCCAAAGACGTTCAGGAGTGGATAGTCCGGAGTGAGGCCTTGGGTTGTGCGGCGTTGGAAATTTAGCGCTGGCTGAGGGTAGAATGAGAGAGACCAGTTGAGGAAGTAGAGCCAACCGCAGAGGCTGTGAGGAGAAGGTGAGCTTGATAGTGTGATATCTAGGAGATACACAGAATCGATGACTCACCGTGAGACTGCCCAAGCGAAATCCTCAGCCTGTCCGTCTGGCATTGTAATAAACCAGAGATGTATGCCCATGACTACGGTGATGCTTTCTACCACACGACCACGCGTGCTATGATAGATAAAAAGTCATTCGTAGGAACCCACCCAAGTTCTGCTCTATAACTATTCTCCTGTCTCTTCAGAAATTAGCAATCTCACAGAGGAAAGAATCGAAAGCAGGTCACAAGAATAGTGTGAGCATTCCGGTTGAGCCCCCCAGATGTATGCCCATGACTACGGTAATGCTTTCTACCACACGACCACGCGTGCTATGATACGATTAGAGTTCCTTTCGAGCGGGCAATATGCAGTGGACAGCTTAGGGCTCGGAAAAACACTGAATGTTGTAGAACATTCGTGTATTATTGTACTGAAAAGGTTCACTAATTACTTCCGAATGTTGAAATTTAATCAATAAACCATTCTATTCTTGGCTGCTAAGTACCCTCAGCCCTACCTACCTCTAACGAATACCGACCAGTAACGAATATAGTACATGGAAAGGTCAATTCGCTAAAGACCGGTTTGACTGTACAAGCTTCGCGCGCCGCTACTCGTTCTCATCCCTCAATCAGCCAGGCTTACCGGAAATCCGTCTTATAACCCTAACCCTTGGCGTGGTGGCCGACTGCGGGGTTTGGTCGATTGAGGGGTGAGAGCGAGTACTGTCCTTCGCGTCGATCCGTCGAGCCGATCCTTCGCGCCCGTTCTTCGCGCCTGTCTTTCGCGCCTGTCTTTCGCGCCTCTCCTAACTAAATTAGTGTTTTTGGACGTCTTTCAAAGCTGCGAAAAGACAACAAATAGAAGTAGAAGCGTTGGAGGAATCGGTTTTTTTCAACGCGTGGCTTGATCTGCAAGGTCAGAGCGCTCTCGGGCAATACTGGCGATCGCTAGGCTGATGCCTGGCTAAGGCAACTGTGCCAATGCAGAAGCCTCGCAAGTCCCTAAGGTAAACGATATTGTGCCGGAGCAGAGCTAGTCTGGTCTTATTGATTCGGGAGCTTGACAGTGATAGAAGCCATGTACACCTCGGCAGATGGCAACTTGATGTGGGCAATTCTGCCATTTGAGACGCAGCAATGATCTCCAGCTTGTTCGAAAGGCGCTTGGAGTTCGCTACAAATGTTAGAGGGGGTAGTTCATAGTATCCCGAGCTGCTTGATCACGATGCATCATAGGTCCGACAGGCGGACAGGTCAGAGCGGAGTAATTTGACTCCATTCCGTGGCATAATCCGATAAAATCTCTGTCGTTTTTATTCTAACTGAACAACAGTGTTACTCTATTAAGAAGAGATGTTCAGATTTACATTATAAATTTCTGGGTCGTCATTGCACCGGTTTTCTACAGATATTGGTAAGACAAAAGGCTAAGGATCTGAAGTATTTTCCCTGGAATGCGCGCAATGCGCCAGATGTCCCTCTATGGTGTGCGAGCGGCTCATAAGCTCATCGAACCGTTGATTCATCGCACTCCTGTTTTGGTATCCGAGACACTCTCCTACACGGCTTCGTCACCGGATTTGAAAATCAAGTTCTTCCTCAAGTGTGAGAACTTGCAGAAGTCGGGTTCGTTCAAGTTTCGAGGAGCGTCTAATTTCATAGCGCAGCAATCCAACGCGGATCTGCGGAAGGGTATAGTGGCCGTCAGCACCGGTAAGAGCCTCACGGCTGAAACCCTCGATTTTGCTCCCTAACAGTCATTGCTACAGGCAACTTTGGTCACGCTGTGGCTCTCGCCGCGAGGACTGCTGCTCAGTCGCGATCGTTGTCAATCGGCGCATCTGTTATCCTGCCGGCGACATCTGCGCCCTCAAAGATCGTAGGTGCAAAGCAAAATGGCGCCACGGTCGTTCTTGCCGGATCAGATCCGGAAGATCGCGAATACGCTGCTAAGCAGATAATACAAGACACCGGGGCGACGTTTGTAGGGCCCATGGACGACCCGCGCATCGTTCTCGGCCAAGCAACAGCAACGCTGGAACTGATGGACCAAGTGAGCGAAATGAGCGGGGAGACGCTCGACGCGATAGTCCTCCCGAGTGCCACGGGTGGCATACTCACTGGTGCTGCCATCGTGTGCGAAAACACGGAGACGATGGTCTTTGGCTGCGAACCACGAGAAGGCGGCCCAGATCTGCAGCGTGGCCTTGCGTCTGGCGTCCTCCCAAGGCCCAAAAACCAGGCAAGCGTCGCGGACGGCTTGCGAGCATCTACTGCAAAGGGCAACTTCGAATTAATCCGTCAGAAGCACCTCGTGGACGGAGTGTACACGGCAACGGAGGGAGAAATCAAGGAAGCCTGGCGCTTGCTCATCGAGCAGCTAAAGTTGGTGGTCGAGCCCAGCTCTGCTGTATCCGTCGCACTGATCCTCTTCAACGAGGAATTCCGTACGATGCTCGCAGAGCGACAGTCACACTGGAATGTTGGAATAGTTCTCACTGGAGGTAATACAACGGTCAGCAGCATTATAGAGGAACTCAGCAGCTAGGAGCGACTAAGATAATTGACTGCTTTAAACAAGATGCTTGAAATTGTAAGTAGTGCTTGAAGATCTGGCTTTCATATTATATTGATAATTTTGTAAGGAGTTGTCTGTCCTAAAATGAGTACATTTAATGCACAGCTTACGAGTAATTAAAGCTAAAAAGGTCTTCTCTGACTCGTTTCCGAAATCGTTGCTGTGGGATATAGATAAGTCCCTGACGGACCTTCCTGCGTACGTTGTTTAAATTGCGAAGACAGCCTGCCTCCTATGCAGTACTAGCAGCCACTGTCCCGCAAAACATCGCACTCGGTAACGACCAGCGCCTGAAAGTCGGGTATGGTCACTTCGCCTGTTCTCAAGTCATGCTATCGCGAAGATCCTGAGCAGCCCGAAATCACCATCATGTGGGCCTTTAGAGATCCCTGATCTCCCACTTCGGCAGCGGCTTTGTGACTATAATGGATCCAAGTTCCGAACATGCGAATACCTGCTTGGAAAGCATGGAGTCGCCAAGACGTTTTGTGCACAGTCAAACGGATCCGTGAGGAGTTTCCATATGACATGATCTCCTGCGATGGCATAGAGAGATAAGACCGGCCTCAGCGATACTACTCAGATTCCATTATTAAGCGCACTTGTGAACAGTCATTACTCCCAGGCGTCACATCTTGGGAAGGTCATGAGTCCCTCCCCCTTTGTCTTGACTGCAACATGATTTTGATTCAAACTTGCAGAGATTGTCAGTGTCGTTATGTCGACGTCTGGGCGGTTTGGATAAGTGTCCACAGAGGTCTGCCCTGTTGTGTGCGTCGCAGCATATCGGCCAGAATATCACAGCATCACCTGATTGTCACAGGTGTTTCGAATGTTAGATAACCGGTTCGATAAGGGATAAGAGATAGCCGGAGTGCCAAGGGCAGGGATCGGAATAAGAAGACCGAGCTTTATCAGTCATACCGCTTTTAGTCCGGTCAATCCGAGAGTCTCAAGTCTGTATGCGTTACAGACGGTGGACCAGTCAAGAAGCCACGCGCAAACGTAGAGCTTGTACATTCTCTCACCAATATGGCCCAGTTTCTAACATAGCCGACTGGACGACGGAGCATCAACATCACGACCTCTCTTGAGACAAGCACTCATTGGCACATCTCAGCTTTCCGGTTGCCTCTTCGACGTTGAGCGATCCAACGCGGTTGACACAGCGACGTGAGATGGCTGAGATTGTCGAAGCACAAGACGGGCTGCCTGTGGAAGTCACTATTGATTCGCAGGAGCAATCTTGTGTCGACAGTAGCATCCTTCCAGGGAGCAGCTCTGAACAATACCGCATCGAGATGGAGAGATTACCACGCGTTGCAGACAAAGTTCCTATCCAGGTCTGGTTCGTCATGCTCATCAGCACTTCCGAGCGTTTCGCATTCTACGGACTCCAGGCGCCGTTTCGTAAGCCTTGGTGTAGAGCACATAGCACGCAGAGAAGTCGCTGATGCTTCGATTCAGAGAACTACCTTCAGAATCCAGGAGATGATCATCTAAGGCCAGGAGCGCTGGGACTCGGCCAAAGCACGGCCACCAACCTCTCCTACCTGTTCTCTTTCATAGTCTACATCGTACCGATGTTTGCAGCTGTCATTATCGACTGCTATCTTGGACGCTACCGGGGACTTGTCGTATTCACTGGGTGAGAATCATTTGTGGTCGGCTGGTACCTTTCGTCGTCGCTTAATCCTTTGATACAGTATCTATTTGATTGGGGCATCCGTTCTGCTGGTCACATCAATTCCAGCGTGCCTAGCGGCAGGTGCTGGTCTACCTGGATTCCTTGTTAGCACCATCATCATTGGCATTGGATTAGGAGGCGTGAAGGCATGCATGTCGCCTTTCATGGGTGAGTCGAGATGGATTCGGTGTCGGAGATTCGTGTGGCTTACAACCAAACCTCTAGCTGACCAATATACCGATTTTAAGGACAAAATTGGGTTCATGAAGAGTGGGCAGCGTGTTCTTATTGTACGTGACCTCAGCATCGAGAAAATCTATCATATGTATTACTGGTGAGTTTTGCAAGGACAGATCGCCAGCTAATACTGACTGTGAATTGATTAGGGCAATTAACATCGGGTCACTCGCTGGTCTGGCCACCACATTCCTAGAGAAGGACATTGGATTCTGGGCTGCATACCTACTTCCGTTCTGTGTTCTATGGGTCTCGGCGCTTACCTTATTAGTATGTCATAACAAGTTCGGTGAGTGGAGAACCTAGGCTTCCTAATTACAAAGATGACTGAGAGTTGTGTTAGTTGCTAGGCCGCCGGGCGGCAATGTTCTACCGAAGACATTTCGAGTCTTCACCTGTGCCATAAAGAACAGATTCAGCATGGACGCAGCCAGAATGCACAACCAGCCTGCGCCTGTCGACTGGGATGACACTTTCGTCACGGACCTGCAGCGCGGCTTGGTTGCCTGCCGTATCTTTGCGGCGTACCCGATTCTCTGGTTGTGCCACATTCAGATTCTCAACAACCTTGTGTCGCAAGCTGGACAGATGGAGACCAACGGTCTCCCGAACGACATCTTCATGAATTTGAACCCACTCGCCGTTCTAGCTTTACTACCGATAATTCAGAAGTTGCTATATCCCGGCCTGCGCAAAGCTGGAATAAAGTTTCCTCCCATCAACCGTATGGCAGTCGGTTTCATCATTGAAGCTGCAGCCATTGCATACTGCGCCGGTGTACAGCAATTGATCTATGCTCAGGGCCCATGCTATGACCATCCTCTGGAGTGTGCAGCTTCGGATGGCGGTATTGTTCCCAATCGCTTGAATGTCTGGGTACAAGCGCCAGTGTATATCATAGATGGCCTCGGTGAGATCTTTTTCGACCTCGCAAGCCAAGAATATGCGTACAACAAGGCTCCAGATAACATGAAATCCATTATTCAGGCTGTACTGTCTGCATCGTCTGGTGCTGGCGCAGCGCTGGGCTTTGCGCTCTACCCTGTCGCCCGCAATCCTTACCTTGTGTACATGTTCTCCGCTCTGGCCGCCACCATGTTTGTGACGGCAATCGCGTTTTGGCTGGTGTTTCGCAAGTACAATGGCATGGATGCAGAGCTCAACAACCGTGAGGCTGGCAGTGGCACATGCGTCGCAAGAGCTACCCCTCAGAGCGAGAAGGGACTCGAGGGAGGGGAGAAGGAGAATTCGAGAAGTGAAATATAGGGAAGGCATCAGGTGGAAATCCGCAAGCTATCGGACCTGTGCTACGTAGGTTGTAGTAGAACTCACTAAAGTCATATGCATTACAAGCCTCATCTGGTGTTTAGTGACGACTCTCGCCAGCCATGTTACTGCCCTGCGAAACGGGGATTTGTCGGATGGACTGAGGGTAGTTCTGCCGGTCAGCGATTGATGCGGATAGGTCATACGGCCTCTTACTCCCTGATATTGCGCCATGCAGGTTAGATAGGCACTCTCAGCTGATTGAATCGTTAGACGGGGCGGTCTACTCAGGAGATTAATTGTAGATAGCGCTTAATGTTCCTTCTTCCGTATTTCCTGTGTCATGCATTGTCGGGATATCGGGTGATGGCAACATTCTATATCAAACTAAAGAAACATCGATCGTGTCATCAACATTAAATGTCGCCGATTGCGCTGTCGTGAGAACTCGTTCGTGCAGAAGCACTCGCCATCAGTTCCGGCAACCATTGATGCATGAAGCGAGCAACCAAACAATTAATGCGCTCAGACTCGAGAAGAAAGGCATCATGCCCCTCGTCACTGACAAGGACCTCAAACTGAGAATTCGGTAGCCCGTCGGCCAACTGCTCCTGCTCTTCCAAGGGATAGAGGACATCACCCTCAATGCCAATGACTAGCACTGGCTGAGTCACTTGACGAAGCGCATCCGTGACCCGATGGGATGAGGCAGGATCTGATCTTCCTCGTGTGACGTCGTGCGTGTCGAGCTTCTCTGTGATTGAAATGTAACAATTTGCATCGAAACGGCGGTTGAACTTGTTTCCCTGGTGCTCAAAGTAGCTTTCCACCGCGAAAAGAGTATTTGGGTCTGGCCGGAAACAGCCTCTATCCAGATCGACAGCCGCGCTGACGTTTGGGGGAACTGTGAGAGCATCCTCGCGTGTGGATGGTTGTCCATCGACAGCCTGCCTGCGACGGACGCGGTATTGCATGTGTCGTCCGAAGCGCCGCTGCAGGCTCCCGCGGGCGCGGTAAGTGAGCATGGCCCATCTGTCGGCGGATTTGCCAGGTCGTAGTGCCCTTGACTAAATTTGGCGTCCGCACGGATAGCTGAGCGCTGCATTTCATTCCAACTGATGCTCCAGGCGCTATGCTGCGCGGAACATGCAATCGCAGCGACACAGCGAACATAATCCTTGCCGAGATAGGCCCACTCAAGACTTTGCATGCCCCCCATTGACCCACCGATGACCATCGCAACTTGCTTCACCTCAAGGAAGTCGAGCACAAGCTTGTGAAGTCTAGCGTTACCAATCAGCCAGCAGTAATGGATCGATGCTCACACATGGGAGCACACACCGAACATCATCACGCACAGAAGTGCAAGGAAAATCTGAGCCCCAGCGACCCTTTCTGCAATCCTCATCCTTATAAGTCAGAGGGCTTGTCGTCCCGTACGGACTGCCGAGCACGTTCAGACAGATGACGAACAGGCCCGGTACACTCAAAGCCGCGCCAGGGCCCTCGAACAGTGGAGTCCACCAGTCGCCCTTGGCATCTGCACTGCCACTGAGGGCGTGACAGACCACCACAACATTATCCCGGGATTGATTAAGGTTGCCTTGTGCTGTGTAGGCTACGCGGACGTTGTGCAACAATATGGCAGACTCCAGCTCAAAGAATGGGATGAAGGCATAATGTTGGCTTGGCGTTGGAGGGGCGAGTGGGCTCTCCAGTTTGCGTTTCTCTTCATACGTTATTCTATCGTCTATACGACTCCGGCCCAAGTGCCCTCCGAGGTCGAAGCTACGGGTTATTGTGGTTGTTAGAGCCATCATTCATCCAGAGTCGCTGGCCTGTCTTGAATAACAAAGCAGAGCATAGCAAAGCATAGCTACCCGACTCATACGTGAGACGAGAAAGGAAGACATCAGAGTCATGGCTACAGTAAGTGGTCGATTGACGGAGTGCGGGGTCAGTTGCGGCAGATACCACTCCGTGGTCACCGACCAGAGAGTTTGCCCCATTTTGTAACGGAGATGGCGCGACTACGTTGAAGACGGCAAAGTATTCCGTATCGACCTTGTAACCCTGGAAAGATCGTCCCGTTAGCGGCGAAGCGGGGCTGTCTTCCGGTACCTTATTCCGTACTAGTACTCGAATGCCAAGCTTTGTTTAAAGTATTCGCCGGGTGCAACCGAGAGTTTTCGGGATCAATAATGTCATTGTCATTGGCTGGGGGCTCGTGTCGATCACTGTCCGCGAGTACTCCGACAAACACCCCGAGATACTGCGCGAGGTGCGGAGTAATGCAGGTACGGAGTGATGATGCAATCTCAGCAACCCTGTCTGAAATTAATAATGCAAACGGTCACGTCGGTCAGTCGATGTAATGCCGTGAGTGTTGCATTCATCATCCCGGCCCCGTTCTCGGCTTTATCTTCTCAACAACTTCAATGAGTCCAGTCCTGGAGTCCTGGAATATTTACGGAGTCCTTGCGAAGTGGAAAACATCTGACATGTTGTCAGCCGGTACCAGTCGAGGGAATGGGAAGCAGGCATCGTGCGAGCCCTGCCGTAAGGGCAAGATCCGCTGCGATCACCGGCGGCCCGTCTGCGCGCGCTGTCGACGCCGTGGTCTGGACTCTCAATGCTGGTATCATCCCGCTCCGCTGACTAGACCCCGTATTTCCCAGCGCTCCACTGATGCCGATTCCTTTGCATCGTTCCCTGACAAGCAATCTCTTGGTGCCAGGAGCTCCATTAGCACGAGCAGCAGCGGCAGCAGTAATACCACCCAGGCCACAGCCAGTACTTCCACCTCTGGCGGACAAGCTCTCGCCCTCCTTCCTTGGCCTTCTATCGGCCTTCACTTCAACCCCCCAGAGTCCCCTTTGCCAAGATTCGGTGCCAGCGATGCAACTATCAATGACGAGCAACTGAACTCCGTTGCAGAGCTTCTCACTCACCTGCGCCACTTGACGCTGATCCAGAAACTTCTCCACGAATACTACGCCGTTAGCCAGGCTGCGCTGGTGCCAGGCCCATTCATTTTGCCTGCTGTCTCTGCCCTTCGTTCGAGTCTTTCATTTCATCTTTTGGACGACATAGGCGACAATGATGGCAGCGTCTCGCAGCTTGCAGATAGCGTGCTGCGCTCCACGTTGGCGAACATTGACATTACATCCTTTCTCAGTGTGTCCAATTTCTGCGCGATGTACTACGGGGAAAATCTGCGGCTGGAGACCATTGGACTTATTTGTACGATTGCAGCACGTTCATGTCTGCTTGGCCTGGGTCGTGACGATGAGAAACGGGATGACTTTGTACAAGCAATGTTCCGATGTAGCACTTCTTGCCTGCGACTCGTTCGTGACATTGCACCGCAGGTTAATGATGCAATGGTCTGGCTGGCTTATGAGAATCTTCTGCTCACCATGTCCATCCAAGGGGATGCAAGTCAGTTCTAGATATTGAGGCCGGACGATCGTCAGACCAAAATCTAATCAGTTTGTAGGCCCCAATGTTTGGCGTCGACTGTCCGGTCTAGCCACGGACCTTTTCGCCTTAGGCATCCACCGCGAGTCTACAAATTCATCCAAAACACCCTTCTTCCTCGCCGAGTGCCGAAGAAAAACCTTCGTAGCTGCGTATCAATTGGACAAGTTTATCGCTACTTTCTTCGACCGACCACCCCGGATCTCGAGGCGCTATTCTGACTGCAACATGCCGCTCGATCTCGCTGACGATGAGCTTCTCGCAGATTCGTCGAAATCAGAACAGGCACGCTTAAGACTCACGACCGAGGGCTGGAATTCAGAGGGAAAGTATCTAAGCTCGACGTGGGCTAGACTACGTTACATCCTCGCCTTGTTCCGCGAAGAAATACTTGAGTATCCCTTCCGTCCGCTCACATCGGAGAATATTATTAAGCTAAAGTAAGTGTGATGCTGCGCTGTTGACGGTTGACCAATGACTCACAGTGCGATGAATGGCCCTTTCAAACCGATGTCACCAGACATGGGAATCCCTGCCAGCTCATCTTCGGTACACCCATGCGTGTTGGAAATCTGGTCTCCCGGCCACCGTCTGCCTAATGCTTACGGTTGTGCACCTGTCATACTTGCAGAGCGACTTCAAGATCCATCGACTGCTCGAAAAGAGCGACCCGAATTCTTCGCTAACGTTGCTAAAGTTGTCCGCAGATACTATTGCAACAGTCCTACAATTGGGCAGTTCTCGTGATAGAGCTGTTTTCTTGCCTCATGATTTCTCTTATATCGTAAGTCAGCCGTACTCCGTACTGCATAGTCATATTGATGGCTAAATTGTTAAAGGTCCTCAACTACGGCCTACCAAGTGCTGCCATGCTTGCAACGGCACTGCAAGGCATCGCTCGGAGTGGGGCACAGACTCTACCGGCCAGCCTGAGCCGCTCTGCGTTGATACGGAGTCTCTCTGTATTTATCTCTCATCTAGAGGGCATTTGCAGTCCCGGAGAGGCAACCCATCTTATCTGCGTGCAAGCCTCGAAAGCAATCTCACGCATACTGGACGATGTGCTGGATTCGCCAGCCGCGCCAGTTGCCACGACGAGATCACCTACTCCAGCGTCCACGAACAACAACATCCGTGCCACACCTAATTCTCCAGGTCAACCTTTACTACTTGGCACCGATACCATGGGAATGACGGATCTTGATGTTCTGAACAGCGACGGATTGGACGGGATCGACCTGTCTAGCTGGGTCAAGAACATTGATTGGACCGGTACCGGCGGCGAATGGAGCACCTTTTGAAAGACACACTTGGCGCACGCATTCCGAGCGCCCAGTGTCATCCCTTGTTTGGACTTGTACACAAGGTGCAGCCGTTGAAGCGTAAGCTATCTTCTTTCCTCATGCGAGTTAAGGCCGAGGTGCTTCGCCATCTATACAGCACGCCGATAGCATCATGTTCAGATCTGCAGTGTAACCAGTAGAATTGACAGAGGTGTCAACACTGTACATGATGCTGCGACCATGTCTCGAATGTCACCTCAAGACGATAAAGGGCAGTGGAGGTTGATACCTGCTTAAACTCTTGCCTCGTCTTCAGTCCCGCGCCGTAACAAGCGCCTATAGCCGTTGTAGCAGCGATGGAAACATTCAGGACAAATCGTCGTTTACCTTAGTCTGCCCCAATACCATTTATTGTCAGAACAGATTTCCATTTTCGTAGAAAGCCAATGAAGAGGCTGTTGGCGGCAACATAATTGAGTCATATTGCAAGCCAGTCAGAGGTCACAAGGTAGATCAGCGCTGAGATTAATCAAGGCTTTCAGAGTTCGATCTATGAACTTGCACGTTTGCAGATTTCAGGATTGCGCTTGCTCGGCCACCGTAGGGGCTTTGGGCTAATCTACGTAGGGTTACTTGAAGTCAAAAGGCTAATTTCCACGCTATAAGCCTGCCTTACATGCCTGTGGAGAAAGCATCTCTCTCGAGGTGCTTTTTCCATGGCCTTGATTTGTCGTTCGTCCTGTCGCATACTTCAGCAGATCAAGTACAATAGTTACGGAGTACCATTAGTATTATCAAGTAAGCCTCTGGGCCACAGCCGTGGCTGACTCTACTCTCAAGGAAGCTCCTCGGCTCACTTGCCGTTCTGGGAGCGGAAGCTTTCGTGTTGACATCGCGTCTACTCCGTAACATCTTCTGGTTTCACCTTTCCCTCAATTTGGAAGTTCAAGGATCATCTCCATCGTCGTGACACTAGTACTATGGTCAGCTTGATGCAAGGTTCAAGGAATCAAACCTTCACCGCCCTGGAACTTGGCTTCAAGCCTTCTCATCCACCTGGTCAGGTGGTCAAACAGCGATCGGAAGTCCACGTCGAAGTGGCCGGCTTCCACATACATCGACAACAAGCCCACCTAGCCCTGCCAGCTAGGTGGCCAAACATCTACCAAAAGCCCACCTATCTAGATAGGTGGCCATACAGCGAATTCGGAAGCCCACGTTCAAGTGGCCGGCTTCCACATATATAGACCACAGGAGCATCGACTCTTTACAAGCTCCCTTTTATCGGTGTGATTGAACAATGATACAACTGGTCTACTGGATATACTGTCTAGGATTTTGGGTCAGCTGCTTGCAGCAGGAGTTCCTTGTGCTCATTAACCTGGGTATTGAAGGTGAATTTCAGGCATATCAACAAGATATAACGGTGATCAGTGTGATGTTTTTCTTGAGAGCCCTGTTCACGCAGAAGTTTTCATCGCACTACATACAGCAGAAAGTGTACGATTCTATATGTTGCTATATAGATAGTGCCGTGTTTCATAGCCCTAGGCTGCATAAGCACGTAAAACTTGAAGTAATAAAAAAAAAAAAATCAAGCCTTCTCAATGAGATATCATATCCTCGTTCTGTGCAAGGTTTCATTCAACGGATCTACGTTCACTTGCTCTATGGTCCGAGACTTTGACCTTGTCCGTGCACCCGTGCAATCACATCCTTCTCTTCACTTTTCCTTCGCGACAGCATATTTGCATGATGGACAAGCCATCCCGTGCGGGTCGCCCAGCAGCCCAGAGCGACCGCCTGCTTGACAAATGGGAGAGCGTAGTCTACGAGTATACTGAGCTGAAAGTCTCTCATAGCAAGTTCTAGCGATGTTACGCCGAGGTCATGGCAGAAAAGGGCAGGGAGACGGCGTGCGAAAAGCGGAAGCGGAAGAAGTTGGCATAACGGCTTCAGAGGCTTCAGCGTGACAAGCAGAAAAAAGTTACGAGGATGAACAGGAGGGTGGCGAAAATGGAGAAGGTCGTTGTGGAGATTGGAATAGGGATGAGAGCTATGCGGCAGGTTGTTTGAATGGAGGGCGAGGAAGCTGACGCAGAAAACGAGGTAGAGAACACGGCACCTATAGCACTTGATGGGAACTTGTAGCTGCACGGAAGGTTCAAGCGCCTAGAAATTTGCAATGGAATACAGGAGATTGAAGGCGCAGCTGATGCTGAAGATGTGAGTTGCGGGTACTTTAAGCTCCGCATCCAGCTTGCTGACAGCGTGAACAGCAAGCGTGAGGATAACATGTCGCCCACTCTTCGGGCACTGGCAGCACAGCTTTTGGTCGCCACTTTCCGGATACTACACCGGTCAGCATCAGCCGTGAAGGTGCGCTGCTATGATAATTGAAAGACGAGACCGCAACAGCCGTTCCAACCCCTAGTCCTGAATCTTTCGTACTGTTGGCTATACCTTCGCCCCACTCCTCAGTAAAGGGCTAGCTCATGATTTGTCCACCGGAGTGCCCTCTGACCTCCGCTCTAGCGCAAATCTGGGTGACATTCCAAAAACGAGCATTGGTGAGTTGAAAGCAGGACATGGAACCAGTGCAGCGGGAGGCTCGCCATTACAGAGTAAGCACTGCACAGTCAGAAGTGAACACGCCCGCAGATGTATGGGATTAACAGGGTCTTCTGCATACCGTGCCGCAATTTCCTATTTGGTAATAACTTTTCGGGCAACCGTTGTCGCAATTCCGCAATTTTTTTGCTAATATCCTTCGGCACAATCGTTGTCAATACAGGGTTTTGCTACATGCCGAAAACTGGAAAGCTAGAGAGCCACATTGATGCGTAAGCTGCAGAGGAGGCCTATCTCAGCGTCAGACATGCATGAAGTTCGGTGTGCGGAAGTGGAAAATGGAAAGGGTCAAATGGTGTGCCTACGTCGCGAGTGGACTACGACCTTGTTGAAGAACAGCTACTCCGCAGAATACGCACCGAGCTCACCTTTGTAGAGGCTCAACACTATTCACAAGACTCACGGACATCGTTGCGGAACCAGCATGGGCTCCAATCCCTTCCCAGAAATCAACCTCCGACTTGGCTGGCCAAACCCAGGCTTGCTCCCCGTCAAGGAAATCAAAGATGCAAGTCAGTTCGCTCTCTCCCAGAATGAAACTTTCACGAGGGAAAGTCTTCTAGAGTATGGCCCGGATGACGGTTATGTGGCCCTGCGCGACGAGATTGCGAGATGGCTGACATCATTCTATGTACCGGAGAGACCAATCACCCAGGAACGTATCTGTATCACCGGAGGCGCAAGTCAAAATCTGTCGTGCGTTCTCCAAACGTTCACAGACCCCTCTATCACTCGATACATCTGGATGGTTGCGCCCACTTACTTTTGCGCCTGTCGTGTCTTCGACGACGCAGGATTTGCAGGAAGAATGCGGGCGATTCCTGAAGACCATGAAGGCCTCGATATCACCTATCTATCCGAACAACTTGAACGGTGCGAGACCCAAGCAGCATTTCAAACACAATCTATGAAGACCTTCAGATCCTGGAGAAAGATTTTTCGACACGTTATTTACGCTGTTCCAACATTTGCAAATCCATCCGGTCGAATCATGAGTTTGGCCCGACGGGAGGCGCTGGTGCGGCTGGCCAGGAAGTATGACTCACTGATTATCACAGACGACGTCTATGACATGCTACAATGGGACTGCAATCCATCTAAGGACTCGAGTCATCGCGAGACCGCCTGTCAGCCGAGATTAGTTGACGTTGATGGTTATCTCGATGGCGGACCGATTGATGAATTTGGCAGTAGCGTGAGCAACGGTAGCTTCAGCAAAATTATGGGGCCTGGCTTGCGTACCGGCTGGGCGGAGGGAACGCCCAAGTTCTCATGGGGCCTATCTCAAACGTACGTAGACGACAGAAACAGAAACTGTGAGGTCGTATTGACTGAAGAGATAGAGGATCAACTAGATCTGGTGGATGCGCATCGCAACTGGGAGCTGCAATCGTAGCCCAAACCATCCACACTTCCTTGCCACACTATATGCGTACGGTCTTGCAGCCAAATTACGCTCGGCGTTACTACAAGCTTATGGGAGCAATCACATCCCATCTGCTACCTTTGGGCGTCTCTGTGCCACCACCTGACGAGAGCGGAACTGTGGGAGGATATTACGTGTGGCTTCAGTTCCCAGCAGCCGTGGATGTACAACAGGTCACCCAGGTCGCGTCGGAAGAGCAAAATCTGCTTCTTCATCCTGGGAGTACTTTCGTGGTTGAGGGCGATACGTTGGAGTGTCAGCAGTCCTTTTTGAACGGCGTCCGAGTCTGTTTTGTATGGGCAGAGGAGGATCTCCTCGTCGAAGGGGTTAAGCGACTGGCAACTGTCATAAAGGCATTGTCGGTCTAGGAACGCGATGCTCGTGTGAGCAACTTAGCACACTCGCTAGTCAAAATAGACAGTCAAAGACTTAGATATATACCCTGTCCCGAGGATATAAAGACCACGATGTTTTATCAAGACTACGATATCACCGAGAGGGTATCCATCAAAACCGTGCGCTTTATGCACTTTATGCTGTACGTTGTGTACTTGCAACCACGGATCGAATTTCGTGATTCTTTGTTAGATTACGGAGCTAAAGATTAAAACCAAGAAATGTGAATCGCTTTTGGAGAAGTCATATCGCTGATTTACATCGCTCATGGTTTGCGACGAGATGTCAGGGCCCCGGGGCATTTGTCCCCTAGAGTTGTGCACTTTATGTAAAAGACATAAAAGTAATGCATATTTGATGAACTTTCGAAGACGGAGTAAAGTATTCCAGAAGGGGAAGATCGGAGTCAGCTCCGGCCGCTCGGACACACGTCACAATGGATCATCCCGAGTGTTTCGTAGATTCGAGGGCTTCGAACATTTCGACCTGCCGTCATTTGTTCGTCAAACCGACATGCTCCTGAGACAATCCGCCGTGCTTACGGTCCCATGGAGCCTTGTCTGCCATGGTTGTACAGGTTATCGCTCTCCTTTTTGCCGATGTTGTGCGACCCTTAAGTAAGGTAGGCAAAACGTGAGGACCAGCCACAGAAACATGAGTGAAATGCAGCGATGCATCATCAACAGACAGCATCCGCGGACGCAGAGACCGGGCAGGCTGCCTCGATTCCCACCGTGAACGGAAGCGACTTCAGCCCCATCACTTACCGGTACTTGACCTTCTCGACCACGTTGCCACGACCTGCCGACGGCGCAGAGCCGTCCAGCGCGCCGCCGCCGCGTCCATCGCTGTCAGGGTATCAGGACCCCCGCGAGTGGAAGCCCGCCCTCAAAGTCTTCGTTACGTGGCTCTGCTGCCTCAGCACGCTCGTCACCACCTACACCCCCGGTGCATATACGATCGGCCTCGAGCAGTATAAGGCCGAATGGGGGATCACCACGACGGCCGTCTATGCCGGCATCACCATCTTCACCCTCTGCTTTGCCGTCGCGCCCATGATCCTGGCGCCGTTCTCCGAGACGCATGGTCGCCGACCGGTCTTTCTGGCCGCAGGTATCGTGTATGTCCTTGGGCAATTAGGTTCAGGCGTCACCGGCTCCTTTGCGGGCATGTTGGCGACACGGGCGCTGGCCGGCATTTCCTGCTCGGTGTTTAGCACCATTGTGGGAGGGGTGGTGAGCGACATCTACATCGCCAAGGAACGCAACACGGCCATGGCCATCTTCTCCGGAGCTGCCCTCTGCGGCGCAGGGATTGGTCCCGCAGTCTCCGGCGTGGTCGCACAACATCTGTCCTGGCGGTGGATCTTCTACCTGCAAACCATCACCTGTAGTGCTGTCATCGCTGCTCTGTTCTTCTCCTTCCCCGAAACCCGCGGGAGTGTGCTGCTGAGCCGCCAGGCCGTAATCCTCAATGCGTGGCACAAGAGCCTCGAGCAATCTGGATGCTACGCTCTGGAACTGGCCACAGCTGAGGATAGCCATTCCACCCTTGCGAGTAGTCTCTGCCGGCTTCGCTGGAAGGTGAAGGCGGACGAAGACCGCGCCACATTGGCGGTGCTGATCAAGACATCCCTCCTTCGCCCCATCCACCTTCTCTGCACCGAGAGCGTTGTCTTCTGGTTCGCTCTCTGGATGGCCTTCGCATGGTCGATTCTCTACCTTACCTTTGAGGCTGTGCCCCTCATGTTTCGAAGTGCGTATGGCTTCTCCACGCAGGCTACTGGCCTTGTCTTTCTTGCAGTTTCGGTCACCTCTGTCGTCGCCACAGCGGCGGCCATCTGGCAGAACCATGCACTCGATTCCTCCACCTCTCGCCTCTCCCGCTTCCTTCGACGGGATCAGCCCGAGGGCCGGCTGTTCTTCGCTTGTGGCCAGAGCCTCCTCCTTCCCATTGGCCTCTTTTGGCTGGGTGCGACCGTCAATCCGGCAATCCCGTGGATTGTGCCCGTCCTTGCATGTGCTTGCCTGACGCTTGGCGTCTTCAGCGTCTATCTGGCCGTATTCAACTACCTGGCGGACACCTACCATGCCTATGCAAGCTCCGCCATCGCTGCGCAGTCCTTCACGCGGAACGTTTTCGCGGCATGTCTGCCGCTGGCCACGGAACCCATGTTCCACGCACTGGGGTTCATCGGCGTGGGATGTTTTTTGGGGGGTGTTGGCCTGGTTCTGAGCGCCGTTCCTTGGGTTCTGATGGCTTGGGGACCGCGGATTAGACAGAGAAGTCCAATAGCTCGTAAACTTGCCGAATGATCCGCGACAGAAAGGATTCGGTGTCGCGGTTTTACAAGTTTCACCAATACAGTCATTTCATCATTCCTTATTGCTCATTGTTTCCGCCACCATCAAAGCATGATTGAATAAAGAGGGACTATGCTTTGCTTGAGATACTTCGTTCCCCTTGCCCTTTCCCCAGTGTTTACGGCACGCATTCCCATCACCTTTTGCCTTGCGAAGTCCTCACCCTCAGTCTCGACCAAAGTTTTCTCCCGGCCGCCGCCCTCCGCGTACCTTCCCGTGCTTCTTAACTCTTCTCGGCCCCGAAATCGTCCACGTAGCTCTTGATGAAATTGCTCCAGGCCGCCGCGTTCCACTTCTCGTCCCGCTTGACGCTGTTGGGTGCATCGTCCACAGCATAGACCTTGACGAAGTTGGACCACGCAGCGCTGTTCCACGTGTCGACGTCACGCTTCAGAGGGAATCTAACCCGGAAGAAGGGAAATCTAATTAGCTCAAATAGAAAGCCAAAAAGAAGAATAAATCAAAAATAAATAAATAAATCGGAAGTAGGGGGTAAGTTGGCACGGCTAGTGGAAGGAAAAGCTAGATTACGGGATTGGCGACTTACCGATGGCAGCGGCTACGATGGCGAGAGCCTGGGCGAAGACGCCGGCTAGGATGATTGCCTTCATTGTGATGTCTGCTTCGTGCCCTTTGCGTGTAGGAAGAAGGAGGGTGGAAAGTGTGCAATGAGAGGTGATCTCGAAAGCAGAGAGGAGCGGGGTAGAAGACGATGGTTTAATACGTTTCGCCAGACAAGACTCACATGAGAGCAGGAGCTGATCGTGGCATCATGGGACCTTGGTTGTATCTCCTTCCCAAACCTGGGCTGCAGGAGGTAACGGTGGATATGATGCTCTTGTCGGTATCGGGGGAGTGGGGGTGTCGTACAGACAACCCCGGCAGGCAGTTAGTTTCAACATGCTTGTGGTTAAGGTAGTGTCTTCGCCAGTTCCGCGGGGTAAGACGGAGTAGGACGGAGGTAGGCGGAGGCAGGTCGAGGCAGGGATCGGTCGGGGGTCGGGAATAAACGGCAATACAGGACGCGGTTGTCTGCAAGTTGCCCACGCCATCAACATCAACAAACAACAAGAATAACAAATCTACATGCACAGTGATTCCCTCCCGGGCGATGTGACTGCACAGACCCAGTCGGACACGGCACCAGATCTGGTCCTGCTCCGTTGTATCCCTCACCGAGACGCTTTGCAGAGTTATCACTCAGCTGCAGCCGATCTTTTTAGAGCGGACGGCGACGGTGACATTGATGATAGAATTGACGATGACGATGATGGCGCACTCACACATGCGGCACATCTCTTCCTGACCATAGGGATCTTCGTTCTTGCGAGAGGGGCTCATTCTGACTCATATGCATGCAGCTTCAACTGCTTCGAGAACCCTTCTCCGAGGCCCAAGAGAAACAATTTCGGAATTACCACTCCGTGGTGTCTGGGAACTCCGAGACTGCAAGAGTGATGCACCATCTGCTCTTGCATCAATGCCGCTCGTTCTCCAAGCGTGATCCTGCGGGTAGCAACGGTTGAAGGATCTCCACAGGCAATGCCACCGGCAAGGATTTACTTCTTTGCCATTTCCAATCTCCCCCCTCCAAGTCTCTTAGCCTTCTCGCTCTCCTCACCCTCTTCTCACCCCGCTTGCTCTTCTCCTTTCACATCCCCATCGCCTTCCAGCAGTATGTCTTCTGCCTCAAACGCTTATCCGCAGTATACTCCTGTCACCGGCGACGAAAAGGAGTCAAGCCGCAACATCAGCGACGAAGGATGCAGTGAGACGGACCTCTTTCTCCCCGTAGAAATCCTTCCCAACCAGCTTCGGACGGCATTTCAACGACAGCACTGGCGCATCGGCCTCGAGGTCCTGTTGCTCCTCTGCTCTCTGACAGCTCTGGCCGGAGCTCTGTTCTACAAGCCACCGCTGCTGAAGCGCCAGCAGGAATGTGGCAAACTTCTGGGGCAATGGCGTACGCCGCCTCCCTTTCCGTGGAGACGTCGAGAAAAGTGGAAACTAAAATACATCCTCCATGTGTAGTCCCCAACGCGGAAGAAGGAATTGAGTACGAAGTTCAGCGGTTCAAGGGCACCTTCGGTCTCCAGTCTCCGTTTACAGGCGTCGGCCCTGAGGTTGATGCCGCATGGGATCATATCACTGACGGTTCGTTTTCCTCCGCCCCCCCTCCTCCCCCACTATGCATCCTTCCTCCAGACGAAGCCCAGAAATGACAAGCGCAGCGCCGGTAGGCGGCGCCATCGGCATCACCAAGGCACAATGGGAAGCCGTCAATGAGTACCACGAGTACCCTGTGCAGCTGGAGCAGGACCACGGCACGGGCCAGTACCTGGCCAGCCTGGATGTCTTCCACCAGTTGCACTGCGTGGACCTGCTGCGCAAATCGCTGCACCGGATGCGCACGAGGGCTCGTTCATGGGCGCGCCGGAAGCCGTCGTGCAGGGCCACTTGGAGCACTGTGTCGAGACGCTGCGGCAGACCATCATGTGCCATGGCGACATCAGCCTACTGACGTATAATTGGGTCGAGGGCAGGGATATGCCATATCCGAACTTCAACACCATCCATACATGCAAGAAGTGGGAGGCGCTGACGCGGTGGAATATGCAAAGGGATATCACGGTCGAGTGGACGGATGGCATCGGCAAACATGTGCTGAGCCCGCCGTTGAAGCCGAACAATCTGAAGGGGATGAGCACACCGCCATGAGAGAATGGAGTTAGGAGGGTGTTTGTTGTGCTTTGCTTTGCTTTGCTTTGCTTTGCTTTGCTGTGCTTTGCTTTGCTTTGACTTTTGCTTTCCGCGTATAGCTCGCTACTGGCATAGACCCCCGTCAGGTGTTTGTACCTAACGGGGCAGCATAGAAATGAACATCTTCTTTTACCACACCAAGTCTTGTGATTGAATGACGTGACCGCTCCACGATGTGTTCTTGTCGCAGGATAGCAGCGGTGTCGTAACAAGCCATCAGGTTATCCAACCGCCAAATTTTCTGACCGCAATTGGCACTATCGTCTCTCGACACATGCCCAATCCCTTACCACGATCAGTTCGCCCACCCGACCACGGACAACCCGAGCAAAAACCCTCCTCCGCTGTCGGGACAGCACCGTTCTTCCTCGCCAAGGCGACCATTATTCTTCCCATCCGTGGGGCCACATTGGCCAGCTCTCTAGTATCCCCGTGTCGCCCTCGCAGGCCCACAGCTGGATCCCGGCCCCACCGGGTTCTTGCCTCGTCCAAAGCGAAGGCTCCATCAGTTCTTACCTAGGACGATGGAGAAAGAAGGGATGGGAAGTGAGCGGGAAGTGTTATGGATTATGAATTTGTTGTTATGAATTAGGCTGGGCTACTAGCGATGGCGGCACACTAGTGCTTCTAGCGGCGCACTAGCTGTACTTTAATTTGACTTCCGCTTGATTTCGCTCCATAGCTTTTTACATACTACCATAGGCTATATCTATCAGATGTTATTCCATCACAAATGATAGCATCAACTTGTTTTGACTATTAGCTTGATATCATTCAGCTTGACTAGATTTTCTATCAGTCTATCAGTTTCGTCGCTATTGAAACGTCATTCACTGATTAATTCGTGATTACGTCACTAGCGAAAATTTCTATTCGAAAATCAAAGAAACACTCAGTGTTCTACCTTTACTACTTTTGTCAACGAGCTTCTCGTTTCTATCACTAATCAATCAGTTCTCTATCTGATAAATTGACTAATGATTTCTTCTGAATTTAGTACAACAATCTGACGTTCAGCTTGAGCTCTCAACTTATATTTCATCTGAACAAAGCAACTAAAAGTCTAGCATTTCAGCTCAAAGTCTTTTTAGACACTGATCATCAGTATACTAAAGATTGTAAGATCTTTTCAAAAGCAGATGTATGCATAGTCATCTGTATTACATCGCTTTATCTTTAATCTGCTCATTTAAGAAATTCTATTGAAACAGTAAACTCTTCAAGATGTATTGAAAGATCTTCTGTCTTAATTGAATCAGTCTCTTTTAACATTGATTGAATGATAAATCAATCTTTATTTCAAGCAGTGATTAATTTCTTTGCTCAAGATATTTAGCAATTTCAAACTTCAAAAACTTATCTCATCTGACATAATCAGCAATATTCTATCATATCTTCTTCTACTTTCATTGATAAATTTAGAATTGAATTCACAGAAGAAATTACTATAATAAATTCACAGAACGTCATGACTGCATCTTTTACAAAAGCTCAGTAAAAGATGTTAAATTGAATTATCATCAAAAGCATTTTTTACACAATTTGAAAACTCAGTAATCAAGAAGATTTATTTTCTGAATCACTTGAATCACTTGAATCTACTGATTCTACTGATTTAGCAGATGATGATAATGAAAATGATCATTGCAATCACTGAAATTCTACTGAAGTGAGATTTTTTGACTTTATGTATAATGACAAGTTCATGCACACTGATGATTTTCTGAAACATTCAGATAAGAAAATATACTTTCAAGATGTTCATTTCTTCATTAAACTGTTGTGATCATGCACATCAAGTTAGTTTAATATAAATCATGTCAGACTATCATAAACTAGTATAAAGCTGATGTTGACACGCTAGCAATCTAGCATGTCTTTATGAGTAAAACTCATGATGTGTTGCATCTTCTTTCTTCTTCAGCTTTGAACTTCTAGTTAAAATACACTCATATGATTCGCTTTATGCAGACTCATAACATTAGTTCAAAGCTCATTAATCTTGCTATTGATGTGTAGATGATATAAAAACAAGCTACATCACTCAAACTTAAATCAAAATCAAAATCAGAAAATTGAGTTCAGAAGACTCATTAGAAATCAAGAAATTTCTAAAACAGAACAGAAGAACATGAACATGTTGCTTTAAACTAACTCTTTACTGAGCTTGTTGTCAGAACAGAAGAACACGAACGCGTTGTTTTAGAACTGAAATCAGAAATTTCAGTTGAATTTCAATCAGCAATTTTCTACTCACACAATGATTAGAAGCACAGAATTAAAATCAGAATCAGTGAGCATAACTTGCTATGAAACTTGAGATGCTGAAAGAGAATCACTTCTATCACAGAATTAAACAGCATCAGAAGAAGAAGACATGAATGCATCATTGAATATCAAAGAAGAGAACATGAACGCGTTGCTTTTTAATCATGAAATGATCAAGATCAGCATCAGCACTGAACTGAATGCTTGAATAAGCACTCATGAAGCAGATGATCTTGTTGTCTTTATCAAGTACATGTATCAACAGCATAACATCAAAATCAAGATTCACAATGACATGATTCAGATGTTGAATGACAACAACAAGATCAACATCAAATTGAAAGCTATCAACATCAAGTTGAAAGTTACACAGATAATGTTGAACGTTGTTTAAACACATTTACAGAAAGAGATGAAGAAAAAGAACGTGATTATACATTATCTAGAAGCAACATCAAGTCAACTAAGTACTTTGATTTTGAAAAATCAATTCTTAAAGTTGATCAAGCTATTTGATTCATCTCTGTTTGAAGATTCAAAACAGAATGTAAATAATTGATTGTTTCAAATGCAAAACAAGCTGAAAATGAATAAAAATCATTTTTCTATCAAAGAAATGAAGATTGCATATGTGAAAAGTTGAGTCAGTGAAATGATGATCAAACACATAGCACTCAGAATGAGAAACATGATCACGAACTCATTTCTTGAAGCAGAAGAGATACTGTTGATCATAAATAAAATGTACAACAATCTTAATTGATATCACATGACTCAATGACAGTTCTTGAAATTGTATCAAAACAAGATTTTCTTTCATGAATTTTGAATGAAATTTCAGAGACTTAGTGTGAAACTAGAGTACAATAACAAAACTTTACTAGATGATCTTCAGCATAAGATTAGCTCAGATCTTCAGTGAGTCATGATCAATGAATGAACTATGAATTTGAATGAATTTGTTGACATCTGCATGCAAGTCGATGTTCGATTGACAAAATTGAATGCTTGATCAGTTCTCAAAACATCAACAACTCAAGTTGCTCATTCTATCACTAGCATTTTGATGATGATCATTACTGCAATCTCAGCTTTAATCTTTGCATGAAAGAAACTCAGAATATTGAACGTTGATTCTGCTAGAGAGAAGTTGTTTAAAAAAGAACTCTGCTTCAAATGCAAGAAGTCAAAACATAGAGCATGTAACTATTTTGAATCAGCTCAAATGCACGAAATTGCAGCGAATTTGAAAAATGACTTGTTCTCGTCAAAGTAGTGACTGAGAGCAATATACTCATATTCTGCTTCATCAGCATGTCTGATAATTCATTTGATTTCAAGTCATTCACTGTTAACATCATCTTGAATAATCTAGAAAAGATATTCAGATTCTTTGTTCTGATAGATACTGAAGTCATTGACATGACTTTCATTGATGAATCTTTGATGTCAGAGCTATGTGAATGCTTTGATATTCAATCAATATTGCTGTCAAAATCAAAGTTGATTCAATTGTATGATGAAATTTCTGATTGAAAGTTGATTACACATGCTCTGTATACATTGATTATGATACATGTGATGATCGAGTCTACTAGATAAATAGACGAAGTCTATAAGAATGATATGACAATGTGATATTCTAAGCAGATACAGAATGAGTATATTTTTGATAAAGCTAATTATTAAGAAGTTCTTGATAACTCGAGAGAATTGATCAACTATAGAAAGTTTGTCAAGCATTGTCAAGTTGAGCACGACATAACTCATGACATGTTAAGTCGAAGATATGACGTAGTCTAAATGATGTCTTGACAAAGTCATAGAGTTTCAGAGCTAATTCAGATCTGATTTTCAACTCAGTTTCTGATTTAATTTCTATGTGTTAATTCATCATGACAATTGTCTTTTCTTCTAAGAGAGTTCATTCTCGATCTCAATAATTTAATGTCATTGTTTATTTTGATAAATGATGATGCACACTCATTGATTCACTCTAGAAGCTCTCGATAAAAATCTTCAAATCTCTGTGAGAAAACAAGAAAAAGAGAAACTTTCGATTGAATGATGATTCATCTTCGATTATAATGTGTATAGATGACATTATAGATAGTATATGTGATGTGTAGTTGATGTAGATGACAGCAATGATGACGTGTAGATAGTGCATAAACATTGTTTATCTTTCAAGTAAATGATGTGATTGAGATGATAGAATGTAGATTAGAGTGAATAACAATTGTTGTTTGTTTATCGCTCTTTCAGTTTCTCTCAACTTTTCATTTTCTTGTCAGAATCATGTCTAGATGATACAATCAATGAAGATCAGAGTTGATAGTGCTTAATCTTTAAAGATAGCTATAACTGACATTAAGAATACAGAAGAGAAAGAGTGCAAGCTCTTTTATAAATAATGACTTGAGACTGCGCTAGACTTGATACAGATGTGTTTGTCTAAAAGAATGATGAAAGAGATGAATGATGAAAGTGCTGAACAACGAGAAGAAGTGCTGAGAAGAACTTGAAGAGATGCGCTAGATTCAAACTAAACATAGCATCATGACTTGTTTTAATCAAATTGATTAGAATTAAATCTGAACTCTGATTGATTCAGACATGTTCATAACATTATCTTTTTCTTTGAACATTCATGTTTGCATGAATAGAAAAGAAATAAAAGCAAAAAATTCATCGTGTTTTCAATTTAGTGCGACTTATTCAAGTATAGCTTGTGAAATTCATTCAGAACTTTCTTCAAGTCATTGAATTTTTCTTTATCAACATAGTATCATTTGTTGTCATGATCTAAATCAATTCATTTGACCTTATATTGTAATCTTTCTCTATATCATCTGAAGTTCAATATATCATCTACTTCTCAGTGCTCTTCATTCTCTTCAATGATCATTGATTTAAGAGACTCAGAGTGTTGT
>JAABUU010002043.1_pt1 | contig 30449 bp, 21 predicted proteins | sample 5559301 | NCBI WGS metagenome assembly JAABUU01 (sample SAMN10711884, study PRJNA513360) | rock metagenome | isolation source: Antarctica rocks | place: Antarctica: Victoria Land, Richard Nunatak white
CGAGACCGGCAACGACAGCTGGCGATTTAGAAACCGCAACTAACGCCTCGCACATTGCCAGAAGGCGACCGGCAAGGGGTCACTTTTGAAAGCCGGCGGGGGTCAATGTTCGACGCTGTTTGACAGCTGGCGTCGCTCGACCGGGCGATCATGGCATCTGAGACCAGTTTTACCGGACCGATGTCTGACCAGGAGGCGCATCTTCGAGGGCTACGGGTGGATACGGAACTTGCCCGCCGGGAGATCGATCGCGTCGCTCCCCGCACTTCGTCCTCGCCTTCGCCCGGAATGTAGGCGTCGTGCCTGATGCTCGGATGTCGCGTCCGCTGAGACCGCGTTTGCGGTCAGTCCTGATGGTTCTGGCGGGGACCATTCCTGCCGTGGCAGTAATGGCCTACTCGGCGTTCGAAATCCAGACCGCCTACCTGTGTTACGGACAAGACCGTCGAGATATGCTGCCGTAGGCGGGGTTGCTTTCCGACAAGCTACCTATCCTGTTCTCCCTTTGTAGGACCAATTCGCTCGATACTCAGGCCGGCTTGACGCTGACCGGCGACGAGTTAAGCGGCTTGCGGGATGGCTCCATCCAGCCTGATAGTCTACTTGGCAGACGCCTATGTGACGGTGCGCCCTGACCATGCCGCCGGATCGCCGGGTGACAATCGGGTCGCCGCTGTGCTTTGTGCCGGTCCGCATCAGTTAAGGAAGACCAGAGTGAAGACATCTGACCTGATCGAGCACGTGGCGAGCGCCGCCGGCGTGGAAAAGGATATGGCCAAGCAAGCCGTAGAGGCCGTGTTCGCCGGCATCATCGACGCCGCGAAGAAAGGGGAGGAAATCAATCTCCCCGGGTTCGGAAAGTTCAAGGTCAAGGACAGCCCAGCGCGCCAGGGGCGCAATCCGGCTACGGGAGCGACAATCGAGATCGCGGCATCACGAAAGCTCGGCTTCAGCCCGGCGAAGCAGGTGAAGGACGCTCTCGCGAGTTGATGTCCGCCGACAAGAACCAGCGCGGAGTGTTGTTCCAGCCGCTGCTTATCATACCCAACGTTTCCAGGAGCTCGATCATGCCGCGTGCCGCCAAACCAGCCAAAATCATGAAGTCGACCGCCGTCGCGCGCAAGCCTGGGCGTCCTGCCGGCGCTGCCAAAAAGTCCGCTGCCAAGGTGACTAAATCGTCTATCGTCCCGAAAGCCGCTGGCGGAACGCAGAAGGCGGCCGTGGCGTTGCTGCCGAAGCTCAGCAAGGACGAGCTACGCACGCAGGTGGAGAAGCTGGAACGTGCCAACGCGGTGCTGCGAGCCAAGGGTCGAGAGGCCAACAAGGCGGCAAAGACTGCTGCCGCCCGGATCGCCGAACTGGAGGATCGGGTAACGCAGATCGAGACCGCTGCGGCGCCAAAGCCAACACCGACGAAAGCCAGCCAACAGCCGAAGCCAGCCGCTTACAATCGTAGACAGCCGCGCGGCCGCAGCATTGATCCTGGCGACGCCATACCGCCGGACGTAGCTGTCGAAGAGCCTCTCGCGTTGAACGAAGACGACCAAGTCGCGCTTCAGAATCTGGAGAAGCATCTAGACGGCGAGTAGCGGCTGGATTGTAGCTTCCAGTCAAGTGTTCATAGGCTCAGAATGGACTGCCGGTCCCGCAGGGCGGCATCGATGACGGCAACATGCTTCGTCAGGTCTGCGGCATGTTGCACGATCCAGTCCGGAGATTGCTCGCGCACGCCCCGACTCAGGGCCTCGGCATGCCCCAGGAGTGCCATGTCGGCCTGCAGCAGCCGGGCAAGAGTGTCCGCCTCCTGGCGGTGCCGCTGGGAGATGCGGTCGTTCTCCGGCACCGGCAGCGACCGGATGCGGCTGGCGACCGCTCCAACCTGCATGACCAGCGCTTCCAGAATGCGCGCTTCCTTTAGGGCCAGCGGATCGGGTCGAGGATGCTCCCGGGACAATGGCGGCAGGTGCGCCTCGCGGTAGCCAGCCTCCGCGTTGCCGATCGCGATGCGGGCTTCCCCGAGGATGCCTGCAACCCGGTGCCGGACCAACAGGTCGTCGGCGCGCAGCTGGTTTTCCAGGCGGTAGAAGTTGTATCCCCACCCGTAGAACAGGTTGATGGCCACCTGTTCCTCGGGCGTCGCGCCGTAGATCTCCGCTTCTGCCCCCGACATCACTTGCGCCCCAGCCCCGCCGCGTCGCCAAGCGGGAAAGTGCCGAGGGTTTGGCCGCCGATGTGGAAGCCCTCGCCAATGGCGGCATTCGGGGCCGACACCAGCCCGTTCTTCGCCATGATCATCGCCAGGTAGTAGCGCACTGCCTCGATCGGGCTGAGGCCGAACGCCTTGAGGGAGATCAGCTCCCGCATCCGCTCGTCCTTCGGCAGCACCAGGATTTTGAGGTCGTTCAGCATGATACCGTAGACCTTCAGGAACTCAGTCAGATGGCCTTTGACGGTGTCGCGCAGTTCCCCGATGCGCTCGTTGATCGACTCCAGCGGCGTGACCTGGACGACCTGGTTGATGGCCTGCTCGATCGCCGGGCCGGCGTAGGACGAGATCTCATCGGTGTTGATGACCGACCCGTTGAACGGCAGGTGCTGGATGAGATCCAGCGCTTCCTCCTTGGTGTCGATGTGGATGTAGTAGTCGGCCTGCCACGAAACCTCCGCCATCTCGGAGGTGGTCGCCGTACCGCCGCTGCTCACCAGCAGCTTCGAACGGTTGATGTAGATGACTTCGTAAACCCACGGGGAACTACCGCCGAAAAAGCCCTGCGCAATGGAGCCGAGCAACGGCTTGTCCGGGGTCACAAGCGGGTATTGCCCCGTCTCGTACACCTGGAGGATGGCGCCGCGGCTTTTCAGGACGCAAAAGTGATTGCTCTCGACGGTCAGCAACGACCCTGAGACAATGTTCTGGTCATCCGCCAGCTTGAGAGCGACGTTCTTGGTGCCAAGAAGGTCAACTCCCCTGTTGTCCAGCGCAGTGATAACGCTTCTGACAATTGCCAAGGTTTAGTCCTTTGAATGTCCGTTTAGGGTTTAAAAGGCAGAGATCGAGGAGCCAATTTGTGCGCAGAAAGCGAATTTGGATGCCATGGCAGAACGAGGGTCAGCCTGGCCCGCATTAAACGGTAACCTCCGAGCGGCTGGCTACGGTTGATTTCGACCCTTCTGGGACCCTTCACTCTAGCCCGCAAAGGTCTGGTTTGAGGAGCAAAACGGTCATGTGGCCGGACACGGCACGATCGGCTGCTTTGCGCCCATCCCAGACATTCGAGCGCCTCGACCAGCTTCCAGATAGCGGACATCCGGCCGTAGTCTTCCTACTAAGGCTTAACACCACCTCGAAAAGCCGAAATTCGTTTACTAACCTTGCCAAGATTAGGGTCGAGGGTTTGAATCCCTAAGTGTCTGTCCAGAAACATCTCAGCTTGATTCAAGGGCTTCTGATCTCAGTTTGGATACGTGAAAACCAAATTCCTGATCGCTTTGCTGGGCGACTCAGTAAGTAAATAGCCATAAAGAATTTCTAACCTCCTAAAACTGCTAAGAATGTTTCTGGACGGACACTAAGCCCGCTCCAGTTTGGCAATAGCCGAACGTTCTCCGCAACTCAGTGATGGCCCTGAAATGCCCAACAATGGCAGGCTTTGAGGCTCCAACCTTAACAGTCCGATTGCGGAATGAACGGCAGAAATCGTCTACGAATGGCTGTTCGTCTCCGAAGCTTGAGGGTAGGGCGATTTAGGCCCAAGCCCCGAAACTGTGCTTGTCCAACAGCTTATACCTGGCCGACCTTGGTGGGATTTGGTGCCGCTAATGGTTGTCGGTATGGGCTGGCAGCGAAAGCTGCACGCCATTCAGGCCCGAGGTCGTGTGTGCAGGTGGCGTACACGCTCTGGCTAGTTTGCGCTCAACTCGGTCGTGTCAGCCATCACCTGTTTGATCCTTTGATGCTGACTTACGATTGGCAAGTGTTTGTCGCGATAAGCGACGCCTCGTAGTTCCACAGTTCCCCGGCGCTTCGGTGATCCTGGCTTCGGGCTGCGGGTAAGATTAGAAACTCAGTACGTGAGCACGGGGCTCAGCGCCGTTAGTTTAAGGTTTCAAACAATTTTATGGCTATAGCAACCATCCGGCAGCTCTGCACACCTGGCGCCATGGTCATCAGCGACAGCCTGGTCGAGCAGGTGGCGCAGATCGAGAGCCTCGCCGCCGGCGCCATTGACGGGCGGGAGTTCTTCCGCCGGAACTACTTCACCGACGGCCTCGAGCGGCTCGTACGCCGCGGCTTCGACCGGCTGGCCGGACAGGCCGAGGATGGCGCGTTCTATCTCACTCAGGCGATGGGTGGCGGCAAGACGCACAGCTTGATCGCCTTCGGGCTGCTGGCCGCCGACCCGGCGCTGCGGCGCGAGATCGTCCCGTCCATCGCGAGTGGGCAAGGGTTCGGGGCCGCGAAGGTGGTGGTGTTCAACGGTCATCAGAACCCGGAGCGGCTGCTCTGGGGTCACATCGCCGACCAGCTCGGCCACCCGGAGGTGATGGTTCCATTCTGGCGCAACGGCGCCCGCACGCCCGGCGTGGACGAGTGGGTGGCCGTGCTCGGCACCGAGCCGATTCTTATCCTGCTCGACGAACTGCCCAGCTACCTGCAGATGGCGCAAGGGGAGCCGGTGGGCTCGTCCACCCTGGGCGACCTCACCATCGGCGCGCTCGAGCGACTATTTAACGCGCTGCCGCGCTGCCCGCGTGCCTGCGTCGTGGTGACGAACCTCAAGGATGACGTCTACCTCTCCGGGTCCGGCCAGCTCCGCACCCTCATCGAGAACCTGACGAAGCACTACGACCGCAATGCCCAGGCCATCACGCCCGTGCAGCAGAACACCGGCGAAGTCTTCGCCATTGTCCGCAAGCGCCTCTTTGACGGCCTGCCCGATGCTGACCAGATCGACCAGGTCGCCCAGGCCTACGTGGCGGCGCTGGAGAAGGCCAAGCGGGTCGACACGATCCTGACCACGCCGGAGACCTTCATCGAGCGCATCCGCGAGACCTACCCCTTCCACCCTTGTATCCGCGACATCGTCGCCCGGTTCTCAGAGAACCGCGGCTACCAGAAGACTCGGGCACTGATCCGCCTCCTGCGCCTCGCCGTCCGCGGCGCACTGGCCGGCAACGGCAACGGCAACGCCTTCCTCGTCGGACTGCAGCACCTCGACCTTAACGACCAGGCTACCACCGAGGAGATCCGCAAGATTAACCCGGCCTACGCCAACGCCATCTCCCGCGACATCGCCGACCGCGGCAACGCACTGGCCGAGAAGATCGACGCGGCGGACGGCAACACCACCGCCTCGGCTGCCGCCAAGACGCTGCTGATGGCCTCCCTTTCCACGGCCGAGAGCCCCATCCGCGGGCTCACCGATGGCGAGCTGATCGAGATGCTGGTGGACCCTCTGCTCCAGGTGTCGGAGATCAAGACGGCTCTCGGCCGCTTGCAGGGCCAAGCCTGGTACCTCTTCCAGGGCATCGACCAGCGCGTCTTTTTCGGCCAGACCGCGAACGTCACGGCCGAGATCACTGAGATAGCCGCCGCCATCGCCGACGAGCAGGTGACCCAGACGCTGCGCGACAAGCTTCGCGACGTCTTCCGCCCCACCACCCGCGCTCTCTACTCCGAGAAGATGGCTATCCTGCCGGCACTCGACGATATCCAGCTCGAGGACGAGCGCCCCACCCTCGTCGTGCTCGAATGTCCGGCCGACCGCATCCCTCCCGCGTTCAACGAGTGGTGGACGAAGCAGGACATGCAGAACCGCGTGCTCCTGCTCACGGCGGACCCGAACGCCGTCGACACGCTGAGGGCCGGTGCCCGGCGGATGCGCGCAATCGAGAAAGTGGCCGAGCGGCTCCGCGCCCAGCACGGCCGCGAGTCCCCCCAGATGGCGGAGCTGGACGCCGTGCACGGTCGCGAGGCCGCCAACTTTATCAGCGCGCTGCGCGAGACTTTCAAGACGATCGTCTTCCCCATGAAGGGCAAGCTCCGCCAGGTCGGCGACTTCCGCATGGAGTTCGACCGCAACGACTACTCGGGCGAGCAGCAGATCGTTGACACGCTGGCACAGCGCGGCAAGCTCATCACGGCCGACAAGTTCGACGCCAATTTTGATAACCTTCGCCTCGAAGCTGAGGAACTGCTGTTCGACGCGGACGCGGTGCAGCGCGCCTCGCTGAAGCGCAATGCCGCGGTGCGTCCGGCCTGGTTTTGGCTGCCCCGGGGCGGGCTGGACGATCTCGTCATGAAAGCCGTCCAGAAGGGTTTCTGGCGCGAGCCGGAAGGGTTGGTCGAGCGCAAGTGGCAGCGCATCACGCGCGTCAGCGCCCGGCTGGACGACTTCGCCCCCGACCCCTTCGCGACCGGCCGCTTCCACCTGCAGGTCACGCCGGAGGATGCCGACATGGTTTATGTGTCCGAGGCCGGGCCGCCCGACCCGGCGCGCGCCGCGAAGCTGGATGGCCGCGTGTACGAGACGGCTGCGCCGGCTGTATGGCTGCTCGCGGTCGATTCCACCGGCAAGGCCGTCACCGGGCCGGTGCACAAATGGCGCGCCCCCTTGCGGGTGAAGCCCGACGTGCGCCGCGTCTCGAGCGGGCATCGCGTGGCGCTGCTCGCTCTGCCCCGCGCAGCCAGCATCCGCGTGACCTTCGACGGGTCGGACCCGCGCGCCGGTCCTGTCGTGCCGCAGACGGAGATCGACGCCCCGGCCGGTGCCACAAGACTTCGCGTGGTGGCCGAACTGGACGGCCAGTTCAGCGATGAACAGGGCGCGATGCTAGCCACCGGCATGGGCGATGACGCCGGCCCGATTCCTATGCCCCGGGCCGCGCTGCGGCCGGACGCACCGGTGACCATGACGTCTCGCTTCGAGCCGAAGGACACCGCGTCGGCCTCAGCCGGGCTCGACCGCCTGGCCCGGCTGTTGGGAGCGTCCGTGCGCGGCGGCTCCGCGGAGCTGAACGGCGGACGGTCGGAGCTCGACTTCCTCGTGCTGCGATTCGGCGCGGCGATCCTCATCCCGACCGACGCGCTGGCGGCGCAGGTTGACACGATGCGCGCCCTGCTGGCGGTGGCGGCGCCTACCCTGAAGCTGCGGCTCGACACCATCGCTTTTCCCTCCGGTAGGGATTTTCTGGCATTCTGCGACGCAGCCGGTCTGGACTTCGACCGGGTGACCTGGGACCAGCAACCATGAGCAGCGAACCAGAGAAGTTGGCCGAGACGCGAACGGGCGCCGCGCAGTTCGACTGCCCGGACATCTACGCCGAACACGCCTTTCTCGTGCGCCTCACCCGCGGCCGGGATGCGCAGGCGGTGGTCACCGAGGTGTTCGGCCGCGCCCCCACGGAGCGGGAGGCGGCCTGGGCGCCGGAGACGGTGCTGCGCTGCGAGGCGCCCCGCGCGGCGTGGGACGCGGTGGCGGGTGAGGCGCGGGCCGAGTTCAACCGCCGCCTGCGCGCCGAGGGTAAGGCCGCGGGCCGCTGGGGTGCTGACGAGACCGCCATCCAGCGCCTGTTCGGCAAAGAGCTGCTGGTGCTGCTCTGGGCGATCGAGGCGCTGGACGTGCGGGCCGACGAGATCCCGGTGGCCGTCCGCAACTGGCTGGGGCTGAAACCGGAGGAACGGTGGTGGCTCTACACGATGACCGCTGCTGGTACCGGCCTCGCGCACCAGACGGGGCTCGGTTGGCGCGGTGCGCTGCGCAAGGCGCTGTGCTTCGGCACGCGGCAGGACGCGTTCCACTTGGGCACGGTTACCGGACGCGGCACGCTGGAGAAGCGGCCGAACGCCGCCTACAAGCCGCCGCGGCGGGCCGGACGCAACAAGGGCGAGCCGGACCTGCTGTTCACGCCCGCGCCGGCCGCGGAATAGGCGCTTGGACGCTACCCCCGCCGAGCCCCGGCCCGGGCTCGCGCCCCATTCCCTGCGCGACGCGCCGTCCTTCATCGAGCGCCAGTTCCCCGTCGGGCGTCTCTCGGCGGAGGCCTACAAGGAGAGGAAGGCCGGAGCAGGGCAGACGCTGACGGCGCTCGGCTCCTATTGGAAGGGGCGCAAGCCGCTGATCCTAGTGCGCGCCGTGGTGCTGGGATGCCTGCTCCCGGCGACCGACGACCTGGCGGCCGATCTCGACGTGTTCCTGCAGCTGATGGCGATGGACGACGCCGCCTTCGGCCGCCGGTTCGACGGCAGCGCCTCGGACTTCGCCGGGCTGTTCCCGGGCCAGGCGGACCGCGTGGCGACTAACAAGGTCAGGGCCTGGCGCCGGGACGGACTACGGGAGGCCTGCCTTACGCTGCTCGCCACCCTTCGCGCGCAGGCGCTGGTGGCCGGCCCTGGCGCCGCGGCACGCACGACCCTGGCGGAAACCGTGGCATCATTCCTGGCTAAACCCCGCGCGCTGAAGCCGAAGGCCGATACTGAGGATGTCGCGCGGCTCTTCCCGGACCAGGTGAACGCGCTGACCGAACTGGCCGAAGCGCCGTGGCGCTGGCGCAAGGACGTGCCGCTCCGGTTGCGCCAGGCTGCCATCGCGGAGGCCTTCGCGACGCTGCCCTATGCTGAGCGGCTCCGGCACGTGCGTCGGCCCGAGGAATGCGACGAAGCCGTGCTGCTGGACACGGTCTGGCACGACGTGAACCTTCATCTTAACACAGATGCCGTCACCTTGCCGGCGCTGGTAGAGCAGCTCGGCATCGCGCGGTTCGGGCATCGAACGTCTGTGGCGGACACGTTCTGCGGCGGCGGGTCGATCCCGTTCGAGGCGGCTCGGATCGGATGCGATGTTCATGCCAGCGACCTGAACCCGGTCGCCTGCATGCTGACCTGGGGCGCCTTCAACATCATCGGGGCAGCCCCGGCGAAGCGGGCGGAAATCGAGGCGGCGCAGCAGCGCGTGGCCGGGGAGGTGGACGCGAAGATCACCCACCTGGGCATCGAGCACGACGCGGCGGGCAACCGCGCGAAGGCTTTCCTCTACTGCCTGGAGACGCGCTGCCCGCGCACAGGCTGGATGGTGCCGATGGCGCCCTCCTGGGTCATCTCCAAAACGCGCAACGTGGTCGCGGTGCTGACGTCGGACGCCGACAGCAAGCGATACGATATCGACATCCGCACCGACGTCTCGGCGGAAGCGATGGCGGAGGCCGAGCGCGGTACCGTCCGCGAAGGGCGGCTGGTGCATCCGATGAATCCCGACCGCACGGGGGTGGAGATCAAGACTATCCGCGGCGACTACCGCGACACCGACGGTGTGAACCGCAATCGGTTGAGGCCGTGGGAGATCACTGACTTCGTGCCGCGACCGGACGATATCTTTCAGGAGCGGCTCTATTGCATTCAGTGGATCACCAAGGAGTCACTGGAAAAAAGGCGGCAAAAGACATTCTTCACTGGCGTGACCGATGACGATTTGACCCGCGAACAACGGGTTGAAGATATCGTCCGCGGGAAGCTTGGTGACTGGCAGCTATGTGGCCTCGTCCCAGACATGCCGATCGAACCGGGGGACAAGACCAACGAGCCGATACGGACGCGCGGATGGACCCATTGGCATCATTTATTTTCGGCTCGGCAACTCTGGCGTTTTGCCGAAACTAACAGGCGAATGACATCGATCCAGGCCCTAAATCTAACGAATGAATTGAACTTCAACTCCAAGCTTTGCGGAATTCATTCAAGAAGCGCTGATTCCGGTCGAGAAATGTGCCTCGACAGAGTTTTTATTAATCAAGCCCTGAATACATTGCTCAATTACGGTGTCAGAAGCTTTGCCTACGCCGCCGACAATTCAGAAAATATCCCCAACCTCACGCTACCCCAAACCGCATTCAGGGTTAGCCCGCAGTCCGCGAACTTCACGAGTGCAGCTGGCGATATTTTTGTCACGGATCCCCCATACGCCGACGCCGTAAACTACCACGAAATTACCGAGTTCTTCATCGCCTGGCTCCGCAAGAACCCTCCACCTCCGTTTGATCAATGGGACTGGGACTCTCACCGAAATCTCGCTATCAAGGGGCGGGACGAGCAGTTCCGCCGCGACATGGTCGCCGCCTACGCCAATATGACCCGGCACATGCCCGATAACGGCCAGCAGGTGGTGATGTTTACCCACCAGGACGCTGGCGTCTGGGCCGATCTCGGTGCCATCCTCTGGGCCGCAGGCCTGCGCGTCACCGCCGCCTGGAACATCGTCACCGAGACCGAGAGCGCGCTGAAGGCCGGCAACTACGTGCAGGGAACCGTCTGCCTCGTGCTGCGCAAGCGCCTCGCCCCGGCGAATGCCCGCCGCATGGAGATCGAGGCGGAGATCGAGGACGCGGTCGCCGCCCAGCTCGCCCGCCTCAACGCTCTGGACGACGCCTGGCACGCCCGCGCCGGGGCGGAAACGCTCTACACCGACGGGGACCTAACGCTCGCAGCCTACGCCGCCGCGCTTCAGGTCGTCACCGCCTATGCGACCATCGACCGGCAGCCGCTCGACCGCGACCTGTATCGCAAACTCGGCAAGCGCGAGCAGACGATGTTGCGCGAGCTGATCGACTACGCTGCCTCAGTCGCCAACAACTTGCTGGTGCCCGAGGGCTTCCCCCACGCACCGTGGCGGGACTTAGCCGCTGCCGAGCGCTTCTATGTGCGGATGCTGGACATGGAGGCCAAGGGCTCAGCCAAGGTCGCCGACTTCCAGGCCTTCGCCCGCAGCTTCGCCTTCGCCGGCTACGCCGAGCTGATGGCCTCCACTACTGCCAACGCCGCCTCGCTGGCAGGGGCCGCCGACCTCAAGGGACGGCTGCTGGAGGGCGAGGGGTTTGCCGCCTCTGTGCTGCGTCAGGTGCTGTTCGCCGTGTGGAAGACGATGGAGTCCGGCACGCCTGACCCCCGCCGCGGGATGCTGACGCTGAAGACCGAATACACCGTCGACTACTGGCAGCGCCGGCAAACCCTGATCGCGCTCGCCGACTACGTGGCCCTCAAGACTGCCCGCACCCGCCCGGCCGAAAGCGCGGCGGCCCAGGAGCTAGCGGAGGCGCTCCGAAATGACCGTATCTGACGCATGACGATTGAACGGTTCTCGTCGCGAACGGCTCCGCTCGGACCCGTACTCAGCGCGCGTCTGGCCGGCGCCGCAACCTATTTGCGCATCGCCGGCTATTTCCGCTCCTCGCTGCTCGAGGTCGTGGGCGAGGCGCTGGAAGGCGTGGGCAGCATCCGCGTCGTGTGCAACGGCGAGCTGGACCCGAACGACGTGGCCGTGGCCCGTGCGGCGCGCGACGGCCAGGCGGCGCTGGCCCGCACGCTGGTCTCCGCCTGGCAGGCGACCGAGGATGGCGTTGACGTGCTGCTGGGCCGCGAACGCTACCGCCGGCTGCACGACATGCTCGCCTCGGGCCGCATGCAGGTGCGCGTGGTGCCGCGTGCGGCCGACCGGGTGTTTGTTCACGGGAAAGCTGGCGTGATTATGCACGACGATGGCCGGGTGTACTCGTTCGTGGGCAGCGTGAACGACTCTGCCTCCGGCTTCCGCCATGCCTACGAGATCCTATGGGGCGACGCGGACCCGGCATCTGCCGTCTGGGTGCGGGACGAGTTCGAGCACTTCTGGCAGCAGGGCATCGACCTGCCCGACGCGGTGGTGCGTCACGTGGGCGCAATGGCGAGCCGGGTGGAGTACCGCTCCATCGAGCAGGCGCGCGACGCGGCTGGCGAGGTGTCGCCCGAGTCCGTCCTGGCCGAGCGCCCGATCTACAAGGGCGGCCAAATCCTGCGGCCCTGGCAGAAGCGCTTCGTGCAGACCTGCGTGGACGACCGGCGGCTACACGGCAGCGCCCGGTTCCTGATCGCCGACGACGTGGGCCTGGGCAAGACGCTGTCGATGGCGGCGGCAGCACTCGTACTGTCGCTGCTGGACGATCAGCCCGTGCTGATCCTGGCGCCCTCTACGCTGATCTGGCAGTGGCAGGAGGAGCTGGAGGACAAGCTCGGCATTCCGGCTGCGGTCTGGTCCACGCAAAAGAAGTGCTGGCTGGATCGCGAGCGACGCCCGCTCACGCAGCGTGGTGATGCGGCGTCGGTGGCGTGCTGTCCGTGGCGGGTCGGCATCATGTCGACCGGGCTGATCGTGAATGGTGACGATGCCGGCGAGCGTGGCGCGCTGACGAAGAAGTCGTTTGGCGTGCTGATCCTGGACGAGGCGCACAAGGCGCGGGCCTCCCGCGGGCAGAACGGTCGCGGGCCGCCTGAGCCGAACCAGCTGCTGCGCTTCATGCGCGGTGCGGCGGCGAAGGCGACGCACGTGATCCTCGGCACGGCAACCCCGATCCAGCTGCGCGCCGAGGAGCTGTGGGATCTGCTGCATGCCGCCGGACAAGGCGCGCCGCACGTGCTCGGCAGCGCAGGGGCGGGCAGCGAGTGGGTGCGGGAAGAGTGCATGGCCTACCTCACCGGCGCCCGGGGATGGCCCTCGGTCGACACCACGCGCTGGGGCCTGTTCCGCAGCCCGTTGCCGCCGGCAGCCGAGCACGCCGTGTTCCGCGACATCCGCACCGAGGCGGGGATAGCCACCCGCGAGGTGACCGGTCCCCGGTTCGACGACGTGAGCCCGGACATCCGCAACGAGTTCCTGCGTGACTTCCAGGGCCTGGCGGAACAGCACAACCCGATCGTGCGTCGGGTGATCCGCCGGACCCGCCCGATGCTGGAGGAGCGCGGCTTGTTGAAGCGCATCGGCGTCGTCACCCATCCCCGCGCCGGCGATGGGTTGCCTCCTCACCTGCTGCGCGGCGAGGGGCTGGAAATGAACCTGGCCTTCAAGACGGCCTACGAGGCCGCGGAGGCGTTCAGCCGTCTCTACGCCAATCGAGTCCCCGCGGCCGGGTTCCTCAAGACGATCCTGCTGCGCCGCATCGGTTCGTCGGCCCGGGCAGGTCTCGAGACCGCGCGCCACCTGATCTACCGGCTGGACCTCCCGCTGCTGCCCGAGGAGGAGCTTAGCGACGAGCCTGTGCCGGAGGCGGCGACGCCGCCCGACGCGACCGAGTTGCAGCACCTGCGCGAGGTAGAGCGATGCCTCGCCTCCGTCGTTGCGGGTGACGCGGCAGACCCAAAGGTGGCGGTCGTGCTTCACTACCTTCGGGAGCGCGGCTGGCTCGAGAGCAACGGGGCCATCATCTTCAGCCAGTATCGGACGACCGCCAAATGGGTGCTGGAAGCGCTGTGCGCGGCATTCCCCGGCGAACCGGTGGCCCTCTATGCCGGGGGCGCCGCGTCGTTCCTGCAGCGCGGGGACGAGCGCCGGACGGCCAACCGAGAGCAGATCAAGAGCCGCATCCAGAACGGGGAGATCCGCCTCGTCTGCGCGACTGACGCAGCCTGCGAGGGCCTCAACCTGCAGCGCCTGGGAGCGCAGGTGAACATCGACATGCCCTGGAACCCGTCGCGCCTCGAGCAGCGGAAGGGCCGGGTGCAGCGCATCGGGCAGTCCCGCGACCAGATCCAGGTGCTCAACCTGCGCTATTCGGGCACTGTGGAGGACAGCGTGTATGCAGCGCTTTCCCAACGTTTCGGCGACATCTTTTCGGTGCTGGGTCAACTCCCCGACTCGTTCGAGGACGAATGGATAACCGCCGTGCTGCAGGGCAGGACCGCCCTACAGAACTTCTCGCAGCGGGTTGAAACGTCGAGACCGGCTATGGAGCTGCGCTACTTACGGGATACCTCGGACGATAATGGGCTCGATTGGGAGTACACAGAAGCCGTACTAGCTTCCCGTGACATCGATGCCTGGATGAGACAGGGTTGGTGAACACGGATGCACGAGTCTTTGCCCGTCTTTACCCAATCCAAAGCTGCTCGTTCGCTTTCCGCCGAGTTGCCAACCACTAGCTCGGCAGCACGGTCCCAAACCAGCCCGACCCTTTCCATCAACCCCGGCAAGCTGACTCCATTAGCCTGGCGCTCCTCAACAATCCCCCTCCGCCGGCGCGAGCTTCGTCAAATGCAACACCCTGCCAAGATACATCCGCTCGATTCCCTCCACGATGGCCAGTTTGCTGATCGAGCGGTCGGGATTGCGCCCATGGCAGCCGTTCAGGAGGCTTTCCCAATGTGCCGTGAGCGGACGTAGCTGCTGCCACCTATGGCCTTGCTCCGATCCGTGCAACAGCGCCGCTGTGGAGCCCAAAATGACAGAAGAGACCGCCTTACAGCGGTCCCTTCCCAGAGAAAATTGCACCGCAGACCCCACTGCCCGTCGCGTTGTTGGGCTAGCTAGGGTAGAAACTGCGTGCCTACACATGAATAATTAGGACGCTCAGCGGCGAAATGCAACCCCAGAACATCGCCGCGACCATCGCCGCACTCTCCGGCCCGCGCCTCAACAGCTACCGGACATTCTTCAAACCCGCCGACGACCTTGAGCTCTACGGACTTTACTGTTGGAACGAGGCGATCTCGGCCAGCCTGACGGCGTTGCTGAACAACCTCGAAATTACCATGCGAAACGCGTTCCACCGGGAGCTGAGCGCGCGCTATGGAGCGACCGCCGGGACTGCCTCCTCGAACTGGTACGACGATCTCCAACTCGTGCCGCGCTCGCTCGAGAAGGTCCGTGCCATTACGCACCGGCGGCGGGGGCCCAACCTGGTTCCCCGCCGCCCCCAGCCGTCGTCGGACGACGTCGTCTCCAAGCTCACCTTTGGGTTCTGGAAGCACCTGCTGGACGCGTCTCGCGATCATCGCGGCAACGCGGTGGATTGGGGGGCGATCCTCACGGCCCTGCTACCGAGCCACGGCAATAGCATTCCCGCCTACTGGGCGAGGCAGCGGCGCCAGGACGGCCTCTTCGCCCGCATAGACCTCGTCGGGGACATGCGGAACCGGATCGCCCACCTCGAGCCGGTTTGGAAGACCGGGCCACTGCTGGAGGAGGGCCGTGCGCGCCCTAACTACACGCCGACGACCGTCCAGCCCGCCCCGGCCACCCCGCCGGACGCGATTGCCCGCCTGAAGCTGGTGCATAACCGGGCCTACGAGCTCCTTTACTGGCTTTCCGCCGCTCGCGCCAACGACCACCGCCAGTCCGCAGCCTGGGGGCGTTTCCGGCATCTGGCGTCGGCAGACGGATTGGACGGGTTCAAGAAGCTGACCGCCGGGCGGCGTATCCCGTTCATGGGGCTACGGACGCTCGTGCGGAGCGAGGCCACGGTCGGCGGGATGATCGAGGTCACCGACGGACAAGGCGTCGTCGTCGCCTTGCTGTTCCCACACGGGGCCTAGCATGAAGAACCAATCGGCAGACGCCGCTTTGGGTGGCTTTCGGATGATCTGTTTTGAGGCGCGATGCGCGAAATTCGGACATTGACTCCGTGACCAAAGCTGCCCGAGTCAGCCTAGTCCGGTGTACTCAGGAGGCTGAAAGCCCGGATTAAACGGGTGCACTGCCGTATTACTGACGGCCCGCCGCGACCGCATGGCTCGAAGATCGAGGTCGACCAACGCATCAGGCACGTCGCCGGCGAGCAACCGAAGGATCTGGGCGAGCATCAGCGCCCCTGCCACGGTACCGACGAATGGAGCGCCTACCGCTGTCTGGGCGAGCCGGGTGAGCCCGCAGACATCGCCACCTGAGGCGGCAAGTCGACGGTAGGCCGGCCGATCGAGATCCGGAGCGGCTCCTTGCAGGCTGGGATGCCAGAGATCGACCGCCTTCCTGGTAGCGGGGAAGGTGTGGATACGGATGGACCGAAAGTCCTGCGCACTGTCGCCGAGCCCTGCCTCGACGACGAAGGGGAAGCCCGGCAATTCGATCTCGGCCCGCGCAATGACGTTGTCGACGCCGCAGACGAGGATGGCCGGGTCATCAACGTCGCGGCGCCGGAACCTGCCATCGAACGGGCGCTCCACGAGGGTCGTGCGGAAGCCGTGCATTTCCAGAACTTCGGAGATGGCACGCGTCTTCGGGCGGCCGAGCATCCCGGTTCGGGTCAGGATCGAAGTGCTCGGGGTGGAGGCCGAGACCACGTCGACGTCTTGGAGCAGGAGACGCACGGCCGACCTGTCCGAGAACGGGCAGAGCAGGAGGTGCCACAGGAACGCCTGCCCAAGATGGCCGAGGCCGAGTATCCAGAGATCGTTCGGCAGGGCCTGGAGCGGGGGTCCGTCACTCTCGGGCAGCCACCAGTCGCCAGCGCGGTCCGGCCGCCAGAGCGAGAGCCCAACTGCCCGACGCCCCGCCTCGGCCTCGCCGCGCAGCATCGCGAAGGCCTCGTTCGCGGCCAGGGCGGCCCCTAGCACGGCGGAGGTCACGACGGACGTACGCTCGGACAGCCGCGTCGAGCCAAACGGGATGATGCCGCCGCGCCAGCCCTCGAACGTCACCGCAACGGCACGCCCATGATCGATCGGCGGCGAGCCGACGACCACGGTGGGGACGCCGTCGTTCGCCGTGCCCGGCCGTCCGCCGAGCGCCGCGACCTCGGCCGCGAGCGAGGCCGACCGATCGCCGAGCACGAGGAGCGGGACGTCCAGATCCCCGGAGACGGTCACGCCCCCGAGCGCGAAGCGCCCCACCACGTTCACGACGGTCAACAAGGCGGCTTGATGGGGCGCGCTGTCGGCCACCTCCGGCCCGGCGGCAACATGGATGCGATAGTCGCGCAATCGGGCCATCGCGGTCTCGAGGTCGGGCGCCGTGCCGTCGTCGAGATCCGCCTTGGCCAGCCGGTTGAGGCCGTCCCGGATGATTTCGAGATTGAGGGTCATCGGCCGTTTCCGATCCTGATGCCGGTCCAGCCCGGGCGAGGCCCGGGCAGATCCTCCCAACGTTTCGAGCCGCGGTAGCGGTAGACCCCAATCCCGGCAAGATGGAAGGTCCGCCGTGCAAATCGGGGTGCGATCAGGGCCAGATGCCCCTTCAAGGCCACCATCGGGTGCTCCTGGTCGGAGTGGCTCTGGCCCGAGCCTGCCGGGTGTGTGTGAATGTCGGCGAGGACTTCGAGGCCGGTGTCGGCGCAGGTCTGCCAGACCGCATTCATCGCGTGGCCGGACAGGCGCACTATGCCCGTCAGGAGGGCGCTCGGATCGATGTCATCATAGAAAACGAGCCGTCTCACGACCGCCTTGTCGCCCCGGCGTTTACCGAGGAGGAATGCGCCGCTCTCCCGGACGGCGCCGCCGCGCCGCCGCAACTGGCGGAACAGCCGCCACCAGACGTGATAGGGGCACAGGACGAACTTATCAGCCGAGGCCATGGTAGCCTCGCGAGTTGAGATGGCGGTGCATCTCGGCGAGATGCTGGACGATGCCCGTCTCCGGCTTCCAGGCGAGGTGCGGATGGGTGCTGCCCCACTCCGCGTGGCCCTGGCGCGAGACCCGGTCGAGCGGGAAGTAAAGGGCGGCTCCCATGTACCAGTCCTGCCGGAACACTGAGCGGAACACGTCGTCGCCTCGTGGCCAGGCTTGCGGCCCCAGAACAGCACCTCGCGCGAGGTCCCAGAGTCCGCCGGTCGGCGGCTGTGCCGGATATCCCGAGCAGTCGAGACGCACCACGAACTCGCGTCCGTCCTTCGCCGTCACGCCGAAAAGTGCGTGCGGCCAAGACATGGTCACAAGGCGCCAGCGTCCGCGAGCCGCCCCCTCCAGGAAGGGGGCGGTGGCGAGGTCGCGCTCCAGCTGGGCGCGATCGGGGATCATCGTCCGCTCCCGTTGACCCGCACGGTTGGAAGGAGGTCAAAGACCACCCGGCAGTCGGGGCACTTCGCGAGAGACCCGACGTGGGCCAACCCGTCGGGACGGTTGGTGGTGCCCGCGATTTGCAGCGAAAGCTCCGCGGCGTCCACCGCATCGATGCTGAACTCGCGCTCGGCCCAATCCTTGATGTGGGTCAGGGTGGAGCCAGGTCCGAAGGCTCGATCGATTGGACGCCCGGCGTAGCGGACAGCGACGTGCACGTGGCGGCACCGGGACTGGTGGAGCACTAGGGGACCGTGTCTGTGATGATGGTGTTGGCGGTGCCGCAGCTCGTGGTGGTCGGGAAGTGGCTCGTCCGCGTCCTCCTCGAAGATGAAGACGCCGACGATGTCGCCGCCCCCGGCTAGATGGATTTTGAGGGCCTCGACGGTTGCGCCCTCGCCGAGGCGGTGGTGGACCGGGTCGAGGCTGCCCTCGTGTCGGATGAAAATGTCGATCTCAGTACTCACGTGTGAAACTCCGTTCACGGCCGCCGCAGCCGCTCACGAGGTTCATCGGCCGGACCCGCAGAAAACCTCTGGCGACCGCCCGGGCTACGAACGCGTCATCAAGATCGGCTTCGGATAGACACCGGTCGACGTTCGCTAAGCAGGCTTCTGTAGGCCCTCACTCAGATGCAAGCTAAGCAGCGTTGAGCGGCCTCGCTCCGCTGACCATCAACTGTGTGGCAAGCCACGCAAGCCTACTCGAGTTTGCGACCGCTTAGAGATCCGCACGAGAGCGCACAGGCTTCTAGCGAGAGCCGCGGCGAGCTCCGGTGGCTGGGCAGGACACGAAGTGCCCGCAGCGCATGCAAACGTGTGGCTTGGGAGTCGGCGGAAGCCGGCCCGACCGCACGGCATCGAGGATCGCAGCAGCCTGTTCGAGGTCGCCGGAGAGCTCCTCACTGGAGCGCGTCACCGCCACGATCCCGCCGTCGCCCAGGTGGGCGATCTCGGCCGCGATGTCACGGCCGGCTTGATGCCGGACCGCCGCCAAGAAGAGCCTCGCGGCCAGCGTCCGCCCGTTCGCAGTGTTGCGCTTGCCCACGACCACCGAGCGGGCCGTGCGCGGTTTGCCCGATCCAGTCGAGAGCAGCATTGGTGGAAAGAGAACATGCCCGCCGCGGATCGGCAGACGGATCGGACCGGAGCCGCCTTCGTGTCCATCGACAAGGGTCAGGAGCGCCCCGAGGCTCCGTCGTGCGAGCACCTCGTACTCCGCCCACAGCGGATGGTCTGGTCCCGGGCCGCGCGCGTCCCATGCCTGGGCGAACGCCGCGTCCATCGCCGCCTTCGCGGTCGCGCCGGCCGCTGCGATCTCCGACACGCGGTCAATCACCTCGAAGATCGCCCCGCCCGTTCGCTGGTGGGCGCTCTCGTGACGCCGGCTCCGGATGCGCAGCTGATGGCGATAGGCAAGGCGCAATGGGCATTTCTCAAAATCCCGCAGGTCGTGGACCGTGAGATATTCCAGGTCAATTGCGTCGACGGACGGGGGCGGCCTACCGGCGAGAGAGACGCTCGCGTCGAGCGTCCCGGGTACGAGGGTCCCGAGTTCCGCGAGGAAGGGCGACGGGGCACGCTCCTCCTTTGCTGCCTGCCGCGTGTGGTAGAGGCGCAGGTGATCCTCCGCCCGGGATATCGCCACGAAAAAGCAGCAGCGCTCTTCCTGCGCCTGCGCCTTCTTCGGGTCGCGGCCGTCGTCGAGGCCAGGCGGCACCTGGCAGATATCCGATTTCGGCTTCTTCGGGAATCCGTCGTCGTGCAGCCCGATAATGTGGACGGCCCCAAACTGCAGCCCCTTGGCTGCGTGCACCGTCATCAATCTCACCGCATCGACCTCGGGGCCAAGATCCGGCTCCCTCAGGTCGCGATCGTCGGCGAGCAGCATGACGGTCCGTATCCGCCGCAGGGCATCAGTCGCCGACAGCGGCGACGCGTCCGGCTCGACCTGGTCGAGGAACTCGACGAGCTGCCGCAGCGCGGACCGGCTGAGATCGGCCTCGATCCCGTCCTCGGCTGCGAGGTGGCGCAGGTAGTCGTCGCGATCGAGCAGCCACGTCGCAACAACTTCGAACGCGGGCGTGCGCGGCCCGAGGTCACCCAGCTTGCCGCCGAGCCGGGCGAGGGCGGCCGCCCCGGACGGCGTCACCCCGGGGCATGTGGCAGCGTCGGGCAGGGTCCGGGACAGGGCGGCTCCTAACGTTCGGGCATGCTCGACCGCTGCGGCAACGTCCGAGGCGACGACGTCCATGCCCCGGAACGCGGCGACACGTGCCAGGGCGGCGCCGTTCGGCTCGGCGACAATGGCCAGAACCGAGAGCACGTCCCGGACTTCCTCGCGCTCGAAGAAACTGCCCAAGTGCAGGACCGGCACGCCGTGACGCGTGAGGCGCGCCGAGAGCGTGTCGAGCCGTATGTTCGTCCGCGACAGCACGACCTGAACCCCGAAGGGCACGCCTGCATCGTGCAACGCGCGGATCTCGCGGGCGACCAGATCCGCCTCGCAATTGTCGTCCTGCCCGACGAGCAGCTTAGTCGGACTGCCGGCCTCCTCCCGCTTGGCTTCGGCGCGGTAGGGCAGCCCGGCCGTGCCACCGTCCCGCGCGAGCGTCGCATCCGAGGCGGTGCCGAAGGTCCGGCAAAGGCCCGTGACGTGGGCAGTCGATCGGTAGTTGAAGTTGAGCGACATCCGTTGGCCGCCCGGGAAATCGCGTTCGAACCGCTCCATGTTCAAGGGCGATGCTCCGCGGAACCGGTAAATGCTCTGGCGACCGTCGCCGACGACCCACACGCGGTTGTGGTCGCCCCATAGAAGCTTCACCATCTCCGCGCTGGCGCGGTTGACGTCCTGGTACTCGTCCACCAGGATCTCGCGATGCCGGTCGCGAAGTTCGTCCAGCACGTCCGGATCGTCTCTCATCAGCAGGGTCGGCCTCATCACGAGGTCGGCGAAGTCGACGAGGTGATTCTCTCTCAGGAGCGCGTCATACGCGTCGTAGACTGTCGCCGCTTCAAGCGTCTTCGCGGCGATTTCGACGGGCTTGAACGCCGCCTGGGTCTTCTTCGCCAGCGCGTCGTACATCGCCCGGGAGCGACGAAGCCCCTCCTCGGCCAGCAGTCGGAACTCAGCCGGGCCTACGAGCTCGTCCTTGGCCCGGGAAATGGGGCGCAGGAGCTCTTTGAGCTTCGCACCGGGGTTCGAAAGGTCATGGAAGTGGTCAAGCCCGAGGAGCGGCAGCCGCTCCTCCAGCATCTCTACGACCTGGGACGGCGAGACGAGCCGGATGGTCGGTTCGAGACCGAGGCGGTCGTAGTGATGACGCATGATCTCCAGGCCGAAGGCGTGGAACGTGCCGGTCCAGACCTCGACGGCGGCGTCGCCGCGCTCCTCGACCACGCGCTCCGACAGTTCGCCAGCGGCCTTGTTCGAGAATGTCAGTGCCAGGATGCGGGAGGGGTGCCCTAGGTCGAGGAGATGCCCGATCCGCGCGACGAGCGTCTTCGTCTTGCCCGAGCCTGGTCCCGCCTCGACGAGGAGCGCGCGGCCGTCATACTCGACCGCCTTCGTCTGGCTCGGGTCAAGTTCGGCCGGCTTGGACGGGGGTTTCGGGCGCGGCTCCGAATCGTCCCGGAGAAGCAGGGTGTCGAACAGTTGCTGGCGGACCATCGCCAGCGGCAGTCCGAGACGCTCGGCGATCGTGGAGGCCGACAATCGTCCCTCAATGAAGAGCTGCCTCGCGAGATCCCTCGGCAGGAGGAACTCGCGTCCGTATACGTTCGCGACTAGTTCGCGGCGTTCACGGGGGCCGTAAGCCTCGACGCGAGAGAGGGCTCGCGACCCGGCCGGCCGCAGGTCAGTCCGGCCGAGCTCGCAGGCCTCGCGCGGGAGGTGCAGGTCGAGGTGGCCGAACTCATGGGCGAGATGGAGCGCTTGCTCCGATTCGCCCACGTCGTCGCGGACGTACACGACTGACGCGTCCCTGATGAGCTTCGCATGCGATCCGGCGAGGATCACGCCATCGAAGCGCTCCGTCAGGACCTGAAAGCCCGCATCAGCGAAGGCGTGTCGGACCGAGGCGAAACCCGACATGATCCCGGCGGGTAGGCGGGCCCGCCGGTTCCGCGCCTGTCGGCGTGCGAGGGCGAACGCGTCGCTCATCTCACTCGGCGAGCCACCTGACGCGGAGCGTCTCGGGGACGTTCGACGTGCGGACGGCAGTCTCGAAATCCTCGACCGCATCCGTGCGGGGCTTGCCCGAAGCCTTGTTCTCGGCCCCGACGAGGCCACGCGGAAGCCCCTCAGCGAAATGTTCGCGAACCTGCGCGATTGCCACGCCGAGCGCGTCCGCCGCGTAGCGGAGGAAGGGTGACGTCGGGGACGTCACCGACCGGCCGGCGAGCTTGATGACGAACGTCACGTCGTCGCCGAAGGCCGCCTTCGCATCGATCCAGGTCGGCAGCTTAGCGAGATCCTTAGGGCGGTTTACCTCGGCCGTGCGCTCCTTCTCCTTCTCATAAACCGCCCGGGCATGCGCGATGAGCGCATCGACGTTCCCTGGTTCCTCGGTTGCCGGCTCCCCGTCCTGGTCGCGCAGGACGGCGCGTGATGCCAGACGGCGCAGGAACTCGGCGCGGTCCTCCCCGAGTCCGGACAGCGCGTCGACTAGGTCCTCCGCGCGGCCGCCGTCCTCGACGACCCGGTCCGCGAGCGAGCGAGGGTTCTGCCTTTCGGTCATCATAGCGGTTCCTTCTTGAGAGCTTCTTCCAGCTTGCGGCGGATGAGGGTCTTCTTCTCCCGCAACGTTCCCTCCGGCATCCGCAGGAGCCGCACAAGGTCATGGTGTCGGGGGTCGCCCGCAATAGGGATTGTGGTCATGAACAGCGGATAGAACAGCGCGAGTTCCGCGGGCGTGAGGATTCTCGCGAGCCGCCCGTCGACGTTGGCCTGTTCTAGCAAGTCCTCCGCCAGCCGGCCCTCGTCCTCCAACTCCAAGTCGCCGATGTCGGCTGTCGCAGTTCTGAGCGCCTTGTCGAAGAGAGCATCGTAGATGTCGGCGGCGGCCCGCCTCAGGTTCCTGAGGAAGGTGATCTCCCACCAGTCGATGCCGCTGGTTCGCGCGACGGCCCTGACGACCGTCGTCAGAAGATCCTGCGCAACCTCCTCGCGATCCTCTCGCGAGAGACCGGAGTATTGGGAGGCGACCCAGCGTTGAACCCGCCGCACCAGCGCGCTGAGCACCGTCGCCTCCAGTCGCCGGTTCGGCTCGGCTCGGCATCGCCTCAACAGCCTGACCAGCGCCTCGGGCGGCGGCTCGTCCGGCCCGCCCCTGATCTCGACGGCCGCGACGAGCGCAGCGGCGTCCTGGATGGCATCCAGACGCGCCAGGGCAAGGTGCACGTGTTCCGGGTGAAAAAGTTCCTCAGGCATGCGCCCCGCTCCGTTGCGAGGCTAACGCCTCCCTTCAGCGCCTATCGGGCCGCGCTTCGGAAAACCTCTGGCATGTTAATGCGACAGATGCCACTGCAGTGATGCCTCTGCTTCCGGGCGATGGCAAAGGCAACCTTCACGGCAGACATGAGGCGCTATGCCGCCGATGGCGCGGCTTGGCGAAAATCTACTTGTAGGGTCGTCTGATCAAGCCACTGATGGCCGACAGCGACGCCTCACGTCACTGACTGCTCGACGCCCGCTTTTTCACCTCGTGCGCTCCGAAGCGGCCATTCCGCTTTCGGCCACTACCGGCCGGTCAGGTAATAGGTTTATCGCTTTATCGATATTCTGTTCGCGAAATTATCTGTACGGTTCTCCTCCTCGTTCTGGTATCGAGCAAACCCGGGCTTGCCCACCGCCTGCCTCCGCTTTGCCATGCCATGCCGGACGTGGGATGCAGCCACGATCATGGATGCAGTTCCCCCGCCGGCCGCAAGCCCAATGGTCGTTGCTTACATGGCGGCCCGTACCGCCGCTCCAGGCCACCTTGTGCTCTACCGTGTCGGGGAGTTCTACGAGGTCCTCCTGGGCGACGCGGTCACCGTCTCTCGCCTACTCAGCATCCAGCTCACACGGCGGAAGCAAAAGGATGCCGCCGACATTCCAATGTGCGGCATCCCCGCACCTTCGGCCGAGGCCGCAATCGCTCGACTGCTGGCAGCCGGGCGCAAAGTAGCCGTATCGGAGCAGCCCGCACAGCAATCGGGTGAGCGGCACCTCCGGCTCATAACGCCGGGCACCTCGGTGGATGCTGACGTCCTGGCTCCCGGCACGCCGAACAACCTGCTCGTCGCCCACACGGAGGGAGACAAGGTAGGCTTCGCCTGGATCGATCTTTCGACGGGCGAGGCCGCCACCTGCGTGACCTCGCTCGACAGCTGTGGCGCTGCGCTCGCCCGTGCCACGCCCTCGGAGATCCTGGTGTCCCAATGGCCCGAGAGCTCGGAGGCCCTCGCCGTGGCGGTTCGCAGCACCGGCGTCAGGTATTCGGACCTTCCCACTCCCTTGGAGGAGCCTGAGGCGCGCGATGCCATCCTGGCGCAGGCTTACGGCTCCGGCTGGCAGGAAGCCCTGCGTGGTTCCTCGTCGCTGGAGCTGGTCGCCCATGCAACGCTGCTGGACTACGTGCGGCACACCGTTGGGGCGCTGCCCGCCGCCCTGTTGCCGCCACGGCGGTCACCGATCGGCGACACCATGGAGATCGACGCGCCGACGCTGCGCGGGTTGGAGGTGCTGACCTCGCCGTCTGGTCCCGAGGGCTCGTTGTTGTCCGTTATGGACCGAACGGTGACCGCGCCGGGGGCAAGGCTGCTCCTCCGCCAGCTGTCGGCACCGTTGACCAGCCCGCAGACGATCGGCCGGCGTCTGGCGATGGTTCGATACTTCGTGGACCAGCCGCCGTTGCGCATGACGTGCCGCGAGGCGCTCAGCGGCTTGCCAGACGTCCTGCGTGCCTGCGGGCGCCTGTCGCTGGGCAAGAGCGGCCCGCGCGACCTGGCAGCGGTCCGCGACGGCCTGCGGCGGGCGGCGACACTGGCCACTGTTCTGGGGAAGACCGCCGAACTGCCGGCGGGGCTGGTGACGGTCGCACACGACCTGGGCGCGGCGTTGGCCGGAGAGTGCGGAACCCTCACCAGCACGCTGCAGCGCGCGCTGCATCCAACACCACCTGCCTCCCTCCGGGAAGCTGGCTTCATCGCCGATGGCTATTCGAGGAAGCTGGACGCAGGCAGGTCCGAACTGGCGCGGGCGACGCAGGCACTCGAGGGCCTACAGGCGCGCTATGCGGCGGAGACAGGCATCAAGGGGCTGAAGGTCCGCACCAACTCCGTCATTGGCTACCATGTCGAGGTGCCGTCATCCAGCGCCCAGGCGCTCGGTGCAGGCTTCACCTTGCGCCAGGGCCTTGCCTCATCCAGCCGCTTCAGCACGCCTGAGCTGGAACGCCTTGCGGCCGCGCTTGAGGAGGCGACTGGCAAGGTGGGTCGGGCCGAGCAAGCTGCCTTCACCGAGCTGTCCGCGGCAGTGCTCGCGTCTCGTGGGGCACTAGGCAGGATCACCAGCGCTGCGGCGGCCCTGGATCTCGTGGCTGGCCTGGCACAGGCGGCGGTGGAAGGCCTGTGGTCGGAGCCGGAGCTGCTCGATGACACCAGCCTGGACATCAGGGACGGCCGCCACCCGGTCGCCGAGGCCTTGTTCAACCTGGAAGGCCGGACCTTCGTGGCCAATGATTGCCGTATGGAAGAGGCGGGCCGCATCTGGCTGCTGACCGGACCGAACATGGCGGGCAAATCCACCTTCCTGCGGCAGGTCGCCCTGATCGTGCTGATGGCCCAGGTCGGCTCCTTTGTCCCGGCTGCCCATGCGCGCATCGGCGTCGTGGACAAGTTGTTCAGCCGTATCGGCGCCTCCGACGACCTGGTAGCGGGGCGGTCGACCTTCATGGTCGAAATGCTGGAGACCTCGGCCATCCTCAACCAGGCGACGGACCGCTCGCTGGTCATCCTGGACGAGGTGGGGCGCGGCACGTCGACGCACGACGGCTTGGCAATTGCTCAGGCTTGCCTGGAGCACCTGCACGACGTGGTGCGATGCCGAACGCTGTTCGCCACCCACTACCATGAGCTTGCCGACGCAGCGGACGCGCTGACGCACGCGGCCTGCATGGCGATGGACGCCACGGCCGGGCGTCATGGCGACGTGTTCATCTACAAAGTTGGCGTCGGCCGGGCTGGGCAGTCCTATGGCTTGAAAGTCGCAGCTCTCGCCGGGATGCCCAGCACTGTTCTCGCGCGGGCGGCGCAACTCCTGGAGACCTTCGTGGAGAAATCGGGTCTGTAGGAGGCTGAGTTGTTTGTCCGCGCCTGGGGTGGATACCAGCCGCCGTTGAGCTTTGTTGCCGCAGCATGATCGGGCAACCCCCTGCTGTCAGCTAAGCTGTCAGCTAAACGGATTGGCAACAGTCTTGGCGGTTACAGGCGGCGGCACCGCGTCCGCCAGGTTCTTCTCCGCCTCAAGGTGCCCGATCGCCTGAGTCAATACGGCCTGTAACGCTCGCGCATGTGCCAACCCCTGCTTGTCGCGGGTGATGTCGAGCGAGCCGCCCAGGCTGACGCAATCGGTGCCGTTCTCCACCGTCAGCTCGCCAATGCCGATCGAGGCGGTGTCATCGGCAAACGGAACCAGCTTGATCATGGTGTTCGTTCCTACGGTCCAGGGGTTTAATCGGGCAGGCCGCCCTGCCGACGGCGCGGCCCACGACGTTGCCCCGGAGCGTAGCGGCTTTTCTCCGGCGCGGGCAGCAGCATCGCCTGCTGCTTGACGCTCGCCGGCAGCGCCGGAAACGGGTCGATGCCCACCACACGGGCAAGCGCCGCCACCGAGACCACCTCGCAGGCCGGCGCTGCCGTGTTCTCGCACACATAGACTCCGGCGCCGCCGGCCCGGGGATCATACACCGCTTTCCAGGTCGAGGACGGCACCAGCACGCCGTCTGGCCCGATCGACTGCAGCTGCCCGCCCCCGAACGCCGGCCCGGTGACCAGGTAAAGTTCGCCCTCGCGGCTGGCAAGGCGGCGCACCGCGCTCTCGATGCCTACCCAGATGCCGCGGTTCAGAGCTGCGGTCTGAGGCACTATGTTGGCCAGCGAAAAGGTTTGCTGCTGCGATTGCTCATCGGGCATGTCACCGGAGGGCGTCATGTGGCCGCGGTCGTAGCCGGAACGGCGGTAATCGGCGATCTGCGCCTGGTCGGCCGGCGGCAGGCGGTCATCGGCGTGGAACTGGCCCTGGCGCGGCGTGGCGCGTGCGGCGGCAAGGCTGTCCGCGGTGGGGTGCTCGGCCGACCACAGCGCGCCGTGCGTGATGCCGGAGGCGAGTGCCGCATAACCGTCGTTGCACAGCAGCGTGGTGCGCGGCGTCAGCTTGGCGTTGAGCAGGACGGGCAGCCGGCCGCCAGGAGCGAACTGCTGGCAGGCTGGAGCCTGAGCCAAAGCTGCTATCGGAGCGAGCATCGCCGCAGACAAGGTCAGGGTCAGGGCGAGCGGGAGGAAGCGGAGGATCGTCATTGTTCCTGTCTGCCACGCCTGCATACCAAAATCACTGGATAGCCGACCATTGTCCTGCCTGCCCTCGGCATCGGTCGGCTGTGCAGATCATGCGGCGAGCCGGTCTGACAAGCGATTGATCGTTGCAGCCAGCTCGGATACCGACATGCCAGGCGGCCGGACAGCTGCGGATCGGTCGTGCTGCGCTCGATCGCGCTCGGCCAGTGCCGCCAGACTGGCCCGTCGGGCGGCGTGTGGGCTGCCCGAGGCATGTGTCTCGATCGCCATCAGCAGGCGCATCGCATCGGCGCTGACCGGGCTGGCGGGCATACCGGGATCGGCGACGTCCTGTTGTGCGGCGATGCTAATCGCCTCCAGCATCGGCAGCAGATCGGTTACCGGCGGCTCCGCGCCCACGCCGCCTTCCGGATTGACCTGGCCTGCCTCGACCAGGGTGGCGTGCGCGTTGCCGGCGGCCTCGATCGCCGCCACGGCGCAGGCCGACATCGGAAAACGATTCTTGGCACCGGCTGCCAACGCATCGAGCATCGCGGACAGAACTGGGGATTCCTCCACCCGGTCCGGGCTTGTTGTGCGGCGAGAGACCAGGTTGTCGATGATCCTGGTGGTTGTCTCGACCGCAGTACGGATGTCGTCCCGTCCGGGAGCAGCGAGCATGACCGGACGGTTGAGGCGCGTCGGCCCCGAGGTGTCCAGCTTGGCGTAGAAGACCTTGGCGTAGATGCGGCGGCCTGCGAACAGCACGACTGCCTCGCCTTCCAACAAGCTCTGCAGGTCGCGCCATGCCAGGCGAGAGACCTGCTTGACCTCGGCTTGCTGGGCTTCGCGATACTGTCCCAGGCCACCGCCGTGGTACGTGGTCGCCTGCGTTACCGACGCCTCACCGGCGGTCTTCTGCAACCACTCCTGCGTTCGGTTGGCGTCCTGCTGCCGCATGGCAATCGTGAGGTTTGCGTTGCCAAGCAGGCTCTGCGTCTTCTCGCCAAGCCGGGCCCAGATGCCGGAGACCTCCTGGAAGGCCAGCCAGAAGACGACGTTGAGGCCGCGCCCCATCGCCAGCATGCGATCCATGCCGCTGGTCGCGTAATAGGCCACCTCGTCGAAGACGACGTAGAACGGGCTGTCGCCGGCGGAGGGTTTCAGGGCGAATATCTCGTTCGGATCACCTTCCAGCCGGGCACCGAGCAGCTGCGCCAGCATGCCGCGCAGCCCTGCGACGACGATTTTGCCGAGGGCCGCCAGGGTGTCATCGGAGTTCTCCAGCGCCGGAAGGTTAACGACGAGGATGCGACGATTGAGCACCACATCGCGCATATCGATGTCGCCGCTCTCGACCTTGAAGATATGACCGAGGCTGATCGACATCTGCGCGAAAGTGCTGAGGAAGTACAGGACCGCATAGCCGTGCTGCTCGGACGGCTTGTCGCTGCGCTGCTCGTTGTAGGGAACGCTGATGTCATAGCCGGGCAGGTCGCCAAGATAGGCGAGCAACGGATATACGATGTCGATCGGCATATCCGGCACCAGGATCTCGCTCACCTTGCCGGTCGTTGGATCGCGGACCAGGAAGATGTGGTTCTTGGCGAGCGTGTAGATCCAAGGCATCTCGAGGGAGAAGCGGATTTTCTCGATGTTGATGGTCACGCCTTTGTTGTCGCGCATCCAGACGAGTACCGGGGCCAAGGTGCCGATCAAGCCGATGGCACGGCCGCGGAACAGGCCATTCGAGTCATCCGCGCGTTGCTCGCCGAGTTGGCTCGCCAGCATCTCGCGGATCGCGTCCGCGTTGCCCGAGGCGAAAGGATTGAACGTGCTGGACTCCTTCACGCCGGACGCGACCAGGAAGTTCAACGCGAGCACGTCGTCCTCGCGGCCGAAGCGCCGCGCCAGCGCCAACACCTGCCCGTACAGGGTGTTGTCCGCCTTGCCGTCCACCAGCACGAAGCCGCTGCCCTGCGCGAGCGCATTGGCGAGCAGACTCAGGATGGAGGTCGTCTTGCCGGCACCCGTGGTCCCCGGGATTGCCGCATGTTGGCGCATGTCGGCGTTGGTCAGCCAAAGCTCCTGCCCGGTCGTGGCGTCAATCCCCACGAAGAAGCGACCGTCGGCCTGCTGCGGCTTGCGCGTTGCCGGATCGGGATAGTTCCAGTCCTTGCGGCGGGCGCTGCGCGGCAGCCGGAGAGGCAGCACGACGCGGCGGGTCAGCACCCAGGCGGCGTAGAGGGCCGAGAGCGGCAGGGTGAGGTTCAGCGCTGCCGGATAGAACCAGGTGGCACCGGCCATGCCGCACAGGATGGGACCTGAGACGGAGGTGCGGAGCGCGTCCGACAGCCGCTCCGTGGTCGGCCTGACGTCGCGGAAACCCTCCGTGCCCGAACGCTCGAACTGGGTCTGAGGTCCGGTTATCTCACGGCGAATCATTGTCAGGCCCAGGATGCGAGGCTACGGCGCGGCCGCCAGGACCAGGCGAAGACAAGGATCATGCGCAGCAACCCGATGACGCCAGCTGCGACAATGAGCCCGGCGATGGTCACAACACCGCCGAACAGGCCCGCTGTCAGCTCCAAAGAGCTGGGATTTGCAGCGACAGTGCAGAGCCCACCGTCATCGTCTCGGGATGATTGTGGAGGGCGCCTGGTGCTGTCCGGTCCGGGTATCGCAGCCCTCTGGATTGGCCACGTGGCGCAGGCGGCGCGCAATGCTGCGGCAGCGGCGCGAACCCCGTCCGGCTCCGGGGCACGCGGGAGCGGAAGCGGTGGCAATCGCTCCGCCGGAACATTGGCGGGCTCCGCGCGAGCGATCGCCGCATACGGCGCCGTCGTCATGACAGACAGAAGGACGGCTCCGAGCAGGATAACCGTTCTTCCCGTAAGTCCGGTGGAATAGCTGGCTGCCATGATGCGGAGTCCTCCTTGGTCAGGGATGCAGGCCGAATGGATTGGGGGCGGTGCTAGGCTCGGCGGGAGGCGGCGTGATGCTCAGGACTCCCCTCATTTCTAAATTGCACCGAACATTTCGTTGAAGACCGGCTGTGCTACGAGCTTAAGCGCGAACTCTTCGATCAGCGGGCGTAAGCGATGCTCCGGCATGGTGGGGATCAGTTC
>JAABUU010002044.1_pt1 | contig 30413 bp, 28 predicted proteins | sample 5559301 | NCBI WGS metagenome assembly JAABUU01 (sample SAMN10711884, study PRJNA513360) | rock metagenome | isolation source: Antarctica rocks | place: Antarctica: Victoria Land, Richard Nunatak white
GCCATGCCGGGCTGATTGGCGCGATGAGCTTCGGCGGTCCGGCGATCGACAGCACAGTTGATACCCGATCGGCGCTGACCCTGGTTGCGATCGCTGCCTTCTACGCGGCTCAGCGGCTTGCCGGCCCCAATGCGCCCACACCCATACCGCACCTTTCCGATCGCGAACTGGAGGTCATGCGCTGGGTCGCCTCCGGCCGCCGACAAGTCGACATTGCTCTCATGCTGGGTCTGTCCGAGCGCACGATCGAGAATCATTTGCGCCGTATCCGCAAGCGCCTTGGCGCAACCAGTACAGCGCAAGCCATGCACCTCGTCGTCCGGGCGGGTAGCCTGGAGGCTTGACCCCACCCTGATAGGATAGGAATCACTGGCAAAGGTTGTTGCGCGGCGAAGCGCTGCCTACCACTCGACTCGGTCGCTCGCGGCGGTGTTCGGCCGCCGCGGCTGTGATCACAAGTCGGTCTGCTCTGAGAGCACAAGAGCGTCGTCGAGCTCGATGCCGAGATAGCGGACCGTGCTCTCCAGCTTGCTATGTCCGAGCAGAAGCTGGCAGGCTCGAAAATTGCCGGTTCGCCTGTACACGAGCGCGACCTTGATGCGCCGCATGCTGTGGGTGCCATACGCCGCAGGATCGAGCCCGGCGAGCGCGACCCACTCGTCGACAAGCCGGCTGTATTGCCGTGTCGTGACATGATCGCCAGGGTGGCTCCGACTCGGGAACAGCCAGTCACTCGCTCGCAGGCCGCACTTCTTGAGCCAGGCGTAAGGCGTCCCGCATGGGTTCGGTGAGCTCGAAGGGCACGGGCCGGCCGGTCTTCTGTTGAACTACCGTGGTCCGCAAGCGCACGCTGTCGCCGAGGTAGATGTCGGCCACGCGCAGCTTGACCAAGTCGCAGCCACGCAGCTTGCTGTCGATCGCGACGTTGAACATGGCGAGGTCGCAGACGCGACCATCGTGCTGGAAGCGGGTGCGAATGGCCCAGATGTGCTTGGGTTTGAGAGGCGGCTTCGGCCCGACGATCCGGCCGTGGTTCCACGATACGCGGGTGCTTAATTGAGTTGCTGTCATGGTAATCTCCTTTCGAAGCACACCACGCTCGTGCCGTTCGTAAAGGCAAGTGGAACGGAGATCGCAGGGGCAAACTCGGCCGAAGGCCAGAAGGAGGGTGCCGCAACTCCGGCACGGGCCGAAGCTCCGGCGCCGTTCAGTGTCAAGCCGGGCACGCTGCTCAGCCGCGAATGGCAGGGCCACATGGAAACCGTAATGGCCCTTGAGGAGGGCTATGCCTGGAACGGCAAAGCCCATGCGAGCCTGTCGGCGGTGGCCTTCGCGATCACCGGCACCAAGTGGAACGGGCATCGGTTCTTCGGCTTGCGCGATCGCCAGAAGAGCGCTGTCCCGGTCGAGGAACGCCGGCCTGTGTCGAATCCGAACCGGGACCTTGGTGGGCGCACCAAGGTCCGTCCGGGCCTTGCGGAACGACCGGGGCGTTCGGGTGCGGGACCGCGGCCATGAAGCCGGTTGCCCCAAAGGCATTCCGATGTGCCATCTACACTGGGGTGTCGACCGACCATGGACTCGAGCAGGAGTTCAACTCGCTCGACAACCAGCGTGAGGCCGCCGAAGCCTATACCAAAAGCCAGGCGCACGAGGGCTGGAAGCTTCTTCGGGACCGCTACGACGACGGCGGTTTCTCGGGCGGCACGATGGAGCGTCCCGGCCTGCAAAGGCTGCTCGCCGACATCAGGGACCGGCGCATCGACATCGTGGTGGTCTACAAGGTCGATCGCCTGACCCGGTCGCTGACCGACTTTGCCCGGCTGATCGAGCTCTTCGACCAGCACGGGGTCTCCTTCGTGTCGGTCACGCAAAGCTTCAACACCACGACCAGCATGGGGCGGCTGACCCTGAACGTGCTGCTGTCCTTTGCCCAGTTCGAGCGCGAAGTTACCGGCGAGCGCATCCGGGACAAGATCGCCGCCTCCAAGAAGAAGGGCATCTGGGTCGGCGGCGTGGTGCCGATGGGCTACCGGGTGGTGGATCGCAAACTGCTGGTCGATGAGGCCGAAGCCGCAACGGTTCGGCTGGTGTTCAGTCGCTATCTCGCGCTCGGGTCGTTGCCCGCCCTGCAACGCGAGCTGCGCGATATGGGCATACTCACACGCCAACGGACCTTGACCTCGGGAGGCACCCGCGGCGGTGTCGCCCTGACCAATGGTCCGCTCAACCACATGCTCCGCAACAGGATGTATCTCGGCGAACTGAACCATCGGAACAGCAGCTACCCGGGCGAGCATGCGCCGATCATCGATCGTGACCTGTTCGATGCCGTGGGTGCCAAGCTCACCGGCAACCTGCATCAGCGACGCTCGACCCGGTCGCATTCCGATGCCCTGCTGATGGGCCGCCTCTATGACGATCGCGGCAATCGCATGAGCCCGACCTATGCGGTCAAGAAGGGCCTGCGCTACCGCTACTATGTTTCCACCATGCTGGTGCAGGGTCGCAGGAGCGAGGCTGGCTCGATCCCGCGCGTACCGGCAGCGGAGCTGGAAAGCATCGTCATGGACGCCATCGCGGCGACCCTGCCGGCAGCACCCGAAACGACCGACCGCGATTGCATCGAGCACAGCGTCGAGCGCGTGATCGTCGGGCAGGGCCGGGTCGAGATCCGGCTCGGCCAACATGCCGCAACCACTGCCGCGACCAACCCCATCGCGATCCCCTGGTCGCCGCAGCCGATGCGGCGCAAACGCGAGGTGATCGGGCCAGTCGCACAGGATGCCGCCGCTCGTCCTATCCGTGCCGAAGCCCGCTCCAAGCTGCTGCATGGCATCGCTAGAGGCCGGTGCTGGCTGAGCGAGATCATGACCGGAACTGCCGGTGACATCGAGACCGTCGCAGCGCGGGAAAACATCACCGAGCGCGCGGCCCGCATGACCTTGTCCTTGGCGTTCCTGGCCCCCGATATCGTCCAGGCTACGGCCGATGGCATCCTGCCGCGCGGTTTCGGCATCTCGCGCCTGACCGATCTGCCCAACAGTTGGGCCGAGCAGCGACACAAGCTCGGACTCCCCATCCGGTCCTGATCGCCCACCGTATCGTCACTGCAGCACGCCAAGGTCGCGCTCGCGCGTCCGGGCCATCCGCCGACCTGCTTGTAACAGACCGAACCTGCGACTCGGAACTGCAGTTCGCGAACCTCTCTCCGGTACTCGCGAACCGGTCTTCCAATTCCCGAATGCATCCGAGCACGGAAAAGAAGTTTTCACGGCGGAGACCAAAGTCTATTTCGGCCGTATGAATCCGCGGATGTCGGTCTCTCGGCTGTATACTGCGACAACGGTCTCGCTAACCCGCGGACATGTCGAAGCAAGTCACCGAACCGCCAAATATGCGGAAACTTATACAGTACGTGGTGGAGCTGAGCGGAATCGAACCGCTGGCCTCTGCAGTGCGATTGCAGCGCTCTCCCATCTGAGCTACAGCCCCGAACGTGCCGCTAGATAGAGCGGCGCCCTCCTGCCTGTCAATCGCGACCTTCGGTGGCCGTCAACCCTCCTGCTCGGCCCAGCTGCGCCCATCGCGCTCGATGAGCGCGATGGCCGAAGAGGGGCCCCAGGTGCCGGCCGTGTAGGGCTTCGGGGGCTCGCTCGCGGCCTGCCAGGCCTCGATGATCGGGTCGACCCAGGCCCAGGCGGCTTCCACCTCGTCGCGCCGCATGAACAGCGTCTGGTTGCCCCTGACGGTATCGAGGATGAGGCGCTCGTAGGCGTCGGGGTTGCGCACCGCGAAGGCGGCCGCGAAGCTCATGTCAAGCGACACGTGCTGCAGCCGCATGCCGCCCGGGCCCGGATCCTTGATCATCAGGAACAGCCGGATGCCCTCGTCGGGCTGCAGCCGGATCAGCAGCCGGTTCGGGGCCGGCTCGCCTTCGAACACCGAATGGGGCACCTTGCGGAAGCTCACCACGATCTCGGAGACGCGCGAGGGCAGCCGCTTGCCGGTGCGCAGGTAGAAGGGCACGCCGGCCCAGCGCCAGTTGCCGATCTCGGCCTTGATGGCCACGAAGGTCTCGGTCTGGCTCGGCTCGCCGAGTTCGTCGAGGTAGCCCGCCACCGCGCCGCCGGCCGAAGCGCCGGCCCGGTATTGGCCCCGCACCGTCACATGGGCGGCGTTGGAACCGTCGATGCGCTTCAGGCCTTTCAGCACCTTCAGCTTCTCGTCGCGCACGGCGTCGGCCTTCATGGACGAGGGCGGCTCCATGGCGACGAGGCAGAGGAGTTGCAGGATGTGGTTCTGCACCATGTCGCGCATGGCCCCGGCCTTGTCGTAATAGCCGGCCCGGCCCTCGACGCCGAGTTCCTCGGCCACCGTGATCTGCACGCTGTCGACATGGGCGGCGCTCCACAAGGGCTCGAACAGCGCGTTGGCGAAGCGCAGCGCCATCAGGTTCTGCACCGTTTCCTTGCCGAGGTAATGGTCGATCCGGTAGATCGACGCCTCGGGGAAGACCCGTCCAATGGCCTCGTTGACCGTCAAAGCCGAGGCCGCGTCCTTGCCGATGGGCTTCTCCAGCACGATCCGGGTGCGGGGCTGGTTAAGCCCGTGCCGGCCGATGCTCTCGGCGATCGGCACGAACAGGTCGGGGCCCGTGGCCAGGTAGTACACGACCGTGTCGTCGCCCCGCTCGTTGACCAGCGCCGTGAGTTCGTCCCAGCCCTCGTCGTGCTCCGCATCCGCCGCCACGTAGTGGATCCGCTCGATGAAGGGTTCGATGGCGCCGTTGGCCTTGGCGGCCGCTTCCTTGACCGACTCGCGCGCCATCTCCTGGTAGTCGGCCCGGTTGAGGTCGCGGCGCGCCACGCCGATGATGCGGGCCAGCGGCGGTAGTTGGCCCGCGAGATCGCGGTGCATCATGGCGGGCAGGAGCTTGCGCCGCGCCAGGTCGCCCGTGGCGCCGAAGACCACGAGCGTGAAGGGATCGACGGGGATGACGCGACTCGTCATGAGGTAAAGGCTCTCTTTCGACAGGCCGCCGCGATCGGTTCGACGGCCGGCCGGCACTGCTGCATGTCGGGCATGGCGATAGCAAGCGAGGCTAGCAACATGCGCGGCCCAAGCAAAGTCGCGGTAGCCTGCAACTTCGCTCCTCGGCGGCCACCTTCGGCCACCCCGCGCGTTGACAGAACTCCCGTCACACCATCAGGACATTCCCTTGAGCATTTTCGGCTCCATTCTTTCCAAGATCTTCCATCACGCCGGGGCACCGGCTCCCGATCCGCAGGCGGTCGCCGCGGCTACGACCACCTCGGCCCCGGCGCCCGACGGTCCCGCTCCGGCGACACCGGCCGCCGCGGGCGCGCCGACGGCTCCGATCGGCGGCGGTGCAATCGCGGGTGGATCGGCCCAGGTGGTCGATGTGGCGGCCGTGCTCGAAGGCCTCGCGGCCAAGAATCCCCAGAAACTCGACTGGCGCCACTCGATCGTCGACATGATGAAACTGCTCGACCTCGACAGCAGCCTTTCCTCGCGCAAGCAACTCGCGCAGGAACTGCACTATTCCGGCAGCACCGACGATTCGGCCACGATGAACCTGTGGCTGCACGGCCAGGTCATGACCAAGCTGGCCGAGAACGGCGGTAAGGTTCCGGACGACCTCAAGGCCTGAGGCGCTCGCCCGCTACAGGCCCGACGCGCCTTTCGGGGTGCCTGGCTGCAGTTCAGGGCTTCGGCGGGGCCGCATCAGCCGAGGGCTCCCCCGAGATCGGCGCAGGTGTCGAGGTGGGCGGCACTGGCCCGGTCGAGCCCGGCACGTCGCCGAAAGACACGGGTGTGTCCTTGTCGACCAGTGCTGCCAGGTTCAGCGCGTCCCAATTGGTGAGGCGGATGCAGCCGTGCGACTGCGTCTTGCCGACCGAGTCCGGGTTTGGCGTGCCGTGGATTCCATAGCCGTCATAGCTCAGATCCATCCACACCAGTCCCACGGGGTTGTTGGGACCCGGCGCGATCCTGAACGCCTCCTTGGAAGCGACGCCCTTGAAGTGGAACTTTGGAAAATATGTGTAGTCGGGGTTGTGAGCGATGCGGCGGATCGCGAACTCCCCGGTCGGTGCCGGCTTGTCGGTGCTGCCGATCGAGGCCGGATAATAGGCGAGGAGCCGCCCGTCCGCCGCGAGCGCCTCGACGTCGTGACCAGCCTTGTCGACCACCACGCGCGCGGCCTTGCCGGCCGGCTTGCCGCGCTCGACGTTGGCCACGACGATGTGCTGGCCGGCCGCGAAGGAGCGGCCCGGGTTCAACGCCGTGAGCAAGGGCTCGCTCATGTGGAAGCGTTCGGCGAGTTCCTCCCGGATATCGTGATAGCCCATGTGCTCCAGGTGCGACTGCGCCTCGAAGTCGAGCGGGATTCTCCGGGTGAACGGACCCTTGGCATCGGCGGGGGTCACCTCGGCGCCGGTCAGGGGAGTGGCCGCGCCGGCCGTCAGCCTGTCCCAGGTGGGCTGGTCGAGCCTGCCCGAAACGGGGAGGCTCATCTGCTTCTGATAGGCTGCGACCGCCTTGCGAAAGTTCTCGCCGTCGATCCCGTCGATGACGCCCGGCGACACATGCGCCCGATCGAGAAGCACTTCGGCCTTGACCACCTCGGGCTCGGCGCGCTCGCTGGATCTGTCGGGCAGAGGCGAGAAGGAGGCGTCTTGGACCGCCTTCTCGGATAGGGTAGCAGGGGCGGCCAGGGCCGCAAAGGGGCAGGCCGGCATAGCGCCGGCCGAGGCCAAGGCTACCGCAAGAAGCAGACGAGGGGTCATGACGGTTTCGCTCTGGAGGGCGGAGGTCAACGGCCTATGACGTCGTTTGTTCCTGAATGACGCCGCCGCCGAGCTTATGGCGGCCTCGGAGGTCAGATTGCGTCGAGGTCGCGGATCATGGCGGCACGCCCGGATGCATGGGCGGTCAGCAGGTGGACGTGGATCTCATTGGCACCACCCGCAATGGCATTCTGCAAGCCAGCGCTCGAGAAGAACAGGTCCGGCAAAGCCCCGGTCTCGTCGGCCGCGAGGATGCGGCCCCCGCCGTCGTCACGCCGCGACACCGCCAGCACGACCGCGTCCTCGAAGCGGGGAAGGGCGTCCGCCGAGCCGGGCCGGCCGAGCGGGAAGACCGAGAAGAGATACCGCCGCCCGCTGGCCCCGCGCCAATGCCGGAACCGACTCGACACGGCACTGCCGGCAAGGCTGGCCAGCGGGGTGTCGCCCGAACTGGGTCTGCCATCCGCAGGCCGTGAGGCGGCCGCGGCGGGACGGGAAAGAGCGCTGAGGGCTGACGGTGTCACGGTCGTTCTCGTCCTGGTCCGGATGAGAACAAACATAGAACTTCGAGTCCGTCACGGTCAATCCGTGGAGCGTTGTTTTCCCGCCCGAAATGAGGTCAGCCGGCCGGAGCCGCTATGCCCGGCACATGGGACGCAAGCTCCGGGTCAGCTTCGAAGGCCTCGGCCGCGAGGGCGTCGCTCGCGGCCTCGATCCGGTCGCGCAGCAGCGTGTGGAAGACCGTCCGGTCGAGTCCGGGCGGGATCGGCGGCAGGAATTCGATCACGATGGTGCCGGGGCGGCGAATGAAGGAGCGGCGCGGCCAGAACAGGCCCGAGTTCAACGCTACCGGAAGGCAGGTGGCGCCGGTCTCGGCGTAGATGAAGGCTGCGCCGAACTTGTAGTCGGCGGGCGCCCCGGGCGGCCGCCGTGTGCCTTCCGGGAAGATTAGGAACTGACGACCCTCGGCCAGGACGTCCTTGGCCCTTCGACTGACCTCGGTCAGGGCGGAGCGTCCCTGGCTGCGGTCGACTGCGATCTGGCGGCTCATCGCCAGGTACCATCCGAACAGCGGGATGCGGGTCAATTCCCGCTTGAACACGAATGTGAAATCCGGAAACAGGCCCGACAATGCGATGATCTCGATGAAGGACTGGTGTTTCGCCGCCACGATGCAGGCCTGAGGCGGGACGTTGGCGAGCCCCCGGAACTCCACGCGCGTGCCGCAGATCGCCCGCAGCAGGACCAGCGACGCGCGGCCCCAGATATTGGCCATCCGCAGCACGGCGTGACGCCCGCACGCCAGCGCGGGCAGCCCGATGAGCATCAGGCCGATCAGCAGGAGGTAGAACAGCAGATTGAACAAGGCGGAGCGCAGGGCCAGCATGACGCCCTTCTGCCAAAGAGCAGGGCGGGAGGCAAACCTGGCGGGGGCCGAGCAACTTGCACGTCCGGGTCCTGCGGGCTAGCACTCGACCCGACACGAACGCGCGCGAGGACCCATGCCGGCCCATAAGCTTCTGCTCCTTCCGGGGGACGGCATCGGGCCGGAGGTGACAGCCGAACTCGAGAAGGTCATTGGCTGGTTCGAAGACGCGGGCGTGGTGCGGTTCGAGATCGAGCGCGGTCTCGTCGGCGGTGCGGCCTATGACGCCTATGGCGCCCCGGTCGGGGAAGCCGACATGGATCGCGCCCGGGCTGCGGACGCCATCCTGCTGGGCGCCGTCGGCGGACCGCGATGGGACGCCGTGCCCTATGAACTCCGGCCCGAAGCCGGCCTGCTGCGCCTCCGCAAGGACCTCGGTCTCTTCGCCAATCTCCGTCCAGCCATCTGCCATCCCGCGCTGGCCGATGCCTCGTCGCTGAAGCGGGAACTGGTCGAAGGCCTCGACATCCTGATCGTGCGCGAACTCACCGGAGGCGTCTATTTCGGCGAACCGAAAGAGATCATCGACCTCGGCAACGGGCAGAAACGCGGCATCGACACCCAGGTCTACGACACCTTCGAGATCGAGCGCATCGCGCGCGTTGCCTTCGAACTCGCGCGGCAACGCCGCAACACCGTCACGTCGTCCGAGAAGCGCAACGTGATGAAGAGCGGCGTGCTCTGGTTCGAGACCGTGACGGCGCTCCACGCGCGTGATTACGCCGATGTGAGGCTGAACCACCGGCTCGCCGACGCGCTCGGCATGCAGCTCGTGCGAGCCCCGAAACAGTTCGACGTCATCGTGACCGACAACCTGTTCGGCGACATGCTGTCGGATGTCGCCGCCATGCTGACCGGTTCGCTCGGCATGCTGCCCTCCGCCTCCCTCGGCGAGGTCGATCCGGCGACCGGGCGGCGGAGGGCGCTCTATGAACCCGTGCACGGCTCCGCGCCCGACATCGCCGGCCGCGGCATCGCCAATCCACTGGCGATGATCGGTTCGCTCGCGATGGCGCTGCGCTATTCCTTCGACCTCGGTGCCGAGGCCGAGCTGCTGGAGCGTGCTATGGCGTTGGCGCTGGCCGACGGCAACCGCACGGCCGACATCGCCAGACCGGGCGAGCCCACCATTTCCACCGCCGCCATGGGCGATGCCGTGATTGCGGCGCTTGAGGACCTGAAAGCGTGAGCCGCAACCTGCCCAGGTCGACCCTTGACGGGTTCCGCTCGCCGCTGACCGTCTATGAAACCACGCGGCGGCCGCGATCGCCTTGCACAGGCTAGGGTCCATTGGCCGGCCGAATTCACCAGCCAAAACTCAGCCGTCGAAAAAGCCAGCGGTCGAAAGGGTCACTCGTCGAAAGGAAGCGGGATGCGGGGTTGCGCCGACGGATTGAACCGCGGATTCGTGGGCGGCAGGTCGAAGCGGCCCGGCAGTGCGGATTCGCCGAAGAACGCCGGTTCGAAAAACGAGTAGACGTTGCGGTGCTCGGATGTGTTGGCCAATATATATTCGGGTGTGGACGACCCGACCGGCACCACGTTTCCGGGATCGAGGAAGCTGCGCTTCTTCACCGTGAGCGGTCGGCCCTCCGTCGCGTCCGAGATCTCGGCCACTACGACCCTCCTGGCCGACCTGACGGCATGCACCTTCTTGGTGGTCTGCGCCACCGCGGCACCCATGGTCAGCAAACCGAACGCTGCCGCAACCGTGAGCAATGTAATTGAACGATGTGCCATGCTGTCCCGGCCCCAACTCCGTCGTGATAGCCTAACTGGACGATCGTGGTTAAGTTTCCATTGTCGTCGGGTTTCCGGTCTTAACGTTGACGGAAACCTACCGCGATGGGTCCGCGGAGTCGCGGGATTTCATTGTCCGGGTCGAGCCATTCGGCGCGGCGGCCGGCGAGGGCCGGAAACCCGGACGCGCCAGGGAGATCCGTCGCATTCAGGGCTTGGCTGCCCCCACCACAGGCCGAGCCCGCCCGGCGTTCCGCCGCCACGAAGACAGCACGGAGCGGCCCGTCGTCTCTCGCCGACAGGAGATCGATCCGATCGATCGCGCAGGCCAGGGCAGCCCGTCCGAGGGGACGGTCCGGCGATCCGCACGCGAAACCGGCGATGCGCAGCACGCCCGGGCCCGGCGGCCCGCGAAAGCCGAGGCAGGGCGTCGCGCTGCCGGCTTCCCAGAGGAGGAGGTCGGCCGCCTCGATGGTGCCGAACCGGGTCTCGGCAGGCGCCGCCGCCCCGATCCGCGAGAGCGTCGCGTGACGGTCCCGGGCGAGCCCGGCGAGATCCTCGGCGAGACCTCGCGCGGTCTCGCGGTCTACCGCGGCACGGCGGCGGAGCAGCGACAGCTGCAGATAGGGCTTGGCCGTGCCGGGGCTGCCGAAGGTCAACACGTCCTCGCGGGCCCCGTCGGGCCGATGGCGCCGCGCTCGATAGACCAGGGGCAGTTTGGCGAAGTCGGTGCCGGCGAGGTCGTAGACCGCGATGGGGCGGTTGATCTCGGCCCAGTCCCGCCCCGGCGGCGAAGTCGCCGAGGCCTGCTCGGCTGGCCCGCGTGCCGCCACGACAGCGATCGCGGCTTCGAGGCCGCCCGCCGTGAGGCCGACCGCGGTCAGCACCATGATGCCGGTGCTCAGCAGCGGGCCGAAAGTGCGGCTCCGCGCAAGCCTGCGCAGGATTGGCCCGAGCCCGGCCAAGCGCGATCCGGCCAGACCGGACGAGGCTTGCCCGAAGGAGGGAAGGGAGAGCTTCACGAGACCGACATCGCGCCACCGCGCATCCCCGACGCGGGATGCATGGCTCGACCATGCCGGCCCGGTCGCCAGTCATCCGTTACCGGGCGGAGCCGATCTCACCTCAGCGTCAACGGGGGGTTAGCGAGAACGGCGCGATCCTCGACATGTGGTCGGAAGACCGGCACGGATCTGGTCACCGGCCGAACACCCCGTCGAACAGGCCGTCGAGGTGGCGGGCCGCAAAGACCGTGACGTGGCCGGCATCGTAGAACAGGGGATGGCCGTCACGCACCACGGGACAGCTGATCCCGTCGCACATCGCGGTCGCCGGGTCGATCAGGCCGAAGCCGAAACGATCGCGTAGCGCCGCGATGATGTCGGTGCTGGATCGCTGGGCTTCGCGGGCCGCGGCTTCGCGCGGCGGGGGTGGTGGTGGCTCGTGCCGCAGGGCCGCGATGGCGAGGGTGCGGGGCACGGGATAATCGGCCTGCGGCGGCGCCAGAAGCACGACCACCTCCACCCCGGCCGCCCGCAGCCCGGCCAGAGTGGTCTCGAGCCCGTGAACCGCGTCACCGTAGCCGAACCAGTCGGCCCCGAGCACGACCTTGCGGATCCCGGGATGGGCCGCGACAAAGGCGAGCGCCGCGCCGTTGAAGACCTCGCAACCCGGCAGGGCCGCAACCGCGAAGCCGACCAGTGGCGGGCATTTGCTGAAGATCAGCGCCAGTCCGGCAGCCTCGTGCTGTCGGGCTTCGCGGTCGAGGGCCGGCACCCACATGCGGGCGTAGCTGTTGCCCCACAGCACCACGCTGGGCACCACGCCCTCGGCGCCGAAGCGGCAGGGGTAGGGGGCAGCGGCGTCCGGCGTCGGCGGTACCGGGCACTCGCCCTCGATCCGATCGTAGTGGCCGTCGGCCAGGGTGAGCACATCGGCCGGCAGCCGCGCCAGGGGCAGGAGCCCGCGGCCGGTCAGGTCCAGCGTGGCGCCGAGGGCCAGGGCCATCGCCATGGCGGCAGCGGCACCGGCCAGGAGCCCTCGACGTGACGGCAGCGCCGTTCTGTCGAGGAAGGGGCGTTCGACCATGGCACGGGAAGCGGTCGACAACAGCACGGCCGTGCCGAGCAGCAGGAGCCGGGTGGCGAGCGGCAGATCGGCCCCCCGTCCGTACCGGACCATCACCAGCAAGGGCCAATGCCACAGGTAGAGCGAGTAGGAGATGCGACCCAGCCAGGCCAAGGGTTCCGAGCCGAGCCAATCCGAAATCCTGTTGGGCCGCGAGCCGCCGAGAATGACGAGGCAGGCGCCGATGCAGGGCGGCACCGCCGCGAGACCAGGGAACGGCGTTGCGGCGCCGTAGCCGAAGATCGCGGCCCCGACGGCCGCGAGACCTGCGGCCACCAGGACGGCGCTCCGACGGCTCTCGATGCCAGGCAGCCATCCGGCGCCAAGGCGGCGCGAGGTCGGGAGCGCGAGCGCCAGGGCGCTGCCGACCAGCAGTTCCCAGGCGCGCGCCGGCACCAGATAGAAAGTTGCGGCCGGAGCATGGGCCGTGCCCCAGATGCTGCCCGCGAACGACACGGCCGCGATCCCGGCGATGGCGCCCGCCGTGGCGCGTGGCCTTCCTTTCGACGCGAGGAGCAGCAGCGGAAACAGCAGGTAGAACTGCACCTCGACCGCGAGCGACCAGGTATGGAGCAGCGGCTGGAGCGTCAGGTTGTCGGCGTCGAAATAATCCGCCGCCACGCGGTCGAAAAGGATGTTCGACCCGAACAGGGCTGCCGATCCGACGCTCTTGCCCAGCAGGCGCATGTCCTCGGGGAGGAAGACGAAGAAGCTCGCGGTGCCGCAGGCCAGCAGCATGGCCGCGAAGGCCGGCACGATGCGGCGGAGGCGGCGCTCGTAGAAGCCGACGAGCGTGAAGCGGCCTCGGGCGAGATCGGCCCGGGCGATGGCCGTGATGAGATAGCCGGAGATGACGAAGAACACGTCGACGCCGACGAAGCCACCCGAGCATCCGGCAAGGCCGTAGTGGAACATCACCACGGCCAGCACGGCGACCGCGCGGAGCCCCTCGATGTCGGCCCGGTAGGATCCTCGCTGCCCGTCATCCGTGGCGCGCGATGCCGAACGCTCACGGACCGTGGCGGTCATGCTGTCCCGTATCTCCCGCGCCCGACGAGACGAACCGCCGACGCCTCGACATCATACGTCACGAGGCGGTGGGTCCCGCAGCGCGATGCCGGTGCCGACCCCGGTCCCCTGGGGATCCTACAACAAAAACCCCGCCGCATTGCTGTGGCAGGGTCGAACACAGAACCGGTCGCCTCGTCCGGTCAGGCGGCAGCAGGCGCCGGTTCGGCCGCCACGGCCTGCTTCTTGGCGATCTCGCGCTTCAGGGCGCGGGTCCGCTGCGAGAGATCCTCGTCATGGGCCTTCAGCAGAAAGGCATCGAGCCCACCGCGATGCTCGACCGAACGCAGCGAGGCCGCCGCGATGCGTAGCCGCACACGACGCCCCAACGCGTCCGAGATCAGCGTCACCGAGCAGAGGTTCGGCAAGAAGCGCGTCTTGGTCTTGCGGTTCGAGTGGCTGACGAGATGGCCGGTCTGAACGGCCTTGCCGGTCAGTTCGCAGCGGCGTGCCATTGTGGTCTTCCTTAAAGGATATGTCGCGAGGCTCCGTCGGAGCGGCCGGACGCCATTCCCCGGTCGCTCGCGGCGCGAATACGGAGGCCGGTCTATAAGGGAGCGCGGGCCGGGCCGTCAAGCGCGCGGCAACGCGCGCCCGGCAGCACGATCAGGCGATACGCGCCATGCGCTCGACCCGCCGGCGGTCCCCTACGGGCTGGAACGCCACACGGGCGTGCTCCGAGCAATAAGGCATGCTGCCGGCCGCGCGGCAGCCGCAGAAGCGGAATTCGGCACTCGTCGGGTCGCCCAGCGGCCACCGGCACATAGCGGCACTCAGTTCCAGGATGGTGACGCGGTCCGACAAAGGAATCACGACGTCCTTGGTCGACCGCAGCACCGGCATGTCGAACGTGATCGGCACCGCGGCCGCCGTGACCTCGAGCCGAGGCTTGGCCTCCGTCGAGACGGGAGCCGGCGCAACCGGCATCACGTGGGCGTGGTGCTCATGGCCCGGCACGAGAGGCTGGGTTCCGGCCTGCGGCGGGTGCATCGTGACCACGGCGGCCTGTTCGACCGGCATCGACGCCGGCTGAATTACGGTGCGGCCCGACAGGCCGAGGCGATGAACCTTGCCGATCACGGCGTTGCGCGAAACGCCTCCGCCGAGTTCGACTGCGATCTGGCTGGCGCTGCGCCCCTCGAGCCAGAGTCTACTCAGATGCCCCACACGCTCTTCAGTCCAGGACATGACCTCTCCTCCTCGCAGCCGTAAAGGCGACGTTCGAAATGTAAAACGCACAACAACGCTGCTGCCGTAATCTTGAGCTGCGGTGCACAAACACTTGCCAGGACGCCGCAGGCGGTCATGATCGACACGTCGGACGCTACACGACCGTGCGAATCGCGCGCAAGAGTCGAAGACGAGATTGGGAGATTTTCCCCAGCCAACTGTTGCTGAAACAGCGCATTTGGCGCGAAATCGCGCGTGAAACGATCAGGCCGCGCCTGATTTGACCTCGTTGGAGGGAGCCTTTAGAGAGATTTAACAACCATGTCGCCCCGCCGGAGCGGCATCCATCGACGTCCGACCGAGGTCGCTCGACCGATCCGGGTGGAACGGCACTCCCGTCGGGACGCTCCCCCGGGCCTGGCTCCCATGCTGCGGGCGGGGGCGGAGGGCGCGGTGATGGCCCGACCGGCCGCTCCCCCAACAGGACCGTTCGCGGGGCCGCGGCGGCTAGGGATTCCAGAACCGTGTCGCTCCCTGTTCCGTCCCATATCCTCCCGACTTATGCGCGCGCGCCCCTCGCTTTCGAGAGCGGCGAGGGCGCTTGGCTGACCACGACCGATGGCCAGCGCTACCTCGACCTTGGCGGCGGCATCGCGGTGGCGTCGCTCGGCCACGCGCATCCCCACCTCGTCTCGGCCCTGGCCGAGCAGGGCGCCAAGCTCTGGCACACGTCGAACCTGTACCGAATCCCGGGCGGGGAGCGCCTGGCCGACCGGTTGGTCGAGAACACCTTCGCGGACGTGGTGTTCTTCACCAACTCGGGGGCGGAAGCCAACGAAGCCGCCATCAAGATGGCGCGCAAGTACCAATCGGCCTGCGGCCATTCCGAGCGGTTCCGCATCGTCACCTTCGAGGGCGCGTTCCACGGGCGGACCCTGGCCACGATCGCGGCCGGCGGTCAGCAGAAATACATCGACGGCTTCGGCCCCAAGGTCGAAGGCTTCGACCAGGTGCCGTTCGACGATTGGGCGGCCTTCGAGGCCGCGATCGGTCCGGAAACCGGCGCCGTGATGATCGAACCCATCCAGGGCGAGGGTGGCATCCGAGCGGTGGCGTCCGAGCGCCTGCGGGCTTTGCGCTCGGTCTGCGACCGGCACGATCTCCTGCTCATCTTCGACGAGGTGCAGACCGGGGTCGGGCGCACGGGCGCCTTCTTCGCCCACGAGCGCGCCGGCGTGACGCCCGACATCATGTCGATCGCCAAGGGCATCGGCGGCGGCTTTCCGATGGGGGCCTGCCTGGCCACCCGCGAGGCCGCCAAGGGCATGACGGTGGGAACCCATGGCACGACGTTCGGCGGCAATCCGCTCGCCATGGCGGTCGGCAATGCCGTGCTCGACGTCGTGCTGGCGCCCGGCTTCCTCGACCGGGTAGCGCGTGCCGGGCTCGGGCTGAAGCAGCGCCTCGCGGCACTGCAGGACCGCTATCCGGGCGTCATCGCCGAGATCCGTGGTGACGGGTTGATGATGGGCCTGCGTTGTGCCGTGCCCAATGGGGATGTGGTGGCGGCGGCGCGCCACCACCACGTCCTGGTGATCGCGGCAGGCGACAACGTCGTGCGGCTGCTGCCGCCGTTGACGATCAGCGACGACGAGATCGCCGAAGCCGTGCGCCGGCTCGATGCGGCCTGCGCCGACATCGAGGCTCACCGCGCGCCCGGCGCTGTAGCGGCCGGGGGCGAGGCCGGGCCGCACCGGACCTCGGCGGTCCACAAGGGTGCGGCGTGACGGCGGGCTCGCGCAAGCCGCAGCACGCCGGGACGCCGCGGCACTTCCTCGACCTCGACGCGGTGCCGGCGGGCGAGTTGCGCGGCATCGTCGACGCCGCCATCGCGATCAAGAGCCGCCGCAGGGCCGACGGCAAGGCGGCGCAGCCGCGGCCGCTCGCGGGCCGCACCCTCGCCATGATCTTCGATCAGCCCTCGACGCGCACGCGCGTATCCTTCGAGGTCGGCATGCGCGAACTCGGCGGCGATGTCGTCATGCTGACCGGTGCCGAGATGCAGCTCGGGCGCGGTGAATCCATCGCCGACACGGCGCGGGTGCTGTCGCGCTACGTCGACTGCATCATGATCCGCACGCTCGAACGGTCGCTCGTGGAGGAATTGGCGCGCTACGCCACGGTGCCGGTGATCAACGGCCTGACGAAGGCCTCCCATCCCTGCCAGGTAATGGCCGACGTGATGACGTTCGAGGAGCATCGCGGCGCCATCGCGGGCCGGGTGGTGGCGTGGAGCGGCGATTCAAACAACGTCATGGTCAGCTGGGCCCATGCGGCGCAGCGGTTCGGTTTCGAGATGCGCATCGCGAGCCCGGCGGAACTGGCGCCGGCGCCGCAACTGCTCGACTGGGCCCGGCGCAACGGCGCCAGGCTCACGGTGACGCATGACCCTTATGAGGCCGTGCGTGGCGCCGATGTCGTCGTGTCGGATTGCTGGGTGTCGATGGGCGACGACGACGGCAACCGCCACAACCTGCTGGCCCCCTATCAGGTGAACGCGCGACTGATGGCCGTGGCCGATCCCGAGGCGCTGTTCATGCATTGCCTGCCGGCCCACCGCGGCGAGGAAGTGACTGACGACGTCATCGACGGCCCGCAGTCGGTGGTCTTCGACGAGGCCGAGAACCGCCTCCATGCGCAGAAGGGGATCCTGGCCTGGTGCCTGGGCGCGTCGTCACCATGATGCCGGCGGGCCTCCAGAGGGGCTCGGCCGTGGAACGCCCGGTGTCCGACCTCGGCCAGGACGACCTCGTGCTGCCCTTCGCCGTGGCGCCGCTCGATCTCCGCGGCCGGGTGGTGCGGCTCGGGCCCGCGATCGACCATATCCTGACCCAGCACCGGTATCCCGATGCCGTGTCCCGCCTCGTCGGCGAGGCTGCGGCACTGACGGCGCTGCTCGGCAGCGCGCTGAAGATCGAGGGACGGTTCCAGCTTCAGACCAAGACCGACGGCGTCGTGGACATGCTGGTGGTGGACTTCGACGCACCAGACCAACTGCGCGCCTTCGCGCGCTTCGATGCCGAGAAGGTCGAGGCGGCGGGGCGGCTGACCCCGGCCGAACTGCTGGGCCGGGGTCACCTGGCGCTGACGATCGACCAGGGTCCCGAGATGTCGCGCTACCAGGGCGTTGTGCCGCTCGAGGGGCAGGGGCTCGAAGCCGCCGCCCACCAGTATTTCACGCAGTCCGAACAGATCCCGACGATGGTGCGGCTCGCGGTGGCCCAGAGCGTGACGGGCCGGGGCAGTCATTGGCGGGCCGGCGGGCTCCTGGCGCAGTTCCTGCCCGAATCCGAGGATCGCCGCCGCCGGGCCGACCTCGATCCCGGCGACGCTCCGCCCGGTTTCGTGCGGGACGCGCCCGAGGACGACAGCTGGGCCGAAGCCAAGGCGCTGGCCGGCACGGTCGAGGACCACGAACTCGTCGACCCGACGCTATCCAGCGAGCGGCTGCTCTACCGGCTGTTCCACGAGCGTGGCGTGACGGTGTTCGACCCTCAGGCCCTGCGCGACGCCTGCCGCTGCTCGCGCGAGCGCATCGGGGGCATGCTGCGCTCCTTCACGCCCGAGGAGCGCCGTGACATGATCGGCCCGGAAGGTCGCATTGGGGTCACCTGCGAGTTCTGCGGCGTGCACCGCGATTTCGACCCCGCGGAATTCGATCCCGTGCAGTGACGACACATCGCCACTCAATCGACCATCCCGGAGCCGCCACGACGCTTGTCCGCTGGGGTTCGCCTCGGCGACTTCCCTTTGGCCTGACCGGGCAGGTCGAAGTCTTGCCGGCCTCCGGCCGGCAGCGGAAAGGGTAGCGCGACCCCCTCCATAGCTCGCCTGGTCGAAGCAGGGAGCTTCGCCACGCCGCGCTGGATGAGACGCCGCCACTCGGGGCCCCGTCCCCAAGCCTCCTCGAACGCCGGCGCCACAACATGGTCGCGACCCACCATGAACAGCGACTCGATCAGTTCCCCTGCCTGCAGCACGTCCTTGCGTGCCTTGGCCTGCGCGAGCGGGTCGTCGCGCCGCCTGTTGCTGATGATCAGCTTATGGACAGCGAAGCGCTCGGGTGCCGGGACCTGAACCGGAATCCCCGGTCCATAGAGTACGACCGACCGCACCGGACGGTGGATCAGATAGTCAAGGAACCGCAGCGGTTGTGCCGCGCCGCCCAGGGCGGGCATCGCTGCGGGCGAACCCGTCTGGTCGTCGCTCCCGCGGTGCGGGGTCAGGAAGTCGACACGGAATCTGCCGGCGTTCTCGAATATGACCGGCCCGGCGTGGTCGTTCAGGCCTGGGAGAGGTTTGAACGAAGGGTCGACGCGGCGAAGCACATCCGTCATGTCGGACACGCTGTCCTCGACGAAGATGGACACCGACCGGAACTGTGCGACATCGACGTCCCCTGTGGTGGCCGAGGCCAGGGAGGGCCGTGCGCCGATCAAACCGCCATAGGTCTGATACGCGGCCGTCCCGACGAGCACCGCCCGGAGCCGGAAGACGCCAGCCTTCGCGAGGGCCTCGACGACCCGGCCGATGGCGGCCGGGGGACGTGGCATCCCCGCGCCTGCAAGCGCGTCGACGAGACGACCGCGATCGCTCCGAGACTCCTTGAGCTGCCGGAAGCCCCGCACCCTATCGCTGATCGCAGGATCGTCCGCCGGGCCAACGTAGAGAGCGTAGCGCTTCGGCATGTCCTCGCCCGCGACCGGACCGGGTCGGTAACCTTGGTAGTACCAGTAGCTTCGCATAATCCCTTCGCGATTCGTCCTGTCTCGCGTCACGAAGCTTCCGTTCTCCGGGAATTGCTCGTCGAACATGGCGTCGAGGCTGCGATCCAGGAGTTCGGCGAACAGAGTATGCTCGGTGAGGGCGAGGAGACGAGGCATCGCGGAACCCATGTGTCCTAACGGGGTGTTTACATGTACGGTACATGCAAACACCCCGTTTGGACACACGGCGTAGACGGGCGCGACCTTGCGCGATCTGCTTCTTCGGGGTGGGGCAGTCGCCCGGCAGCTATGCGCTCCCTTGAAGGCGCGGCAGCCAGGTGCCATTGACCCTGCAAGGATGTTCCAACAGGCTGAACCATTCCATGAGCTATGACCTCGTCGTGATCGGTACGGGCCCCGGGGGTTACGTCTGCGCCATCAGGGCGGCGCAGCTCGGGTTGAAGACGGCTGTCGTCGAGAAGCGCGCCACGCAGGGCGGCACCTGCCTCAATGTCGGCTGCATCCCGTCGAAGGCCTTGCTGCATGCCTCCGAGATGTTCGCTGCGGCGTCCCACGATCTTCCGGCGCTCGGCGTCAAGGTCGGGACGCCCGAGCTCGACTGGGCCGCGATGGGCCGGCATCGCGACGAGACGGTGGCGGCCAACGTTAACGGCGTCAGCTATCTGTTCAAGAAAAACAAGATCGACACGTTCCATGGCGTCGGCACCGTGAAGGGCGCCGGCCGCGTCGAGGTCCGCAAGGACGACGGTACGGTCGAGACGGTCGAGACGAAGGCCATCGTGATCGCCACCGGTTCCGAGGTCGCGACCCTGCCCGGCATGGATGTCGACGAGAAGACGATCGTGTCGTCGACCGGCGCGCTCGTGCTCCCGGAGGTGCCGCAGCATCTCGTGGTGATCGGGGCCGGCGTCATCGGGCTCGAACTCGGTTCCGTCTACGCGCGCCTGGGCTCGCGCGTGGAGGTCGTCGAATATCTCGACCGCATCCTGCCGGGGCTCGACGGCGAGGTCGCCAAGACCTTCCACCGCATGCTGGCCAAGCAGGGCTTCACGTTCCACCTGGGCCAGAAGGTCAGCAAGGTCGAGCCCACCAATGCCGGCGCTTCCGTCACCTTCGCGCCCGTCGGGGGCGGCGAGGAGCGGCGGCTCGACGCCGACGTGGTGCTGGTGGCGACCGGCCGTCGCCCCAACACGGATGGACTCGGGCTCGAGGCGGCCGGCATCGCCACCGAGCGCGGGCGGGTCGTCATCGACGACCGTTTCGAGACCAACGTGCCCGGCATCTACGCCATCGGCGACGTGGTGCGGGGCCTGATGCTGGCCCACAAGGCCGAGGACGAGGGTGTGGCCGTGGCCGAGATCCTGGCCGGGCAGGCCGGCCATGTGAACTACGGCGTGATCCCGGCCGTGGTTTACACCATGCCGGAGATCGCCTCCGTGGGCGCCACCGAGGAGGAACTCGAAGCAGCCGGCATCGCCTATAAGGTCGGCAAGTTCCCCTATACGGCCAACGGCCGCGCCAGGGCCACGCGCCACACGGAAGGTTTCGTCAAGGTGCTGGCCGACGCGGCCACGGACCGGGTGCTGGGCGTCCATATCATCGCGTCGGTGGCGGGCGAGTTGATCCAGGAATGTTCGGTGCTGATGGAGTTCGGCGGTTCGGCCGAGGACTTGGCCCGCACCTGCCATGCCCATCCCACCATGTCGGAGGCCGTCAAGGAGGCCGCCATGGCGGTCGACCGGCGCGCCATCCACGTCTGATGCGGCTTCCAATGATCGACTTGGCAGCCCTATGACAATCCCACGGAGGCTTCCCGGACCCGCTTCGCAGATCCAGGACCCAGGCCCCTCCGCCCGCGGCCCGGTGGCGGACCGCCGGGACGGGTGATCGTCATGGTGTCGCCGGTCGAGGTGGCTGCAGAGTTCGGGGGGCATCGCCCGACGACAGATTTTGCCGAGACCCGCGCCCTGCTGGCGGCGACGGTGTCTTGCCCGCGTCTCGAATGCCGGCTGCAACGTGTAACCATGAGCCGCATTTCCGGTGTTACCACTGGCGATTCGTATCTTGCGCTTTTGCGACAGTTCACCTATTCGACGCTGTCAAGACGGTGAGGTTGATGAAAGATCGCGTGTCACTTCAGCTCGTGCGTCGACTGCAGCTTATCAAAGAAAAGCAATCCAGATGAGATTTCAGCCGCGACGGTTTGTAGTCGAGGTGAAGCGAGGAACGAACCGAGAGGCGTTCATTTCGCACGGTGACGGTCCCGATAGATTTGCCGGCGCGGAAGCTCTGATGTTCGGTGAACCGAAGCCACCCGTCGCCGCCGATCGAGAGTTCGCGGGCGCACCCGCGAAGCCGACCGGACGCATCCTTCCCGCGCTGGACGTTCCCGACCCCATCGTGACGGCCGAGCCGCAAGCGACGGCACGGCGTGGTCGTCCGCCGGGCTCGAAGAACAAGCCGAAACTGGCGGCCGCCTCATCCCGGCCGCTCTCCTCATCGACGATCGGGATCGGCACGCCCGGTCCCGTGATCGACGAGGTCGCGGCCGAAACCGACATCGGAGGTCGGCTCTACGGGTCGGGGCCCTCCGCGCGGGGCACGGTCGGGACGCCCGATAGCCTGGACGGGACGCCGAATGGAGCCCGTGGCCTTCGGGCGCGCTTGCGCCACCGGTCGCGGATCTTGCGACGCTACGTGCTCGGCACGGAACCGCGGCCCGGACAGCGTGGATCGCTTCGCGCCAGGAAGGCGGAGCGTTTTCTCTCGAACGTCGGTCCGAGGCCTCATCGGTAGCCAGCCGGCTGGTGGCCGGCATCGCATCGCGCCGATACGGTCCAACTGCGGATCATCCATGACCGGGACCTGCGTTCGGGCCGAACGGGCGTGAAGGACGCGCGCATGTGCTTCCGGCCGATATGCCACCAGGTCGCTGTATCTCGTTCGGGCCTGCGTGTTCGAGGTCTCCGCGACGACCTTGCGCCTCGGCGACAGTTTCAGGGACCCGCCGAGAACGGTGGGCTTCGCGATCTGCCTCGTCTTGAGTCTCTTTCGTCCCGCTTGCCAATCTCTCGATCCCGCTTGGACCGCCCGTGGACCGGTATCGGTGCAAACCGGATGGCCGCGGCCGGCATGATCCGGTTCGGCGACCCGCGACCGTCATCCGGGCCCCGTCGATCCTCCCGACCGTCGGATGCGCCATCGGCCTCGAGCCCACCTCGGGCGATTGACGGTCGAGGGTCGTCGGACCTTGCGCGGCAGCAGTGATGTGGCCCTCATGATCTCCCGGTTGCGCCGACCGGTGGGGCCGCGGGCGCGGCACGGCGCCGGCCCGCCATGACGGCGCTGTAGATGTCGAGCGTGGCGCCTTGCATCCGTTCGAGCGAGAAAGCGTCTGCGACATGGGCCCGGGCGCGCCGCGCCAGGGCGTCGCGCCCGCTGGCGCCGAGGGCCAGCGCCTCGCCGAGAGCCTCGGCCAGCGCCGGGGCGTCGTCGGGCGGCACGCACCAGCCGGTGCGAGCCTCGGCCGGCACCCGGGGAGGCGCGAGAACCGTCTCGGGCACGGCGCCGAGGTCCGAAACCACCACGGGCGTCCCCATGGCTTGGGCCTCGACGGCCGAGCGGCCGAAGGCTTCTGGTTTGGTCGAGGGCACCGCCACGACGCTGGCGGCCCGGAAGGCGGCCGGCATATCGGCGCAGTGCCCGACCCGGCGTACGACTCCCGCGAGCCCCGCCGCCACGATGGCCGCATCGATCTCGGCCATGTAGCGCCGGCGCTTCTGCGGGTCGCCCGCGAAGATGAAGATCGTGCCGTCGAGGCCCTGGCGCTTCAGGATGGCGGCCGCCTCGATCAGCACGCGATGGCCCTTCCAGCCCGTGAGCCGCGCCGCCAGCAGCACCACGCGCTCATGCGCTTCGACGCCCCATGCGGCCCGCAGCTTCTCGACCCGCGCCGGGCCGACCGCGCCGGGCGAGAAGGCCTTGAGGTCGGTGCCCCGGTGCACCACCTCGATCTGCGGCACCGCCCAGGGATAAAGCGACGCGACGAGGCCGCGGGTGTAGTCCGAGTTGGCGATCACCACGTCGCCCCGCGCCATCACGGAATTGTAGCGCAGCTTCAACGCGCCCGTGCCGCCGTAGCTGCCGTGGAACGTGGTCACGAAAGGCGTGCCGGTGAGCCGCGTCGCGCCGAGCGCCACCCAGGCCGGGGCGCGGGACCGCGCGTGGACCAGGGCCGGCCGCTCGAAGCGGATCAGCCGGGCCAGTCGGGCGACGTTCCAGGCCATGGCGGCCGGGTTCCTGGTGTCGGCCGGAAACGGGATCCAGATGGCGCCGCGCGCCTGCAACTCGCTGACGAGGCGCCCGCCCGAGGTCGCCACGAGGGCCCGTCCGCCCGCCTCCACGAGGGCGCCCGCGATGTCGATCGTGGTGCGTTCGGCGCCGCCCGCCTCCAGCGACGGGATGATCTGCAGCACGGTCTGGCCGGCGAGGGATTGCGGCGATGCGGTCAAGGACGAGGCTGACACTTGCGGCATCAGGCTCTGCGGTGTCTGTTCGGCATGGGTCGGCCTTCCGGATGACATGCCTTGATTATGCCCCACAATCACCAGCCGACAATGCTGGAACTGCGCGACGACTTCGGCGAGCGCCGGCTGGCCGTGGCGGCCCGGTCCGCCACGGCCGACGGTGAGGAGCGGCCCGGCGTGGTCTGGCTCGGCGGCTTCAAGTCCGACATGGAATCCGGCAAGGCCCTGGCGCTCGACGCCTGGGCCGAGTCCCGGGGCCGCGCCATGCTGCGCTTCGATTACTCGGGCCACGGCGCGTCGGAGGGGCGCTTCGAGGACGGCACGGTCGGGCTCTGGCTCGCCGACGCGCTCGGCGTCCTCCGGGCCGCGAGCCGCGGGCCGCAGATCCTGGTCGGATCCTCCATGGGAGCCTGGATCGCGCTACTGGCGGCGCGCGCCCTGGTCGCGGCGGGGGAAGCCGAGCACATCGCCGGCCTCGTGCTGATCGCCCCGGCAGTGGACTTTACGGAAAGCCTGATGTGGGCGCGGTTCGACCCCGAGGTGCGGCGCGCGATCGAAGAGACCGGCCGCTGGATGAGACCCAACCCCTACGGGTCCGGGCCCTATCCGATCACGCGGGCGCTGATCGAGGACGGGCGCCGTCACCTCCTGCTCGGGGGCGTCGTGCGAGCTCACGGCCCGGTCCATATCCTGCAGGGCATGCAGGATCCCGACGTGCCGTGGCAGCACGCCATGCTGCTGGTCGAGCACCTTGCGGCCGATCCGGTCAGCATCACGCTCGTCAAGGACGGCGACCACCGCCTGTCGCGCGACGAGGACATCGCCCGGCTGATCGCGGCGGTGGGAAATTTGGTGTGATAAGGGTGCCGAAGCCGATCGAGCGGCGGATATTCCCCGAGGGCCAGGATGGCCTCTGCAAGGGCGATGGGTCGCCTATGCCGCCATGCGCTGGTCGCGGTTGAAGAACCAGGATCCGGCGACCCTCTTCGCCATCGTCGTCGAGCACGCGGTCGCGGGGAGGAGCGATCCCAGCGTCCATCGGCACCGTGTGGCGCAGCCGCAGAAGCCGCGATAGATTGCATCCATGAGTCGCGAACCCGAGAACCTCGTCGTCCAACTGCTCCGCGGTATGCGGGCCGACTTGGCGGAGATGCGCGCCGAGGTGACGTCCGACGTGCACTCGCTCGGTGCGGATGTCGCCTCAGACCTGCTGGCCCTCGAAGCTCGGCAAGGCGGCGAACACAAGCAAACGCGCGACCAGATGGTCGGCCTGCGTCGCGCCGTCGTCGGATACCGTGCTTCCGTCATCGGCCACGGCGTCATCGACAGCGAGCTTGAGGCGCGGCTGCGTCGCGTCGAACAGCACCTCGACCTGCCGTCCTCGACGCGCCCTGACCCGGTCGGGAACGTGGCGCTCCGGATCGGGCGAAGTCCGACGAGGCGTCTTGGCCACGTAGCCATCGGAGGGCCGGGTGCGCGACCGTAAGCACGGTCTCGACCACGCCCTCGATGTTGGTTTGGACCTCGTGGTCCCAGAATCGCAACACCGTGAACCCGAAAGCGCGCAGTGCCGCATCGCGCCGCTCGTCGTGCTGGCGCTGAACGTCGAGGCCATCGTGCTCGCCGTCCACCTCGCTGACGGGCAGGCCCGCAGGCAGGCGAGACCGACGAGACCGGCCGCTAGATGCAACCCAGCCCTGACAACCCCGAGCCCTATCCTATCACCCGGGCGAGCCAGGGCCTATCCGCAAGGATCGAGACCTGTTGCGTCCGGTGAGTTATATTTTGAATAGCTCCTTAAGCAACTGTCGATCGAAGCCCTGCCGGATTACCTCCCTTGCCAGAAAGGGATAGCGACGCTCGAGGAATCCAATCGATACGTCTCCACGTGCATAGTCCAATAGGATGTTGCATCGATCCTGGACGTAGTTGTCGTCCTGGTTGAGCCTTAATGAATTGATGGTGTTGGCTATCTGTTTTCGAAGGGGCTTTTCGAGGGCCGGATTAGGCCTGAGCAGGCAAGCTGGAAGGTCCATGTAGAACCAATCATCCTGAATCTGGAACGGGTCCAGAATGCCTGAAAGATTGCTTTTCGAATTGTTTACTCTCCCACTAGCCAGGCGAAAGTTGCTCCACTCGTACGCGAGGCGGGGATGAGTAGTTTTAGGGAGAAAATGATCTACGGATCCCTGCTCGGGCAGGTACATCGCTGTATATGCACAGACGCCAGAGTACGCCGCATGAAGCTCACGCCCAGCCTTGCTCCAAAAATTCTTCCTTCTAAATTGTTCTGAGGTCGGCGCCGGGCAGGTCGCCAGGAACGTAGCACCAGGGCGTCGTACATCAACATCAAAGCTCGGGTACTCAGGCTTAGGCGTGACCCGAATCATATAGTGACCTCGTGCTGCTCGGCGAAGTACAGCCAGCGGGGCCAAAACTTGTCGTCATCAGCAAGGTGCAGCTTGAGTTTCTCCGAGACGGCCAATACCTCATTGGCGCCTGGATCTGCTTGGAGCTGCAACGATTTAGCCGCCTCGATGGCTAGCTCCGCTTCTCGCGAACGGGCGTGCCGCAGCCCGAAGAGGGGTGAGGTGAGCCAACCGGATGCGTCGCCTTACTTGACGAAGGGCGTTTCCTCCAGCCTCACCGTGGGCCCAGCGCCGTAGAGGTGGTAAAGGACATCGGTGGAACCATTGAAGGTCGCCTCAATTGAGGCAAGGATCATCGGGGAGTGGGTTGCCGCGATCACCTGGAGGGCTAGATCGCTGCTCAGAACGTCACCAACGCCCATCAGTGCAGGGAGCACTATGCGCTGCCACTTGGGATGAAGATGAGCTTCAAGCTCATCGACGGTCACCGTCATTTTACGAACCGGCGATCGATCCAGTCGCTCGGCGGCCAATTCGTGCTCTCGCCAAGACCAGATGATCAGATAGGCCAGGAGCAGTACCCGCTGAACACCAGAGGACGCCTGAGTCACTGGAACAGTAGCGTATCGATGTTGTACAGTGGGGACTTCGCGAGGGTCTCCTGGTAGTCGCACCGGACCACCCGGGGTAAGAGTCCCAAGGTCCTCGGGAGACAATCGTTTTAAAACTGATGCAAACTGATCAAATGTCTTCTGGTCAGTCGCGGATTGCCAGCGTGTCCAGTCTCGGATGAGACCCTCAATGAGGCCCGGCCGCCCGTTCCACACCTCAGAGGCTGTCAAGCTTCCAGTCGCAGGAGCGCTTTGGTTGAACTTGCTGCGAATAGGGTCCGCCACTGCGAAGGAACCGTCTGCACGTGAAAACACCGCGAGTGCCTCGACCGTCATCGCTCCACTCGGACGAACCCATGTGAAGTTCTTTTTGTCGAAAAATGCCCTGAAGGTGGAGAGCCGGCCGGAGTTTGCGCTGAGGGTATATTCTACCACAGGGATCATCTTCGGGTCGTCCTGCTGAGGTAACGCCTCCCGATCTGCCCATAGCCCAGTGGCAGCCCACCAGGTGAAATCGAGGAGGAAGGATTTGCCTAGACCGTTGTCGCCAGTGACAATCGTCAGGCGTTGTCCAAACTCCAGCCTCATTTCACGTGCCGGGCTAGCATTTGCGAGACGCAGAGAGGTAATTGTTCTCCCTCCCTCCGCTTGGGCGTCGGGGGGCTCCGGCAGTGCGCGAGTGACGGAGGTCATCTCCAGCGGTTCGGGAGAAAACGCCGCTTCGCTGGGCAGCTGGTTGTCCATCGACCTTACTGAGAAGATACTGCTCCTCTCAGCGTCGTTGACGTTGTACCTATCGAAGAATAGTTCAACGAGGTCCTCGTACTTGGAGATGGTGCCCAGGTCGGTGTCCTTGAAAAGCCAGACGGCGATTGCATCCGCAGGAACACGGGATAAAACGTGTCTTTCCCGGAGAATGCCTTCCATTCGATCCAGATAAGTAGGCTCAAACCCCCACTTCCGCGTGGCACGAGTATGCATAAATACCGACCCAAAAGTCTGTGTGTTCACAGTCTGGAGGCCACTAGATGGGTATCGTTCGGCAACCCACCATGGCGAGCCTCCCCTAAACGGCTGGAAGTAGTGAGCACTTCGGCGGTCAATGCGGTGATGCACATCCATATGTGCCCGAGTGAGTTTGTCTATGCTAACGTCATCCATCGACCCGACGCTTAGGTCATAGTGTTTGCAGGCAACGAAGGTGATACCTATGAAGGGATGAACTTCGGTACGAAGGATGCCTATTGCCTTTAGGACAGCGTTAGTCGAAAGATACATATTATCGCCCCAATACAAGCAAGCGACTGTTATTCCTGATCATCCTCTTCTTCTTCGACAACCCGTCTAAGTCGCTCGACCATTATGTCGCAATATGCTTTCTTAGCATCGATGCCGATGGCTCGAAATCCATGCTTGCGTGCGAAGACGAGGGATGTTCCACTCCCAGCAAAAGGATCTAGAACCACCCCACGCGGTGGAGTAGTCGTGAGTATCGGAATCCGAATCAAGTCCTCAGAGAAACGAGCCCTGTGTCGCCCAGCTTGGCCGCGCACTGGCGGGACCTCCCAGGTATCCAGGGGCGGAAGGACGGTTCCAGCCTCGGAGGTTCGGCCAACCGCGTTTTTGTCGAAGTAATACCAGCGCTCCTTGACGAAGTGGAACACGTACTCATGTGACATCGAGCACCTGTCCCGGACTTGGTCCGGGATGGGGTTTGGCTTTACCCAAACATTGTCATTCCGAACCAACCACCCGCGATCCTGAAGCTCGATCGCAAGGCGATGGGGGACCAGTAATAGCTGCTTTGGCACGCACCACTTTCCATCGCCCTTCTTGTCTTGAGGACGAATGCCAAAGCGCCGAGCCGACTGTTTCGCTTCGCCACTGCGATGCTCGCCCTTTCCGCTCCAATAGGTGTCTCCGATGTTCACCCATAAGCTGCCGTTATCTGCAAGTACCGCTCCGGCTGCGTCGAACACATCAGAGAGATTGGAGATGAACTCGGAAGGGTGAACCTCAAGGCCGATTTGCCGCTCTACCTCGTAATCGCGCTGACCGTAGAACGGCGGTGAGGTAACGACGCAATTTACCTCCACTCCGGTCTCCGCAAGCAGGCTAAGGCCTTCTCGCACGTCCATGTGCAGCACTAAGGCTGTCTCGTCCGAGTAGTAAGCGGCCTCTCTGAGGCGCTTCGATGTAAACGCCGCTTCCGAAATTACCTTCGGATGCATAGCCTCGTTTGCCTTGGTTGACGGGCGTTTTTGGTCCGATGCGGTGTCGACCAATCGGAGGTTGGGTTGTTTGTGGAGGCTGGGCATGGGTCGCTCAAAGCGTCAGAGAGTGATGACCATAGCCACTGACAGCGCCCGACGCGAGGCAAAGATGTCCACCTTGCGGTATCACGATGCATTATCGTCTGCCCCCGGTACGCGTCTTCCGGCATCCCCGACCACCCGCACCCGCGCCGCCAGCCCCCAAGCTTTGTTAACCATCGTTAACCCGTTCTTAACCGTGATGCGGTCACATCGCTCCATTAAAGGAACGTTAAGCGGCATGACGGATCTCGCAACTTCCATTCCGGTCCGGTTCCGCGGCCGCTCGCTGATGGCGCTGGTGCTGCGGCCCGAGCCGCCCATCGATGCCTGGCTGGTCGGGCTCGACGACCTGCTCGGGCGCTCGCCGGGCTATTTCACGAGCCGCCCCGTGGTGGCCGACCTCTCGGCCATGTCGGGCGAGAGCGGACAGTTCATCGGCCTCATGGACAAGCTGCAAGGCCGCAACATCCGCGTCATGGCGATCGAAGGCGCCGACCCGCTGGCGTTGGGCCAGGATGCCGGCAAGCTGCCGCCGGTCGTGACCGATGGGCGGCCGGCCTCGGCGCCTGCCGTGCCGGATGCGATGGCCCCCGATGCTCCTGCGGCCGACGCCGGCGCATTGGCGGCCGCGGCCGCCATCGTCCAGCCGGCCAGGTCCATCCCGTCGCTCATCATCGAGAAGCCGGTGCGGTCGGGCCAGTCGGTCACCTTCGCGGAAGGCGACGTCACCATTCTGGGTTCGGTGGCGTCGGGCGCCGAGGTGATGGCGGGCGGCTCGATCCACATCTACGGCACGCTGCGGGGCCGCGCCATGGCGGGCTTCGCCCACAAGGACGGGCGCATCTTCTGCTCGAAGCTCCACGCGGAGCTGCTGTCGATCGACGGCATCTACAAGACGGCGGACGAGATGGACGCGAAGCTGCGCGGCCGGGCCATCCAGGCCTGGACCGATGGCGACACGCTCGTCATCGCGGGCCTGGGGTGATCATGAATTACGAAGGAGTGATGGGCATGTCGCAGGTCGTCGTGGTGACATCGGGCAAGGGAGGGGTCGGCAAGACGACTTCGACGGCCGCGATCGGGGCCGCCCTGGCGCAGGGCGGGCAGAACGTGGTCGTGGTCGACTTCGACGTCGGCCTGCGCAACCTCGACCTGATCCTCGGGGCCGAGCGGCGCGTGGTCTACGACCTCGTCAACGTCATCCAGGGTCACGCCAACCTCAGCCAGGCGCTGATCCGCGACAAGCGCATCGAGACCCTCTACCTGCTTCCGGCATCCCAGACGCGCGACAAGGACGCGCTGACCGAGGACGGCGTCTACAGGGTCATCCAGGAACTGCGCCAGCGTTTCGACTGGGTGATCTGCGACAGTCCGGCCGGGATCGAGCGCGGCGCCCAACTCGCCATGCGCTACGCCGACCTCGCCATCATCGTGACCAATCCGGAAGTGTCGTCGGTGCGCG
>JAABUU010002045.1_pt1 | contig 30408 bp, 29 predicted proteins | sample 5559301 | NCBI WGS metagenome assembly JAABUU01 (sample SAMN10711884, study PRJNA513360) | rock metagenome | isolation source: Antarctica rocks | place: Antarctica: Victoria Land, Richard Nunatak white
AGAGGACACCGGCGATGGCGGCAGGCTTGACCGATCACGTCTGGACGCTTCGCGAGTGGATCACGATGTCAGGCGTTCAACGGCGTTAAGACACCACCGGAAAGTGAAGTTGCCGACATCCTGAACTGATCCATAACGAATGTTTGTTAATGTATGCGAAGTGGGCAGGTGGCACCCATCAAGGTCGGTGCGGGCAAGACGGGATTCAGGGTCCGAGGCAGCGACCTCCACATCTTCATGGAATAGTCCACTACGGACGGACCGACGCCCTAGACCTGCTTCAATCTCTCGCGGTTTTGCCGGAATCGCTTCGGTTTTCCAAGCTGACAATTGTTGAATTTCGGATGATTTCGCATCCCCTTTTGAATCTGAATCCGCACCGTGCTCAAGTACGGCGCAAATACCCTGATTTCTCGTTGAAGACCGCCGATCCGCACGAACACGGAGTTTGCCATGACACAGGCATCAGAAAAGAGCCTCGAAATGTCCGGTGCAAACGACACGTCAAGATTCTCCAGCGGACTCCTCGGTTTCCAAAAACGAGTGGTCCCGAAAGGTGACGACGTAAGCTCGGGGAGTAGGGTTCGGATCATCCACGGGGCTCGGGATCTTGCGGTCCCGGTCGCAGGAATGACGGTGGGGCTAGTCCGCAAAGACTTGGAACTGGTGATCAATTTCGGTCACAACGCTCAAGCCCTGATCCGGGGAGATCGAGTCGCAGACGACTACGTCCTCGCATCCGGAGAAACGCTCGAATTTCTATTCCCTCATGGGTTGAAAGGCGTCGGGAACGTCTGGACCAGGGAGGAATTCTGCCTGGTTTTCCGGCTGTCGAGCGAGCAGTATCAGGAGTGGAAGAACAGAGGGTTGCCGATTCACAACTTCGCCGACGGCGAGGAAAGGATCACGGAGACGGATTTCGATCTCTGGAGCAATTCCAGTATCAACGGTGTCTCGACCGGTCCGCCGAGTCTCCAACCTGCCAATAGGCGATCGACTTCTAATCGCCCATCCTCGGACAAAGGGACCGAAAGTCCCCCACGGTCACCCGACCAATATAGGAGGATGACGGACGAGGTGGCGTCCGTCATTCACGCCCTGTTGGCGATGCCGGGGCGATACGACGAGATCAACGAGACGCTGAGGGGAATCTGCCACCAGCAAACTGAGATGATTGCGATGGTCAAGGAAGTTCAAGGAGTAGTCCTCAGCCAGAAACCGATCAAGGAGTGGTACTCCGTCGTCGAAGTGGCGGACACGCTGGGGAAGAAACCTTACACGGTGCGCGAATGGCTTCGCCTCGGTCGCATCACAGGCAAGAAACAGGCGTGTGGCAGGGGCAAGTCGAAAGACTGGATGATCTCCCACGAGGAATTGACGCGATATCAGAACGAGGGGCTACTTGATCTCCGCTGATGGCAGTTCACGCTGCTCACCTCATTTACAGGATCAAAGTCTCGATCGATTCGTGCCGGTTCTTGGGGAAAAGGTGTTGATACCGCTCTCGAATCTCGGTGTTGTGTCCCATCCAAGCATCGATGACTCGTTGATCGACGCCCCGGCATGCCAGGTTTGACGCGAAACTGTGACGAAAGGTATGCCAACCCTTTATCTTCTCCCATCGACTCCCCGCCAAGGTCACGCCGAGGTAGTAGTTCGCTGAGGTAGGCTGAAGGGGAGTTCCGTCCTCGTGGCAGAAGGCATATTGTCCGCCGGGATGGCGGGAGAACCATCCCTTCATGACGGTTCCCAAGACCGAGGCGATATCGACGTGGCGGACCGTGAACGTCTTGCCTTCGAGATCCCAATCGTCGATGCGGGACCGGCAGAGTTCCGACCGGCGCGCCCCGGTGTAGGCGGCGGCGGCGAGCATCGGGTGGACGAACCCCCTTGCCGCGTTCGCCTCCGCATGGGCCAGCACATCACGCACTTCCTCCCGGGTCAGGTAGAGGCACTCCCAGAGGCCCTCGATCTCCTCGGGCGTCAAGCCGCCACGCCGGACGGTCCTCTCGATCTCCTCCCAGGTCTTGAACGGCGGCTTGGGCGGCTCCTTGGGGAACTGCAACTCCCGCATGGCAAATGGGATGACCTTGGGTACGCCCTCGTCGCGGCTCGTCATCCAATTCCAGACGATACGGAGCGTCTTCAATTCCTTGACAGCAGTCCCGGACTCGATCGTCCTCCCATTGTGCGTCTCCTTCAATCGCTTGTCGGCGTATCCCTGCACCTCGGGAAAATCGATCGCCGCGAGGGCGGTCTTGGCCCCGATGATCCTCAGCAAGTGTTTCGCGTGGATATCCTCGGTGTAGCGAGTCGAGGCTTCCTTGCCGACGACGCTCGCCTGATAGCGGGCGAACAGGTCGCCCAGGGTCGTCGGTTTGGCGGCTGTCGCCAGCTTCTCGGTCGCCTTGCCGCCCGAGAGGATGAAAGTAGCCGGGTCCGCGCCCTTGGGGATGACGACGCGACCGCGAGCCAAGTCCTGGATCGTCTCCTCGATGAGCGCGCAGAGGCGTTCCGCCGCCCTCTCGCTGTCCAGGCGAAGCGTCTTGTTGAATTGCTGTGTCCCGACCCTGAAGAAGACGCGGTACTTCCCGGTCTTCGGGTTGAAGATCGCGTTGGCCATTGCAGGGGCTCCGCAGGGGCAGTGGATGGGCGGGATGGAACCCGCGACGACACCCCATTTTATCCCCGGTCAAATCCCCGCGTGTTTCCGCTGCGTTTCACCACCGAGTCGGACCAACGAAGAAGGGGTTCACGACTTTCGTCGCAAACCACTATGCCTATTCACTTTTCGTCAATCGGGGCGGCGGGATTTGAACCCACGACCTCTAGACCCCCAGTCTAGCGCGCTAGCCAAACTGCGCTACGCCCCGCTCACCAGAGTCTACCCCTGGAGGTCTGCCCATTGTAGAATGCTCGTTCGATCTGTCAATGCGGCCTGGCGGAGATTGTCGTGGTGCATTTCGCGGACACCCTGATGGCGGCGATCCGGCGGGCAGGCAACCCGGTCTGTGTCGGGATCGACCCGAGGCCCGAGGACCTGCCCCCGGGGTTCCTGGAGGGCTTCCCGGGGGATCGGCCGGGGGTTGCCCGGGCGCTGGAAGGATTCTGCCGCGGGGTTGTCGAGGTGGTCACGGCGATGGTCCCGGCGGTCAAGTTCCAGTCGGCGTTTTACGAGGCCTATGGCCCGGAGGGGGTCGCGGCGCTCCACGCGACGGCCGCCCTGGCCCGGGAGTCGGGCCTGGTCGTCCTGATGGACGGCAAGCGGAATGACATCGGCTCGACGGCCGAGGCGTACGCCCGGGCCTACCTGGGCAAGGTCCCCGTGGGCGGGCGGTTCGAGCCGTCCTGGGACGTCGATGCCCTCACGATCAACCCGTACCTGGGCTCCGATGGGATCGCCCCCTTCGTCAAGGTGGCCGCCCGCGAGGGCAAGGGGATCTTCGTCCTGGTCCGGACCAGCAACGCTTCGGCTGGCGAGTTCCAGGATCTCGTGGCCGACGGCCGGCCGGTCTATCGCCACGTCGCCGAGCGGCTCGCCGGATGGGCCGCGCCGCACGTCGGGGAGTCGGGCTACAGTTCGGTCGGAGCCGTCGTCGGGGCGACCTATCCGGACGAGCTGGCCGAACTCCGCCGGGCGCTGCCGGGCGTCCCTTTCCTCGTCCCCGGCTATGGGACCCAGGGCGGGACCGCCGCCGACATCGCCCCGGCCTTCGACGACCGGGGCCTGGGCGCCCTGGTCAACAGCTCCCGAGGGATCACCTTCGCCTACAAGAAGGCCGCTGCGGCCGCCCGCTTCGGCGACGACTGGAAGGCCGCCATCGCCCAGGCCGTTCGCGAGATGGCCGACGACCTCGCCGCCCATTCCACCGCCTCCCGGCTCCGGGGGTCTTGATGATCGCGGATCCAGGATTTCAGATTTCAAAACATGAATCATTTTCTGAACTCTGAAGTCTCTCATTTGACATCGCCCCCAGCAGCCAGAGCGCATGCGGCAGGGCGCGGACGAATGGCGGGTCGAGCCGGGCGGACTCCAGCGCGGCGGTGACCCGGTCGGGGGCGTCCATCTCGGGGGAGTTGACGACCCGGGGCATCGTGCAGGCGACGGGGGACGAGACGTTGACCCGGACGTGGGGCGCCTTCGGGTTGAGCCGGGCCAGGTGGTAGGATTCGGGCCCGTCGAGCCCCCGGGTCGAGAGGGTCACCCCGAGGATCTGGGTGGCGTCGGCGTCGGCGGCCTGGGCCCGGATCAAAACGGCGACCTCGCCGGCCGGGCCCCGGAAGGTGGCTTCGAGCCGGCCGGGCTCGACCGACTCGCGGCGGAGGGGGGACCAGCCGAGCTGGCCGGCGAGCCAGGCGACGAGCCAGGCGGCGACCCGGGGGAGGGCCGGGGCGCCGGGGGCCTCGACCCGGACCTCGACCGCGGCGATCCGCGAGAGGGGGCCGGCGGGGTCGGGGACGTCGAAGAATTGCGCGACCAGCTCGCGCCAGCGGGTGATCCCGAACCAGGCGGCGTCCCGGGCGTGCGGGTTGATCGCCGGGTCCAGCCCGAGCCGGATCGCGGCGGGGTCGGCCCCCGGGTCGGGCAGGTCCAGGATCAGCCGCGAGCATTCCGAGGCGAGGTCCCGGAAGAGCCGCTCGTCTTGCCGGGGGTCGTCGGTCCACCAGAGGACGAAGGGTAAATTGGCCTCCAGGAGCGGCCGGACGGCGCCGGGGAGAAGGTCCAGGGCCCCGGGCCCGGCGCGGAGGACGATCCGCTCGGAGCAGACCTGCGGCCGGTCGGCCGAGGGGAGGTGACAGAGCGCGGCGACCTCGGCGGCGACGGACCGGCCCGGTTCGTCGGTCTTCCGGAGGACGATCGAGCGGCAGGGGAACCGCTCGACGACCGTGTTCAGCGTCGCCTCCAGGCAGTCCGGGCAGTCCGGCCCGGCCTCGACGACGAGGTTGGCCAGCACGATCCGGGTGACGTTGGGGTGCTCCAGGTCCGGGCCCCCGGCGCGTTCGGCCGCCGGCCCCCAGAGCCGGGTCAGCTCCGACTCGATCTGTCCCGGCTCGACCGGGATCCCCTGGCCGCTCAAAAAGGCGTCGAACGTGGACTCGGCCATGGTCGTCATCCCCTCGGAGTCGGATCGATCGCCGATGGCCGGTTGGCCCGGATGGTCAGGGTTTCTTCCGCTTGTAGACGACGGACAGCGAGCCCGAGCCTTCCTTGGTCGTGAAGGCGGCGGGGCGCTCGGAGCCGGGTCGGGAGAAGCAGAGCTTGAGGGTGTCGCCGTCGACCTCGTAGATCCCCGGCACGGTCTGGTCCTCGTAGGGGCCGTTGAGGTCCCAGGTGTTGACCCGCTTCGGGGCCTTGGAAGGGTCCAGCGTCACGATTCCCCGGCGGAAGACCTCGCCGTCGCGGGTCAAGGTGATCCGGTCGTCCTCGTAAGTCGCCGTCGAGCCCTTCAGGTCCTCGGCCAGGACCGGGTCTCCCTCGCGCTCCATCGCCACGCACTGCCAGGTGCCCTGGAGCTGCTTCAGGTCGTCGCGGGCGGCCTGGCGGGGGGAGGGGTCGTCGGCGATGGCCGAAGACGAGGTGCCCACGAACCATCCGAGGAAGAAGATTGAAAGTTGAATGATAACATTTCTCATGTTCATGCTTTCTGGTTCGACAAGTTTCCCGTGATTTCTACTTTCGTAGGGTCCGCTATTGCGGACCGTGATTGGAGCTACGACGGACTGGTCCGCAATAGCGGACCTGACTTATTGACCGAGTGAGCCGCGCTTACCCCGGCGACTCGAACGACGTCTGGACGAGAGCTGTTGGCACGGTGCGGATGCGGTCCGCCCAGTCTACCCTACTCGATTCTGTTTGACCGCTGCCCCGATTGCGACCCATGCTTCTTTCGCGGTGTAGGGCCGTTGCCACATAAAAACCTTACAAAATTCACACCTACTTATTTAAGAAGGGTTTTGAGATGCGTTTTCCGATTGAAATGAAACAATTTATCGCGTTTGCGGGAAAGGCGGTGCAACGCCGCTGCCACACTTGAGGAGTACGCCATGCTGGGTTCCAAGGTGGCAGAGTTCCTCCGCCACGAATCCGTTCAAGTTTGGGACTGGGGTTCTTAATCATTCGATCGAGCCGTTTCGAATATCAAATCCCATTACGAATCGGTCAATGGCTCGGATCCCGTGCCTGGTCCCGATGACTGGGTCCGGGCTTACTTCTTCGTCGAAATCTGTAAGGGGTTGAACATCGCATCTCCAAAGAGGGTGCCGTATGGGAAAGTGCTCACACCTATCTTCGGGAACGCTCTCCGTCTTGACAAATGCGATGTCTCTGCGAGCATCAGGTTTGGATGGGAAGATTGGTTGAGGGAAGTTGTGCCGCTTCAGTACGGTTCACATGGTTCAAAATCCATGACAAAGGTTGAATTGAAGTCACGCGCCAGGTCACATCAAGACCGGATCGAGTTGCGAAAAAAACTTGATCTCCTGGATAAATTCGACATTAATGATTTTGATGATCTCGGCGATATTGCCAATTCCGCCTAACCAAGCACGTGCGAACATTTACGCATGTTCGGATCACAATCTTCGCCACTCCGTCTCCGTCCCTTCCATCAGCTCGTCGGCCTGCTCGGGGCCCCAGGTCCCGGCGGGATAGTCGTGGAGGGGGGGGGGTTCGGGGGCCTCCCAGGCTTCGAGGATCGGGTTGACGAACTTCCAGGCGGCCTCGACGGCGTCGGTCCGGGTGTAGAGCGAGGGGTCGCCGAGGAGGACGTCCAGCAGGAGCCTTTCGTACGCCTCGGGGGGCGGGGAGGCGAAGGCGGTCCCGTAGCGGAAGTCCATCCGGACCTCCTGGAGGCGGCGGCGGGAGCCGGGGATCTTGGCCTGGAAGGCGAGGCTGGCCCCCTCGTTGGGCTGGATCCGGAGGACAAGAAGATTGGCGCCGCCGTTGGCCTCGGTGTCGACCTCGAAGAGGGCGGTGGGAGGCTTGCGGAACTGGATGGCGATCTCGGTGGCCCGCTTGGGGAGCCGCTTGCCGGTCCGGAGGAAGAAGGGGACGCCCGCCCATCGCCAGTTGTTCAGGGTCACCCGGAGGGCGACGTAGGTGTCGGTCTCGGATCCGGGGGCGACGCCCTTCTCGGCACGGTAGCCGGGGACGTCGTGGCCCTGGATCGAGCCGGCGGCGTACTGGCCCCGGACGACGTGCCGCCCGACCTCGCCGGGCTTCCAGATCGGCAGGGCTTGCAAGACCTTGGCCCGCTCGCTCCGGACGGCGTCGGCCCCGAGGTCGACCGGGGGCTCCATCGCGACCAGGCAGAGGAGTTGCAACAGGTGATTCTGGATCATGTCGCGGAGGGCGCCTGACTTGTCGTAGTAGCCCCCCCGGCCCCCGGCCATCCCCAGCTCCTCGGCGGCGGTGATCTGGACCGACTCGACGTAGCGTCGGTCCCAGAGCGGCTCGAACATGGTGTTGCCGAACCGGAGGGCCAGGATGTTCTGGACGGTCTCCTTGCCCAGATAATGGTCGATCCGGTAAACCTGATCCTCGCGGAGGACCCGGGAGACGTCGCGGTTGAGTTCCCGGGCGCTGGCGAGGTCGTGGCCGAAGGGCTTCTCGATCACCACCCGGGACCAGGGGCCCTGGTCCTCGGGGTAGATCAAGCCGGCCTGGCCGAGTTGCTCGACGATCACGGAGAAGTATTCGGGGGCGACGGCCAGGTAATAGAGCCGGTTGCCCCGAGTTCCGTGGGTCCCGTCGATCCGGTCGAGCTGCTCCCTGAGCGCCTTGTAGCCGGCGGGCTCGTCGAAGTTGCTCCGGTTGAAGGAGATCCGGGGGGCGAAGTCGGCCCAGGACGGCTCGAAGGCGGGATCCTTGGGTTTGGCCAGCGACTTCTTCAGCTCGTCGCGGAACTGCTCGTCGGACCAGTCGCGGCGGGCGAAGCCGACGATGGCGCACTCGCCGGGGAGGTGGCCGGCCTGGTCGAGGTGGTAGAGGGCCGGGACGAGCTTGCGGTGCGTCAGGTCACCGGTCGCCCCGAACAGGACGATCGCGCAGGGGTCGGGAACCCGGGCTCGGGGCAGGGCCTGTCGGAGCGGATTGGCTTCGGCGATGGCCGTGGAATCGCTCATCCCGGAGGGCTCCGAGGGGATGGGAGGGCGCGGACCGGTCCGGAAGGACCCGCCGGGGGCGCCGCACCAGAAGACTACGCCCGGGCGACCGGCCGATCAAGGGATCACCCGATCTCAAGGCCGATCGGTGATTCAAGTCGGATCAAGTGACCTTTCGCGGATGCCGGACAGACGTAGGGTGGCGTCGAGCGCAGCGAGGCCCACCAACACCCGTCTGGCTCCGGCAAATGCTCGGTGACGAATCCTTTCAGGAGGTCGCCGAGGTCTCCATTCCCGGCCGACGCACGCCGCCATCGAGCGTCGACGGGCCGATTGAAGCATCCACCATAAATATCGAAGCCGAGGGGCTCGCCTACCTTGATGGGCTCGATCTCGATCCCGGAGGCGAAGCTCGACGACCGGGCCATCGATGAGCTGAAGGCGGCGAAGCCGGGGCTCAAGATCTACACCAAGCCCTGATCGGCCGCCGGCCTCTTGCCCGCGAAGTTGACGCCGTTGCCCTGGCCGGCGTGGAAGTGGGCCTGCTCGCGGGTGAGGTCGACGATCTCGGCAAGGCCGGCCTCCTCGAACCAGCCGCGGACCTCCCCAGGGGTGTGGCGGGAGGCGTGGCGGGGGGCGTACCAGTCGAGGGTGTCGCAGATGCGGACCTCGGGGTCGGGGTGCATCGAGACGCCGATGGTGGCGACGTTCAGCGCCACGCCGAGCTTGGCGATCAGGCGGCTCGGGCTGGCCATCAGCCGCCGCTTCAGGCCGCCGACCGGGGCCATCAGCCGGCTGAGGGTCACCAGGATTCCGAGCGGGAGCCGCGACGAGACGGCGCGGTGGGCGTCCATGATCCGCTCCAGGCTCGGGCGCTCGCGGGGGTAGACCCAGATCGCGATCCGGCCGCCGGGCTTGAGGAGTCGGGCCAGCCCGAGGAACGCCCGGCGGGGGTCGGGCGTGTGGTCGAGCACGCCGAGCGAATAGACGAGGTCGAAGGTCCCCGGGGTGAAGGGGAGCCGGAGCAGGTCGCCCTGGACGACCGAGACGCCCGGGCCGTCGGCGTTCACGTCGCGGGCGGCCTCCACGGCGCGGCTCAGGTCGATCCCCACGGCGCGGGCCCCGGCCTCGGCCGCCACCCGGAGGTAACGCCCCATCCCGCAGCCGGCGTCCAGGACCAGGGCGCCAAGCAGGTCGTCGGAGGCCAGGCCGGTCCGGTTCCGGAAAGTCGCGCGGTCCTCCTCGGGGCGGACCACCCGGAAGGTGTTCCACTGGAGGGCGTAGACGGATTTCGTCCGCGCCTGGTCGGCGAGGGGCCCGGGGGAGGGGGGATCGGGTCTCATGACTTCCTCGCCTCCCATTGATCCTCGGCGGCGCTCCGGCGGAGGTAGGCCGGTTCGAGGAAGTAGGGGTCGTCGCGGCGTCCGTCTTCGAAGGCTTCGAAGGCCAGCGGAAGGAGCCGCGCGGGGTCGGGATGGCCCTGCTCGGGGGTCCCCAATCGAAGAGCGGTCGGCCCGTCGACGATCAGGCGGTCGAGCGCGGGGCCGAGGACCAGGGTCCCCGGGCCGAGGCCGGCGGCCCAGGCGGCTGCGGGCTCGATCCGGGTCGGGCCGAGGCGGAGCAGGGGCCCCCCCGGGCTTGCCCGAGCGAACTCGGCGACGTAGGCGTCGCCGCGCTGGGCGTCGACGGCGACGGCGACCCGGAGGTCGTGGTCGGCGGCGTTCCGGGCGATCGCCTCCAGGCTGTCGAGCCCCACCAGGGGCCGCCCCGTCGCGTAGGCCAGGACCTTGGCGGCGGTCAGGCCGATCCGGATCCCGGTGTACGACCCGGGGCCCAGCCCGACGGCGACGGCTCCGAGGTCGGCCGGCTCGGCCCCCTCGGCGGCGAGCAGGGCGGCGATGGCGGGGACCAGGCCCCGGCCGTGGCGGCGATCCGGGGCCGGCGGGGCGACCCTCGGGGTGGACCCGGCCCGCCCGAGGGCGACGGCCGCGCGGTCGGTGGACGTGTCGATGGCGAGAATCATCACGGTCCCGGGCTCCCGGCGCGATCGCCCCTCCGGCGCGAACTTTCCTTGCAAGATATTTCGGTCGATCGCGAAGAATCAAGGGGGGGTCGCCGGGGATCGGCCGCCGGTGGCGGTGTTGGCCTTGACCGTCGACGCCGCCAGGCTTTATTTTAGAAAATTGTGGGATCGCCCATCCGCCTTGCCGGCGCCGCCGCCGATCGGAGCCCCGGTCCGCCGCCCGACCCTGTTTTGCTCGGAGGTCCCTGCCGGTGCGCCGCGCCCTGATCAGCGACATTCACGGCAACCTCGAAGCCCTGGAGGTGGTCCTCGCCGACATCAAGGCCCAGGGGATCACCGAGATCTTCTGCCTGGGCGACATCATCGGGTACGGACCCAACCCGCGCGAGTGCATCGACCGGGTGATGGAGAACTGCACGGCGATCCTGCTGGGGAACCACGACCAGGGGGCGATGTTCGACCCCGATGGGTTCAACATCGGGGCCGAGCGGGCGATCTTCTGGACCCGCGAGCAACTGGAAAACCCCAACGACCGGGTCAACAACGAGCGCCGCTGGGAATTCCTGGGGATGCTCCCCCGGAGCCACCGCCTGGGCCCGTTCCTGTTCGTTCACGGCTCGCCGCGAAATCCCCTGAGCGAATACATTTTCCCGGAAGACATCTACAACCACCGGAAGATGGAACGGCTGTTCCAGTTGGTGGAGAAGTATTGCTTCCAGGGACACACCCACGTCCCTGGCGTGTTCACCGAAGGCTATCAGTTTTACGCGCCGGAGGAGATCGACAACGAGTACACGCTCGGCGACGGCAAGGTGATGATCAACGTCGGCTCGGTCGGCCAGCCGCGCGACGGCGACCCCCGGGCCTGCTATGTGATCCTGGAAGACGGCGTGGGGGCCGCCCCGGGATCCACCGCCGAGGCCCCGCCGACCGTGGAACGCCCGAATCCCGGCCCCCGCCCGCCGGGGACCGACCCGGAGACCGGCGAAGGGCCCGACACCCCCACCCCCCGGAACCTGGCCACCGGCGCCGTCCGGGTCACGTTCCGCCGCCTGGCCTACGACCACGAGACGACGATCCAGAAGATCTACGCGATCTCCGAACTCGAACCCTTCCTGGGCGACCGGCTCCGCCAGGGTCGATGAACCGGGGGGCCGACCCGGCCCGCCCGCCCTCGGGGCTCGCACCCTCCCTCCCGCCAAGGTCCTCTCCACGATGAGCAGCGAGAAGCGGCTAGTCCTCGCCCTGGTCCTCACCCTGTCGTCGGTCTATGGCACCAAATACGTCCTGGAGAGGGCCGGCCTGATCGCGCCCGAGGCCGAGCCCGCCCCCGTCCTCGCCCAGGGCGACCCGGGCAAGGACAAGGCCAAGGACAGGCCGAAGGCGAAGGTTGATCCATTCGTCGAGGCCAAGGGCGAGCTGCCCGAGAACCCGTTCGCCCCCGAAGGCCCCGACCCGAGGCCGACCCCCGCCGGACCCAGGCCGGCCCGGCCCGGCGAGCTGGTCCTGGGCTCCGACGAGGACGACGCCCCGTCCGCCTACCGGCTCAAGCTGATCCTGGATCAGAAGGGCGCGGCGGTGGCCTCGGCGACCTCGGCGCGGTTCGAGGCCGAGTTCGATCGCGAGGCCCCCGTCAAGGGTCGGCCGGCCCGGCTCAAGCTGATCGGCGACCTCCCCAAGTCCGATGCGCCCGGGTCGCTCTCCTTGACCCTGGCGACGGCCCTCAAAAGCGGCCCGATCGACCCCGAGGACCCGCCGCTCGCCGCGTCCCGGTCCGAGGACTGGCTCGACCAGAAGCCCTGGGAGGTCGTCCGCGACCGCGACGACGCCCCGGCCGTCCGTGCCATCTCCAAGGTCGACCCGGCCACCCAGGCCAAGGTCGACGGGCAGGAACTGGCGTTCCGGATCATCTCCGAGGATCCGGCGGTCACCGTCACCAAGGTCTACCGGATCTACCGGGGCGAGGACGGGTTCGAGGTTGAACTCCGGTTCGCCAACCCGAACAAGGACGCCAAGTTCAGCTACCGCCTGTTCGGCCCGCACGGGATCCCGATCGAGGGGGAGTGGTACACCTCGACCTTCCGGGACGTCTTCTTCGGCCAGGCCAAGGGGGCCGCGACCGACATCGTCACCGTCTCCTCGTTCGACGTGGTGAAGTACGACAAGGACCCCTCCTACCGGCTCTCGACCCTTCCGCTCAAATTCGCCGGGGTCGAGGACCAGTACTTCGCCACCTTCGTCCAGCCCTGGCCGATCCCGAGGGATCCGGAGGGACGCCGCGAGGCCGACACCGGGCCGGTCGTCTTCCAGCTCGACAAGGAGGCGCCCCAGAAGTCGGATGTCGGCATCGAGATCGTCTCCAAGCCGATCGTCGTCGGGCCCAACCTGGGCGAGGTGGTCCACGCCTACCGGGTCTTCGCCGGTCCCAAGGTTTCCTCGGCGCTGCTGCCCTTCGAGGCCGACGAGCTGGCCTCGTACCGCAAGAACCAGTGGATCACGATCCCCTTCGCCGCGACCCTGGCCAAGAGCGTGATCGCGCCGCTGCTCGACAAGATTTACAGCCTGACCCAGGTCGTGGCCCGGACCTTCGGCTGGAAGAACGGCAACTACGGGATCGCCATCATCCTGCTGACGATGACCGTCCGCCTGATCATGTTCCCGCTCGGGCGCAAGCAGGCGATGATGGCCAAGAAGATGCAGGACTTGCAGCCGGTCCTGGCCGAGGTCAAGGAGAAGTACAAGGACGACAAGGAGGCGCTGACCCGGGAGACCATGGCCGTCTGGAAGCGGCACAAGGTGAACCCCGCGGCCGGCTGCGTCCCGGCCCTGATCCAGATGCCGATCTTCGTCGGGCTCTGGCAGGCGCTGAACAACAGCGTCTCGCTCCGGCACTCGACCTTCCTCTACATCCGCGACCTCGCCGCGCCGGACATGATGTTCCGGTTCCCGGTCACGCTGCCCCTTTTGGGCGATTACTTCAACCTCCTGCCGTTCCTGGTCGTCTCCCTGATGCTGGTGCAGACAAAGCTATTCGCGCCCCCGGCGACGACGCCGGAGGCGGAGATGAATCAGAAGATGATGAAGTACATGATGATCTTCATGGCCTTCATGTTTTACAAGGTTCCCTCCGGGCTCGGCCTCTACTTCATCACCAGCAGCACCTGGCAGATCTGCGAGCGCCTGCTCCTGCCCAAGATCATCCACAAGGCCCCCGCCGATCCCGAGTTCGGCCCCGACGACAAGGGCAAGGACAAGGGGCGAGGCCCCGGCGGCGGCCCCAACGGGTCCGGCCCCAACGGGTCCGGCCCCTCATCGGGCAACCAGGGCTGGCTCGCCAAGCAGATGGAGAAGCTGCTCGACGAAGCCGCCAAGGACAAAACCATCCGGAACACCGACCGCGACCGCGAACGGGACCGCGACCGGCCCCGGTCGAAGCCCCGGCCGGGCAAGCGGTGATGAGCCGGGGCGTCGGGCGGGGCGTCCGGCCACCCCCCGCCCCTCGCCGGGTCGCGACGTCCACGATCCGACGGCCGGGGAGGAATCGGACGTGTGGCGATGGCCGTGGCAGCCCCTCCCCGAGCCCGTGAAGCCGCCCAAGGTCGGCGGCACGAGGGCGCCGGGCGATGTCCACCGGATCGACTTCAGCAAACCCCACGACTTCCACTTCCGCTTCGTCTACGAGAGGGGGGAGGTGGTGACCCTCCGGGGTTGCCTCCTGGTCGGCTTCACGACGCCGAGCGAGGACGGCGGGGCCGGGGGTGGCCCGTCCGAATACGGGCACAACCGCTGGCTCGTCCTCCGCCAGCAGGACGGCCGGTTGCTCTACGCCCCGCGCGACAACCTGCTCTACATCGAGGAATCGCGGGCACCCTGACCGGTCACGGGCGGCCCGGATCACCGACGAGAGGGCCAGCCCGCCGTGCCCCCATTCGACCCCTCCGACACGATCGCCGCGATCGCCAGCCCGCCTGGCCCGGGCCTCCGGGGCCTGGTCCGCGTGAGCGGGCCCGAGGCGTGGGCGATCGCCCTGGACGGCTTCGAGGGCGGGGGCGAGGCGACACCCCCGGGCCGGCCCCGGCGGAGGGCCGGGCGGCTCCGGGTCGACGGCCTCCGGAGCCCGCTGGCGGTGGCCCTCGGGCTCTGGCCCGGTCCCCGGACGTACACCGGGCAGTCGATGGCCGAGATCCACGCGAGCGGCTCGCCGCCGATCCTCCGGCAGCTCCTGGCCCATTGCCTGGCCCGGGGGGCGAGGCTGGCCGAGCCGGGGGAGTTCACGCTCCGGGCGTTCCTCTCGGGCCGGATCGACCTGACCCAGTCCGAGGCCGTCCTGGGCGTGATCGACGCCCGGTCCCCCGCGCAGCTCGACGCGGCCCTCCGGCAACTGGCCGGCGGGCTGGCCGCGCCGATCGCGGGCCTCCGCGACCGATTGGCCGACATCCTGGCTCACCTGGAGGCGAACCTGGATTTCGCCGAGGAGCCCGACGTCGACCCGATCGGCCGCGAGGCCCTGGCCGGCTCGCTCGACGAGGCCGCCGCCGAGGTCGCCCGCCTGGCCGGCCGGCTCCGGAGCCGCGACCGCGACGACGGCCGCCCCCGGGTGGTCCTGGTCGGCCCGCCCAACGCGGGCAAGAGCCGCCTCTTCAACGCCCTGATCGGCCGCGACCGGGCGATCGTCTCTCCCGTCGCCGGGACCACCCGCGACTACCTCGAAGCCCCCTGCGACTGCGACGGCCTGGTCGTCGACCTGGTCGACACCGCCGGGTCGGAGCCCGCCCAGGGGCCGATCGAGGGCCGGGCCCAGGCCGCCCGCGACGCCCAATCCGCCGCCGCCGACCTCCGGCTCGAATGCCACTCGGCAGACCTCGGGCCCCCCGGAGCCGCCGGACCAGCCGACGACCGCCCCGGCCTCGCCGTCTGGACCAAGGCCGACGCCTCGGGGCCGCCCGGACCCGCCGACCTGCTCATCACCAGCGCCTCAACCGGTCTCGGGATCGCCGAGCTTCGGTCGGCGATCGCCCGGGCGATCCGGTCGAAGGACACCGCCGCCGGCCTCCCCACCGGGACCGCCGCCCGCTGCGGCGAATCCCTCCGAGCCGCCGGGCAAGCGCTCGGGACCGCCGCCGAGACCCTCCGATCGGGCGGCGGCGACGAACTGGTCGCCCTGGACCTCCGCCAGGCCCTCGATGACCTCGGCCGGATCGTCGGCGCGGTGCTCACCGACGACCTGCTCGACCGGATCTTTCGCCGGTTCTGCATCGGCAAGTGAATCCGGGCGGATACGAGATCCGGGAGTGAGTGAAGGGCTTCCCGCCTTCGAGCACCCCGACGACCGTGATCGGCGATCAGACGCCCACTCCGAGCGACCGGGCGGCCGGCATCACACGGTCTCCGACCTCCTCGACCGCCTCGCGGGCGACATCGGTGAGCTGGTTCATCTCCATCCCGATGGCGCGGGTACCGAGCTTCAGGAACAGGTAATCCTCGACCAGGCCGAGCAGCCGGTCGGGGATTCCGAGCCCCCTGCTCAGCGAGATCCGGAGGATCGGCGCGACGCCGGCCACGCCGGCGGCGACCACAGCGCCCATCAACGCGCCGGTTGGGTCTTCCACCCCATCCTCCTTGAGGCTCTCGCGGGCCACCCAGGCGCCCGAGAGGGTGTGCGGGATCAAAAGGGCCGGCCGGAACCGGGCAGGGAAGACCCCGAGCTTGTCCAGGACCATCTCGCCCAGCGCCGCCGCCACCCACGACTTGGCGCTCGGCCGACGCCTCGACGACTCCAGGAAGGCCGGGCCCAGGGCGATCTTGGAACCGCTCAGCGCCGCCAGGGTCATCGCTCGTTCGAACGGGGAGATCGCGTCCGCCATGGCTGCTGTCCTCTGGTCATTGCGGGTTCTGCTCGGGCCGCGCCGTCACGCGAGGCGCGACCCCCGGCCTCCTCTTCTCGCAAGATGGGGGCCGCGCGGAGCCGGCGCCGGGTTCCGGGGAAAATCGGGACGCCGCCGCCTCACTTTCGCCAGCAAGGCGGGCCGTTTAGCATGAGGTCCGGTCATCCGAGCCAGCGCACCCGATCGAGGATTCGCCATGAACCCGTTGCGACACCCGGCCGCGATCGTGGCGGCCTTCGTCCTGCTGGGACCGGGCCCGGTCCGGTCCGACGACCCGCCAGCCGGCAAGATCGCGCTGTTCGATGGCAAGACCCTCGACGGCTGGAAGCGGGTGGAGTCGTTCAAGGCGGGCGAGGTCAAGGTCGAGGGCGGGTCGATCGTCCTGGGCCCGGGGGGGCCGATGACGGGGGTGGTCAGCACCCGGAAGGGTCTGCCGACGGCCGACTACGAGCTGACCTTCGAGGCGAGGCGGACCGAGGGCGGCGACTTCTTCGCGGCGGCGACGTTCCCGGTCGGGCCCTCGTTCCTCACGCTGGTCAACGGCGGCTGGGGCGGGGGCGTCACCGGCCTCTCCAGTATCAACGGGGCGGACGCCTCGGAGAACGAGACCAATCGCTTCGCCAAGTATCAGAATGGGACCTGGTATCGGTTCCGGATCCGGGTCACCGGCGAGGTCGTCCGGGTTGGCCTGGACGACCGAGAGATCATCGCCTTCCGCCACGACGGCCAGCAGGTCAAGACCCGGATCGAGGTCCGGGACTGCCAGCCGCTGGGCTTCGCCTCCTGGCGGAGCGCGGGGAGCGTCCGGGGGGTCGAGGTCCGGCCGCTCTCGCCCGCCGAGGTCGCGGCCTGCAACAAGTTCGAGTGATCGTCCGATGGTTGATGGGTGAGAAGTCCCCGGAGATTTCCCCGGCATCGGCCTCGTACGCCGTCCCGCTGATCGACCATCACTCATTGACCATCAACCATTGACGATCCCGGATCGCCTCTCAATGGGCCGCCTTTCAGACCGCCTCCACCTCTCCGGCCCGGCGGCGGTTGGCGTCGACGACGGGGGCGTAACGCTCGGCCCACTCGTGGAGCCCGGCGAGGGCGGGGATCAGGGTGGCGCCGAGGTCGGTCAGGCGGTACTCGACCCGGGGCGGGACCTCGGCGAAGACGGCGCGGGCGACCAGGCCGGAACGCTCCAGCTCGCGGAGCCGCTTGGTCAGCTCCTTCTGGGTGATCGGGGCGGCGAGGCGCTGGAGCTGGCGGAACCGGATCGGCCCGCCGGCCCGGTCGAGGTGGTGGAGGATCGTCACGGTCCACTTGTGGGCCACCAGGCCGAGGACGTGGGTCGCGGGGCAGACGCGCGGGGCGGTCCCGGCGTCTCCCGGTCGGGTCGGATCGGCCATGAGGTCCCCCGATGGTATCCGATGGGTTCCTGCGTAGGCGAACGGTGCCTACTTGCCGCAGGATACCAGAGAGCTACCCTTGGTGTGAACCGTCGCGGGGTCCCGCGATGAATTGAGGATGGACGGATCGGAGGGCGGACGGGATGGGTCGAATTTACGCCGAGTTCCTGGGCGGGCCGAGGGCGGTGGCGCTGTTGTTCCTCCGGCTGGTGGCCGGGACCGCGTTCGTGCTCCACGGCTGGCCGAAGATCCAGCACGCGACCTCGTGGATGCCGCCGGAGGCGCCGATCCCGGGCTGGCTCCAGTTCCTGGCCGCGTTCTCGGAGTTCGGCGGCGGGATCGCCTGGATCCTGGGAGCCCTGACGCCGCTGTTCTCGCTGGGGATCCTCGGCACGATGGCCTTCGCCACCTTCGCGGTCCACGTCCGGATGGGCCACCCGTTCGTCGGTGACCCCGCCTCGCACGGGCCGTCCTACGAATCGGCCCTGGGCTACCTGGCGATCGCCGTCTTGCTCCTGATCGTCGGGCCGGGCCGGCTCTCGGTCGACGCGGTCCTGTTCGGCCGGGATCGAGTGGCCAAGCCCGGGCACGCCCGCGACCCCCTGGGTTGAGATCCGGTCGATTCCCGAGTCTTCGAGGGAGCCTGCACGGATGAAGGTCCAGGTCGCCTTCCACAGCACCCATGGCCACATCAACCGGATGGCCGAGGCCGTCGCCGAGGGGCAAACCCGCTCCCCGGGGCCGAGGTCTCGCTGTTCCAGGTCGCCGAGCTGATCGCCGACGACGGCCTCGATCGGATCGGGGCCAGGGCAGCCTTCGGGCACGTCCCGGTGATCCAGCCTGACCAGCTCAAGGAGCCCGACGCGGTCCGCTTCGGCACCCCCACGCGGTACGGCAACGACTGCTCACGCCAGCCGACCGCGAACGATCTGGCCCTCGCCCGATTTCAGGGCAAGCACGTCGCCAAGATCGCCGGCAAGCTCGCGGCCCGCTGACCGGATCGAGGGCCGGGGAGGTGGCCCCTCGCGGGCGGGAGCTTCCTCGCGAGGGGCCAGTATCCTGGCCCTCGATCGACCTCGATTCCGCCGATCCACCCCCGCCCCTTATTTCTTTCTCGCGACCACACAACGACTTGAGAGAAAACTCTAACCGCCCGACCGGAACGGCACGCCGTTCGCTTCTTGTCTCGACGTTCGGGTGACAAAACACGATCATCGGACGCGAGCGAAGCGAGGAACCACCCATGAAGCGGGCACTGGCGACTCTGGCTCTGTCGGGCATCCTGACTCTCGGTGGCCTCGGGGGCGGTTCGGCCCGGGCCCAGTACGGATACAACAACGGGGCCTATGGCGGCGGCTACGCCCCGGCTTATGGCGGCGGGTACTCCGGCGGCGGAGTGGTCGTCTCGGGCGGGTACAATAGCGGTTACGGCGGCGCGGCCTATGGCGGCGGATACGTGGGAGGGCAGCCGGGCTACAACCCCTATCTTCCCTATTCGCCGGCTCAACAGCAGGGCTACCGCGAGGGGAAGGTCTATTACGAGACGGGGTATGCTCCCAACCGGCCACTCTCGCCCGCCGAGGCTCAAGGGTTCGTGGCCGGCGAGCGTCGGGCCGCGGCGACTCCCTGGCAGCTCGACCCGGCCCGCCAGCAGGGCTACCGCGAGGGGCAACTGTTCTGGGAGACCGGCATCGCCCCCAACCGGCCGCTCTCTCCGGCCGAGGCGCAAGGCTTCGTTTCGGGGGAGCGACGGGCCTCCGGCGGGTACTACCGCCCTTATTGAGGGTCCGAGCTTGCGAGTGAACGACGGGGGCGACGCCCTTCCGGCCCGCCGCCGGACCCGCGTCGCCCCCGGTCCCTTTTGAACCCGGATCCGACGGGCAATCCCGCCCCGTTGCCAGTCAAACCCGAGGCCGTCCGGCTCCCGATCGGCGGCGCGGTTCGCCTTGACGGCTCAAGCCTCGGATCCTAGGATTCCGATAGCCATTTCATGAGACAGAAGGGATCGATCATGTGCCAGTGGTCGGGCACAAAAATCTGGCTCTGTCGCATCGGGATCATGTTGATGATCCTGGGGCTGGCGCGCGTACCGGTCCCGATGCCTGATTTCCACGGCTCCGGCCACTCCGATGGTGCCGGGGACGCCTGCTCCGGCCACGGCCACCTCCTTCCCGGCCACCTGGAAGAGGCCCCCCGAGGGGCACCGGTCCTCTCCTGGCGGTGGGTTCTCTTGAACGCCGCCGAGCTTTGCGGCGAGTCGTCGACGCTCGGCACCGAGGCCCCGAACTGCCACCCGGATTGGGCGGCCTGTTCGCACGATCCCAGCCCGCAGTTTGTCGCTTCGCGAGCGGCCCGACGGATTGCCGCTGCGATGCATCGGGTGCCCTCAATCGATCGCCCGGCCCTCCTGGCCGGGTGGTCCTGGGCCCAGTCCCGGCCCGCTCCCGCCCTCCGGGCGCGGAGCTTCGTCGCTACCTACCCCCCTCGCACATCGATCGCCTCACTCCTTCAGCGCTGGACCTGCTGAAGCACCCCGGCTCCCGGGATGTCTCCCCGGCCACCTCGCTCGCCCCATCCGGCTCGTCGACCTTCGTCCGCCCGCGCTCCGATAACGGCCCCGAGCCGATCCGGCCGCGCCCGGCGTGATCGATCCCGTCGACGCCCACCGCGAGGCGATCGGGTTCCCGCGTTCCGAGCCCATCTCCCCCGATCCGCCCTCCGAAGACGCCGCACGGCCGTCGCCGCCGAGGGTCCGGATCCCACATCAAGACTCTGATCATGTTCATAAAATTGGATCAACATTCGGAGATTTCGACATGTTCCGAGACGATCGCATCATGCTGCTGGAGTTGGAGCCGGTCACGCGGTCTGCGGACCCGCATCCCGAGGGTGCCCCGGAGGCCCGCCGACCCGAGGACTGGGATGCCGCCGGGGTCCTGACGTCCCGGTCGCTGACCTCGCCCGATCGCGTCGGTGACGACCTGGCGACGCTGGGCTTGCTGCCGGTCGGGAGGAGCGGCAAGGGTCTCGCCTACTTCGCGTTGGCCGGCTTCTTCCGCCGCCGCGTCCATCCCCGCTCGTGAGCGAAGCCCGGGGGCGGGGCCAGCCCGCCCCCGGGTCACACCTTTCGCCGGGCGGTCAGCCCCGGTAAGGTGAATTCAGGGCCGCCCGGCCTTGACGACCCGGATGATTCGGGAGGGCGAGCCGAGCGGAGTCATCGCCCATGCCGCCCGACCTCGACCGAAGGTTCCGGCCGAGGATGACCTTGCGCCAGATCGGCGTCCTGGTCGTCTTCGCCGCCGTGGCGATGGCGGTGGTCACGCCGATCGGTCGGTCGGCGGCGGATTCCGGGCAATTCGTCCTGCGTTCGGCGATCGAGCTACCCTATGTGCTGATCTTGCCGACGCTGATCCTGGTCCGCCGGGGGCCGCTCAAGGGCTAGATGGTCGCGGTCCTCTGCGGCGTCCCGCTGGTCGCGTTCCTGACGTTCCTGAATCTGCTGGGGCTCACGGGGAGGGCGGGTCCTGATTTCCACATGGGCGACCTCCCGACCGCGGGCCTGGTCGTCCTGGGGATGGCCGATGCGCTGATCCTGGGCGGGCTGGCGTACCTCGGGCGGTGGGTCATCCCCCGATTCTGCCCGACCTGTCGGCGGCGCGCGATGCTCCGCGACCCCTCGGTCCCCCGATCGCGCGCCTTCCCCCGCCCGGGCGACGCCCGGACCTGCCTCGCCTGCGGCTCCCGGTTTCGCCGATCTCGACGCGGCCCCTGGGTTGACGTCGACGCCCCCACCTATGAACCGATCCCTGGCGATTTCCCGCCTCTGACCCCATCTCGATGAGGGAGCGACACCCCCGATGAGCCTGGCGACGGACGAGATCGGCAACGAGATCCCGGCGGCGAGCCCCGGGCGGCTGGCGTCGCTCGACGTCTTCCGCGGCCTGACGATCGCCGGGATGATCCTGGTGAACAACGGCGGGGGGCCGGCTTATCCGCCGCTCCGCCACGCCGATTGGGACGGCTGGACGCCGACCGACCTGGTCTTCCCGTTCTTCCTGTTCATCCTCGGCGTCTCGATCACCTTGGCTCTCTCGAAGCGGCTGGATGCCCCCGAGGGGCGGCGGGCGGTCCTGGGCAAGGTCGCGCGCCGGTCGCTGGTGATCTTCGCCCTCGGGCTGTTCCTGGCCAAATTTCCGTTCTTCCGGGAGAGCTGGCGGGAGGTCCAGGACCCGGATTCGTGGCGGAAGATGGCCGGGACGATCCGGATCCCCGGCGTCCTCCAGCGGATCGCCGTCTGCTACCTGGCGGCCTCGTTGATCTTCCTGAACACGAGGATCAAGGGGCAGGTGGTCGCCCTGGTCGGCCTGCTGGTCGGGTACTGGCTGCTGATGACGCGGGTTCCCGTCCCCGGCTTCGGCCCGGGGGACCTGGCCCGGGGGCACGACCTGGCGTCGTACCTCGACCGGCTCCTGCTCCCGGGTCACATTTACAAGACCGATTACGACCCCGAGGGGATCCTGAGCACGCTCCCGGCGATCGGGACGACCCTGCTCGGCGTGCTGACCGGGCACTGGCTCCGGTCGGGGCGCGACCGGTACGAGATCGACGCGGGCCTGTTCGTCGGCGGGACCGCCTGCGCCTTCGCCGGCTGGGCCTGGAGCGGGAGCTTCCCGATCAATAAAGCCCTCTGGACCGGGTCATTCGTTCTGCTGACCGGCGGCCTGGGAATGATCGGCCTGGCGACGTGCTACTGGCTGGTGGACCTCCGGGGCTACCGACGGTGGGCGGCCCCGTTCCGCGTCTTCGGGGCCAACGCCATCGCCGCGTATACGCTGGCCGCCGTGGGGGCCCGGCTCCTGAACCTCCCCGCGATCGACCGGGCCGAGGGGAAGGTCATCAGCGTCAGGAACCTCATCTATAACGACTATATCCTCGCCATATTCTCGGGCGAGAGTGCCTCGCTGGCGTACGCGGCCACGTTTGTCCTGGCCTGCTTCGTGGTCGTCCTGGCGATGGACTCCCTGGGAATCCACGTCCGGGCTTGAAACAAAGACGAAGAATTTCAATCGCCAAGACGCCGAGGACGCTGAGTCCAGAGCGAGGGAAGAGGAGGAAGATTGAGTTTTATCTCTCTCCCCTGTCTCTTCTCTCCTTCCGACCTCCGCGACCTCGGCGGTTCAAATCCCGATTTTCCTCCCTCACCCCGCTGCCGAGTCGCCGGCCGGGTCGAGGATGTCCTTCGGCTTGGTGTGGCCGTTGCCGTTGGAATCGCCGTCGGGGTGCTCGGGTTCGGGGGCGGGGGGCTCGGCGGTCGGGTCGAAGCCGCCGAACGAGGTGGGAGCGTCGCCGCCGAAGCTGGAGAACGAGTCGGCCCCGAAGCTGGAGAATGAGTCGCCGCCGCTATCGCCGCTATCGCCGCCGTCGTCGGAGCGGGGCGGGGCCTTGGGCCGGACGGGGCCGTCGAGGTAGCCGGCGGGCTTGGGCTTGGCGTGGAGCTGGTCGCGGGCCCGATCGAGCCAGGACTGATCGGGCAGGCCGTAGGGGCGGAACTTCTCGGTCTTGCCCTGCTCCTCGTTGTAGAGGAGGGCCCGGTTCTCGCCCAGGCGGCCGGCGGCCGGCGAGTCGATCATGGCGCTGGAGTCGTTGATACTCATCTGGAAGAGGATCCGGAGCTCGAACTCGCCGGCGGTGGCGCGTTCGAAGGTCCGGTTCAGGTTGCCGACGGTGTCGCACCAGGCCAGGAGGTGGATCCCGAAGTTGGGCCCTTCGCGGAGCAGGTCGGTGAGCATCTTGGCAGGCTTGGGCTTCTCGTCGTCGGACTTGGAGGAGAAGCCGTAGTCGTCGTCGGATTTGCGGAGGTCGCGGAACCGGCCGAGGTCGAAGATCACCAGGTAGAGCGTGGGGAAGTCGGCGTGCTCGTCGGCCTGGCGGGCGGTCAGCTCGTCGTAGACCTCGGTCAGGATCGGGGCGAAGTCGCGGAAGCCGGCGGACCGGAACGGGTGCGGGATCACCCGGGCGAGCCTGGCCAGGACGCCGAGGTTGGGCGAGTCGGGCGGCGAGCCGTCGAGGACATAGAATCGCGCCCCGTTGGCGGCGTCGCCGCCGCCGGGGTCGGCGTGCTGGGTGGCCAGGCTGACCAGGGCCGAGATCAGGATCCCCAGGGCCGACTCGTCCTGCTGGCCGATCAGGAGGACGTTGGTCCCGGCCTGGCGGCGGAAGACGACCGAGGTCGGGTCCTTGATCGCGATCGCGTCGCCGAGCCAGGCCGTGGCCGCCTTGACCTCCTCGGGCCAGCCCGGGGCGGCCAGGGCCTCGTTCAAAAGCGGGTTCTTGTCGATGACCGCCGGCAGGTTCCCCTCGAAGACGAGCTGCGGGGTGTCGGGCATCAGCCCGCGCTCCTCGGCCAGGTGCTTGAGGTTCCGGAGGTACTCCTCGCGGCGGACGTCGGTGAGGAAGACGACCTGAAAGATGTGGTTGCCCTCGATCATCCCGTTGGCGTCGTTGTAGATCGCCTCGCCGGGGCGGGACAGCAGGCGGGCCGCCGCGTTGTCCTCGCTGAGGATCAGGTGCGAGTCGGCCTCGGAGCATTGCAGGGCGATCCGGATGGCCATCTGCGCGATCGTGGTCCGGGCCAGCGAGTAGGCCCCGCCCAGGGTCTGCGAGCCCAGGGTGACGTGGACGCCGAAGGCCCGGCCCTGGCGGACCAGGCGGTCCAGGAGCAGCGACGACTCCTGCGCCAGCTTGTCGTCCTCGATGAAGAACTCCTGGAACTCGTCCACCAGCAGGAGGATCCGGGGGAGGTACTCGCCGGTGATCCGGCGGTAGCTGGCCACGTCCTGGGCCCCGGCGTCGCGGTACATGTCACCGCGCTTCTTGAGCTCGACGTCGAGCCGCTGGAGGACGCTCAGGCCGAACTCGCGCTCCGACTCCACGGCGACCACCCGGGCGTGGGGCAGGCCATAGGTGGCATACGTCTTGAATTCGACGCCCTTCTTGAAGTCGATCAGGTACAGCTCAAGCTCCTTGGGGCTGTACATCAGGGCGGCGTTGGTGATCAGGGCGTGGAGCAAAGTCGACTTGCCCGAGCCGGTCTTGCCGGCGATCAGGACATGCTGCGAGGTCCCCTTGCCCAGCTTGAGGTTCTGGAACTTGGTGGCCCCTGCGCGGCCGAGCGGGACGTCGACGATGCTCCGGCTGTCCCAGGTCCAGTACTTGTCCTCGGTCGGGGCGATGACCTCGAAGGGGACCTCGACGCGCTTGGCCGCCTTGGCGGCCTCGCCGGCGAGCTTGACAATCCGGTTGAACTCGGAGTCTTCCGGCGGGGCGTCGAGCCGGAGCGGGTACTGCTCGAACGGGCTGTCCTTCCAGGTGAACTTGCCGTCCTTCCAGGTCAGGTTGACGCAGTTCGGCTCCAGGTCCTTGGCGAGCTGGTTGGTGGCGTTGGCCAGCTTGGTGTCGACGCTCACCAGGACATAGACGCCGCAGCGGGGGCCGCTCTGGGCGATGCTGACCAGCCGGCGCTGGGCGATGTCGGAGAAGTTGGCCGGGTAGTTGGCCACGACCAGGACACGGTAGGGCTCGGCGACCTCGCCGGCCATCGCGTTGTATTCCTCGATCGAGGCGTATTCGTTGCGGAGGTACGTCTGGATGACGTTCTCCATGTGCTCGGTCAGATCCAGGAGCCGATGCTCGATCTGGGCCTGCTCGGTCCAGATCCGGCTGGTGACCAGGAGTTCGTCGGATTCCTTCAAATTCATGAAGGTCGAGAAGTTCTGGCCGAGCCCGACGGGGTCGGCGATGGTGAACCGGACCTTGCCGGGCGGGACGGCGGTGAGAAACCGGAGCATGGCGGCCTGGATCGCCCGGACCGCCGGGGCCCGGCCGTCGTCGCTGGCCTTGATGAGCAGCGAGATCTTCTCGGGGAACTGGAGGAAGGCCGGGAGGGTGAAGACCTCGGGGGTCAGCCCCTTGAGCCGGGGGTCCTCGGGGATCCCCTGGGGGATCTGCTTCATCGGCACCCGGACCTCGCCGAAGCGGAGGACCGGGGGCGAATCCGAGGGCGGGGTCCAGGGGTCCCAGGCCGGGTCGTGCCAGGGGAGGAACATCCGGTCGGACTCGGCCCCGACGGCGTCGAGCTCGCCGCGGACCCGGTCGATCCCGCCGCCCCAGTCGTCCACGAGCTTCTGCCAGGCGGCCTCGTACGCGGTCTGGCGGGCCTCGACCTCGGCGAAGTAGCGAGCGTCGACATCGCCGAGTTCGCGGTCGCCGCCGGCCTTGGCCTCGCCCAGGTCTTTCTTGTACCTGTCCTCGGCGGCCGAGAGGTCGGCCTCGTACTTCCGGGCGGCCTCGGCCAGGGCCTTGGGGTAGCGTTCCTCGGCGGCCTTGGTGTCGGAGTCGCGGCGGTGTTCCAGCTCGGGAATGAGCTTGGCCTGGGTGTCGGCGGCCTTCTTGTTCAGGGCGTCGCGGCGGCGCTCGACCTCGGCCTTGAGCCGCTTGGCGTTCTCGTCGACCCAGGCGGCCGAGCGGTCGGCGAGCTTCTCGGCGTCGGCCAGGGCCAGGGCCATCGGGGCGGCGGCGGCGGTGATCTGCTTCCGGCCGGCGGCGGCGAGCGACTGCCGGGCCACGAAGCCGACGACCAGGGTGGCGACCGCGGCGGCGGCCGGCCCGATCATCCAGCCGAGGACCAGGCCGAGGCCGATGGCCAGGGCCAGGAAGAGCACGACGCAGAGGAAGATGAAGAAGTCGAGCTTCACCACCGGCAGGATCTTGAGCTTCGAGGCGACCAGGTAGCCATCAGCCACCTGATGGGTCGCGGCGTCGAGCTTGTCGATCGGGTTGTCGTTAGGGCCGAGTTCGGGCTCGGGGCGCTCGGCGTCCAGGATGATGAATTTTTTGTAGGTCTCGACGTAGTTGCCGGCGACGGCCCGGACCTCGTCGAAGGCGGCGAGCGACTCTTCGAGCCGGCGCTTGAACTGCTCGGTCTTCTTGCCGACCTTGTCGACGTTGGCATCGAAGACGGCGCCGGCCTCCCAGCCGGCCTCTTCGAGCTGCTGGCCGGCGGCCTCGCTCTCGACCTCGAACCGCTTCTTGGCGTGGGAGATCTTCTTGTCGCGGTCGATCTTGGCCGAGGCCACGGCCGCCTGGTACGCCTGGTCGAGCGCCGTCCGGGCCTGCTCGACCTCGGCCTCGGTGGCCTGGACCTGGAGGTCGCGGCGGCGGACGGCCCCCTGCCGGGCGGACTGATAGGTGCGGTCGGCGACGGCCTTCTCCTTGGCGAAGTCGGCGTCGGTCTTGGTCTCACGCCCGGCTCGATCCCCGGCCAGGCGGGCCAGGTCTTTCAGGGCGTCGACTTGGCGCTGGGTCAGGGACGGTCCGGGCATCGGGTGAGGTCCAACACGGGTGGCTTTGGCGGTCTCGGTGGTCGGCCTTGGGGAACCCCCGACTCGCCCACCCCAAGAGTCGATCCGTTCGTTTTTCTAAGTCGTGTCAATGAGTTATGCTAAACGAATGATGGTTGATGGGTAGAGGAAATCCCGGAGAAGCCGGCGAGACGCTTCGGCTGCAATCGCGCTTTTCCGTCGTTACCCATCAGCCATGATCCATTTTCGATCCCGGATCGCCTTCAAGATGGCCCGACGGCCGATCCGACCCGGGCCCCGGCGGGCCGGCCGGCTCAGCGGTTCTCGGAGCAGTCCTTCTTGACCTTGGCGGTGACCTCGGCCAGCTTGTCCATCCCCCGGGCGACGGCGTTGACGCGAGTCTCCAGCGGGATCAGGTGGTTCGCCTCGAAGTCCCTGGCGACCTGGTCCTGCCAGTGGGCCTTGGCGATCTCCCAGTGTTTGCGGAGGTTCTTGATCGCGTAGTTCAGCTTGGTCGAGCCCTCTTTGCTCACGGCCGGCGCCTCCGAGGGGTGGGGTCAGGTGGTCGACTGGGTGGAGGTCCGGATGTAGGCGTCGAGGGCATCGGCCATCCGCTGGAGGAGGGCCATGGCGTGCTCCAGGTCGCCGGTGAGCATGTCGCCCAGGGGCCGGGCCAGGCCGAGGTATTCGTCGATGGCGTGCTGGAGGACCGGCGCGGCCTTCTTGACGATCTCGACCTTCTCCTCGGACTCGCGGAGCCGGGCGTTGGCGATCCGGACCTGCTCCTTGGCCTCGGTCTCGCCGCCGCCGGAGAGCTTCCGGCGGTGGAGCTCGCCGCGGATCTCGTTCATCTTCTCGCGACGGCGTTTGACCTCGTTGAGCCAGAAGAGGCGCTGGGTGTTCTTGACCCACTCGTTGACCCGGCGGTTCTCCATCTCGACGGACGTCAGCGCGTTCCGGGCGTCCTCGATGAAGGTGCCGAGGGCCGCGCGGAACTCGCGGATCCCGTCGATATTGGTGACCTTCGCGGCATCGCTCATCGGTGCCCCCTCGCCCGGCCGGGCTCATCGCTGCTGGAGGTATTCTTCGACGCGTTCGGCCTTGCGCATCAGGAACGGGACGTACTGACTGCTGGCCTCGATGAAGCGGTTGATGACGATCAGCGTGGCCTCGAACTCCTCGGTGAACTTCTCCTGCTCCTTGTCGCGCCAGGTCTGGCTGAGGCCGGAGAGCTGGCCGTGGATGACGGCCATCTTGTTGTGCAGCTCGGTGTTGAAGTGGCGAAGATTCTGGGCGAAGCGGCGGAGTTCGGCCGGGTCGACGACGGCTTGAGCCATTGTGGGTGTCCCCTTGCCCGATGGGCCGGCGGAGCCTGGTGGATGTCCCGGACGCGGGACGGCGATCGCCCCGGGGAACGGGGCGATTGGATCGATTTCCAGCTTAACCGGATCGAGGGGCCGCGTAAAGCGTCGGGAGGGGGCGCCGGGCCGGAGTCCACCCTCAGCGGGCGGACCCGGCCGCGATCCCGGGGAGCATCGGCGTGGTCGGTCCGGTGGCCGACGGCTTCAGCCGGGCCGACTCCCTGGTCAAGGTTCGCCTCGGGCCGTGGTGGACCGGCCCCGATCTTGGGGTTCTGACGGCGGGCTCTCCCTCGGCTCGGAGGATTTCCGTTGATCCCGCGGATTCATGCGTCAGATTCAGGGAGGGGATCATTCGATCGGAGGGAATCCATGACGCCCATGAGATGGTCCATCGTCCTCGGCGCTCTGCTCGCCTCGGCCGGTTCTTCGGCCTCGGTGAGCGGCCAGGACCTGTACACTGACATCCAGCGCGAGTTCCGCGACGAGAGCCGGCTCCAGCGGGACGTGAGCCGCTATCAGTACGACCTGTCCACCGGCCATTACGCCCGCGCGGCCTTTGACAAGGCCCGGATCGCCAACGACGAGGCGGTCATCCGGTTCGACCAGGCGCAGGTCCAGAACGACTTCGCCTTTCAGGGGATCGCCGCCCGGGCCGCGTACCCGCAGCAGGCCCTCCAGCCCCATCCGCAATATCCCGGCTACTTCTACTATCCGTCACAACCCGGTCAGCTCTATTACGATCCGACCTCGCCGTCCGCCGCTGGCGGAGCCGTGCCCGCCGCCGGCCTCGGCACCGTGCTCGCGGTCGCTGGCACGTACCCGGGCAACGTCGCCCCGCCGGTCCGCTCGATCCAGGTCCAGGTCGCGAACACGGGAGAGAGCGGCGTCGCGGTGAACTTCGCCATCGACGGCGTGGCCTACTCGGTCCCCGGCGGCTTCACCCAGAGGGTCGCCGCGACGGCCGCCTCGGTCGTCGAGTTCGACCGGGGCGAGCCCTTCGGCGGGGCCCGTTACGGCCTCTCCGATGGACCCTATGAGTTCCGGCCGACCGACCGGGGCTGGGAACTCTACAAGAAGCCGGTTGACGGCCCCGCGCCCTCGAACATCGCGGCCGTCTTTCCGCCGAGGAACGTCGCCCCCCGGACGATCGTCTCATCGACGCTAGCCGGCGGGCCGACACCGTCGCCGGAACAAGTCCCCCCGCCGCCGATGCCGCCCGGGCCCCGCTGATCGGTCCCGGCGAGCAGGGCCGAACGTTCCAGAAGACGCCGGCGGGAGTCGAACCCACTTGGACCGGTTTGCAGCCGGTTGCCTGACCGTCTGGCTCCAGCGTCATCGACAAATTCCGCCATGCCCTCGCCAGGAGTTGAACCCGGCCTTCGACCTTCGCACGGTCGCGTGCCATCCGGTACACTTCGAGGGCGATAGTGATCGATCAGCAGGGGCGCAAGGAGTCGAACCCTGTGCTTCCGATTTGGAATCGGAGCCCTCTCCCGGGAGGACGCCCCTGGCGTGAGCCCCGGCCGACCGTCCGGCCGGGGCCTGAAGTTTTCGGTCGGCGCGACGACGGTCAGGGTGCCCGGGGGGAGTTGAACCCTGCGCTTCGAGATCCACAATCTCGCGTGCTCCCGTTACACCACGGGCACCATCGATGGGGGCCGCCCCGCGCGGCCCTGGTCAGGGAAAGAGGCGGGAGTCGAACCCCCAAGGCTCATCGCTCGGCCGCTTTCGAGGCGGCTGCCATCGCCATTTGGCTTGCCCTTCCGTCTCGGCGAACCGTAGCCGTTCACACCCTGGGAACAGCGGAAAACAAGGGGTTTTCTGAAGCATCAACGTCCTAGTCGATGACGATTTCGCCCCATTTACGCTCCGGGGCGTCCAGGTTGTACAGTAAGGGCATTCCATTTCTCGAAGAAAACAGGTCTTGACTGTTCACTATCTGCATTTGGTAATGCCGGGGTGTGAACGGCTACGGCGAACCAGCACCGGGGGCAGGAATCGAACCTGCGAAATCCTCCTTAACAGGGAGACGGATGAACCAGCTCATCCATCCCCGGTCTGAATTCGTTGCAAGTGCCCAGCGGGAGTCGAACCCGCACATCCGCCATGGCGAGGCGGTAGGCTCCCGCTACATCATGGGCACGATTGCCGACGCCGGATTGGACACTCCTCGCTGAACACCACCACGAATAGAAGGCCAAGGGACTTGGACTTACGGCGAATCGCCGCAAATCTCCTTGAATTTGCCCGTCAAACTCACGTGGGTCCACCACCCATGCTCGC
>JAABUU010002046.1_pt1 | contig 30393 bp, 22 predicted proteins | sample 5559301 | NCBI WGS metagenome assembly JAABUU01 (sample SAMN10711884, study PRJNA513360) | rock metagenome | isolation source: Antarctica rocks | place: Antarctica: Victoria Land, Richard Nunatak white
ATCATGTTAGTTGCAATTTCTTTATTAAGTATAGATCTTCTCACAGTAAAGAAACTGACATTAGAATTATGTTGTATAGCATGACAGAGCTATGATGAAAGTCAAAGTTATAAAGAAATATTAAGCAGACTCTAAAGCTTGTGAATTTGACAACATAAGATTTATTGAAGAGAACAGAATATGAATTACAGATGAAGATTTATGAGACAGAATTAAGTTTATGAAATGAAAGCAAAGAATGAGCTGTTAAGCATGACATCTTTAAAGAAGAAAATTAAATCATTAATAATTCTTCTTTTTTCAAATCAGTTTCTGCACAAAAAGAGTTAAGTGAGTCACATAATTGCATCATTAAATTAAATTAAAATGCTCAATTCTAATACTCTCTGATCAGCTTACACAATGCAGCAGCAGCAGTATTGACAGAAGCTGCATTCTTTCACTTTAGATTTAAAATTCTTCTCATTGCTGATTAAAGAGATTTTTAATCAGTACAATGACAGCTTAAAGTAAAATTAGTCAGTCATTACAGACTTGCAGAAGATAAGTGAGATATATCTTTGTACATTTTTTAAAAATATAAGTTCTTGTATATTGAGGATCTCTTTCATGACTTATTTATGATATAGTTGCTGAGCTACATAAGAAAGGAAATCTGATGATATTAAAGAAATTGCAAAAGATGAAAGTAATCTTTTATATATTGCAGACTTATTAAAAAGATAAAGTGTATTAGTCAATGTATTTTTGCTCTGTAGAGAATGAGTGATCTGATAATTAAGTTAATAATGCTTGCATATAATGCTTGTAAAGCAGACATGTAGTTAAACAAGAAGAGTTGTACACAATGCTAATTGAAAATGTTGCAATAGTAGCTGCTGTCAATATAAAGCTGCTTAATAACAGAAGCTAACTAATTCTGATTTAGTCTGAGCTGTTAAGAATAGTCTAACTTAACTTTGTCTGAAACCTGACTCTGCACAGAGTCAGATTGAGTTGCAAAGTAAAGTCTAATGAGTTAAGTTAAGTTCTAAAATCTGAGCCTGACCTGACCTGATGGCCACTCTAATCAGAACATAGTCAATTGCCTATTTGAAAGTATCTGTTTTGATAGTAAATGATTTGCATACAGCTACTTAAATAAGTATTGATTTAAATGTAAGTGCATTCTTAAGCTGTTGAAAGACACTGTTACATAATGTATTTCAGACAATAAATTAATTCTTCTTTATACATAACTCAACATTATTCTTCTTAAGCAAATTTAATAGCAATGCTGCAATTCATGCAAATTCTTATACAAATCATCAGTAATACAAAGTCAGTTTAAGAAACTGCTGTACATAATGTACTGTCTTTAAGGCAGATCAATTCTTAATGACTGATATCTTAATAAAGATCAGTCATAGTGTGTCTTACTTCATAATATGTTTATAAAACTTAAGAATTTCTATCTTAACAGTGTACTTACTAGACTTAGCATATAGCTTATGTTTCTTTAAGATACTGAAAACAGTTCATAAGTGTTTCTGATGATTCAAAATTGAGTTGAAAAAGATCAGTATGTTGTTAAGATATATTAGACAGAATTTGTTGAGTAAATTTTATAATATAGAGTTCATCATTGACTGAAATGTCATCAGAACATTGCATAGCTCAAAGAGCATAATTGTGAATTTATATTTGCTGTAATAAATGTTGAAGACAGTTTTTTTCATATTGTCTTTAATTACACAAACTTAATAATAACTCAAAGTAAGATTAAGCTTGATTAAATATCAGACTTTATTTATCTGATCTAGACATTTCTGAATTTAAGAAAGTGAATATTCATTTTTAACAATAATGTTATTTAATGCTCTGTAATTAATGCACATTCATCATATACTTTTCTTCTTTTTAACAAACAGAATCAAGAAGCTTCATAAACTTATAGACTTACAAATTAGATCTTTATTCATTAACTTTGTTATCTGTTTAATCTGTTTATTCAGCTGTAGCTGTGACAGAAAATAAGCATTTATGTTGACAAACTTAATGTTACTGATGTTAATGCTATGTTTAAACATCTATTTAGATGATAGTTTATCTGATAAAGTCAATTTAAATACAGATTAAAACTCTTCAATAATGATTTATAGTCATTCATTCATCATAATTAACAGTTCAGCTTCTGACTTCTTTGAGTTCTGTTAAATCATTAATAAATACTCAACAATTCTGTAATTTCAAAGTGTCTTCATAGCTGTATGCTCTTCAATCACATTTAATGTTGACTCATTTACAGTTCATTGTCACTTTTTCAAGAATAGATAATGATGTTTCTGTTGTTAATTCTGAACTGTTATACAACTTATAACTTAATCAATCTAAGAATTAATGACTTTCAGTTAAATTAATTTCAGAATGAGATTATGTTCTTAAAGATTCATAATTTATGCTTTTAATCATTATTGAAAGCTATTTATCTTAAAATGAAAAATCAGCTTTACAGTTAATTAAATGATCTGCTTATTCAGCAAGAATATTTTAAGCAGTTTAATTTTATATTGACTATTAATTAACATTTAATTGACAACTATTAAGAAAATATATATTTAATTTACATCTAAATCAATTAGTACTTCTGCATTTATCTTGTTCAGTCTGTCTTGAATGCAGTCTGCAAGAATATATATATTTAAATTGAGAGTGTTGATTTAATTAAAGATTATACTTAATAATAAGAATTTCAGATCATTCAGTATGAATACTTTACTTAAGTCATTATTAAGTTGAATAAAAGCTTCTGTTAATTTGTTTATGAACACTTCTATATTCATAAATAACTTTAATTTTTCAAATTATTCAAATTAACTTCAACAATCTTTAACTTCTTCTTATCTTTATTCTTCTTCTTATTCTTATTCTTATTCTTATCTTTACTCTTATCTTTACTTTTATCAGTGTTCTTGTTGTCTCAGTAGTCTTTAATTATATGTAAGAACTTTTTACAGTGAAAATATACTTTATTTTTTTTACATTAGATTCAATAAGCTTTCATATCTGACTTATTTAATTTAAATATAATTGATCTTTCATGACTTTGAGATTAGTCTTAAGAATTAATTAACAAGTTATTACAGTTTAAATTTGAGTCATTAAAGACATTAAGATGATTCTTATTATGTGTTTTTTGAAGATTTTGTTTAATTTAATTAACTCATCAAATTAACTCATTGAGAGTAGTCACTTTAATTTTTAAATACTTTTAGAGTTTAGATCAAATCTTTTGCTTTAAATCTTAAGTGAACTGCTGTTTCTGTTTATATTTAACTGATATAGACTGAAGAAGTTATATAATCTTTGTAAACTTTACTTTATATTGTCAAACTGATTTTGTTTATTTCAGTGCCTCATAACAGTGATGTTGATGTTTTATTTCATTAATGTTTTCAAAAATCAGTAAAAATGCTAAAAAGAAGTTATTCATATTTTAAGATCTAATATTTAATGAGTCTTCTTCAGTTTGAAGTCATTCTTCTTTTTAAAGTCATCATACTTTGACAGTATCTTTTAAATAATCAGTCATAACAGTGATCTTTGCTTTGTTGTTTAGAAGTTAATTCATCAATATTTTATAAAATTAAAAGTAAGCTTTCATTTTAAGAACTTACATCTCTACAGTATTTGTTTTTTAATTATTTTTATAGATAGACAGTGTCTTCATCTTCAGAGAATTCTTGAACATTATTGCAGAAAAAAACATTATTACATTAGATATTTCTTGAGTCTCTGAAGCTGCATTAAATAGAGATATGACTTTAGACATAGAGCTAAAAATTAATTAATCAGCATAAATATTTTTTAATTAAGTCTAAAGAAATACAATTTAACTTATCATTATCTTGTAATCAGCTTAAGAAGCTGTTTTTAATACTGTTTGCTGATTAACAATAGTGAGTTTGTTCATTATTATAGAAATAGAGTTGAGCTTTATATTGAGAGATTGTAAATAATGAAAGACATTAATTAATAAGTCAATTCTGATTTGATTTGAATTGCTGTTGAACATATTACAATATAAGAGAGATAGAACTTTTCTTTATACAATACAGTATAAAAATTTATTTTTTTATTCTGTAGTCTCAACACTGAAGTAGTGATGTGCACTGAAAAGAGAATGAATATATAATTTATGCATTACTGCATTGAAACTTTTATAATTAAAATATAAATTAAATCAGCTCAAATTAAAGCTTGAGTCTCAGAGCTGCTTGAAAGTGTGTCTTAAATCTTTGATGCTATCAGATGTGAATTAATTTGTAGAAAGTTGTTTCTATTCATTTATGCTATGTAGAGTATATATAGAAAATGATGACTAAGACATAAATAGGGGCGCTTAGTAAGAGATGAGTAAGCAATGATATCACAGCTGGCATGCTCCAGCATCACCAGGCACAGTCAAACTCAACCAGCGCGCGAGAGCACGATTCTACACTGAACTATACTTTCAGTTGCAAGATTCTGGTTGAGATCTGATTATATGATAGATGGTCGTCCTAGTCTTCTCTGAACCCTTGACGCCACCGTGAGAGCTTCGTCCACTTTTGTAATACGGATAAAGACCACCCATACTATGCCGCGTACCATCACGGCAACGATAGAAATATCCCTGAGAACAGTAGAGCGGAACAGGGTATCACCACCAGCGGAGACTTAAAAGCACAGAATACAATGAATCAGTACGCCAGCTGTAGCCTAGAACATGCGCGCAGCTCCCCTCGTGAGACGCGCGAAATACTTCCCCACCAGTTCTCGGACGTAGAGATACGACGCACCATGCAAGGTGTACGTGGAATGTGGTTCTCTTCCGCATCTAGCTTCTGCACATGAGCGCCCAACCGCTTCGTAGCTTGCAAGCCTCCAGCGATGACATGCACACGGATCCATTGATCGAAGTTCTTGAGGTTGTTGGCCAACGGTGTGGTGTCAGTCACTGCGTCCCAAATGGCCTTCCAGTACTCGGAGCTAGGCTCATCGCTGTTCGACTGTGAAAGCTTCTTCTGGAGATCACGTTTTAAGTGACAAGCTGGACAGATGATGGTGAAGGAAAAGCGGGAACGTAGAGGATTCCTTGGCGGATTAACGTCGAGATCATCCAGGATGCCGTTTACCCGGTCCCGCAGCGTCTGTCGGAGATTATCTGAAGCGGTGAAATCCTGCTCGAGGGTTTAGCTGATTGACCCTGCCGACATCATGTGAAGTATACCTCAAAGCTTTTCCCTTCAACCATAGCTCGCGTCTCTCTGATCTTCTTGCAGGCGTTTGCGAATGTGACGATACCGCCCTCTACGACCTCGAGCGCTTCCCTTCGCGCTTTGACAACGTGCTCGCTCTCCTCGGAACCGTAGAGTGTGCGCGAAGTAAGCAGAGCTTCAACATCGACAAATGTATCAAGGCGGCCTCGTCGGATGTCAATAACGTCGACTTTCCGGGCCCAGACCCTCTCCGACTCTTCTTTCAGTTCGAGATAGAAATAGTCGTCGTGTGGTTGCCACCCAGACTTGTAAGCCGGGTCCCAGACCACGACGACGTCGACGTCGCTGGACTCCTTTTGCTCGCCACGAGAGAATGAACCAAACACACCGGCCCAGAGAATGTTTCTGAAACCCTTCATTTGAGAAGAGAGGTGAAGAAGCGCTTCGCAGAGATGAAATATTTGACGCTCGACGAGGAGCTGCAACGGCTACTTCTGACATGTTGCAAGTCTCTAGACAGGGGCTATGGTAAGGTCTTCTACATAGTGAGGAGATAAGGAGCGCAGGATGTTTGACGACACGAATACTATTGTGTCCAAGCATCGAGTAAGGTAGCACAAGCGAGGTAATTTACCCCATGCGGTGAGGTTACCATAGTTGAGGCAAGGGTGTTGGAAAGTGAATAGTTAGGGCGGATACTTTAGTGCTGGAGGGGAATTTACTTCCCAACTTCTACGCAAACTTCGAGGAACCACACTGCTATCACATTACTTCAGTTGTCATGGCATCACACTCTCTAGTACAGTGCCGGTGGAAATTCTGGGCCATCCACACCGTAAGCAAAAAACACACCTGTTTTTCTAGTAAAACCTGTCACCCCTGTATTCACCCACAAAATCACACACCCACAAGATCAATTAACATCCCCAAAGCCCTATAATGACAGTCTCAATGTCAAAGAGTAAAAGAAAGAATATTAAGACAAAATCTTCATCAAAACTGTATCTAAAAGATTTTAAACATTTTTTTACATCTTTTTTATCTTAAAATGTCAAGAACATCAATGTCAATGAATTTGAAGACATTGACAGTGTTAATTTAACAAGAAAAAAGACTTTAACTAAAGCTCTGCTCATATTTCTAATTCATTAAACTGTTTTTCTTGACAAGAAAAGTCTTTTTGACAAGAATAAAATGATAAATCTCATCAATTTCAATTATTCAGCATTTCTGACAAATGAGCAGATCAAATTAAAAGAAAAGACTCAATCTAAAAATTATTGAGTGCAACAACAGCAGATTAAGACACAGCTGTCAGTTAATGAGATTAAAAAACAGAATACTTTGATCTTAAATTTAAAAAATGTTGATGAAGAAAGATAAATCAATTTAAAGATTATTTTTTTGATCTGACATAAAAGCAAGAAAAAGAACATTCAGATAACTGTTAACATTAAATTTGTATAAAAGACAGTCTCAAAATCTATTTAAGATAACTTTATAAACAGTAATGATTTAAAGTTCTTAAAAGAAGAAATAGTCTTCTTATAAAAGAAAAAAATAAGTCAATTACTTTCTGTAGAGTGTTTATATTAATTAATACAGTAAATAGTTACAGAGAAGAACTGAACAGTTATAAAGAAGTAAAAGAAGCTGAAATTGAAACTGAATAATTATGTAAAATATTTAATTTATTAATGACACTATGACAATGCAGAGTGCAAGAATAAGAAGAGAAAGTATTTAATATTAAAAGAAAAGCATTATATTCTGAATTTTAATTATTTCACTGTTTAAAATAAAGTCATCAACAGTGAAAATGTCATCATTTTAAGTTCTTCTCTTTAAATTCTTTACATATTTAATCAATCTTCTTTATCTTCTTTAAAGAAGACTTCACAGTCTGCTTTATAATCTTCTTTATAATTTTCTTTATTCTTTACATTATTCTTGATCTCTGCATCTGTTCATGTTCATATAAAACAGATCTCATCAATGTTCTTAATGTCATCAATGTTTATGTAAAGCTCACAACAATACTTATTATTATATATGTCTTTTTCTCTATTTTATCTATCTTTATCATCATATTAACATTCTTATTAACATTCTTATCAGCATTCTTATACTGCTCTGTCTTCTCTGTCTTCTTTATCTTCTTTATAATATTAAATGCATTATTCAATACATTCATCTCATTTACTCTCATTTTAACTATCTTCTTCATCTTCTTTAAAGTCTGCTTCATAGCTCTTATAACAGTCATCTTTATATTAATTTCTTTTTTATAAAAAAAAAGCAGTTCTGTCAGCAGTGACAGCACAGAATCAATGAAGCTTTTATATTAATATATAAAATAATTTAAAAGACAGATTCTGAAGTACTTAATGTTGTTAAAGAATGTATACAAACAGCTGTGAAATTAGCTGTATAATGTGAAGCAGATAAGAAAGACAGAGATTTAAGACTGAAAAGATTTAAATATTTCTTTAGAGTTAAAAAAGTAGCTAAAGAAGAAGATTAAAGAGTGAGCAAAGAAGAGAATTGTGAAAGATATGAAAGATAAAATAAAATGAGTGAAATAAATAAAATAAATAAAAATAACTGATGCTGTAGACTCATTAATGCACTTAATAGCAGTTGTGAAGTTTCTAAAATATTAAATAATATTTAATTTATATGTTTCTATCTTTTAAATCTGTTTAATCTAAAACTTATAGTCATTATCAGTGACTGTTAACTTCATTTCAATATATATACTTCAAAAATGTATCTCAGAATGTTTATCACTGTTATATTTCTTCATTGTCAGTCATATAAACTTCTTAAAGTTATTCTTATATTTCTTTACAAAATTCTCATGCTGCTGCATTCACTGCTTAAGAATGACAAAGAACTGTTTGATAAAGTTGTAGTCAGAGAAGTAGAAAGAAAGAAAAATAAGTTTTACATTAATTTTAGTATATATGTTGATTAATTTTTAATAATATATTAATAATTAAATATAAAGAAATCAGTAGATATATCTTGAAGTGATGTATAGAGACATTGTTTATAATTAGAACAGATTGTAATTTTAAAAAAGAACTGCACTTTAAAAAAATATAATTTTATATAAAAAAATTAAATAAAGCTTCTGTTATAAAGTTCTGTCTGACTGTTCATGTTATGTATTCTTTGACAGTGTATGCTGACAGTACACTTCACTGTTCACTTTATTTCAATAAGATCAACATCAAGATTCTCACTTCACAATATAATTACTTAAACTTTCAATTCTTATTTTATTCATTTGTAGCTGACTCATCAACAAAGATAAGCTGATCTACAGTTCAATTAATCAGTTAAATAAGTCATTTTATACATAGATCATTGTCTTATTGAGTGACTTTTTGTTGTAGCTATTAAAATCACAAATATTAATCATTAAATCATACAATAAAGATTCTTACTGTCTTCTATATATATCTCATTCTCTTCAGAACATCAAACAATGTTCTGAGCTTGACATTAATCTTAAACTTATCTTAAAGAAATTATCTCATCTCATTACAGTAGATTTAAAGTCTTTTTTTAAGATATTTAGTCAGCATTTCTTTCATTATTAAAATCAGAGCTTTAAATTGATCTTTTTTTTTAAGTTTAAAGATCTTAAATGATTCTTATACTCATCAGTTCATTTGCATTCTCTGAATTTGTTGAGTAGACATCTTTGTGTCTTTGTAAATCAATGAAATTGACATTTCACAGATCAATTAATCATCAACAAGGCTCTTAGTGTACTTAGACAATGAGTGAGGCATTGCTGAAGTTTAGGAAGCAGTCATGGTGATTGTGAGGCTGTTTTTGATGTGAATTCATGAATGAATACAGGGGTGGCAGGTTTTACTAGAAAAACAGGTGTGTTTTTTGCTTACGGTGTGGATGGCCCAGAATTTCCACCGGCACTGTATTGGAGTGCCTCAGGGCAGTGCGCTTCTGTCTTGCAAAAGCTAGGTCGATTATGCAGGCCAATAATCTCACTCCCCAGGTAAGACTTCACCTTCTTCAAGACCTGTCCAGACAAAATTGAAATGCTGCAAAGGTCATGCAGTCTATACCGGATTTTCTCCAGCAAGAGAGTGCCACATATAATGCCCGTAGTGCTCTCCTCCTGGAGATGGGCGTGCTGGCCAAGAATTTCTCCCAGGCGACGAAGACGGCGAGAACAATCAAGTTCCACGCCCAGTGCTTCGGTCTCGAGCCCGAGTTGGCGCGGCAGCCGACTACTTCTACTCACCAGTACGGTCCGGTCACGGCGACCCCCAACAGAATCGACTGGGAGCGTGTGCATCGGACCGTGGACGTTCTCTACACGCAGCTCGAAGGACCTCTGGCGGACGCCATCGCCATCCTTGAGACTCAAGAACTCGACCCGAAAGATGAAGCAGCACTCCTTGACTGGAGGCCCTCATAACATCCTCCTTCTACTTGCAACACTTACAAGATCTCGTCAGCAACCTGAGCAGCCACCACTTTACCTCGTCCCTATTCATGCAGCGGTGCGTCGATGAGTCACGGAGGTCCCCAGTCGGACATTACATCACGTCAATAGCCATCATCTCTCTGTTCTCCTACATTTACATAGCCACAGTAGGAAGAAGAAAAGATCCCCTCCAATCACTTGGACCGAGAGACCCAAGCCCGTAGCCACGAACCGTGCCCGAAAGACAAGAGCTGTGAGACATGAGACCCATAGCTTTTCGAAGCAACCCATAACCCGCCCTCCAAGCCATGTATACATCGACCGAGACCCAAAAAGCACACCAGCAAGTCACCGAGCCAACGAAAGCCAACGTCTCGAGCAATGAACCGTAGAGTACAATGCAATACATGGAACACCAAGCCGAAGAAGAACCGGAGTCTAATATCGAACAGAGCAAAAGAGATAAGGTAGAAGAATGGAAACTCCCCTGATGACACCATCTTCCCGGAACTAATTCAAAAACTCCTCGGCGCCAGCCCCACCACTGTCGCCATCTACAACTCCACTCTTCATCGCCTCCAGCGCCTCGCTGGCGTGACTGCTGCCTGCCATGTGGGCCAGGCCCTCTTCCGTATCTCCTCCGCCGTCGTCGTGGTGGTTTGTCAGATCGGCAAACATGTCCTCGACATCCCCGCTTCCGACGTCCAAGGTCTGGGACGAGGGATGGACTCCGCTGCCGCCGAGGCTGAAGGCGTCTTTCATCGGGCTGTCCAAGCTGGCACTGATGCCGATGTGATCGTTGCGCCCGAACGAAGGGCTAGGGCTGAAAAGAGAGGGATCCAGTCCGGGGGGACGTTGGATGGGTGAACTGGCTCGAAAGGTGGGCGAGTTGATGCCCGCTTGTGTGCGCATGAATGGTGGACTGTTGGCAAAGCTTGGTGAGGCTTGTGCGTTTGGGGAGTGCGGTTGGAAGTGTCTGTCGAAGGCGAAAGCGGGAGACGGGTGTTCTCCATGTTGTGCTAGCGGTTGCGTGTTTGAAACGGACGAGTAAGCGGCCGCGATCGGATGGGCGAAGTTTATCGGAGTGTCTGGCCGACCTTGTGGGGCGGGTTGTAGGGGCGGAGGTTGTTTGGTATGCGGCTCGCTGTTCTTCCGCTTCGTAAAGCTGTGCTGTTTGGTGCGAAGATGTTGAGGGAGGTCATCAGGATTCTCGATACCAAGCGAAGCCATCATCTTTTGTTGCTTGGTGGGGCGCGGTTTCCTTGTTGACAGAGACATTTCCAATATAGGCGGGGCCTCTGGTGCTACCGGCGCCCACTTGTGGAGCTCGTGGCGGAAGAAATTCGTTTCGTAAGCCAATAAGATCTCCGCCCCTTCGATTTTCCGAAGGTAGAACCGTTGCGTTGTGACCTCTTCTGGCGTGGTCATCATCGGGTTGGTGTAAGGACGCATGAAGTCACGGAAATCCTGCGCGGATTCGATGATGTCAGCAAGAGTGTGTTCCTCTTCTGGGCGAAAAGGAAGGCCCGGAATCTCTGCCTGCCAGTCCTGCAGATCCTCAAGCTTCGGGCGAGCAGCGTCACGAGGAATTTTGACACGCCAGTCACATATCGGACAAGTATATTTATCGTCCTCCTTAACTTTACCGCGGGCAATCTTGAGACATTTGCCGTGATACCTATCAGATATTAGCACGATCGGTGCACACGCATTGTGGACCGCAGGAGGGATCAAACCATTCGTGGCATAGCTCACACTCAATCATCATGCCCGCCTCTGGTTGACGACAGATGCAGAACACATCCCTCGTAGAGGCTAGCGCTCGAGTCTCCCCAGAGTTCTCGGGCGTGTGCTCTCTCGACGCAGGTTCCACTGGCATCCTTGGCTTGTCACGGAGCTCAAAGCAGAAGGAATTCCGGAGCTCGACGTAAGCCATATGCGCATGGAGGATATGCAACGGAGCATTCGCCTTCCCGAATAGCTTCTTGCCCTTTCGCATCCAGTCTTCGTGACGCTTCTGCTCTTTCTCGAGATCAATCGTACCCGCAGGCTTGCTGTTGAGCTCAGACAAGCCTTCCATGACATTGCGGACGTCTTGGTACTCAGGCCGTTTCTTATAGTTTGGGTCCTTGCTCTTTTCGTACAGTGAAACGATTTGCTTGTGAGCTTCCCTTTGTTTGATGAGTATGCCATCAACTGCAGCTAAGGTCTCACGTGACACCGGCAAAGACGAGGCCTGATGTGACAGAGCCTCCAGCTGCTGATAGTGCACTGCCTCGACGGCCATGAGCTCCTTGGCCTTGGACTCCCACATCTCGCCGGCCTCCTTTTGTTGAATGAAGTGCATTAGATGCTCGTTGTGCCCTGGTATACCGAGCTCGACAGCCTGCTGGATGAGATGTTCTACATCGGTCAAAGTCTGGCGTTGGCTACGGCATTCTTTGGCCTGATCGTTCCACTTCATCTGCTGGCGAACCTTGTCGAGTTTTTCGACCTCTGGAATGTCGACGTTGAAACCTTTGCCCAACTCCGCGAGGTCCTCGAACTCCTGGGTCGAATGCAGCGCAGGTTGCCGCAATGCGTTCTGCGCGTTCTGCTGGAACTCGGCAATTGTCTCAGCACGCTCGCGCAAGGTGGTGATCTCTGGACAGTCGAAAGAGATGTGTTCGGCTTCGGCCAGCAGTTTGTGTATGTTTCCGATCTTTCGTAATTCGCGGTCGCGTTCTTCCAACTCGGCAGCTTTGGCGGAATTTCCCTTTCGCCAAGCTTTTTCGTTCTTGCGCCGATTCTGTTGCTTGCGCGTGATGTAATTGGTCGCTTCTTCCACCCATTCGTTGCAGCGATCGACGAAAGCTTTCAAATCAGGTAATCCAGGAAGATCGTACGGGATTCGCTCGCCCTCGCTGACGAGAGATCGTAGTGCTTTCAGTGGAGGTTTCGCCTCGTCGTCGAGGATCTTGTCCAGCTTTTCCTGCCACGCCTCCGGCATCCGCGCTTTGTCAACAACCCTCTGGACAATGTTGCCCAGCATCTCGTCGGTGAAACGATAGTGAAGGCTATGATCCGCATTCGTGAGACGCTGCTCATCCGTCGCATCACAGCATTCGTAGGTGCCGGCATGAAGTAAGCATGTTACCTTCGACGATTTGTTGCATCGAAATCGAGAAAGGTAACTGTACGCCTTGCAGAAGCTACATTGATACTCATCATCTGCCGTAACATTGTCATCCACTTCGAAGCCAAGCTCACAGCGCGGGCCGGACTCCACGCCGGGCTCGTCAATCTTGCAATAATGGTCATTGTAATCCTTGTGTCGCCCGATCAGGTGTTGCCGCTGCTCGAGCTCCCGCTTCTTCAAGCGCTCCAGAGCAGGACCGAGCCACTTGGCCGTTTTGATGGTCGTGTCTCTTGCCGCCGCGGTCATCAAGAGCTCGTCGTGCGAGAAGCAAGGCTGGCGCTTGAATGCCTGCAATCTCTCCACACCGGCCTCGCCATATGGTTCCCAGTCATGCGGTGCGAAATTGACCGCTTCGTTGAAATTGAACCCGTGGTTGAAGCCTGCGTGATATGCTTGAGGGAAGGTGATCACAAACTGACCGGCCCTTTGGTCGAGGGCGTATACATTCACGCCTGCCTTCTTGAGTTGATCGGGACCTAATAATGTGACCAGTTGGAAGAGAAGATCTGGCTGTGACTCGAAAAGTTCCGGCACCGCTTGTCGCATGGCCTCTTCAAACTTTTCTGCATCAGCGCCGGGGATGCCATACCAGGTCTTCGTCGCACCGAAGTGTTGGTAATTCGCAGAATACGTGTAGTGATCCTCGTTGTGCCAGCAAAAGGTCGAGAAGCACATGCCCACGTACAGCCAGGGCACAGTCATCCCAGATATGTCGGACTTGATGTGCCGAAAGAGGGATTCTGGGTGGAGGGGGAGGATGTTGAGATTCCATGGATCTGTCGAGTATGGGTCTAATGGGTTCTTTTCTATCGTGGGAAAACCACTGCCATGCGTCGTCGAATGGATGTCGGCCCCGTACTCGACCTCCACGGTCTCCGTCAGACATTCGACCAGCCGCCAAAACTCGCGCTCTACGTCGTCTTCTGTGACCAGTCGTCTACTGTTGAGTACAGGATCAAAGGGCATCTTCGGGGCAAAATAGCTCTCTTTGAAGTTGTGCGCTTTCTCCTGGAACTGTCTGAGCGAGTAGATGCCTCCTTCTTCGAAACCAAACTCGCCAGTGCCGATCAGACATCTCGGACATTCCCAGTCGTAGTCGGGGGCCGATCTGAGTGGCGGATCAAGACAATGTTTGTGGTATCCGTTCTCGCAGCCGTCGCACAGGAGTATGGATGCGGGGTCATCTCCTTTGCCGCAAGCTTCGCACTTCTACACTATCATCAGAATCTAATTGACCCATCCGAATCGTAATGAGGCTTTACCTCTCCAGGTTTGCCATTTCCAGCCTCCCCTGGTATCCTTGGTGTTGCAGGACGTAGTAAGCTCATGTGCGATCCCGCTACGGTGGGAGGCGCCTCTACATCTCAAGTCAGCCGAGTGAGACCGGCAACCATCAATGGACTGGTGCGATCCCATGGATTTTGAGTATCGAGCGGAACGACGCCAAGCAACGCTGGAGGTGTAATATGCTGTACATACCTTTCTTCAGTCGTTTACTTCTGCGACCAGAGTTACTGTCACAATCGCCATCTGGAGTGCCAGAATCCGTTTGGGACCCGCCATTGATGCTCTCGGGGCTGAGTCTTCGTTTTAAAGGAATAGAGCTATGTCCGTTGGTCAATGGCGCTGTGCCCAGGTTTGACGGACGGTATTCAGGGGTGTTTATCGATGAGGTCATTGGACTCTCGGCTGATCGTCGAGGTGTCGATGCACCGTTCTCCGAGTCGTAATTTGCCATCGGCTTGAATGCATTGACCGCGGTGAAAACTGCCGATGTTGCATTGACAGCGGTGAAGCCTGTTGCATTGACAGCCGTAAAACCTGACGTTGGGAGCGACCGTGGTGCTTTTATTGGTGGCACGGATATTTCGGTGCCGTCAATGTCTTCTTTGAGTGTCACATTCAGAGCAACCGAAGCACGCATCGTGGGCGACTCCCCTCTCAGACTTGACGGTGTGTGGTGATGCGACTTCTTCATCGGAGAATCAGCGGGTGAAGGAGTAAGCGGACCACCATACTCGAAATCGGGCTGTTGCTGCATCCCTGGCTTTACTACCCTCACATATTCTTCGTAGGGGTGGAGCCACTTCTGATATGAGTTTTTCAAGGACGTTGAGAGCGATGACATGATCTTCCCACTGTATCCCAGATCTCGACCAATTTCCGCCCACTTTTTCAGCTTGCATACCTTCTCGAAGCCACCTCGGGTCTCGACCGCCTTTTTCAGCTTGTAAAGATCGAGTGGTCGTTTGTCGACGCTCGGGAAGCGATTAAGATTGGCGCCGTTCTGTTTATGAAATCTTGCGAGCTGATCGATGTAGTTCAGATTTGCACGGGTGCCTAAGTGTGATTAGCCCCAGCGCACATGCGTTAAGTGTCCATTGCTGAACATGAGAGTTCGGATCCGAATAACGTACCTCCCTCCACTGAATTGAGCTCCTGCCTTCGGGTTCGAAAGTGAAACTTCTTCAAGGATGTTAGCAAACTTTCCAGACTTGGAAGAATGCGCAGAAATGGCATAAGCAATTTGGAGGTAGTCACTGTTCAAGAACAGCCGCAGATCCACCAAATCGTGAAATGTCAGTATCGTACCTCGGTATCAACGGCGAATCCAGGCGTCCAATTCTCTGGTGGGATGATCTTGCAGATGCCGTATTTCCTCCCCTCAGGAGCGATCTTGCGCATGTACTCCATGGGATCCCGAAACTCCTCCTCAGTTGGTCTAAAGGTCGGTGCTTCCTGTAATCCGTGCGGTCTTATTCTCTTATTCGTTTCCCGTTGGGCCAAAGGCTGGCCGCGCCTCTCCACACTCGACATGTCCAAAGGCGGTGCTCGGCGTACGCTGAGTGGGATGTGGTTGGCGTAAGTCGGGTAAGGGTTGGGGCCATTGCTTGGTGGATCGGTCCGAGGACTATCAGAGATGCCATTTGCTGAAGGGCTTCGGACAGCAGTGATCGTGGAGGTATTGCCTCCCGTGGAGGGAGGCACAACCATCTTGTCTTCGGTAACTTATGCGTAGATACTCATATATTCGGGCATGGAGGGGAAATGCGACTGTCAGTAATCATTCGATATTGCCGTCGTTGTGTACTGAGGTCTGAGAGCGTGAATTGTATATCGTGCAGGCGTCAAGGCGGCAAGTGGGAGCGCACAATGACCGAAGTTAGAGTTGGGCCGGGCATGAACGAAAGAAGAATTAACTTGATATCGCAGAATGCAAGCGGGCTGGTAGCTCGCCCCGATACTAGTGAGTGTGATTATTTCGGGGCCAACTGGAAGGTTGATGGACAGTTCTTGACACAACCTCCACCCCATCAGTTTGACGATTAAGCCAGGCTACAATTCAATAGAGGATGGAGGAGGCAAGGAGGGAAGGAGGGAAGGAGGGGAGGAGAGGACCGCTCAGGATGTGAGGACCAAAGGTGAGCAGGTGAGCAGGCGAGGCAAGCGAAGCGGGTCTACTTCTTAGATACTTTACAGATGATACTATAATTTACAAGGCATAGGTACAGTATCCATTACTGTACGAGATGTCAGCCTACTGTACCTGCCCTAATACGGTGTTCAGAAATACTGTCGGCTGAACCAAGCTGGTCAGGAGCAACGATGATCAATGAGCCTCAGAGTCAACTTCTTTTCACTCCATCGCTCAAAGTTCCACGGCGAATGGAAAGGATAAGTAGAAGAAAATGAAGCGCAGGAAGCTTGGATGCTTGGATGGTACCTGAGGAGCGGTCTGAGATAAGGTACAGTATTTGTATCCGCATATCATTGTGTTACGGCCTAACGTTGTATGAAGAAACAGTTGTTATGTATTATACAAAATAATGTGTATTGTATGGATGTTCCCATGCGCCTTTTATATCATTTCCTTTCAAAGTCGAGTCGAAGCTCCACAACTTGTCATTTTCTGAAGAAAAGAAATACTTCGTAGGTCGCTCCATGAGTTACCAGCAACAGCCAAACTGGATCCCCTTGAACAAGGAAGATCCCGTCACAAACGTTACCCATTGGGTATAGCTAAGGCAGTTGGCCAAAATAGTCACTCGCTTACTCAGCCAATCAAACGTCTACCCATTACGTTTATCCGGACGTATCTGTAAGCATCAACAACACGCGAGATCAACCACGCAGCCTGACATGGACGCTCGACCCATACCGTCCTTCTACTGTTGCTACCTCCTGCGATCCACCGTGCGCCGTGCCAGCCTCTACATCGGATCAACCCCGAATCCCGTGCGCAGATTGAAGCAACACAACGGCCTCAGCAACGGCGGCGCGGTGAGGACGGCGCGCGACAACCTGAGGCCATGGGAGATGGCCTGTATCGTGACGGGATTCCCGTCCAACATCGCCGCCTTGCAGTTTGAGTATGTCCCCGTTCTTGTGCCTTCCACCTGATTGTCCATTCTTGACTACGGCAATGTCCACATGTGTGATTGCGGTGCACTCTGGGGGGTGCACGGCGGGAAATACATCGAAGTCAAGTTCGGTTGAGGCCGAGGATGGGGCTTGCATTGGTTCTATGCTAAGAGACTCTTCAGGTGGGCCTGGCAGAACACCCACCTCACGCGCCGTATTACCGACGAGGAACGCATTACCGCGCGGGAGACGAAAGTCCGGATATCGCCTCGCACCGGGCGTTCGCGTCGGCGACCTGCCCGTCCCCGAATGTCTCTGACGGACAAGGTTTCCAACTTGCATCTATTGCTGCGAGTCCCGAGCTTTGCGCGTTGGCCACTCGAAGTGCGGTTCTTTTGCGAGGATGTCCACCGCGTCTGGCAGGCCTGGTCCAAACGCGTGCCTGAGGCAACCGATGACGAAATCAAAGTAATCCTGGACGTGAAGCGGCCACCTGCCGAGGCAAATGAGATTGCGGAAAGCGGTCAAGCCAAGAGCAAGCCACATGCTGCCATGGTTGGGACGGGAGGACTGGAGAGCTTGGATGTCGTATATGGAGGAATGAAGTCTCATGTGGAGAAAAGTATGTTCTTGTTGGCTGAAGGCGAGGGCACAAATTGCGCCGTCTGTACCGAACACGTCGACCAGAACTCAAGCATGATCGTGGTCTGCCCTTTAGACGATTGCCGGGCGGCTTCACATATCACCTGCCTCTCCTCTCGGTTCCTCGCACTTGACAAGATTACGGGGGCGGTAATTCCAACAGAAGGACCGTGCCCAGCGTGTAAGGAAACCATTCAATGGGTGGACCTTGTGAAAGAACTAACCTTAAGGACTCGAGGGGCGAAGGAGGTAGGAAGGCTGATGAAGAAGCCTAGAGGCCAGAAAAGCAAGTTGCCGGCGAATGCTCAGGACGTTTTAGTTGCCGCAAGCAATCGAAATGATGGTGCAGATGAGGAGGACGATTTGCGAAATCCTGAAGAGGATGCAGCACCAGAAATGATGACAGCGGGTGTTCGCGGCGACAGGATCTCTGATGATGGCTGGCACTACCGAGTGGATGAGGACGACGACAATATGTCCACAATGAGCACAAGCTCTTTCATTTCCAGAGAACTCCTAGCCGACTCTGTATGTGGATCTCCAATACAAAGTGCGAGGTCAGAGGTTATCATCGAAGAGAGCGATTGGGACTATGCAGAGATCTTCAGCTAGGATAATAGGTTAAAGCCAAACCTCTTTTCCTGCTGGTCGAGATGGTTCTCAACTCCGGAGCCGATTTGAGCGCTCAAAGTGACGCTCTTAGTCCCAAACGTAGTACGAATGGCCCGTCAGGAATCACATTTCGAAGATAGCTCCTGCGGCCATGGAAGTACACTTTGCAGAGGAGTGTCAGCGGACTCCAGTTCCCTCATGCGATCCAGAACCGTCTCGAGCACCATTTGCTCAACATCCTGCATTGGCCTGTCCGCATCGATAAGACAAAAGTCCTTGTCAGGCAGCGTGAAGAGTCTGTGGAACAGTTCCCGCACGCGACGTTGTGTTCTGTCGTTCTCATACTTCTCCAAACCGAAGCCGCCACGCTTGGCGGCCACAGCGGGAGAAACATCGAGGAAGAGACAGATGTCCGGGCGAGGCAATCCTACTTCGGGTTCCCTCGCCCATGCTAATGTCAGGCTTGGATTATCCTTCGCGGCAGAATATACGATGCCGGAGTAGTAGTAGCGATCAACGACCACCGTAATGCCGCTCGCGATTGCGGTTCGGATCTGTTCCGCGGCTTCCCACCGGTTGGACGAGAATAGCAGGTGGATGACATGATCCTCTTGCTGAGCATGGCCTTTTAGATAGGCGTCTATCATACCACCGATTGGTGTTGATCTATCTATAGATATACACAATTAAGAAAGTCGGTGCTGTGGGTAAGCCACGGAACTCACCAGGGAATTGTAGAGATTTGACGCTGTGACCTCGCTGCCGTAAATTCTCGGCGAGATGAGCGGCTTGAGAGGACTTCCCAGACCTATCCAAGCCTTCTAACACGATTAATGCGCCTCGGGCGGTGTGCCGCATGGATTCTACCGTGGCCATAACCCTTTGAGTGTTTCCGTGGGTTTGTAGTCGCTACGATTTATTGCTGATATGCTTCTACTGGGGCTGCCAGCGCTTCAACTGGCCATCTAAACAGTGATGGTAATCAGATTTCTTTCGGATTAAAGAGAGTATAGCTGTTATATTTGTCAACAATAGCTCTTCGTGCCTTTGCCAGTATAGAGTGATGGTTGTGGAGATGTGTAGTGTACCTTACTTAGGTAAGCTTTGGAGCGTGTACGAAGGCTATTTGCAAGATTGTCCGCCACCCCACGACTTTAGGCGACACTATAGGAGAGCATAATATTTTTCGTGGGGTGGCGGACAATTTTGCAAATAGCCTTCGTACCTACCTAGGTACCGGTAAGGTAGTCATGCTCCTTACAAATAAGCATCTTAAAATCAGCTTCATACGGTAAGGTAGTGTCAGCAATTAGCGTAGACCCTGGCGCTAGCCTAATTTGTCCCATTTCCAGTGGAAATGGACCCATCCTACGCAGAAGAGATGGCTCGAATTCAAAGAGAAAGGGAAGTATACGAAGAAGACAGGATGAGCGACCAATCTAGACAATCTTCTGCTTCATCACCGGAATCGGCTACACAAAGAGTGTCGAATGACTTGGCATTTGTCCCACCACGAAGGCCCGCGCTTCCACAGCCTGACAGCTCTAAATTACCACAACCTCTCCGATCCACGGCTCACTGGCATGAGGATCCCGAAGAGGAAAGCTTGAAATGGCGCAGAGATCGGGGTCCGGTACTTTCAAAGTCGCAGAGGCATAGGAAGATAGAATTCAACAGGCAACCACTCCTTGGTCGTGATCCTTCACCAACAACGATTGAGCATCGGGACCCCGAATATGGTACCAGAGTGCCCACTCATGACAATAGAGTACCCGAATACGGCCGCAGGTCACATCGTTCCGCCTACAGGGAGCCTGACTACGGCCGCAGGTTGCGTAGTCCAGACTACGGGCCGTCTGACTCTGACTATGGCCGCCACTTGCCTGTTCCAGACTACAGAGCGCCTGATTATGGCCGCAGCATGCCAAGTCCCAACCATAGGGTGCCTGAATATGACCATAGGGGACTTCCGTACCACGAACGATACCCATCTGTCCTCCCAGAACAACCACCGTCTAATCCAACTTTCTGGGATGAGTACGACCTCGCGACGAAGTCACCATACTATGCTCGAGGGGATTTAGCACCTCCATCCAGTTCTGCTGTGTATAAAGCACGGCCTCACGGAACCTCTGGTAACGTTCGCTATTCTCCAACCCTTGCAACTGCGACCAATAATCCCACGGGCCAAGGATTGCTCCCGCAACCTATACCTGCAACTCATTCTCGAAGCTTTCCACAACGTCGTCGTTATCGCGCTCCGCACACTCCTTACATTGTTGGAGAAGGTTCTGATATATCTTCGGATGAAGGTGATCATGACCTCGATCGGGAATGGGTAGATTCAGACGACCCTAGCGATGGCACCTCGCAAGACGTCAATACCCAAGATGTTGTGTCTGGTCAGACAAGTCCGTCAGAGTTGCCTTCTCTCAGACCTGATGTTGGGATTGATGACGATTTACTGAAACCACCGGATTGGCATCGCAAACTGCATGTCACTGAGACTATCATCAAGAGGAACCATCAGACTAGGCGCACATGGCCTGATGCGTGGCGCCACTCTGATATGAAAACATGCCCAAGCGTTCTCCAATACGCGTGGGCAGAACTGCTGCATGTGGACCACCTCGTCAGTTCAGTTGGTCTGGATGCGCTTCTTCCCGCCCTTGAAAGTAGCAAATTACAGTCAAAACCAATGGGCTCCCTAGCGGAAGTCTTCGCTGCCTTTGAGTCACAGGGTGTAGCGTCCTTACCCAGCGCCAACAAGGAGACGCTCGGCTCAGATGCATGGCACGCTACGATTGAGCATTTTTTACGACTGCTGAAAGCTCGTGATTACATGGTCCAAGTCTGTTGTGATGCGGAGTCCCTAAGTAAAATACACCCTACTCTAAATACAATCACTTGGTTCGAGCAAGCAGCATTAGTCGACAAGCAAGGGTCCAGGTCAATTCGAAAGAGAGTGATCGAGCTGAAGTCTCTTCGTCTATCGCACCTGGCCGAGATCATAGGATCCCTGAACAGAACTTTGCAGGCTATACTTTGGGGCTGGAGTGACGACAATGCGATATGCATTCGTCCTGAAAGGGAAATCTGATTGGGAGAAATCTACGATAAGACAATCTCGGCTTGCAACTGCCCGATTGAAAGAGACAGAATCAGGACAGTATGACACGGGCGAGCTGCAAATTCAGAAATGTCTCCAAAGGTTAGACCTAGGTTTAGAGAGCCTTGTGGATGAGGTGGAGGCATTTGCGGCAATTCTGAGCCTAGCACTTGTCAACCAGTGCGACGTACACATCGCTGATGAGTCTGCCGTTGAGACTGGTGTCAAATATGGTTCCCGCAGCTTCCCTGGCTTGTCTTTTCTTCCTTATGGGCTGAAATGTATGCACTCGTTCATACAAGGACGACGCGTCTGGGTGTTGATGCAGTCCATTGACTCACTTCATGCGCCCTATGTTGGTCCTCCGCCTCTGAAATCTCGTGAACATTCCGAGCCGTGGATTCCACCTTTTTCCTACATTAGAACAACAGTTGTGGATTTGGCACGGATATGGGGCCCGATATGGGCTGCTTCAAAAGCTGACACTGATAATATCAAAATATGGTACCGACTGCCGAGTGGGTACATTGGTGCACCAAGATACCAGATGTATGATTTGTTTTTTGAATCGGATGAGTTTCCATGTCATTTCTCCGTTGATGCGCAGGATTTCATAAGTCATTCGCCTGGTTCTTCCCAGCCTACCCGACCATACCTGATGATCGGGCATGGTCTGCCATCTTCGTTGAAGCATCAGAAAGACTGTCAAACCTCACTCGAGACCGGCCTAGAAGGTTTAGCCTTACAATCAGCGACTACTCAGAAGCCGTTTAGATACAAGGACGCGTCGAGTTTCAACGTAGCTCTAGGGTACGGCGGCGCACAGGCGAGTTGGTCAACTCAGTTCAAAACCAATCCTGGCGTTCGTGCGAAGGAAAGTCTTCTGCTTCGATGGAGTCTAGAGCCGAAATTTCGTAATCCCCGTCTTTTACTTCTCTGGTATGGTCTTGAGGTTAGTCTTTGTACGAGGAACGCAAGGCGATGTCGCCTTCTAGACCTCCTTCGCTCAGAACCCATGATCCACTATCTTTCCTTGGTCTACCGGCCTGATCTCGAAGGCATAGATTACAAGACCATTCTTCTCAACGCTCTCAAAAGCAGTAATCCATACGATTTCATCGAGACATACGACCATCATCCAGAATGGCAGGCTGAACTTGGCACGGTGGTCGCACGCTGTCTGAATATCCTCAAGGAATCTGGGGTGAACAAGAAAGGCGATCTTGGTGCCTTCGCCTTTATAGAGAAGTTCCATGACTCAGAGCAGCTCGTCATTCTTCCCAAGAAGGATCACAGTTGGATTGGGCTTCTTCAGGATTCTAGTGACATGGCGACGTTTGCGCTAGCATCATATCGATGCTTTGGATATCGGCCAACCCCAGGACAGAAGTGTCGACGCAAAGATAGGTTGTTGACGGGGTCCAAGTCCGTCTTGGAGACCAGCTACACAGTCAGCAAACGTTCCAATCTGAATGACTTACTTGTAACTATGAGTTTGGGCGACAGGTTGGCAATGGCCAACAATGGCCGATTCAAGATTCAAAGGCTCTCTTCTAGAGGCATTCTGCTCGGAACATGGCGAGTACGGCTTATACCTCAAGTGTTCTCACGGTCCGACGAGAATTTTCAAGAACGTAGAGAAGATGGAGAACCGACCATAAGGGTTTTCGTGGCCTCTAGGAAAGAGCAAAGACTCCCTCAGCTCAAGGACCTTCCCGAGATAGTACCTGTGGTCCAACAACCGGAGCCTCCTTCTCAATCCTTCCATGTGCGTGTTGAGGAAGACCTGCAATCAACCTCGACGAAACCTGCACTCTCCGCGAGTAGTTCACCACAGAGCTTGGGGAATGAAAACCCCAAAATACCGGAAAGAAGCTTTCCAGCAACCACTGCCACGAATGGAATTTCACCGCCCATTAGCGTTACGAACTGTGCAGATGATAGCTCCCAAACTGTCCGGTCACATTCGAGACCCGATAACCCGATGGCTAACGCCACCCCTTCGGAGTCTGCCAACAAAGTGAGCCGAATCAATCGAGGTACCCAGACGGATCTGGTCATCATCCATGCGGACTCCAAGGATACTCCATCATCAACCAAAGACGGCCAGTCTCCGCAGTCACCCTCCGATAGCGGCGCAAGCCACAGCCGGTCCTCTCGCCATGGTCGTTCCAGAAGCCACGACGAAAGAGAGGAAAGTTCGTCCCGGCATCGCCACCGCCATCGCCATAAAGAGTCACGTAAACCGTCTTTCAATGATAGTGCCACACCGGATGAGAATGCCTCGTCGGGTTATGGGCTACGAGCCTTTCTGCGTTCATGAGCTTATCAGCCCATCGAAATTCAAGATCAGCAAACACGCCAGTAGATTATCTGCGAGGTTTGGTATTACGGAATCGGCCTTAGACCAAGCCCTCGGCGTCTCCCTCTTCCATAAGCTCTTGACCCAGCTGTCAGTGTAAGAAGCTCAAGGAAGAGATCCAGAAGAAGGGAGAGCGTAAGAACGACAGCGGCAGCATAAGCGATTGGAAGAAGTTTGACATCTGCCATGGTGCAAGGTTGATTTTGGAAAGGCAGCAATGAGGGAGCGAGGCAGCCGGCGAGGCACCGGGTTGAAGATGTCAGCCCTTGCATCCCCTTCCAGATATATAGGGAAACCGCGCGCTCCCCATCGACAGAACGCCATAGATCTCAGCAGAGACGCGGTAGGAAAGAGACACATTATTGACTGGATGAAGTTTTCGGGACCAGCAGGTGCATCTCCATCATGAATCGGCCCTTGCCATGGCCTAGATGAGACATACTGGCTAGAACTACTCGAGTACGGATGATCCGAACTGGCGTTGGCGGTTTATAAGCGTTATTATTGTGATATGTCAAGAGCGCCAAAAGACCAGCAGTGGTTCGGGAACGGTCCGATGAACCCTGTTTGCGCGGTTCGGATGGTATGGGTAAGCGCGACCAACGGAGTATGCCGTGTTCATCAACACCTAAGGTACGGTAGTGTATGTATAGTAAGCACTCATCTAATGGGCAACAATCATGTCGGACAAGCACGCGCGATTGCCATCAGAGACATTCTCGTTCACTCTTCTGAAGCCAGAGCCAAAGCCATCACTGCTGGGCCCAAGGCTTGGTACAGTTGCTTTGAAGAACAGGGCCACCTTGCAGACACCACACTATATTGCTTTGAGCTCTCGGGGAGCTGTACCTCATATCTCTCAAGATGTGATGAGGAAACATACCAACGTGAAAGGCATACACGTTGCTCTCGAAGACTGTGAGTTGATTTGTAAAGGCTATGTGAAAACCGTGTACTCACATGCCTGCTCCGCATTGGAGCCGGTAAGTTGTAGAAAAAGCACCGAGAGGGATCCCTCCTATCTACACCCTTCCAACTACATCGACCACTTCGCCACTTCGTGACTTTATAGCTTTGCAACATGACGCTCTACTCGTGCTGGCCCCGCGACGGAGCCCCCCGGTGCCATGTCCAACGTCGAATACGGACTCCGCCATTTCGATACTGACATCTGTCGGGTTCCGTCAGCTGGGGTCCGAGGACTATGTGGATGCTATGCGAAAGATTCGGCCAGACATAGTCCTTGGGATGGCCGATCTAGTCCTGGATCAGAAGGCAAGCTTGAAGCGGGTGGAGAAAATGGGAGATCGGACTGCTACTTGGACACAGGAGATGATGACAGGAATTGCGGATGTCGACGAGTCAAATCCGGAGGCCCATCAACCTGCACTCTTTGCGCCGATCTTGCCTGTGGAGAAGGAACTGCAGTCGCTGTATCTGGACCAGCTACAAGACGAGTGGGAAAGCCAGGTGCAGGGCTTGGTTGTTTACAACCCGTCGTCTGTTTCGATAGTACCGGAGAGTTTGTCTGCTTTGCCTCGTGCTTCCCTGGATGAGCCCAGTAATCCGGAAGAGGTCCTCCGAAGTGTCTCTTTAGGTGTTGATATTCTCACGATTCCTTTCATCGGTGCAGCCACCGATGCTGGGACTGCACTGGATTTTGAATTTCCCTGTCGGCTCGTAAATCAGCAAGAACCGCCGAAGTCTCTGGGCATGGATATGTGGTCTGCACAGTACGCCACTGACCTCTCTCCTCTGCGCGGGGGATGCCCGTGCTATACCTGTTCGAAGCATCATCGAGCATACGTTCAGCACCTGCTCTCGGCAAAGGAGATGCTTGGTTGGGTTTTGCTACAGATACATAACCATCAAGTCCTTGACGACTTCTTCGCTGGCATCCGAAGCAGTATTGGCAAAGGCACGTACGAAAAGGATACGGAGAGGTTTGAGAGGGTATATGAGAGACATTGGCCAGAGAAAACCGGCCACGGGCCTAGGTATATCTTCTTTCGTGAAACATTTTGTACAAACGCTGACAACCAGACAGAGTCAGGGGTTATCAATTCAAGTCCAATGGGCCTGGCGAACCCAGAAAGAATCAGCCAGCATACCAGAATCTCGACAGTGAAACAGACGAGCTCGCGGACGTGCCTCTGCCTAATCCATCTGCCGGTGCTAGTAACCTGGAAGAGGAAGGGTTTGCGGTGCAGGCAGATCAGGGCACCGGCAACGAGACTGCATGAAGCGTCTAATCCATTGCAATGACAAAAGGCTGAGTGGTATATGCATAAATTCTATAATTTCGCCAACAACATGTATGTTTCGCTACAACCCTCAGGCCTCAAGTTCGGCTGGCTCTAACGGACTGCGTTAGGGCATGTATCCGACAAATTCGAGCGCGAGAAGCTCACGTGGATGATCCATGAGACGTGTCCCTAACACCACTTGGCCTTCGAAGGACGACTCCGAATTACTCCCGTCGGTCTCGCGTCGGGCAATATCACCGACGCGCTGTGTGAGCTCAGCGTTCTCGGGATCCGGGGCTACGTCGGATGATATATCAGCGGCTGTGCACCCACTTGCAGCTAGGGAGATGTGATACCTCTTTCTCTGGACCGGCGGCGACCGTCTAGCCAAGCTAGAACGCCAACGATGGTCGTGATGATGCCAAAGACAATGGCTACAGCGGTCTCGTTCGATACGGATGTCATCGTGGTAGGATGGAATCTTCTTGCGGATGACCCTTTAGTCTGGAGGTATCTGGATTGGGTCCAGCTTTACACAAGAGAAAAGGGCGGTCATGTCGAGTCTTATAAGTTCCATGATTCCATCGCATTGCGGTGGGTTGTTCCTGACGCTGAGGCCAGGCGGTCACACTTCGTACCACTGGCATAATGCCGCATCCAGTAACGTGTATTGATGGAGGCTGTGGGTACTGGTGTCCCAGGCATAAGCGGAAACTGGGACCTACTCACCTCCGCGCGGATTGAGTTTAGTAACAATACTGTCATATTACCGTAATACTGTATAAACCGTAAGAATGTCATCCTTCCAACCAGGTTATATTACAAGGGTGTACCAATTCAGGTGAAAGATGTGTCGGAAGTCAACCCGGTCTTGAGTCTCAAGAGTCGCAGTAATTTTTAAGCTCTGACGTAGTTCTGCCTAAGCATGCGCAGGAATAGGGATCGGCGGTGATACGCAGGACATTATCTTTCGCGGTGGATGCAGGACATTATTTCGAGGCGGATGCAGGAAAGTGCGGATGAGTTGCTGGTCAAGAAAAGGAATAACGAGACTCACATACCATAGCGGATGTGACGACTTCATTGAGTTTAGTCTGACATGTTACATCTCGCTACATACGTGATAAGGCTTAGGTAGGCCTTGTATAATCACAACAGCAAGCATTGTGGAACGTCTTTGCGTCGTTGTTGCTGTTGCTCCACAAACCTTGTGCCGTCGTTGTTTGCTGTTGGTCCACAAATCTTGTATTTTGTGGTTGACCACTCCTTCAAGCGAACTGAGCTTCCTTGAACCCTGTCTGGATTCTTAGGAAAAGGCGACGGCCGCAACATTATGGAAAGCCTTTACGGAGTTACGGAGTACAGCTGTTTCGGGGTGGTTGGCTCCAACATGCATTTTGGAATTTTTGCAACTTTGTTTTTGAAAAGCATGTCAAAACACAACATTTTGAGGTTAAAACCACAATAATTGAACAGTTTCTATAAAACTGAATAGACAGTATCATTATATATATATAGATCTATCATTTGCTAAATTTTTATACAGAAGTATGAAGAAATAACAATGTTGTTGAGCAATCTTCAACATTTAAGTTTTGATAGAAATATGCAGCAGTTTTTGTTAAAGATTTGTATGTAAATACTGCATGTTTTATAGATTATACTTGCAATTATGAAGCAATATATTTGAAAATTACACAAATAAAAGATATTTATATATATAATAATTCTGTCTATTCAGTTTTTTGATAGAAGCTTATTGTTGTAGTTAAATATAGAATTTTTAAGTGTAAATACTGCTTTGTTGTGCAGAGTTGATCAAAGTATTTGAATGTGTTGATAACATTGTCAATTAATTAAGTTAATGTATAAAACTTTGACATTTAATAGATCTATATATATATAATGATACTGTCTATTCAGTTTTATAGAAACTGTTCAATTATTGTGAGTTTAACCTCAAAATGTTGTGTTTTGACATGCCTTTCAAAAACAAAGTTGCAAAAATTTCAAAATGCATGTTGAAGTCAACCTGTTATGGTGCTGATGCCTTTCTTCTCCTTACTACACTAATTCATCATTATGATCTTTTCTCACCATAATGATCTTTCATCATTTCTTTTCATTTAGACATTTATTCTTACTTTATTCATTATAATGAGAAATTGCTTCTGCCTATCTGCTCTTATAATGTAATAGTCAGACAACTATATAGCTAAGACTTCTTGCTTACTTAACAAGACAGCTTTTTATCTTTTAACTTTATTTAACAATAACAATTTAATAGCATCAAAGATGTTTCATCAAAACAATTATCAATTGTTTATTAAGATTCTAGCTTGCTAGATCATCAGTTCTACAGCTTAACTTCTGCACTGCATTAGATAATGATGAGATCAATAGACTAAACTGTCAAGAAGTCTCTATGTCACTTACTATACTTCACACACCTAAACAAAAGGCAGACAAGACAGAACTTGATGTTTTCTTAATGAATAAATAACAGCTGATGAACTTACTCATCTTAAGATCAGTCACAACATCAATTAAGTTACAATCTTTACTCACTGCAATTCTTATCATCAATATATCTCTTCTACAAGTCATAGTACAAAAATTACTTGATAGCTCTGCTCAACTAGATGTATATCTGAACAAATAAATGAAGACAGTAGCTAAAATACAAAGCTATATTGCTGAAGTAAAGAATTGCATCATTGTTTTGAAAGAAAAACTGAGCATCATTGAGAATTATGCAGTGAGGACTTAGAGCACTTAAAGATGAGTAAATAGTGCTGAATATGAAGAATGAGAGAATCTTGATGAAGTGCAAGGGCAAGAAGTAATGTCAGAATTATTGAGAAGTGCAATGCTCTATTTACTTTCTTGACTTCTTTAATCTTAGTATAAGAAACTTAGGCTGGGTGCGCAGGTTGCCTATAGGTCACACAGGTCAGGGTTGAGTTCAGGTATCAGGTCAGGTCAGGCTAACTTTTATTCAGCTGAGTTGAGTGCAGGTTAACCTGACCTGACCTGTGTAGAGTCATGAGTTTTTTGCAGGTTATATATAGCCTTAGTAAGCATGTGTATGTGCTTAGTAAGCACATACACATGCTTACTAATGTGTGTTTCTAACATGCACCTTCACAAAAAGTCATGATTTTCATAACTTATTCAGTAATATATCTTGCAACTGTGTAATTTATCTCTATATGACTAGTTAAGATGTAATTTATTATAATTAATATATCAATAAGCTTTCACATTTTTGAGCTTTAGCCCTGACCTTACTCATAATGACTAGCTTAAAGTTCTCAAATTTAACTTATACAGATATAAGTAAAGTTAATCTGTACACAAATTCAATCTGATCTAACCTGAATTCTAGTGCAGATTCAGGTCAGATGCACTTTTTTTCAACCTAATCTGACTTTACACTTAGTCTAAAGAAACTAACAGAGTCTTCTTCTGTCTTAGATAGAAGAGCTTCTGTTATCAATTTAATTATACTTAAGTTAACTGCAATCAACATCAACATGTTAGATTCATTAAATAGACAGATAGCACAAGTATTCATTATTCTTTTAATAAATTATGAGCTCAAATTAACAAAAGACTTCTTAAAGAAAGTGCAGACTGATCTAATGTATACAGCTTTTAATATACTGCTTATTGAAGCAAAATAAGTAAATAGTCTTTAATACACTGCTCATTAAAGCAAAACAAGATAGACATAATAAGTACAATGATTTAATAACTTAATATAAGTTAAACATTGACAAACAAGCATTCTCTACATTGCTGTAAGTAGACAATATATACATATATCTCTTTTATTATTATATTTATCTTTACAACACACTCTTTTATCTTCAATTCTTATACTGTATATCAATCATCACTATGAATTAAGAGCACAAATCATCATTCTTTATAAAGTAATGTTTAATCTCTGTTTTTACTTGAGAGAACTGAGAGAAATGATTTGTTCATATAAAAAGATAATTAATTAATAAAAATCTTTAATATATAATAAAGATTCTTATTTAAGTCTTTACAGACAATAAATTCATCAGTAATATCTTTTTTTTTTTTATTAAACAATTATGATTTTAAGAATCAGCAGATCAACAGCAGAACTCTGTTCTGAATTACAGTTTGTATTAATGCTGATAAT
>JAABUU010002052.1_pt1 | contig 30355 bp, 34 predicted proteins | sample 5559301 | NCBI WGS metagenome assembly JAABUU01 (sample SAMN10711884, study PRJNA513360) | rock metagenome | isolation source: Antarctica rocks | place: Antarctica: Victoria Land, Richard Nunatak white
TCGGCGATTACAACGAAGAACGACCGCACAGCTCTCTCGGCTACCTGACGCCGCAGCAGTTCGTCAACGCCCTCCCAAGCGAACCTACTCCACAGTTATCGGTGGCCTAACATTTGGGCTCAGACCCAGTGATTCACATTTTAGCAGACGAAAAACAGTGTGAGGAAGACACATGACCGTCAGCGATTTTATCTTGAAGCGCGTGCGCGCATGGGGCATTCGTCGCATCTACGGCTATCCTGGAGACGGCATCAACGGGTTGATGGGCGCCTTCGGCCGGCTCGACGGTGCGCTGCAATTCGTGCAAATGCGGCACGAAGAGATGGCCGCCTTCATGGCCACCGCCGATTCAAAATTCACAGGCGACGTCGCCTGCTGTATGGCGACATCCGGACCCGGCGCGATCCATCTGCTCAACGGATTATACGATGCAAAGATGGATCACCGTCCGGTAGTTGCGATCGTCGGTCAGGCAGCAACGAGCGCGATCGGCGGCAACTTTCAGCAAGAAGTCGACTTGACCAATCTATTCAAAGACGTCGCCAGCGAATACGTCTATCAAATTTCGAGCCCCGTTGCGGCGCGTCATATCGTCGATCGCGCGTTTCGCAGCGCGCATGCAACGCGCAGCGTTACATGCATCATCGTTCCCAAAGACGTCCAGGAGATGGACGCGGTCGAGAATCCGCCGCACGCGGCCAACACGCTCCATTCGGGCATCGGCTATGCAACGCCGGTCGTTATCCCCTCGGCCGCGGATCTACATTCCGCAGCCGACATTCTCAATGCTGGTGAACGAGTTGCGCTTTTGATCGGGGCTGGAACGTTCGGCGCCTCGGGCGAGGTGATTGCGGTCGCGAATACGCTACAAGCCGGCGTGGCCAAGGCACTGCTCGGCAAGGCCGCGCTGCCCGACGATCTGCCGTTTGTGACCGGGACCCTCGGGCTGTTGGGAACCGAACCGAGTGCAGCGTTGATGGAAGGCTGCGACACACTTCTGCTGATCGGTACGACGTATCCCTATGCGCAGTTTTTACCCAAGGAGGGCAAAGCGCGTGGCGTGCAAGATCGACCTCGACGGCCGCAACCTCTCGATGCGCTTTGCCAACGAAGTCAACCTCATCGGCGACAGCGCCCAAACCCTGCGCGCGCTGCTCCCGTATTTGACCCAGAAATCCGATACAACATGGCGTGACACCATCGCGAAAAAGCGCGCGGCCTGGTTCGAACTCACGGCCGACCGTGCGGCGCAAGACGCTGAGCCGCTCAATCCGCAACTCGTGTTCACCGAATTGTCCAAACGTCTTCCCGACCTGTGCATCCTCAGCGGCGATGCCGGAACATCGACGAACTGGTCGGCGCGCGACTTGCACATGCGCACCGGCATGAAATATTCGCTGTCGGGCAGTTTGGCGACGATGGGGCCAGCCGTTCTGTACGCGATCGCTGCAAAGTTTTGCTTTCCGGATCGCGTCGCGATCGGCATGACGGGCGACGGTGCGATGCAGATGGGTGGGAATTCCGAACTGATCACGATCGCGAAATACTGGAAGACCTGGTCGAATCCGAAGCTGATCATCCTCGTGCTCAACAACCGCGATCTCAATCAGGTCACCTGGGAGATGCGTATCGAATCGGGCAATCCGAAATTTGCCGCTTCGCAGGATCTGCCCGATTTCCCATATGCCTCCTACGCGGAGTCGCTCGGTCTGCGAGGCATTCGCGTCGATCGCCCCGAGGACGTCGGCTCGGCGTGGGACGCCGCACTCGCAGCGGACCGCCCAGTCGTCTATGAAGCTATACCGATCCGAACGTAACGATGTTTCCGCCGCATATCTCGTTCGAACAAGCAAAGCATTTTATGGCCACGCTCGTCAAAGGCGACCCCGACGAAGCGAACATCATTGGAGCCTCGGTGAAAAGCCTGCTGGCCGGCGTCCTGCCGCATCGCGGCAAATAAGGGGCCGGCGATGATGTCGAGCACCGCAGCTACCGTACGGCGCCTCGACGTATCGGCGTATCGCGTACCGACCGAAGACGGTCCAGAATCGGACGGAACGCTCGTCTGGGACGCGACGACGCTCGTCCTCGTCGAGATCGAAGCGGCCGATCACACCGGTATCGGTTACACATACGCAGATTCCGCCACAGCGGTGCTAATTCGCGACATGCTCGCGAAGGTCGTCGTCGGGCGCGACGTTTTCGATCACGGATCGATTTGGTCCGAGCTCGTCGCCGCAATTCGCAACCTCGGTCGCGACGGCATCACGTCGATGGCGATCTCAGCCATCGACATCGCACTCTGGGATCTGCGTGGCAAGCTCTTGAGCCGCCCTGTAGTCGATTTGCTCGGTGCCGCCCGCACGAGTGTGCTCGTCTACGGCAGCGGCGGTTTCACGTCATACGATCTGCCGCAACTGTGCCGGCAGTTGAGCGGTTGGGTCCAATCCGGCATCCCGCGCGTGAAAATTAAAGTCGGCCGCGCTGCGCAGGAAGACGTGAAGCGCGTCGCAGCCGCGCGCAAAGCGATCGGCGATCAGGCCGAACTGTTTGTCGACGCGAACGGCGGCTATCTCGTCAAAGAAGCGCTCGAACAAGCGGAACGTTTCGCGGAAAGTCGCGTCGTCTGGTATGAAGAGCCCGTCTACCATCAAAACGTCGCCGGCCTCGCAGCCGTGCGTGATCGGGCACCGGCGATGATGTCCGTTACCGCCGGCGAATATGGGTACGGCCTCCATCATTTTACCGGTATGCTCGAGGCAAAGGCCGTCGACATCTTGCAAGCCGATGCGACGCGCTGCGGCGGTTTCACGGGCTTTCTCGCCGTCGACGGCCTGTGCCGGACAGCGCTCGTTCCGCTTTCGACGCACTGCGCGCCATTCTTGCACCTGCACGCTGCAGCGGCCGCGCACGCGCTCGTGCACATGGAGTATTTCTCCGATCACGTGCGTATCGAACGCATGTTTTTCGACGGCCCGCCGGAGCCCGTTGCGGGCGCGCTCGCCCCCGATCGTTCGCGACCCGGCATCGGCTTGGATTTTCGCCGTAGCGACGCGGCGGGATACTTGTTGTAGGTGCTAGGCCGGTGCGGGTCCTGATCGTGGGCGGCATAACAACGGATGCCGGTAGCATCGTGCCTTCGACCTTCAGCTGGAGCTTACGCCAGTGATCTTCGGTATCAGCCAATTCACGACGTTGCTCTGGTCCTTCGAGCGCGATCTCGTCGAGTATTTGGCCGCCGGAGCCGGTGCGATCGAGATCTGTGAGTTCAAGCTCGATCGAGCGGATTACGAGCCACAACTCCGCTCGGTGTCGGCGTCCGGCCTCCAAGTTTCATCCGTGCAGACGACGGTGCACTCGATCTTTCCAGATAGTCTGGCACCCTCACCATTCGATCCGGCGCTGCGTGTCCGGGACATTATGGATGCGATGGACCGCATCGCACCACATGTCCCACCACGTACGCCGTTCGTGGTCATCAGCGGCGCGGCGCCAAACGGAAACAACGAACTCGTCTTCACGACGCTTCTCGAGCGTCTGCCGCAACTCGCCGAGTATGCCGCCCAATTGAAGATGCGCATCGCGTTCGAACCGCTCAATCCCGTGCTGTTCCATACAGACACCGCTATTTGGGGGCTCGACGCCGCTCTGGAAATCGTCGAGCGTATCGATCATCGGAGCTTGGGCGTCTGCTTGGATACATGGAACGTCTTTCAAACGCCAAACCTGCTCGACGTTATCGCGCGCGCGCGGGAGAGCATCTTCGTGGTGCAACTCAGTGACTGGCGGCAGCCGCGGGCCAACGCCGACCGGCGCGAACTCGGCGCGGGAATCATTCCGACGACGGCAATCCTAGCGGCCGTGCATGCCGCTGGTTATGTGGGGCCGTACGTGCTCGAGATTTTCTCGGAGCCGTCGCTGCCCGATTCGTTGTGGCGCGGCGACATTGCGGGCCACCTGCGCCGCAACGCCAAGACGTTTGCGTCGCTTGCCGCGAAGGCGTTGGCATGAACGCCCCGACCCGGATCTACGATCTCAGCCAGCCGATTTGTTCGAACTGCCCGCAGTACCCCGATAAGAATCCGCGGCCCGTTCAGATACGCTTGCTCTACATGATCGGCGTTGAGGGTGTCAATAAAGAAATCGTCGAGCTGAGCTCGCATACGGGTACGCATTGCGACGCTCCTTATCATTTCTTCGACGACGGCCCGACCATCGATCGGATCCCACTAGAGAGCTACGTCGGCCCCGCGGTGATCTTCGATCTGCGCGCGAAACCGGCGGGCAGCGCGATCGGCATAGCCGACTTGGAGCCCTGGTTGCCGCGTGTCGCGCCAGGCGCGATCGTACTCCTCAATACCGGCCGTGGAGAGCGTCGGGCGAACACGGCCGAGTTTCTAACGCAGTACGTCTATCTCGATGGACCTGCGGCGGAGGCGCTCGTCGCGCGCGGCGTCAAAGGCGTCGGCATCGACGCCGTAAGCATCGGGGGCTACGATGATCCGGCAAAAGCCGGACCCGCGCATCGCGTGCTGCTCGGCAGCGGCTGCTTCATTACAGAAGACCTGTTTATTCCCAACGCCGTGATGGATGAGCGCGAGCGGCTGTTCGTTGCAGCACCAGTGAAGCTGCAGGGGTGCGGAGGCGCGTGGGCGCGGGCGATGCTATGGGAATGAAGCCCTGGGTTCGCGGTTTCACTGAGCCGGGCACATATTTTGCCAACAAGTATCCGATCTTTCCGATTCGAGTCGAACTTGCGTTGCACACGAGGCGCGGTCGCCGTAGTGTAGGTGTGACGGGGCCGCGCGAAGACGGCTTCGCTTCGCAATCGCAATTGGAGGCGTCATGACCCGTAGCTACTTCGGAGCGACCCTACTCGTCGGCGCGACTCTGTGCGCGGCGACGGCCCTTTGGCTCCTACCACCAACCTCGAGCGTCGCATCGAATCACATCGATTCGCCGATCTCGACCCAAGAGCGTGGCGCCAATATCACCGATCATTGGGCCTTTCTCGATCCGGCGGACAACTCGAAGCTCGTGCTCATCATGGGCACTCAGGGCTTCGTCATCTCCGGTGAGCATTTCGGAATGTCGATTTTCGATCCCCACCTCCGTTATCGCTGGATGATCACGAGCACGGGGAATGCCAAACCGGACAAGTATATCGACGTCATTTATGCGCCCGGCGTCGGGCGAGGCACGGCGCAAACGGCGACGATAACTCTTCCAAACGGGACTCATTTCAACGCCGCGACAACGATCGCGACGCAGATGCCGAAAGCGAGCGATCCGGTCATAACGACGGACCCGGCAACCGGCGTCAAATTCTTTGCCGGCGTCATGGATGACCCGTTTTTCTTGGATGATACGGGAGCGAATCTTTTTGGGGCATCGGTTGCCATGGGCCATCCCGACCCGACCCTCATCGGCAAGCGAGGTGGACGCGATACCTATGCCGGCTTCAACACGCTCATCACGGCACTCGAACTGCCGGTCGCTATGCTCAAGGGATCCGGAAAGAAACTGGGGTTCGAAACCGCGACGCAGCGGCAAGCCGTCCAGACCGCGCAGGACAACGGCACGATCGTCGGCTCAGGCGAATACAAGACCCTCGATCGTGAAGGTTTCCCCTTTGTCAACAACGCCTTGATTCCGTCGCCGCTCAAAGATAAGTTCGGCACCTCTAATCCTGAAGCGGACGCCCAGGGGACCTTCAAGACGGCGATCGAAGCGACGCTCAAGGCCATGGGCACGGACGATGCGCACGCAAAGATGGTCATCGACGCAACGGTGACGCATGGTGATTACCTCGTTCTCGATGTAACCGTACCAAACAGCGGCCCGGGCGGCGGTACGAATGCCGACGGGGGATTTCTCAAAGATGGTGGGCGCCGCCTAGCGGATATCGCCCCGACGTTGGCGTTTACGCTCCTGAACAACGGCAAGTACTTAACCGATCACGTTCTGAAAAACGACGTCCCGTTTCGCAACGAATTCCCATTCGTTGGCGACCCGCACCAACCGCTACCGCCCGGCCACGAATCCTCCGGCTTCCAGCAGTAATCGATTGACGACGCGCCCCGTCCGACGTCGTCGCTCATCTGGACGCGTGCGTTGCTGTTCATCGCGATCGCCGCATTGTTCATTGGAATCTCGCTGTCGCGTATTTCCGCGGTATCCCGGGCGTCGACATTGGCCTCGCAACTCAGGGGCGCAATGCCGGCCGCCGAGTCGTCATCGCAGTTTGCCGAACGCGTACGCTTCTTCGAAGAGCGTCTGGCCAGAAATCCAGACGACATCGACATCCTCAATAGTCTCTCGACGTTCTATCTGCAACGGCTGCGCGAAACCGGGTCGTTCTCGGACCTGGACCTCGCTCGGCGAGCTTCGCGTCGCTCGTTGCACGTCGTTCCGCCGATCCATAACGTGCAGGGCGTCATGTCTCGCGCATCGTCGGAATTTGCCTCGCACGAGTTCGCAGCAGCGCGGGACGATGCGCAGCTCCTAACGCACCTCGAAGGAAACGGAACCCCATACGCTCTGCTCGGCGATGCGGAAGCGGAGCTTGGGAACTACCAGGCCGCCGAACGCGCCTACGCGCACTTACGAAGAGTTGCTGGAGAATCAGACGAGAACGTCGCTACGCGCACGGCGAGGATGGCTCTCTTAAGGGGGGCCAACGACGCGGCGAAGTCGTCCTTCTCACGGGCATTGGCAATCGAACTCGCGCGAGTCTCTCCCTCGCGCGAGCTCGTCGCATGGTATGCCTGGCAACTCGGAGATATAGGCTTTTTCACCGGAGATTATGCGGGCGCGCGCGTTCAATATGAAAATGCGCTGAGCGTCTATCCCGGCTATTTTCGTGCCCTCGCATCGCGTGGCCGGCTCGACGCAGCAGAACACCAGCCGGCGCGAGCCATTGCGGACTACGCTGCAGCGATCGAAAAGCTACCAGATCCGACGTTCGTAGCAGAACTCGGCGATGTCTATGCGGTAGCCGGCGATCACGCGGCAGCGCAACGTGAATACGATTTCGTCGATGCGATCGGGCATCTGAGCGTCGTAAACGGCGTGATGTATAACCGCCAACTCGTTATGTTCGATGCGGATCACGATCGACATGCCCTACAAGCATTTCGACTCGCGCAACGAGAGTACGAGACTCGACGCGACATTCTCGGTGCCGACGCGGTGGCGTGGACGGCGTTCAAGGCAGGCAAAATCACGGAAGCCGCTCGCGCAATGCATGCTGCGTTGCGGATGGGGACACGAGATCCTCGATTATTGTTCCACGCAGGACTGATCGCCCAGTCGCAAGGAAAAATCCGTGTAGCTCGCTCGTATCTTACCGACGCATTGCATTTGAGTCCAGAATTCGATCCACTGCAAGCGTCTGTGGCACGCCGAACGCTTCATCGCCTCGGCGGCCCTTTAACGTAGAATATGGCGGCAGCATGTCGCGGCATGCAGGGTCCCTAAGCGAACTCGATCGCGCCAACGACTCTGAAGCGCATGTCGCCGCGAACGGTGGCCCGTTCAGTCAAAGTTCACATCTTCTTTCTTAAAGTTTCGAATGAAGTGTCCGAACTGACTTTGCTCATTCCGGCTGCGTCATCGTATCGTGACGTGACTGCGCGGAATCCGCGCGTCGATCCGATTCGATCGACCGGCCGCAGGCACTGAGCGAGGGCGACGATGCTTCGAATGTTGAACGACGCTAAGCCCGGCCGACGTCGAGTCACTACCGTCACGTTGTCAATTCTGGCGCTCGTGGTCTTGGTACGGGCAAATTCGAGCGGGGCGCAGAAAGCCGTCGACTGGCCGTTCTACGGCAACGATCAGGGTGGTACGCGCTACCAGGATCTCGACCAGATTAACCGATCGAACGTCAAGCGTTTGAAGCCGGCTTGGATCGTGCACCTGCACGTCGCGAACGAGAGCACGTCGCTCGAGATGCAACCGATCGTCGTTGCCGGGACGGTTTTCGTTAGTTCGCCGCACGACCATGTTTTTGCGTTGAACGCGGCGACCGCTCGAATTAAGTGGACGTATAGTCCAAGCGACATGCCGCCGCTCTTTGCGTTAGCGCTATGCTGCGGACAGACGAACCGTGGCGTCGCAGTCGGCGACGGCAAAGTCTATATTGCCCGTCTCGACGGTATGCTCGTTGCGCTCGATGCCAAGACGGGCAACGTCGTTTGGAAGAGCCGGACCGCGGACTTCCACGAGCGGTATTCACAGACCATGGCGCCGCAATTCGTCGACGGAAAAGTCCTCGTCGGCAGTGCCGGCGGCGAGTATCGAGCGCGAGGGTTCATCGCGGCTTACGATTCGGCGACCGGAAAGCAGCGCTGGCGTTTTTTCACGACGCAGCCTGGTACCTGGGGTGGTGAGGGCTGGAAACACGGCGGCGGCACCGTGTGGACTACGCCTGAAGTCGATGCGAAGCTCCGGCTCGTTTACGTTCATACCGGAAATCCAGCGCCCGACGTCAACGGCGCCAAGCGGCCAGGCAAAAATCTCTACACGTCCTCGCTCGTCGCTCTCGATGCCGAGACCGGCGCGATGAAGTGGTATTTCCAAGAAGTTCACCACGACATCTGGGATTACGATGCCGCGCAGCCAGGCCAGTTATACACCGTAATCAGACATGGCAGGTCGATCCCGGCGATCGGTCAGGCGGGCAAAAACGGCTTTTATTTTATTCTCGACCGCCGGACCGGCAAGCCGATCTTTCCCGTTCGCGAAGTCCACGTCGCGACGACGCCCACATGGCAGCACCCGTATCCCACGCAGCCGGAGTCGGGTACGCGGCTCGTCCCGAATACCGTTGCGGTCAATGCGAGCGGTTTTCGGTCGGCACCGATGTGGACGCCGCCCCGCGAGCAGCCGCTGCTCGAGCAGCCGGGTGCCGAGAATTCCGGTGCCGAGTGGAGTCCCGGTGCCTATAGCCCGCGTACGCGTTACGCGTACATCCCTTCGGGCGGGTACTCGCCCTGGCTTTACCATGCGATGCCGCCGGAAGTGAACTTTTACGGTTCGACCGGCACGGCGCCGGCGATCCCGAAAATCGCGACATACGGTATCTTCAACGCCGTCGACACGCAAACGGGCAAGATCGTGCGGCGGACCAAAACGCCGAGCATCGTCGTTAGCGGCGTCGCCGTCGCGGGTGACCTCGTGTTTTGGGGGCGGAACGACGGCACGTACCTCGCCCAGGACGCTCGCAACGGAAAGACCCTCTGGACGTGGCGGTCCCGCCTTCCGGGGATCGGCGGCGCGAACGGTGCCGGAGCGGTGTACATGGTCGACGGACGAGAGTTTGTCGTAATGCCGTTCGGCGGAAATAGTCACATCCGGGGCGACAACGGCGCCGCGCTTTCGCCGCTCGGTGACGCGGTCATCGCGTTCGCGCTGCCGCGCAACGGCTCCGAGCCGCACATCGTCAATGCCCGCCCCATGCAGATCCCCGTTCGCGCGCCCGCCAATGTTGCCGGCACCTCCGTGCAACCAGCTGGTACCAAACTGGTCGAGATCGAGGCGCACGATCTCACCTACTATCCGAACCGCTTCACGGCAACGGCGGGACAGAAAATCGCCGTCCGCGTTTCCGACACCGGTCATCTGCCTGTCGGCTTCGCGGTCGACCTTCCGACTGGTGCGATCGGCCTGGCACGACCGGTCGCGCCCGGTGAAGCACAGTATTTCGCGTTCACCGCGCCAACGCAACCCGGCGATTACGCATTCTTCAGTTCTATTGCGCCCGACAAGTATTACGCGAGCGGCGGCATCATGACCGTTCGCGCGCGGTGAGCCGGGCGCGATCGGCTCGACTAGCCGTAGGGTGCGTCGTTGCGGCCGGAGGTACGTCAATCCGACGGCGAGTAGCGGGCCGTATTCGACAACGCGCACGCCGATATCGTAAACCGAACCGCCGGGAAACCACCACGGCGCTCCGAACGAAAGAGCCGCCGTGGCGCTCCACCACAGAAGTGCCGCCGTAAACGCGCGCGTCGGTCGTGCGAACGGTTCGGGCACGAACACGATCAACGGCGGCACGATCGCAACGTACCACGGCAACGCGTTCGGCGTCGTCAACAGATACGCGACGGTGACCACCAACGCGCATACCGCGAGCTCGGCTCCGCGCCGAACCGCGAACGTCGCACCCGCGACCACGCCAAAAAGGACGATCGCGGAGCCCGTCGCACCCAACGCTACGAAAAACGTGTCGTTGAATTGCTGCGATCCGACGAAATTGCCGAGTGAACCGAACGGATGGCCGCGCACGAGCGCCGGTACGTACGCGACGAGCACGATGGCGAACGCGGCGCCTGCGCTCAGGAGGTCATCCGCGAAGACGAGCGGTGCGAAAATGAGCGGATAGAGCTTCGTGAGAACCGCCACGGCGAACGCCGGCGCGCGCGTGAGCCGATGCCCGGCGATCGCGAGGCATGAGCCGGCAATCGCGATGGACTCAACGTGCGCGTCTTGCGCAAACGAGACGAGAACCAGCGGATGCAGCGCATAAAGCGCGGCACGCCCGCGCGGGAGCCGCAGCCTCCCGAGGCCGGCGAACAACACGAACACCGTTCCGAGATCGCCGGCAAGCGAAAGAATCTTCGCTCCGCTGACGCCGTTTGGATCGACGCGCGCAGTCGTTTCGAAGAGTGCGATGGCGAGCGGCGGATACACAGTTGGAATCGATCGCCAATCGATGTGCGGCCACAAAGGCGACGACTGCTCGGCCTTCAACGCGGGATCGATGGGCGCTACGGCGCGCGGGTCGATGCCGCGCTCGGCGAGCCGGCCGTCCCAAACGTAGCGATATGCATCGTTTGACCACAGCGGCTGGCTAACGGCCAGCGGCACGCGCACGGCGAGCGCGAAGATCACGATTGCCATTCGCGTGAAGCGGTCGTCTCGATTCCACGCCGCGAGCGTGAACGCCGTTGCCGGAATGAACGCTATGGCGTACGCGAGCATTGCCCAAGCGCGTAAGCCGGGCACGGCGCACATTGCGTAGATCGAGCACACACCAGCGAGTAGAAGTCCGGCGCATACGAGCCGCGAGCGCCGACCGGTCAGGGGCGGACTGCGAACGTTTGGCCGCAGGAGGCGTCGGAAAGCGCGCCAGGCACGTACATTGTCCGACGTTTGAGAATCCGGTCGCTGACCGAATAGTACATCCAAACAACATTCGGCTCGACGACCACCGTCGACGAAGCGAATGCAATGTCGGTATCGCCATCTTCGATGTCTTGCGGGCTGATCAGCGGCTCGTCGCTGCGTTCCAGTATTTCTGTTGCATCGGCATTCAAAATGGCCCAGCCGATTCTCCAGGCGATCGTCTGTGTCGATCCGTTATAAAAGAGCACGACCCGTCCATCGTTCAACCGTACCGTGCTGGCGGGGCTCATGTGATACGCATCGAAGCAGCCCGCGCGTGCCTCGAGGGGGGTCGGTGCGAATGTCCACGGGCCGCCGATCGCCGGCGCGTCCGCCACGCCGATTTTGGAACGCCCGTCGGCCGCGTATTCGAAGAACATCCGATAACCGGTACTCGTTGAGACGACGGCGGCTTCCTTAGGATTTTGATACGCAGGGTCCGCGAAGACGACACCATGTTTCGTGAGCCGCTCGAGCTTCGAACCGGTCGCCCCAAGCATGTAGGACGCGCGCGTCTTGCGAGAATATCCGGAATAGAAAACGACATACTGCCCGTCCGCGACGGCGACGGTCGGATCTTCGCAGCCGCCGCTATCTTCCATCATGTCGTCTGGTTCCAACACGGGCACATCACCGAGCACGAAGGTCGTACCGTCGCGGCTCGTGCCGGCGTGGACCCGCGACACTTTTTCTTCTGCATCGTCGCTTCGGTTCACGAGCCGCAAGAGCACCGCAAACCCTTCCGCTATCGGTAGAACGTACGGACTCAGCGTGTAGAAGGATGCCAGTTTGTCGGCGCGGTCGATCTCGATCCGAACGGGATCGCCTTGGAGTTCGATCATGCCCCCTGCCCGGTGTTTTGCATCAGTCCGCCGTCCATGACGTAGGTCGATCCGGTGACGTAATCTGCTGCACTGCTCACCAGAAACAAGGCGAGCCCCGCGATCTCCTCAGCTTTGCCGGCGCGCTTCCACGGAATCGTCGCTTCGTCGGCAGCCAGCTTTTTGGGATCGCTGAGATCGGCTTGGTTCATCGGCGTAAGAATCATCCCCGGCGCGATGGAGTTCACGTTGATGTGCATCGGCGCCAATTCGAGGGCGAGGCAGCGAGTCAGATTACGCACTCCACCCTTGCTCGCGCAATATTCCGCCGCGCCCGCGCGCGGAAGATCTTCGTGGACGGAACTGATGTTTACAATTTTTCCGGCCGTATTTGCCGGCTGTAGGCGGCGCAGAAATGCGCGCGTGCACAGAAAAGGACCGGTGAGATTCGTACGAAGTGCACGCTCCCACTCTTCCACTTCGAGATCGACAACATTTTTGCCCAGCGCATCGACGCCGGCGTCATTGATGAGAACCGTGACCAGACCGAACTGCGCAACGATCGTCGCGAAGGCGTTCTCGACCTCTTCGGGCCGGCCGACATCACACGTAACGATGACGCCGTCGCTCCCGGCGGCGCGTACGGCCGCAAGCGTCGCCTTCGCGCGGTCGTCGTCGTGGAGAACGACGATGCCGACGCGCGCGCCGGCCTTTGCAAAACGTTCGGCGATTGCCGCCCCGATGCCGGAGCCGGCGCCGGTGACCAAAGCCGTCTTGCCGGCCAATTCCATGACGGGATCGCTCATTGTACTTTCTTCAGGGTGCGCGCGGTGCGCGGCTGCCGAAGCGGCAGTGCGGTCCGCGCGAGAACGCTCAAAATGCGGAACCCGGCGATCGCGACGACCTGCCAGTTTCCGGAGACTTTGCTGACGCCGCCGCGGCGCGTGCGCGAATGCACCGGAATCTCACGGATGCGCAGACCATCGCACGCGGCGAGCATCATCATTTGAAGATTCCAACCATAGGTCATTTCGGTCATTGCCAGCTTGTCGAGGGATCGTTTGCGCACGGCCCGGAACGGGCTCATATCGGTAAATTCCACGCCGTAAAGGATCCGCAAACAGAGACCCGCGAAACGGCCGGCGGCGATCTGCAGCAAGCTCAGGCTGCCCGCGTCGCGCGTTCCATGGGTTCGGGTCCCGAGGACGAAATCGGCAGCGCCGGACTCGATCGGCGCGACTAGTGCCGCGATCGACGTTGGGTTGTCGCTGCCGTCGCCATCGAGAAAGACGACGATTTCGGCCCACTCGGGCACGTGAGCGAATGCCGGCTGCGACCGCGCGGCCATAGCCTCGCTCCGGTTCGGCGACGACGATCGCCCCCGCAGCACGTGCGCGCGCGGCGGTCGCATCCGTGCTGCCGTTGTCGACCAGGATCACGGCGCGCACGATATCGCGCGGCATCTCACCGATCAGCGCGCCGATCGAAGCTTCTTCATCCAACGCGGGAATGACGACGGCGACGGCGCTCACGCGGTTACCCGTTTCGCTGATTGTGAGCCGCGCACGAGGCCCGCGTCACGCAGACGCGCTTGCGCCGTCGCGAAGTAGTCGCGAATCTCACCTTGGCGCCTGATCCACTCGACGTACCGCGCACTACCATCCTCTACGCGTATTTGCGGGACGAAACCCGTCCGCGCCAAGCGCGTGAGATCGCTCGTGAGATGCCGCAAATCCCCGGGCCGGAAGTCGCCGTCGAGGTGCGCCGCACGCCTCGATTTCCAGCGAATGCGACGCCGCGGAGTTCAACCGTTCCGTGCGGAATCGGTTTGGAGAAGTCGGGTACGTCGAAGCGGGCGTGCGTCGGTACGGTGAAATTCGGTCCCCACCCCTGGCGCTCGTAGAAGCCTTTGAATTCGGTCGTTTCGAGCGTGATGCCGACCACCCACTTCGGATTGCGTTCGCCGAAATAACCCGGAACGAGCATGCGCGCTGGAAAGCCGTGGCGGGCCGGGAGCGGCTCACCGTTCATCAAATACGCCAGGACGGTCGTCGATTCCATCGCCTTCGCGATCGGTATCGTCTCGATGTAATTGTCGGTACAATGAAAGGCTACGCGTTTGACGTCGCTCGACGGTCTAGCGGCGGCGATCAGCGATGCTAGTGTCACGCCTTTCCACTCGGCGTTGCTCATGAGGCCACCGGCGACATCGTTGTTGACGCACATCAGCGTCGTTTGTTGGACGACGCTCGGGAGCGCCGTAAGCCGTGCATAATCGAAATCCAACGGTTGCGCGACCGCGCCGCTGATGCGGAGACGCCACACATCACGATCCACGCTCGGATCGGTTACATTTTTCGTGACGACGTAGAACAGTTCGTTCGGTGTAATGGCACCGACCCCGGGACCCTCGACCGTTTGTCCGTCGTACGGAAAAGATGCCCGGCGAAAGGGTTCCGCCCACGCACCGGCGCCGACGAGTCCCGCGGCGGCAGCGATCGATCCGGTAAGAAAACGCCGGCGAGATACGCCGTCCTCCGGCGCCTGTGCGCGCAGCAATAGCAGCGTAACCGCGCCGTAGATCGCGTAGCCGGCTGCGAGCACCGCGACCGTAACGAGCCGTGCCATCTGCGGCGGGATGCCGTAATAGCTCTTTTGGAGCACCGGGCAAAACGCGCCGATCGAAAGTACGAACAAGATCGGCGCAAACGTCCAGATGAAACGGGGGCGATGTGCCGTGCGCCGCTGGGCGAGCACGCCGCCGGCCGCGCCGACGACGAGTGCGCCGAAGAGCACGCCGGCGAAGCCGAGAATCTTGAGTTGCGTGTATCCGCCGACGAGGGCTATGAGAAAACCGAACAGCGTTACTGGAATGAGCGGAGCGCTCGCGTCAGCGAACATCTCCGAGGGCGTCGGGACGCCGCCGGCGAGCCGAAGCACCAGGAAGAACGCATACATCGTCATTGCGGCGATCGAGCCGGCGACGATGCCGGGGCGGGCTGCTTCCCAGGCGGCTACGCTTCGGCTTTTGGCAGCGGAGATCCAACTCATCGCGATGTTTCTTTCCGTGCGCAACAATGAGGAACAAAGTATAGCGAGATATCGGCCCGAGCAATGTCAGCGATCTTACAGCCGCGAGAATGAGTCGCCGTACGTGCGTCGACCGACCCATTCTCTGCGTTGTTTTTGTTAATGCGCGAGCGAAGACGCTTGGTTTCGCGGAACGCTAAAGTGTCTCAACGTGCGCATCTTTCGTTGCCACGCGGCTCACGTTCGAATAGGCTAGACTATGCGCTTCAGCATCGCTATACCGGCATTAACCGTTACGAGCAATCGCGCTTGGTCGGCGATAATCGAACGTATGGCGCGCACGGGTTACGATGGAGTCCAGATCGACGTTCCGGACGTGCCAGATGTGCAAACGTTTCGTGAGATGGCACGTCGGCTATCGCAATTCGGTCTCGTAGCGACGGTCAACGGCGACCATAATGAGTTCGAATCGGAACGCCACGTGTCGTCGCTGCTGGACGGTTGCGCGCTGCTCGACGCTCATGTTCTGACCGGCCCTTTCAGCCTGGACGGCGTGGGCCTCGACCTCCTCGCATTGGAACGCTTGAGTGAACAAGCCGCAGAGATGGGGGTCGTCATCGCACTAAGCGGGCGCGGCGCCTCGGGCGGGACCGCAAAAATTTTGCGTCGGCTGGAGAGCGTTGGATCGGCCGTCGGGATCTCGTACGATACGAATCAAGCGCACACTACCGAATCATCCGTAAGTAGTGCGATCTTGTCGGCCGGCGCTCGGCTTCGACATGTGTTGATTGCGGACAACGACGGCGCGCTCCCAGGGCGGGGCAGGTTCGTTGGGCGGAAACGTTCGCGTCGCTAGCGGCGATTCACTACGCCGGCTGGTACGTGGTAGATGTCAAGCCTGGGGAGACGAACGAGCAAGTTGCAGGCCCCGGGCTCGAGCTGCTACGGCGCAATATCGTCCCTCTCGTGCCATAACCAAGAGGGTATAAACGGCCTACTGGCTGGGGGGGCGCGCGCCGTTTGCGTTGGCGGCGGCGCTGCAAAGTGCATTTTACCGACCCGGTTTCCGTGCGACTCCCGGTCTCGTTACCAAGCTTTCCGGTGTCCCGCGTGGCACGATCGTCGATTGGCTCGATGGCCGGATCACACGCCCGCGTCGATGGCAAGATCCCGTTCGTGTCGCCGGCGCATTACGACTCGCTGAAGTCGAAACGGATTTCGTCCTCGCAGCCGCCGGCTACGTTTCCCGCAGCGAACGCATCCGCAAAGAATACGGACTACCACGTTCGAATGCGGCTCGGCACCAACTCGCCCAACTAGCCGGGAAGATGCGCGCGGATCGTGACTGTTGGGACGATGCATCAATAGTCCGGCAAGTAATGAGGCTTCCCATGCGCGATATGCTTCGAGAGGCCGAAGTGTTCTGCGCGGGCACGCCGGGACTGGTGATTGCTACAAATTTATGGGCAGACGGACTTCAGGCAGCCGGATACCCTTAGCGGCATGGCCGCTTTTTCACCCGCCAAGCAAACCGGCTCCCCCATCCCAAAGCTAAACGTGGTAGCCATGCCAGCCAAGAAACAGCGGCCGATCTGACGCGGTGTGGTACTCAGTGAAAGCGGCTTCGAGCGGGTCCAGCGTGCTCATCGACGGCTCGAACTCGACGAAAACAACGGCGCCCGCATATCGCTCGACGACCTCGCGCACCGCGTTAGACTATCGACTAAGACGCTTTCGCGGCTCTTTAGCCGCGACGTCCCCGTCGACCGCCGTACGATCGAACTGCTGTTTGCAGAATTACATTTGCGGTTAGGGTCAGACGATGTGCGCTCGCCATCAGCCCGGGCTCGCTCCGATCGATTCCACTTTCCGCAATATCGGACGACGCTTTTCGGGCGCGAAAAGGAACTGGCACGGCTGACCGAACTCGCAGCCGAGCATCAAGTGATCACGTTGGCCGGCACCGGTGGTATTGGCAAAACACGACTTGCGGTAGAGTGGGCGCGACGAAACGGCGGCGCCTACTCACACTTCGCGTTTCTCGATACATCGGTCTTCACCGACGGAACGACGCTTCGCGAAGCGGTGAGCCTCATTCTCATGGAATCGGCGCTCGATGGTGAAGCGCACCTGCTCGTTTTGGACGGCTGCGAGCACTTGATCGAAGCGGCGGCCGGGTCCGTTCGAGAACTTTTGGATGCGCAGCCGACATTTACCGTGCTTGCAACTAGCCGCGAACCATTGCGCGTGCCGGGCGAGACGGTGATTCGATTGGCGACATTGGCCGTGCCCGAGCAGGCGGGGGAAGCCCCGGCCGCACTCGCGCTCGCTTCGCCGGCATTCGCCATGTTCGTCGAACGCGCACGCTCGTTTGACGACGACTTTGCGCTCCCCGACGCGTCGGTGCCTATCGTCGTTGAGATCGTGCGTCGCCTCGAAGGGCTGCCGTTGGCTCTCGAGCTTGCCGCAGCGCGCGGCACGCACATGACTTTACAGGATCTGCTGGCGAGTCTCGACGACCACCTCGCTACGTTGTCGGAAGACGGCGGCCAGACCATCCCGCGGCACCGTTCTGCGCGCGCTCTCATCGATTGGGGATTCGTCCTCTTAACAACACCGGAGCGCGTCGTCTTCGCATGCCTGGCCGCGTTCATGGGCTCCTTCGATACGGCGGCGGTGGCGACGGTCTGTGAGATTTCAAAACAAGCCGCTGCCGATACGTTGTCTAACCTCGTACGTAAATCGCTCTTATTCATCGATGTCACGGGACCGCTCACACGCTATCGAATGCTCGAAACGATTCGGCAGTACGCGGCGACGAAGCTCGCGGAAAGTCCGCTCGAGGGTTCGATAAGGTTACGGCACGCACTGTTCTATCATGGGGCCGCGGAGGTGGCAGCGCGTGCATTCGGGACGGTGGATCAGGAAGCCGCAATGCGTGATTTGCAGCGTGAGTTGCCGAATCTTTGAGAAGCGTTGCAATGGACGAGCAGCAAGAGTTACAATCTACATTTGAGCGCCGCGCTGTCGACACAGCTCATCGACTTTTGGGAGGTGCGCGGAGCGTTCGCTGAGGCCGAACATTGGCTGCGACGCGCGCTCGAGGCGGCGGACGACATGATGACGGCCGCCGTCCGGGGGCGCCTTAGCGAGGGCCTCGCCCTCGCACTCTATCGTCGTGGACATCTTTCCGAATGCATGAAGCACGCAAGGCGCGCACTCGCAGATTTCGGCCGCTGCGAGAACGAGAGTGCGGAGCTACGCATGTTGAATGTACTTGGCGTCGCGCGGATGGATGCCGGCGAGATGGAGTCTGCTCGCGATCAATTCGCGGACAACTTGCGCGCGGCGGAAGCGGCCAACGATGTCGTCGCGATGAGTGCCGCAACCAATAATCTCGGGCGCATCAAGGCTGAGCACGACAACTGTCTTGAAGAAGCTCTCCCTTATTTTACGCGTGCGCTGGAGGAAGCACGCACGTGCGGTTCGGTGCCGCACGTCATGCGCGTCCTCGGAAACCTCTCCTCAACGATGTTCCGCCTGAATCGCCACGCCGCCGGATTAACATACGCGCGGCTGGGCAGCGGCGAGGCCGAAAAAACCGGGAACGCTGAGGCCGCAATCGACTTTGCGCTGCAAGCCGTCGGACACCAAGTCAGCGAGTCCGGCGTGGACGCGGCCCGCGAAGACGCGCATATCGCGCTACGTCTCGTCGCGAATGCAACGTACCGCCCGAGCGTTGCCGACCATCTCGATTCCGTTTGCATCGCCTTGCACGTATCCGGCGGGACGCGCCGGGCAGCCGTCTTACTTGGCGCGGCGGACGCGTTTTCGCGTCGCGGCGATGCTCAAGTGGCGAAAATGTCGAGCGAGCGGCAACGCGTGCTGCGAAAGGAAATCGCAAAGATCTTGAAACCCGGCGAAGGCGAAGCGTTATATGCGCGAGGCGCGTTGATGGCGCTCGGTGACGCCTTTCGCGACGCGTTCATCGATGAGTAAGCTCGAGTCGGAACGTCGCCCTATTACAGTATCGATCGCAATTACTAGCACTTTTCGAAACGCTCACGAATCAAAAACGCGTTTAACCGACGGCGTGCATTGCGCGTCCGTTCCAAGAGCGTCGATGTAGTTCGTAGTGACTATCGTCGATCGCAGGACTGCATTTCATTTCGACCATCTGGCTGCATACATCAATATGAGCCGACCCGCTATAGCCGCGCTCGTACGCTCGCATTATTCCGTGCAGTCTATGGCGCAGCTCGTGACGCGCGAAGCGACGACGCTCGGCTTTGCAGATGCGAATCTCGTCGGGGGGATCTGTGCGCTTGTCCTCGTTCCCGTCGCCCTGTTCTTTCCTACTCGTAAGCAGCCGCGCGCCGCGGTAGCGACAGGGGCCCTTACATGATGTCAGCTCGTCGGAGATGCGAGTTCCAAAGCCGTTATGGACCGTGGGCGGTCGTGACCGGTGCTTCATCCGGAATTGGTCGGGCAACGGCTCTGCAGCTCGGCGAAGCCGGGCTCAACCTGGTGATCGTCGGCCGACGACGCTCGAGCGCACTTCGCTGAAGCAGTATCAAACGCGGTCGATGCGAGCTGCGAAACATCCGCGTTTAGCATAGTGAGCGTGAATATATGCGGTCTTCGAAGCTCTAACATCCGCTCGATAAGATTTTCGACGTGCTTTCCGTCAACGAGGTCGGCGTCTAGCATCATGCCGCCGGCGTCGAAAGCACGCAAACCTAGCAGACGTATGCGCATCACCTCGGGCACTTCGTTTATCCGGTCGTACGTTTCGAAGGCTCCCTCTCGTACAAAAATCGCATGAGCGGCGCGGTACGGTGTTTCCGCTCTTTGGTGCAAGTAGTTGAGAAGAAGGGCGCGCTCGCCTATGTTAAGATCACGCATCTCGACGCGGTCGGGGAAACCAGGCTTCTCATCGACGATGTACCGTTTCGCTCTCTTTGCGGCTAAAGCTGCGTCATCAAGCGCGAAAAGAGGAGCGAAGGTTGTCGCCGGTAGGCCGGTGATTCGATAGGAGATCATGGCACGATTTTAGCCGGCCCGGGTGCAGTACGCGTTCCAGTCTTTGCTCTCACATTCGAGGCCCAGGCGCGAGCCCGGTCTATGCGTGTGAATGTCATAGCAACGCGCAGAGCGCGGGCTCGAATGCGAGCCTGTAGAATCCAAGTGTGATGGACCTTCAAGCCGATCGTTGGAATGCCGTCCGTGGCCGGGATCGCGAGTCCGATTTTATTTTTGGCGTTTTGACGACTGGAATCGCGTGTCGCCCAGGCTGCCCGTCCCGGACGCCTCGAATTGAGAATGTCAGATTTTTCGATGACTTTGACAGCGCCCGCGCCGCGGGTTTTCGAGCCTGCAAGCGGTGTGCTCCAGATGATGTTGCGGCTAATGCAGACCGGCAGCGATTAATCGAGCGAGCGTGCGCATTGATCGATGCGGACGATACGATTCGCCTCGACGACATTGCCGCTTCAGCCGGGGTGAGCCGCTTCCACTTCCAACGAATCTTCCGTGAAATTCTTGGTATAACACCCGGGGACTACCGACGCGCAAAGCGAGAAGAACGGTTGCGGCGCGGGCTCGGTCGTGGCCAGTCGGTAACCGAGGCGATACAGAACGCAGGCTACGGTTCTTCAAGCCGTGCCTATCAGGCCGATGCACTTGGCATGGTTCCATCGGCTTACCGCGCAGGGGGCCGCGGCGAGCGCGTTAGCTACGCAATAGCGGATTCGTCGCTTGGGCGTGTGCTTGTCGCACGAAGCGAGCGGGGTATCTGCGCGATCGAACTGGGCGACGATGATTCGTCCGTCATCAGTGCACTTCGTCAGGACCTTCCCCATGCGGAGTTGGTCAATGAAGAAACCGCACTTGCCGACCATCTCCGAGCCGTCTTGGGCGTCGTGGACGGCGACGAATTCGCAAGCTGCCTAGACCTTGACATTCGGGGCACCGCGTTCCAGCGACGAGTTTGGAAAGCGCTTAGCGCGATTTCAGCCGGCCAGCGACGATCTTACAGCGATGTTGCTGATGCCATCGGGCTCACTGGCTCAGCTCGTGCTGTCGCGGCCCTGCGCGCGGAACCCCCTTGCCGTTGCGGTCCCTTGCCACCGCGTCGTTGGCGCAGACGGCGCGCTGAAGGGTTATCGTTGGGGTATATCGCGCAAGGAAGCGTTACTGCGACGTGAAGCATTGGAAGGTGTCGACTAACGCCCTCCTGGGCGGCTTTACGTCGCTCTAGTCCGTTGCAAGCGCGCACGTTTCTCGATTTTGGACGCCCTTGAGAAATTCAAAGTCGACGAGCGAGTGGTCGATGTGGCGTCTCAGCATCATCTCGGCCTGCATCGATGAACACGGAGTCGTGGGTTCCTACCGCGACGTGCGTATCTGTCCTCGCAAGCCGGCATGTGCAGGATGGGGAGCACGTCATCGTCACGTTGGCGAATCGGAACCGAGCAGGTGGGGCGCATGAGCATAAGCGGCGGGCGGCCTCCAATGCGACCTGGCAGAGACAAATAGTGTAACGTTCCAAAGTCACTCGCCACCGTCGCTTCCCGCGCGCCTCTGCGCGGCGCGGTGTCGCACGAAGGCGCAGGCGGCCCGATCGACGCGAGCGCGAGCGCCGTGCGCGCAAGCGACAACGTGACGAGCCACCCGCCGCCACCTGTCGCTACCGTTCGCGTGCTTCTTGACGGCATACACCTGCATATGCAATGATCGTTAGGCATGAGAGCCACACCGAGGTCACGCGTCGCCGAAGAGATGGCGGGTTCGTGCCTTATGATGCGGGCCAGGCTCGTCTCACGGGTCGTTACTGGAATGTACGATGACGAATTGCGACCAATCGGCATCAAAGCCAGTCAGTTGAACCTGCTTGTTACCGTGGCGCAGAGCGGTCCGATTCGGCGCAGCGACCTTGCCAAGTTGTTGCACTTGGACTCATCGACGCTCACCCGGAACCTGCGCGTCATGGAAACGAATAGGTGGATCGAAGAGGTCTCGGAAGGATCCGACGGCCGTGGCCTACCCGTGTGCGCCACCGCGAAAGGCGAGGCGCTTGTCACGAAAGCCGCACCCGCCTGGAAGCGCGCCCAGCGTCGCGCGTCCCAGTTATTGGGCAGTGCTGGGAAGGCAACGCTGATGAGCCTGTCGCGTCAACTGCTCGAGACCGCGTCCTAATTTTTGACCACACATCTGTATATACAGATATACATGAGCCCGTCCACGAAATCGTTAGCCGCTAAGGAGTAAGGGAGACGTCATGGAGCCTATTCTCGTAACGGGCGCAACGGGCAAAACGGGGAATGCCGTTGCATCGGAGCTGCTTCGTCGAGGCATACCTGTGCGTGCACTCGTTCGTTCGCTCGACGCCCGCAGCGAACGGCTCTATGAAGCCGGTGCGGAGGTCGTCACCGTCGACCTATTCGATTCGGAACGGCTGCTTGGGGCAATGAAGGGAACGTCGCGGGCGTATTACTGCCCGCCGTGGCACCCGTATATGGTTCAAAGCGCCGTGGCCTTCGCAGTGGCGGCGCGCGAGGCGCGGCTACAGGCGATCGTTGGGCTCACCCAATGGCTTGCGAGCCCTGCCCATCCGTCGCTCCTTACACGGCAGAGCTGGCTCGTCGACCAGCTGTTCTCGATGGTTCCCGGTGCGGCACACGTTATCATCAACCCGGGGTATTTCGCGGACAATTATCTCAATCTCACGGTTCTCCGGTTTGTCGCTCACTTGGGCGTCTTTCCGAGTCCGACGGGCACGAGTCGGAACGCCCCCTCAAACGAAGACATCGCGCGCGTTGCAGTCGCGGCGTTGCTCGATCCCGCTCGGCATGCTGGTCGCGCGTACCGCCCGACGGGACCGACACTGCTATCCGCTCGCGATATGGCCGACGTCTTGCAATGCGTGTTCGGACGGCGGGTGCGGCACCTCGATATGCCGATGTGGATGTTCCTAAAGGCAATGCGCGTATCCGGTTCGAGGCCTTCGAGCAAACCGGCGTGCGCCAGTACATCGCCGAACATGCGCGCGGCACGTGGGAAATTGCAGCGCCGTCCGATCACGTCTACGAAGTGACCGGGCAGCAGCCGGAGGACTTCGAGACCATCGTCCGCCGCCACGCGGAGCATCCCGTTCTGCGCCGTACATTTTTAAACCAGCTCCGCGCGATCGGCGAGTTCATGCGCATTGGATTCACGCCTGCGTACGATTTAGATCGCTTCGAGCGGGAGCAACACTTTCCAGTGCCGCAGCATCCGCGTCTCGCTGCCGATTCGCAGACGTGGCGTGCAGAGCACGTACCGGTCGATGGCAGCGCCGTGGCTTCGGCGGGTCGGGCGGGCCCAAATTCCATAGCGACAACCGAACCGGAAGCGAGTGCCGCATGGAACTGAGCCGGTCTTTCGTGGGGTTCGTCGCCATCGTCGCGCTACTGCTCGGGGCGGGGATGGTTCGTTTTCTGCCGCCACGCTACCGGGTCAGGGCGCTGGGCGCGCTCATCGCGTGGACCCTCTACGCGGCCTTGCTCGGTTTGGCGGGAATTCTCAGTAACGCCGCGTTGCGACCACCCGGCATCGTGTACGTCTTCCTGCCGACGATCGCGCTCATCATCTTTTTGACGCGTTCGCGAGCCGGGGCCGTGATCGCGTCGAGCGTTCCGATTTGGTTGTTGATGGGCGCGCAGTGCGTCCGATTCGTCGTTGAAATTCTTCTCAATCGCTTGTGGCATGCCGGACTGCTTCCGACGATGATGACCTTCCATGGCGGCAATCTCGACATGTTGATCGGCGTCAGCGCTCCGATCGTCGCCGCGCTCTCCGCTGTACGTCGTCTCGATTTGCGTGTTGCGCTCGCATGGAACGTTCTTGGAATAGCGATGCTCGGCAACATCGTCGTTAGGGGCATTCTCACCTCACCGGCGATCCATGCCTTCAAGGCCGATGCCCCGAGTGCTATCGGCACGTTTCCGTTCACCTTCATCCCAGCTCTCATCGTGCCGCTCGCCCTAATGCTGCACGTTCTTGCGATTCGCGCGATTCTGGGATCGCTGAAGGCGGGCACGCGCGACGTCGCACCGGTGAGTGTCGCTGAGCTTGTCGACCCAAGGCGCCGGAGTACTGCCAGGTGACCCGCTATCACTACGGCCGCTCACAGCTTGCGCCGACATCATGACGGCGCTCTTCAGCGGCGTTTCCGGCCGACCACTGCGTCAGCGTCGAGGAACTCGCGCCGCTCGATCGGTTTCATGCGCGCGGGCTAGCGGCAACCCTTATGCCGGATGCGACTTAACGCGGAGGCCGTCAAGACGACGATGACGGGAACGCTCATGGCGATCACAATGCCGACGAGGCCGACAATGTAGTACGCGATAGCGGCGACGGAAAGACCCTCGACCGTTTGTTGCAGCCGAAGCTGCTGTTCAGCCCGCCGGTTGATCGACTCCGAGACGCGCTGATTGCGTTGTTCGCGTGTTATTGCGACGCGAGTGGACAGCAATTGCGTCACCGCGCAACGCCGACCCGGTTTCTCACTGCTGGGCGGCGTGCACCGTGACGGTAAACCCTCCCGGTGAGCGCAAGGCGAACATACGGCCAAACGGACCGTCACCGACGTCGCCGGGGTCTGCTCCGCGATGCAGCAGCTCCTCCCGATACTCGTCGATGTCGCCGGCAACAGAAAACCAAAGCGCTACCCCGGCCCCGCCACCGACGCTCTCACCCGGACGCGGCTTCCGAATTGCGAACGCGATCGGCTTGGTCTCAAACACGTGCGTGCCCGGTGGGCTGTGCGCGGCTGTCGTAGTCCGACCACGTCCGTCCAAAATGTTGCGGCCGATTCAACGTCATCGACCACGAAAGCGAAAAAATCAGGTCCTACGAGACTAGCGGCAGACATTTGTGCTCCTTTTGAGGAATCAGGTTCCTGATGGAACTATATCAGGAACCTGATTCAATGGCAAGAGCCGGTTATGCGACCGAATCGAGGGTAGGCTACCTCGTAAAGCGGGTTCAAACGGCCCTGCGCGCAGCAATGGACCAAGCCTTCCGGCCACTGGGTATCGGCGTTTCACAATATGCGATCTTGGAGGCGCTAATAGAAATGCCCGAGTCAGAGGCGACGAACGCTGCGCTCGCGCGGCGTTGTTTCATCACGCCACAATCTGCGAACGAGATGATCGCCACGATGACCGAAGGCCGCCTGGTTGCGAGGCGCACCAGCCCGGGAGCACGGAGGATAACGTTTTCGCTGACGAAGCGGGGGCGCGTCAAGTGCGCGGAGGGGCGCCGACTTTCGCTCGAGCTCGAGGAGCGAATGCTGTCCGGCCAGACGAGAGATGACCGCGCTCGCCTAGCAGGTCTTTTAGTAAGTTGCGCGCGCGCTCTGGAACGATCATCATGATGTGGGACGCGCGTTTACCCGTTATGGATGTTCGATCGGTAGAGCACGCAGCGCTGGAGCGAGGTGCCGAGAGCGTGAGGATGATCGAAGTCATCGTGCGGATCGTGCGTCATGCCGAGGCGTTGCATCACGCGTTGTGATGGAATGTTGCTTGCGGCGTGAGCGCGACGACTTCGTCCAGCTTCATGGTGGTGAAGGCGTAACCGAGCGCGGCCCGCCCGCCCTCGGTGGCGTAACCGTTGCCCCAATGTTCGCGCGGTAAGAGCCAGCCGACTTCGATTGCGGGTGTGAAAGCGGCCGTAAACTTCACGTCCTGCAGCAGAATGATCCCAGCAAACGACGCGCTGCGGTTTACCTCGATGGCCCAGTAGCCATAGCCCTTGGTCTCGAGCAGCCGGCGATAATGGGTAGCCGCCGCTTCGGCGTCGGCGCGCGGTATGGGCGTCGGCGAGACGTACCGCGTCACCTCGGGATCGGCCGCCATGGCGAGGTATGGTTCCATGTCGGCGTCGGTCAATGGCCGCAGCCGCAAGCGCGGCGTCTCGATGATCATGATGCTGCGTTCCCACCGCGGGCTCGAATTGCTCGAGAAGGTAGCCGCTAGGTCGTCGCTTAGTGAGACTGAGGCGCTCGATATGGCGTATGAGAAACGGCATCAGGGCCGGTTATAGAACGGGCAGTTTTCGATCCGACGTACTTATCGCGGGTTTGATCTCCGCGACGGGCGCGCCACGGGTGCTGGTTCAAAACTAATTACGGGGCGACTTTGAGCTCGTTGTCTCGCCCGCGCTGCTGCTGGAGCTCGAGCGCGTGTTGTTGCGGCCCAAGTTCCGTCCGCAAAAGCGATTTAGCAAGGTCGCCGGCCTTGCGGCATACGAGATCACGGATCTCGCGGACTCGTTCGATGGGCTGGCCCTTCGGGTCAGCGATGCCCCAATCGTCGTCGACGCGCGACACGCCTTCGACGTCGCAGCCCATTGTGATGATTCGATCGGCGTGCGCCACGATCGCGGGGTCGAGCAACTTCGGCCGAGCAGTAGAAATGTCCATGCCCATTTCAGCCATAGCGGCAACGACGCCGGGGTCGAGGCGATCGGCAGCGACGGTCCCCGCCGAAGCGACCTCGACGTCGTCACCCGGGATGCGACGCAGGAACGCTTCGGCCATTTGACTGCGACCGGTGTTGTGTTTGCATACGAAAAGCACCAACGGCTTCCCATTAGCGGACGGCATATTCCGGCTCCTTACGGTCGACCACGTGAGGAAGAAGCACCGCCTCCGCGGTGCTGGGCGACGCCGGCGAGAGCCAGCGGAACAACGCCGTCGCAGCTGCAGCACCGGCGAGCTGCGCGAGAATGAACGGTGTAACGTCGATCGGACGAATGCCGGCGAAGGTGTCACTGAGCGAGCGCGCGATCGTCACGGCCGGGTTTGCGAACGACGTCGACGACGTCAACCAATAGGCGCCCACGATGTAAGCCGCGACGGCAAACGGGGTCGCTTCGGAGCGAGCTCGAGCGCAGCCCCAAATGACGGCGAGCAGACCGAAGGTCGCGACGAACTCGCTCAACCATTGCGCGCCACCGGCGCGAGCGTGATGCGGTGCGAAGAATGGCGGCAGGCCGAACATGACGTTCGCGATCGCGACGCCGGCGACCGCACCGGAGAGTTGCGCGACGACGTAGACCGGCACATCGCGCCATGCGACGCCGTGCTGCCATGCATCAGCTAGCGTCACTGCGGGATTGAGATGCGCGCCCGAAATTGGACCGAAGGCGAGAATGATTGCGACGAGCGCTCCGCCGGTCGCGATCGCATTTGCAAGGAGCGCGATCGCGACGTTTCCGCCGGCGAGGCGTTCGGCCATGATGCCCGAGCCAACGACGGCAGCGAGCAGCAGCGCGGTTCCCACCGTTTCAGCGGTCGACGCCGCCAAAGGTTCACCTCAGCAGCAAGCCGGCGACGCGGCCGCTAAAGCCGCGGCCGTCGTGCAACACGTCGTTGCCTCGTTGTCGCGTTCTTCGGTTTCGGCGATGACGAAGTAGGTCTCCCAGCGCCGGCCATCCGGGTCGGTCGCCCACACTTTGTTCTGAACGGCGTAGCAGCACGTCTCATCCATCTCGACGTTGACGGCATGGCCCGCCGCGCGAAGACGCGCGATTGCCGCGTCAACGTCTTCGGGTTTCTCAACGACGACGCCGTAATGGGCACCTTCGCGCACTTCGGTCGCGGGATCGGCATCGAGCGCGAGCTCGAGACCGGGGTTTTCAGTCAGAAAGAGCGCGTAGTCGCCGTAATGCTTTGCCGGCTCTGCGGCGAGCAACGTGCGATAGAACGCGACGCTCGCATCGAGGTCGCGCGTCGCAAGATTGAGATGCATTCTCATGCGAGCACTTTCGCGGGCAGCACGGACGCAAGTGCGGCGTCGAGTCGATCGCGCGCATCAGGCGCGGGGGAGTAGTAACCCCACGTGCCGCGGCGGACCGAAGTAACGAGCCCGACGTCCTTGAGAATCTTCAAGTGGTGGGAAACAGTCGATTGATTGAGCTCGACGCCGGAAGTGAAGTCGCACACGCATACTTCGTGCTCGGCGCGTGCCAATATTGCAAGCATGGCGACGCGCACGGGATCGGCGAGCGCTTTGAAGACCGTCGCCTCTTCCGTGTGATCGCGATCGTAGACTGCCGTTTTAGGGCAGCACCGCTGCATTGACATATTTCGATGCTATCTGAATCCAACTCTGTCAATGCCTTAGCACGGTCGCTGCAATCCCAATACCGACCCCTTCGGACTGCCAAGGGAAGCGCCCCCGATGCCGCGACCGCGGGACCGCTCGCGCAGCATCTCCCAATCTTGCGGTCGCGCGCGAGCTCGAGCCCGGCGGCGAGGCTCGCGTCGCTCGTGTCGCGGAACGCAATTGCCGGCTTTCGCCGGGATGACCTTCGCGATCACAGGGACGCCGTGTCCACCACATCCCTATGTCAGCTCGAGGAACGTCGCCAAGAGCCGACGCACGGAACGCAGCGTCGCCGGCGACACCTCCTCCGCAAATTCCGCCAACCGCGCACGCCAGTCTAAGCTCTTAACCTGGTCGGCCAGCGCCACACCGGCAATCGAACTGCCCGCTTTCAAGGGAACCTCGAACGGATAACCTTTCCGCTGCGATGCGATCGGGACGCCGACGGACAGCGACGTCTTCGCGTTGTAGGCACGCGGCGATAGCACGAGAAACGGCCGCCGTCCCGCTCGCTCGCGACCACGCTGCGGATCGAGCGACAGCCACACGATGTGGCCGACGTCTGGAACGTAGCTCGCTACCAACGCTCAGCGCCGGTCGGCTCATCGAAAATGGCTCGTGCACATTCTCGGGCGTGATGCGCTCGATGAGATCGGCGAGTGCCCGCGACGGTGCCTTGCGCACGTAGATCATTCCATGATCGACCGCCATCTCGACGGAAGCCCCGTCTTCGAGGGCAATCCGCTTTGCAATCGCGCTTGGAATCCGAATCGCTAGCGAATTGCCCGCTTTGAAGACGCGCGCGTCTTGCATAACGAGCGCATCGAAATCGTCGCTCGCAAGTTTTACGAAATCGGCCTCGCCGGCACGGACGCCAGGCGGCAAGGCGGAGGCTTTAGAGTTAGGGTTGTTCATACATTGTAGACACACAAGATTTTGAGCGCCGTCAACGCCAGTCTCCCTGCGTTGGGCGTTGCCCGGCGGCTTCGTGCGCCCTCACCGAAAAGGCCGGCATCGAGGGCGTTTACCTTGAGCAGCTCTACACGTTCGGCCAGCCCGACCGTGACCCACGCATGCGCGTGATCAGCGTTGCCTATTACGCGCTCGTCGAACGAGCGCTACTCGACCGCGCTCCGATCGGCGAGGGTGCCCGGCTTTGCACCGTGAGTGTGCCGTGGGCCGGCGAGGCGGGCGGACACATCGATCTGCTTGACGATCTCGGGGACGAGATCGAAGCGGCCTTCGACCATCGCGAGATGCTCGGCATGGCGGTGAAGCGGCTGCGCGGGAAGTTGAACTATGCTCCCGTCGGCTCCAGCGCGTACACGAGCTCATTCTCGGCACGCGCGCCAACAAAGACTCGTTCCGCCGCCGGATGCTCGCCTCGGGTGAGCTCGAGCAGACCGGCGCGCTCCAGGACGGCGTCGACTACCGACCGGCGGCCCTCTACCGCCGGGTTCCTCAAGGAGACTCCAATAGCTGAGATCCAGCGCTTCCCATTCGTACGCCACGTGCGCTTCAATCCGAGCGCCTACGTCCTAAACAAACATGAAGCGGTTCGTAAAAACTGCACCTGCAAAAATTATGCTCGCGACGATGAGTAGGTATCGAGAGGTCATAGAACGTCTTTTCTGCTTCGTGCTGCCGTATCGACATTCTCCGTAGCGGTGATTTCTACGTGTATCACGGAACACATCCATAAGGGTGTTAGCTTGTCGGAGAGCTTGAGCGATGTATTCTGCGTATCGCTTTTACGATCAAAGGCTCCTGAAGCGCGACGATATCTGCCGTAAGTCGAGAGGTTGGCTCAAAACGTTCTCTGGGGCGTATCAAGGCGTGCTCTTCAATCATTGTGACGATCAGCGCTAACGCAACGTGTTCCAAGATAGCATTCTTGCACGAAAATCTTGCGTGGTATGCTGCGCTCGGATATTGCGAGACGCATCGCGCCGGGCAGACGGAGTCCCAGCGGGTCTTTTTCCGCAAGGTCCTGCGCGATCTCTAACGCCATGTCGGCGACGACGTGACCGCCGACAACTGCCGCAATCGGCCGAACGATTGGAGCTCGTGACGACTTTCGGGGAAATTCAAAAAGAAGCGGCGTAGCCTTCGGTTGCTAAGACCTGAAGGAGCTACGCCTTGAAGAGAGTCTACCGTAAACCTGATCCCGTTGCCAAGCCC
>JAABUU010002053.1_pt1 | contig 30344 bp, 36 predicted proteins | sample 5559301 | NCBI WGS metagenome assembly JAABUU01 (sample SAMN10711884, study PRJNA513360) | rock metagenome | isolation source: Antarctica rocks | place: Antarctica: Victoria Land, Richard Nunatak white
CGCCCCCATTGGTCGTCGCGCAGCCCGTAACGTCGCATCGGTCAGCTCCACAGTGGCTGACCCCTACGAATCGAAAAACGCCTCGCGCCGGAAGCCCCTAAATGACGACACGCCCTAGTATGGGCGCCATTCACCGACAGCCCGGTCCGCGACCTGCTGTTGTCATAGAACGCTGCAAGGTGCGACCCGGCGGCCTGGTAGCTGAAGCTCGCGCTGCTGCCGTCGAAGATGCTATTGTCCTTGACCGTGTTCTCGGCGAAGAAGATGCCGTCGTGCCAGCTCGGCACCGTCTGCCCCTTGGCGCTGCCGTAGTAGAGGCCCGCCAGCGAGGAGTAGGAGGAGAGCGTGCTGATGAACATCCCCACCACGAACGGGCCGCCGGGGGCGTCGTCTTCCGACCAGTTCGTCAGGTCCAGTTCGTAGCCGATGGTGGCGTCTGAGCGCCCGATGCCGCCGGGGCTTCCCGGGACGCCGCTGCCGGGGAGGCCGTCGAGACTGTAGCGGCCGCCGCCGGTGGCGTTGCGGACGATGTCCGTGTTCAGGGTCCATAGCGAGCCCGCGCCCGGCGCCTGCATTCCTCCAAGGTATTGAACGACCTTTTGCCCATCGGGATCGCCGGTGGCCGAGTACAGGCCGATTACACTCTCCCACTCTGGCGTGCCGGCGTCCTTCCTCGTCTGTCCGTAGATGTTCACCGCGGAGAGCACCGGGTTCGTGCTGGGGCAATTGGAGACCGGGCAGGTTATGAGGAACGGATCGACCTTCGGCAGGATAAGGCCGGTGTTCACGGAGACGCCCTGCTGGGCGTAGGTGAGGCCCTCGGTGCCGGACAGGACCACCCCGATGCCGCCGTCGCTGCGGAGGTAGAGGCCGGTGTTTAAGGCGGTCTCGAACGCGATGCCGGGGGCTTCGGGCGTTCCGGGGGATGCCGGTCGAGGTTTGTCACTGGTATGTTGCGGCGCCGATAGCCGTTCAGTGTTTTCGGCTCGGACGGTCGCAAGGTTCGTCAAGAAAACCACAGTAACTAGCCATCCCCTGGTTTTCATATGCACATTCCTATTCAATTTATGTTAGAAAATTGCAGAATCGAACTGTAACTGCGCCAGCGGAGCCATCCAAGGTTCCTTTTGAACAGCGTATGGAATAATTGCAGAAGAAGTCGCGTTCAGATTAAGTCTTCTAAAAAGATTGCGTCTGAAACGACGCCTGAGACATAACGCGAAAGCAGTTAACCAGAAACTCGTCAAGAGTCTGGCACTCGTTATCATAACGCACGTAGACCTCAACACCCGCCTGAACCATCGCCTTCGTCACCTCGACCTGAATCGGCCTTTCACAGGATTTTTCCGGCTGCTATGTCAAAGGAATAATTAGGAAAAAATACCTAGTTGAAGGAGACAACAAATGGCGTTCGCGATGCATAACCTTTCCGTTCTGGCATATGCCAACGGGTTCACCCTTTGGCACTACAAGGCGGGTGCCGACAGCCGCCGCGAGGTGTCTGTCCAGGGATTCTTCGACACGAGCGCCGACATGGTGGCGACCGGGGACATGATGATGGTATCGGCCGCGGATGGGGCGACGCTGCTTTGCCTTGCTGGTGGCTACGGCAAGGTGACCACCGCGCCGATGGCCTAGCCGCCATCCTCGTCAAGGCACCCTCGCGATTTCGGTGGCATGGCGGGCCAGGCCGGCCGCAGTGAGCTCGTAGCGGCCATCGGGCCGACGCTGGGCGAGACCCATGCCAGTCAGTCGCTCCAGGCAGGGGCCGTCCTTAAGTCCCGCTGGCCGGCCGGGCGCCTCGCACAGGAGCAGCCGGTGAAGGGCGGACCGGCAGCAGGTCTCGAGATAGGATTGGTCCCACATCGGGTTAGCAATCGCCGGAGTGCAGGGGAAAGACAAGGGGGTGGGAGAGGAACGGTGAGGCAAGGAACGTTCGAGCGTGCTGCAATGGGTTCCCCGGAACCGGTGTTGCGCCTATCTGCGGTGTCATGACCCCCCAGATCGCTTCTCTGCTGCTGCCGGCCATGCGCCATGTCGATCCGGAGCGGGCGCATGGACTGGCGTTGCGGGCGCTGCGATGGGGGCTGGCCGGGCGGGATGCGACGCCGGACAACCCGGTGCTGGCGACGACGCTGTTCGGGCGCGCCGTGTCCAACCCGATCGGGTTGGCGGCCGGTTTCGACAAGGATGCGGTCGCGGTGGGGCCGCTGATGCGGCTCGGCTTCGGGGCAGTGGAGACGGGCACGGTGACGCCGCTGCCACAGGCGGGGAACGCGCGGCCGCGGCTGTTCCGGTTGGAGGATGGGGCCGTGATCAACCGGATGGGGCTGAACAATCAGGGCGTTGCGGCCTATGTCGCCCGGCTGGCGGCAGTGCGGCGGGGTCCAGCGCTGCTCGGGGCGAACGTTGGCATCAACAAGACGGGGGCGGACCCGGAGCGGGACTATCCGGCGCTGGTGGCGGCGGTAGGTCCGCACGTCGACTACGTCGTGATCAACGTGTCGTCGCCGAATACCCCAGGCTTGCGAAACCTGCAGGGCGAGCGGCAGATGCGCGCGATCCTGCTTGCGGTAGCGGAGGGAGTGCCGCAGCGACCGCCGGTATTCGTGAAGATCGCGCCGGATTTGCCGCTAGGCGGCCTCGAAAGTTTGGTGGAGGCCGCGGTGGATCATGGGGTGACGGGATTGATCGTCGCGAACACGACGGTGGAACGCCCGGACAGCCTGCGTGGCCGGTTTCGGGGAGAGGGCGGCGGGCTGTCGGGTCCGCCGCTGATGGCGCCGTCGACCGCATTGCTGGCGCGGGCGTGGCGGCTGGCAGGAGGGCGGCTGGTGCTGATCGGGTGCGGCGGCGTGTCATCGGGACTGGACGTGTTGGCAAAGCTGCAGGCAGGGGCGCAATTGGTACAGCTTTACGCAGCGTTCGCGGTGCATGGCCCGGCGCTGATCCCGCGCATGAAGCGGGAGCTTGCGGCGGCGCTGCGCGAGCGGGGCTTCGGTTCGGCGGCTGAGGCGGTCAGGGCCGCGGCATGATCTTCGCGAACGGCTTTGCGGAGATCGCGGCGCAGTACGACGGGTTCATCGTGGATTTATGGGGCGTGATCCACGATGGCGTGTCGCCCTACGAAGGAGCGGTGGACTGCCTGGAGCGGCTGCGCGATGTGGGAAAGCGGTGCGTGCTGCTGTCCAATGCGCCGCGCCGGGCGGCGGCGGCACAGGGCATGCTGCGCGAGATGGGGATCGAGGACGCGTTGTACTACGGCATCCTGACCTCGGGAGAAGCCAGCCACGGAGCGCTGCGTGCGCGCAACGCCGCCGGGGCGGACCCATGGTTCGCGGCGTTGGGGCCGCGCGTGTTCCATCTTGGGCCGGACCGGGACCGCAATGTGCTGGACGGCCTGGACCTCATTTTGACCGAGGTGGCGGACGCGGATTTCGTGCTGAACACCGGGCCGGACGACCATCGTGCGCCGACCGATGTCGCGGCGTTCGAAGATGTGCTGGCGGCGTGCGCTCGGCGCGGGCTGCCGATGCTGTGCGCCAATCCCGACCTGGAGGTGATCCGCGGCGGGGTGCGCGTGATCTGCGCCGGGGCGTTGGCCGGGCGGTACCAACAGATGGGCGGGGATGTGCGGTCGCTCGGGAAGCCGGACCCGGCGATCTATCGTCCTGTGCTGGACATGCTCGGGACCAGGCGTGCGAGGACCCTGGCAGTCGGCGACTCCTTGCGGACGGACATCGCTGGAGCCGCGGCGGCAGGGCTGGCATCGTGCTGGGTGTTGGGTGGCATTCACGGCGAGGCGTTGGGGCAGGACCGTGCGCGCGTGGCGGCGGAAGCGGGATTGTCGCCGGTCGCGTGCCTTCCGGCGTTCGTGTGGTGACGACTACTTGGCCACGGGGAGCATCTGATGGAATTCGGTCCCGCTAGGTTGCGCCGCGTTGTCGGCGGTTGCAGCCGGCCGGGCCCCGTTCCGCGGTGAACGATTGGAGGCCGGGCTGAAAGCGTAGTTTGGCGCTTGCAGGGTGACGCTGGGTTGCTGGACGGTGCCGGTGGGGGATGCGGGTGCACCGGGCTGATGGACGGTCCCCGTGTTGTCGGCGAAGGCGGGGGTGGCAACGAGGACGGCAATTGCCACAAGATTTCTGAGCATCGATAGCTCCTTGAATACCGGCGGGGGATACCGGCGGGATCAGGCATGACCGGCGACGGTCGAAAGCAATGCCGGGTCGATGTGCAGGCTGGCGAGGGCGCGGCGCCATTTGGTGGTGTGCTGGCCGTCGAAGACGAGGTCCAACGGCGCAGGGGCGGACAGCCAAGTGTTCGCCTGAATTTCATTGTCGAGCTGCCCGGCGCCCCAGCTCGCATAGCCAAGGGCAAGCAGGCCCTCACGCGGGCCACCCCCGGTGGCAATCGCCTTCAGCACGTCCAGGCTCGCGGTCAACGCCACGCTGTCGTCCACCCGAAGGCTGCCGTCACCGGTCCAATCCGCGGTGTGCAGCACGAAGCCACGGGCGTTGTCCATGGGGCCGCCGTTGCAAAGGGCGATGCGCCGCGCGGGGGGGAGTGGGCGCCACGTCCAGTTGGCGCAGAAGGTCCTCGAAGCTAGGCGTGGTCAGCGGGTTATTAAGGACCAGGCCCATCGCACCCTCCTGGGTGTGGGCGCATAAATAGATGACGCTCTGGACGAAACGCGGGTCCTCCATGACCGGCATCGCGATCAGGAGCTGTCCGGTCAGGCGCGTTTCGTCGAGCAAAGCGAGGTTGGGTTTCACCTTGGCCATGGGATGTATTTTGGCGCGCGCCGGGGTTGAAGCAAGGACACTGGCAGCGGACGTGACAGCGGGGTCACCCGGCAGTAGGAACTTCGCACCATGCAAGGGACACTGGGGCACATGACGATCAAGGTTGGGGATACGCTGCCGACGATGAAATTGATGACGGCGACGCCGGAAGGACCGAAGGAGGTTTCGACCGAGGAGCTGTTTCGCGGCAAGAAAGTGGTGCTATTCGCGACGCCGGGCGCGTTCACGCCGACGTGCAGCGCCAGGCACCTTCCTGGTTTCGTGCAGCACGCGGACGCGCTGCGGGACAAGGGTGTGGATACGGTGGTTTGCATGGCGGTGAACGACCCGTTCGTGATGGGCGCCTGGGCAAAGGATCAGGGCGTCGATAGCAAAATCGTGATGCTGGCGGACGGCTCGGGCGCTTTCACCAAGGCGATGGGCTTGGAGCTGGACTTGATGGCGCGAGGGCTGGGAATGCGCAGCCAAAGGTTCGCACTGGTAGCCGAGAACATGAAAATCGTTCATCTCGCGGTCGAACCGCCCGGCGGCTTCGAAGTCAGCCGGGCGGACGACGTGCTTCAGGTGCTGTGAGACGGCCACTCGTCCAGGAGGCTTGGCGGCTGGGCTACGCCGGGGCGCGAACTCGCCGGGTTGGCGGCGCGGGCCTGGGCGTAGCTGCGGTCGAGCTCTAGGTTGAACAGCAGCAGCGAGCGTCCAGTCACGAGATAATCGGAGTCGAATTCGAATTTGGGCGCGTCTTCCAGGTCAGGCTGGTTGGTGTCGATCAGGCATGACCAGGACAGGCCGCCCACGACCTCCGGCAGCTTGAAACTGATCGTGTCGTGATGGGCGTTGATGACCAGCAGCAACGTGGCGTCGCTGCCGCGGCGGCGGATGCCGCTGACCTGCGCCCGGCCATCGAGCAGCACGCCGATGCTCTTGGCGCTCGGGTCGTCCCACTGCTCGGAGGTCATTTCAACCCCGGCGGGCGTGAGCCAGGTCACGTCCTTGACGCCGATCTCCTCGTTCCATTCCGCCGTCAGGAAGCGGGTGCGGTGCAGGACGGGGAAGCGGCGGCGGATCCCGGTTAGCTTCGAGACGAAGCGGGTGAGCGACTGGCCTTTTTTCTGGATGTCCCAGTCGAGCCAGCTGATCTCGTTGTCCTGGCAGTAGGCGTTGTTGTTGCCGTCCTGCGTGCGGGCGAACTCATCGCCGGCGAGCAGCATCGGCGTGCCGCGCGACAGCATGAGGGTGGCGAGCATGTTTCGCAGCTGGCGCTCGCGCACGGCGTTGACCTCGGGGTCATCGGTCGGCCCTTCGGCGCCGCAGTTCCAACTGAGGTTGTTGGAGCTGCCGTCGTTGTTGTTCTCGCCGTTCGCCTCGTTGTGTTTCTCGTTGTAGGAAACAGTGTCGTTCAAGGTGAAGCCGTCATGGGCGGTGAGGAAGTTGACGCTGGCCCAGGTCTGGCGGCCGCGACGGTTGAAGTAGTCGGCGGAGCCTGCGAGACGGCTGGCGAATTCGGCCAGCTTGCCTTCGTCGCCCTTCCAAAAGGCGCGCGACGTGTCGCGGAACTTGTCGTTCCACTCGGCCCAGCCGGGCGGGAAGCCGCCAACCTGGTAGCCGCCGGGTCCGCAATCCCATGGCTCGGCGATCAGCTTGACCTCCGACAGGATCGGGTCTTGCGAGCATGCCTTCAGGAACCCGCTTTCCTGGTCGAAGCCATACGGTTCGCGGGCGAGAATGGTGCCGAGGTCGAAACGGAACCCATCCACGTGCATCTCCGTCACCCAGTAGCGCAGGCTGTCGGTGACCATCTGCATGACGCGGGGGTGGGATAGGTTGACGGTGTTCCCGGTGCCGGTGTCGTTGATGTAGTAGCGCTTCTGGTCCGGAAGCAGGCGGTAGTAGCTGGCGTTGTCGATGCCCTTGAACGAGATGGTCGGGCCGCGCTCGTTGCCCTCAGCGGTGTGATTGTAGACGACGTCGAGGATGATCTCGAGACCGGAATCGTGCAGGCGGACGACCATCTCCTTGAATTCGGAGAAGGCGAAATCCTGCACGCTGGCATAGCGCCGTGCCGGGGCGAAGAACGAAATGGTGTTGTAGCCCCAGTAGTTCTTGAGGCCTTTCTCCTGCAGGTAGCTGTCGTCGACAAACATGTGCACGGGCAGCAACTCGACCGCGGTGATGCCCACCGACTTCATATGGGCGATCACCTTCGGCACGACGAGGCCGCGGAAGGTTCCCTTGATGTCGTCGGGGACGGCGGGATGCCGCTTGGTGAAGCCGCGGACGTGGGTTTCGTAGATGACGGTCTGGTCCCAGGGGGTCAGCGGCTTGCGGTCGCCGCCCCAAGTAAAGGCCGGGTCGACCACGCGGCATTTCGGGATGAATGCGGCGCTGTCGCGCTCGTCGAAGGTGGTGTCGTCTTCGGATTCGAGCTGGTAGCCGAAGATTTCCGGGCCCCATTTCAGCTGGCCGACGGCCGCCTTGGCATAGGGATCCATCACCAGCTTGTTGGGATTGAAGCGGTGGCCCTGCTCCGGTTCGTAGGGGCCGTGGACGCGGTAGCCGTAATTGGTGCCGGGGCGGGCGTCGGGCAGGAAGCCGTGCCAGATCTCGTCGGTGTACTCCGGAAGTTCCACCCGGGCGATTTCGATTTCGCCGGAATCATCGAACAGGCAAAGCTGGACCTTGGTGGCGTGGGCGGAAAACAGCGCGAAATTCACGCCGCGTCCGTTCCATGTCGCGCCCAACGGGAAGGGCCGGCCCTCGGTGATCCTGGTTCCGCTGCTCATCGTATGCTTGTCCGAAATGCTGTGTTGCAGTTGCTAACGGAAGCGGCACTGCCGGGTTCAAAGCTTTTCGGCGGGAGGCGATCGTGTCAGCGGCGGGCGTCAGCCACTGCCTTCCTGAGATCGGCCAGGTTGACGGCGCCAGGGATCATCTGCTGGCCCACGATCAGCGCGGGAGTGCCCTCGATGTGCAGGACGTGCGCGAGCTGGATATTGGCTTCCAGCCGAACCTTGATGGCAGGGTCGGCCATGTCGCGCACCAGGCGGTCGCCATCCAAGCCTTGGCGGTCGGCTTCGGCCCGGATGCTGTCGGGCGTCGGCTGCCCGGTGGTGCGCATCAGGGCCTCCTGCAGGCGGGCGTAGCCGCCTTGGCGTTGGGCGGCGAGCAAAGCCTGCGATTCCATGGTGCTCGCGGGACCAAGGATCGGCAGGTCCTTGTAGATGAAGCGCACGCCAGGATCGGCCTGCAGCAGGGCGGCGACGGTGGACGTCATGCGGCGGCAATACGGGCAGCGCGTGTCGTAGAATTCGACGATCGTCACGTCGCCGGACGGGTTGCCGATGGCGGGGTCGGCCGGGTCGGACAAGGCGGCGTGCTGGGCTGCAATGACGCTGCGGACGGTGGCGTCCTGTTGGGCGGCGTCGTCCTGCTGCAGGGCAGCAATGGCGTCGCGCAGGATCGAGGGGTCGGTGTGCAAGGCATCGCGCAGGACTTGGACGATCTCGGCGCGTTGGTCTTGGGTGAAGCTGTCGGCATCCGCGGCAAGGGGGGTGAAAAGGAGAAGGCTGGCAAGGATCGATCGCAGCATGGGCGTCCTTCCAAACGCATGGGTCGCTCGCGTTGTGCCCGAGCCGCTATCGGCTGAACAGCCTCGTGTTGCCGCTGTGGCGGAAGCCGGTTATGGCAGGCGACCGGCGCTGCTGCGCCAGTGGGAGGCTGCGCGTGCGAGATGGTGGAAGCGGACTGAGGGGGCGCCCGGTTGCGGCGCTCGGCCTGGCATTGATGCTGGGCGCTTGTTCGACCCTCGGGGATTTGAAGGACTCCCTTATCGGAGGTTCCGCCGCCAATGGCCGTCGGGCGGCGGTAACCGGCTTCCTGGGTGGTGTCGTCGCAGACGAGCCGGCCGCCGTGCTTGCAGGACGGGAGGTGCTGTCGCAGGGCGGAACGGCGGCGGATGCGGCGGTTGCGATGGGGTTCACGCTGGCGGTGACGCTGCCGTCGCGGGCCGGCCTGGGCGGGGGCGGCGCGTGCCTGGCGTATAATCCGGCGCACGAAAGCCCGGGGCTCGGCAGCCCCGAGGCGATCGTGTTCACCCCGGTCGCGCCGAAGACAGTGTCGGGCCGGTCCGATCGGCCCGCGTCGGTGCCGATGATGGCGCGGGGGCTGTTCGCGCTTCACGCACGATACGGCAAAAAGCCGATCGAGACGCTGGTGGCCCCGGCTGAGCAGCTTGCGCGCTTTGGGACGCCGGTCTCACGGGCGTTCCTGCGCGATTTCAGCCTCGTGTCGGGGCCGTTGTTGGCCGATCCGAATGCGCGGGATGTATTCGCGCCCGCGGGCGTCCTACCAGCCGAGGGATCGACGCTGATACAGGCCGATCTTGGCGGGACTCTGGCGCAGTTGCGGGTGGCCGGAATCGGCAACCTGTATCAGGGAGGGCTGGGCAGCCGGTTCGTCGAGGCTGCCGATATTGCGGGAGGCGGCTTGACGCTGCAGGACCTGCGGAATGCACTGCCGCGGACGATCGCGCCGATCGTGCTGCCTGCCGGACATGACAGCGTGGCGTTCCTGCCGCCGCCCGCCGACGGAGGCCTCGCTGCGGCGGCGTCGTTCCTGGCGCTTCAGGTCAATCCGGCTGACCTCGACGGTGCGCGGGCCCGTGGGCTGGCGGCGGCAGCAGGTTCGCGGAATGGCAACGCGGATGTGACGGCGTTGCTGGCGTCGGCGCCGGCCGGGGCGACATTGCCAGCGCTGCCGGCCTCGACAACCTTCGCCGCACTCGATCGAAACGGAAATGCGGTCGTGTGCGCGGCGACGATGGACAACCTGTTCGGCACCGGACGCGTGGCGCCGGGCACGGGCGTGCTGCTGGCAGCGGCGCCAAATGTTGCGACCCGGCCGCTGCTGGCGGCGGCGCTGGCGTGGAACTCCAACGTGATGGGGTTCCGGGCGGCCGTCGGCGGCTCCGGCCAGGACGGTGCGGCGCTGGCGGTGGCGGTGGGGATGGTGAATGCGCTGCAAAGCGGCTCGCCGATGCCGGAGACGGTGCCGGAACCGGGACGGGCCAACGCCATCGCATGCGCGCGCTACCTGCCGGGATCGGAGGAGACGTGCGGGTGGGCGACCGACGGGCGCGGCAGCGGCTTGGCGGTCGGGAGCAATTGATGCAGGTCCGGCGTTCGATGCGATGCTGAAGACGGGACACGGGGCGAACGCGCCGCCTTTCCTGGTGATGGACGTGATCGCGGCGGCAAACGCCCGCCAGGCGGCGCTGCGGGCAAGCGATCCGCGTGTGATCCGCATGGAGGTGGGCCAGCCCGGCACGGGGGCGCCGGCCGGGGCGGTGGCGGCAGTTCAGGCAGCGCTGGGCGCCGGTGCGGCCATGGGCTACACCGAGGCGCTGGGGCGGGCGTCGTTGCGGGCGCAGATCGCGGCGCATGGGCAGGATTGGTATGGATATGCCGCCGACCCTTCGCGGATCGCGGTAACGACGGGCGCATCTGGCGCGTTCCCCCTGGCATTCCTGGCGGCGTTCGACCCCGGCGACCGGGTGGCGATGGCGGCGCCGTACTATCCGCCCTACCTCAACATCCTGACTGCGTTGGGCATGGTCCCCGTGGTAATGGAGACGGGGCCGGAAACCCGCTACCAGCCGACGGTCGCCATGCTGGAGGCGCTCGACCCGACGCCGGACGGGCTGATCGTGGCCAGCCCGTGCAACCCGGCCGGGACGATGCTGCACGCGGAGGAACTCGCCGGGATCGCTCACTGGTGCCATGCGAACGGGGTGCGGCTGGTCAGCGACGAGATTTACCACGGCCTGCAATATGGGCCGGCGGTTGCGACCGCGGCGGCGTTCAGCCCGAGCGCCATCGTGATCAACAGCTTTTCCAAGTATTTCAGCATGACCGGCTGGCGCGTCGGCTGGATGGTGCTGCCGGACGAGTTGGTGCGGCCGGTGGAATGCCTGGCGCAGAACCTGTTTATCTCGGCCCCGCACATCGCCCAGGTCGCGGCCGAGGCGGCGCTGGACTGCCACGACGAGCTGCAGGGCAATGTGCGGCGATACCGGCGGTCGCGCGACCTGCTGCTGCGGGCGCTGCCGGAGGCGGGCCTGGCGCGGTTGTCGCCGGCGGAGGGCGCGTTCTACCTGTACGCCGACGTGTCGGAGCGGACCAACGACAGCGTGGCGTTCTGCGCGCGGATGCTGGCGGAGGCAGGCGTGGCGGCGGCGTCCGGCGTCGATTTCGACCGGGCCCGGGGGCACGGCACGGTGCGGTTCAGCTATTGCGGGCCGGAGGCGGACATGGCGGAGGCGGTCGAGCGACTGCGGGCTTTCCTTAGAACGTGACGTTGGTGCGCAATCCGAGGATGGCGGCGTCGCCGATTCGCCGTGTGGGACGGGCCGGGTCGGGGATGCCGGCGCCGGGGCTGAAGATGTATTGGAAGTCTGGCTGGATCTGCCACCACGGCGCGAGCTGGGCCTGGTAGGTCAGCTCCATCAGGGTCTCGCTGTGGCGGATCGGCAGCAGCAGCGCAGAGAAGGCAGCGCGGTCCCGGTCGAGCTGGGACGTCCGGTCGCTGATGTGGGCGTAGGAGACGGCAAGACCGACGGAGTCGTTGTCGCGGCCGGCGAACGGACCTTTGTAGTCCACGCCGCCTTGGGCGTACATGTCGATGAGGTTGCGGTCGCTGAGGGCGCCCATGACGCGGGCGAAGACGCCGATGCCGCCATCCTTTACCCCCGCCTCGCGCCAGACCGTCTGGTCGGCTACGGCGTACACGCTGTAATCGTTGCGGCGGAAGCGGACCGCGGCCGTGCTGAATGGGTCGGCCAGGGACAGGCGGTCGGAGCGAAAGCGCTGGTCCGGAAAATTCTGCGAGTTGTACCAAGCCCCTAGCTTGTAAGTGCCGGGCAGCCCGGTCGCGCCATCGCCCGCATTGATCGCATACTGGATTTCGCCGATGACGAACACGCCGTCGTTGAGGCGGAATGCCGTGCCGGCGGCGTCACGGCGTTGCGGATCGCCCAGGCCGGGACCGGCAGGGTCGCCGTTGAATACGGCCAGCAGGACGGTGGTTTGGTCGTTTGGGATGATTTTCAGGCGGATCGCGGGCGTTGCGAGCGGGTAGGCGGGGCCGCCCGATGGAAGGTCGAGCGAGGGCAGGGTCGGGAACCCAAAAACCGAGTTGATGAACAACCCGGCCAACTGGCTGACCTGGAATTCCTGGTCGCTGCTCTGCTGGCCAATCCGAATGGCGATTTTCTGATCGAGAAACACCTGCTCGTACCAGAGTTCGAACAGGCGGGCGCCGCGGACATTCTGCTCGGCGCTGCTCGTGGGCAGCAGGGCGCCCACGTTGTTCACGCCAAGGCCACGGCCGTGGAATTGGAATGCGCTGACGTTGAAGGTGCCGCCGTGGAAGCCGAACAGCTTGTCGGTGTCGATGCCGAGGCTGAGTTCGGTGACGCCCTCGTAGATGACGCCGGTGCGGCGGCCGCCGGTGGGGTTGCCGAAGATTTCCTCGGTGTCCGCGAGGCCGGGAGAGATGCCGAGTTCGCCCAGGCGGGTGCGGAGCCCGCCGGGGTCGCCGAGCAGCTTGTCGCGTGTAAGCAGGCCGCTGGTTTCCGGAGCGCTGAGCGGGGTGGTCGTGCCGGTCCCGGTCTGGCCGGTCGGGTTGGACGACCGCGCGGCAGGAGCGCCGGGCTCCCGCGTCTCGCTCGGTCCCGGGAGCGGCTCGGCGCTTGGGCTGGAACCGACCGGACCTGACTGAGGCGTCGTTTGTGCAAAAACGGGGAGGGACGCGACTGCGGCGAGGCAGATCGTTGCGGCGACGACGCGCCGGCGGTCTTGCATAGGCGAGGTCCGATTCTTCTCGTCGGGGCGGGCCGTAGCCCAGGGAACTTGCCGGGGCAAATCACAAAGGCCGATTTGCGCGTCTTACGCGACACGCCAATCATGGATGCGGCGAATGGAAGGGCGATCGATGCGGGTATTTGGGTTGGCTGGGTGGAGCGGGGCGGGCAAGACGACTTTGATGAAGCGGCTCATTCCGGTGCTGGTGCAGGGCGGGCTGCGCGTTTCGACGGTGAAGCACGCCCATCACGGCTTCGACGTGGACCAGCCCGGCAAAGACTCGTGGGAGCACCGGCAGGCGGGCGCGACGGAAGTGCTGGTGGCGTCGGGGCGGCGCTGGGCATTGATGCATGAATTGCGGGACGAGGCGGAACCGGGGCTGGCAGATTTGGTGCGGCCGATGTGCACGGTGGATCTGGTGCTGGTAGAGGGATTCAAGCGCGACGGGCATCCGAAGCTGGAGGTGCATCGGGACGCGAACGGCAAACCGTCGCTGTATCCGGATGACCCGGCGATCGTGGGCATCGCGACGGATGCCTCGTTCCTCGAAGCTGGCATACCGAAATTTGGGCTCGACGATGTGGAAGCGATCGCGACGTTCGTGGCAACGCAGGCCCGGCCGTTTCCAGGCTGAGGAGGCCGTCGATGTCACTTGCGCCGAGCGGCTGACACGCCTTCACTTCATCGGTTGACAGTGCAAGGCATCAGAATGATCAGGTTTTATTATCATCCATCGCCCAACCCGGCGAAGGTCGCGCTGTTTCTTGAGGAGTCGGGGCTGCCCTATGAGGTCGTGCCCGTCGACACCCGCAAGGGCGAGCAGTTCGAGCCGGCGTTTTTGGCGATCAATCCTAACGCCAAGACTCCCGCTATCGTGGACGGCGACGCGACGGTGTTCGATAGCAATGCGATTCTTCTGTATTTGGCGGAAAAGACCGGGAAGTTTCTGCCTGAGCACACGCCCAAGCTGCGGGGTGAGCTGCTGTCATGGCTGATGTTCGTGGCGACCGGAATAGGGCCGTACTCCGGCCAGGCCGTGCATTTCAAGCATTTTGCACCGGAGCCGAAGGATTACGCGGTGACCCGCTACATGTACGAGGCCGAGCGGCACTACGGCATCCTGGATGCTCATCTCGGGAAGCAGCATTTCATGGTCGGCGACAGCTACACGATCGTCGACATGGCAGTGTGGGGATGGGCGCGGGTGATCCCGTTTATTTTTGGCGAGCGTGGCTGGGGGAAGCTAAGCAATCTCAAGCGGCTGTTCGACGAGATTGACGCGCGGCCGGCTGCGGCGCGAGCCAGTGCGCTCAAGGACAAGCACGTGTTCAAGGCGGAGATGGACGCCGATGCGCGCCGGCATATGTTTCCGCAGATCAAGGCTGCTTGAAGCAGGAGGTTGATCGAAAACTTCGAATTGGCATCGTGAGGGCGCTCGCTGGTTGGGGGACGTGGATTCGAACCACGATAAGCAGAGTCAGAGTCTGCTGTCCTACCGTTAGACGATCCCCCAACGGGCGCTGAACGCATCGCGGCGGCGCAGATACCATGCTCGCTGCGATGGGGCAATGCGATGTGGGCTTGAACGGCCGCATCGTGCAAGCCACTTCGAAGCTATCATGCGAAATCTTCAGCCGCTGCAGATCGACATGACCCCGGATGGCCGCTTTCACAGGCCGGCAAGACCGTCCTGGGGACCGCGGATCATCGTGGTCGCGGTGCTCGTGGCCGTCGTAGCGGGCGGACTGGCGGTCGCCGCCCTGGCGCTGTGGTTCGCCCTGGCACTGATACCGGTGGCGATCGTTGCGGTCGTGGTCGCGGTGGCGGTGCTGCGGTTCCAGCTTTGGCGCGCGTCGTGGCGCGCCCGGCGGTCATTCAGCCGCGAGCGCAACCTCCGGCCGTAGCCGCGCGGCTTGCGCCAGCAGCGTATAGGAGCGTTGCCGGGCGGCCTTGTCGTGCACCGTGGTGATGACGGCGACCTCGCTGGCTTGAAGGTTCGATGCGAGGCGAGTGAGTTTCGCCGCGACCGTGTCCGCCGTGCCCCAAATTGCGGTTTCACGTAGCCGGTCCACTCGGGCGCGCTCCGCGTCGGTGTAAGGGTAGGCATGGGCCTCTTTGGGCGAGGGAAGTTGCGTGTAGACGCCGCGGTCTCGGCCAAGCCGCCAGAGTGCGCGAGAGGCTAGTTGGTGGTCAGCTTCGGCCTCGGTGGCGGCGGCGAGCGCCCAGGCGGCGACAGCGGCGTGCGGCATGTGATGCCGGGCGCTGGGTTGATACAGGGTATGGTACATGTCCATCGCCTCGGCGGCCCCTTTGCCGTCGGTGATGAAATAGGCATAGCAGTAAGGCAGGCCGAAATGGGCCGCGACCTGGGCGCCGTAGGCGGAACTGCCGAGAATCCAGACCTCCGGCACCGTGACGCCGGCCGGTTCGGCGCTGATGTCGCGGAAGGGATGGCCTTCGACCAACTTCTCGCCAGCGAGCCAGGCCATGACGTCGCGGACGTCGGCGGGAAAGTGTTCGGCTGCGGCAGCGGCATTCGGGTTGAGGGCGAAGGCGGTCCGGCCGTCGCCGCCAGGCGCGCGACCGAGGCCGAGGTCGATGCGGCCGGGCGCGATGGCTTCGAGCACGCGGAACTGCTCGGCGACCTTCAAGGGCGCGTAGTGCGGCAGCATGACCCCGGCGCTGCCGACGCGGATGCGCCGCGTGGTGGCCGCGATGGCTGCGATCAGGATTTCGGGCGCCGTGCCGGCCTGGCTGAGCGAGCTGTGGTGCTCGGCCACCCAGTAGCGCTCATAGCCGAGCGCCTCGCAGTGCTGGGCCAGCGCCAGGGTTTCCTGGATGGCGTCGCCGGGGCTGCGGCCGGTGACGACGGTGGATTGGTCCAGGACGGATAGGCGCATCGGCAACGCTCCGATCAGAAACTCACGTAGCCAAATGTCGCGCGCAGGACGCTGTAGACCAGGCCGCCGACCAGGAAGCCGACGAGGGTGCCGTTGACGCGCACGTATTGCAAGTCGCGCCCGACCCGCAGCTCGATCCGGTCGACGATGGTGCCGGCATCCCAATTTGCGACCACGTCGCCGATGAAATCGGACAGCTGCAGGCGGGCCGAGGGCAGGATGGAGATGATGATCTGCTCGGCCGCGGCTTGCAGACGGGCGCGGATGGCGGGGTCGGCTTCCAGCATGGCGCCGACGTTGCCGAGCGCCAACTCGATGAAGGCCTGGGTGTGTCCGCCGGGTCGCCCGGCGTCGGATTCGAGGGCGATCCGCATCCGGGCCCAAACGTCCCAAAGCCAGGCCTGGACCGTCTCGTGCGCGACGACCTGGCGGATGGTGCGGCCGATCTCCGCGGCGCGGGCGGGATCGTCCTCCATGCGGGCGATCTCGGCGCGCAGCCAGACGTCGAACGCATCGCGGAGTTCCGATCCGTCGGGGCCGACCTTGTCCAGCTCGGTGTTCAAGGTTGACAGCACGCGCCGGGCGATCTGCGCGCCGAGCGCCCAGCCGACGAGGCGGCCGCCCTGCTCGCGGACCCGGTCGGCGAGCAGGGCGCGGAGCTGCTCCTCCTTCGAGGCCAGCAACTGGCGGAACTGGAGCAGGATAAAGGTGAACACTTCCTGGTGACGCCCGCCCGCCATGAGGCCGTTCAGCGCGCGGGCGACGACCTGGCCGGCGCCGCGTCCGCCCAGGATACGGGGGGCGATGCGAGAGATCAGCCGACGCGCCCGGCCGTCCTCGACGGTGGCGAGCAGGCGGGGAAGCATCCCGGAGATGGCTTGGGCGGCGGGCCGGGACGCCGCGGGGTCGGACAGGAAGCGGTGCAGGATGCCGGCAAGGTCGAGCTTGGCGAGGGTGCGGCGCAGCTCCGGCTCGGTGAATACGTGGGTGGCGACGAAGCGGCCCAGGGCGCGGCCGAGGCGGGCCTTCTGCGCGGGGATGATGGCGGTGTGCGGAATGGGGAGGCCGAGCGGGTGGCGGAACAGGGCGGTGACGGCGAACCAGTCGGCCACGCCCCCGACGAGGCCGGCCTTGGCGCTGGCCTGCAGCAGGTCGGTTCCCCACCCGGCGGGCAGGGCGTAGCTCGCGAGGGTGACGACCGCCATGAGGACGAGAAGGCCGGTGGCGAAGGCGCGATGGCGGGCCAGCGAGCGCCGGGCGGAGGCGTCAGGGTCGTAGAGCATGGCTGCGAGGCTACCATGGCGATGGGCCCGCGTCTCCCGGGGGCCGGGTCAAGGGACCTTGAGTGGAGCGGGGCCAGGTGACACTCTCCGCCGCCATTCGAAGGACAGTTCGCGCGATGAGCGAGTACGAGGAATACGTCGGCCGGACGGAGACGCGGCGGGATGTCGTGGACCGGCGCCGGGTGGCGGGGCTGGCGGCGACGCTGGGCGTGACGGAGCCGGCGGACGCGCTGCCGCCGCTGTGGCACTGGATGTTGTTCCAGGACTGGGTCGTGCCGGAGCAGATCGGTCCGGACGGGCACCCGAAGCGGGGGGGATTCTTGCCGCCGGTGCATCATCTGCCGCGGCGGATGTGGGCGGGAGGGAAATTGGCCTTCGCTGCGAAGCTGCATGTGGGCGAAGAGGTGGAGCGGACCAGCACGATCGTGTCGGTGCAGGCGAAGTCGGGCGCTTCGGGCGAGTTGGTGTTCGTCAAGGCGCGTCACTCGATCGCGGGCGGCGAGGGGGTCGCCATCACGGAGGAGCAGGACATCGTGTACCGGAGCGCGGAGGGCGCGGCGGTGAAGCCGGGGGCGGTGGCGCCTGCTGTGGAGGCCGCGGTTAGCCGTAAGGTCGTGCCCGACCCGGTGCTGCTGTTTCGCTATTCGGCGCTGACCGGCAATGGGCACCGGATTCACTACGACGCCGACTACGTGCGCGATATGGAGGGATATCCGGGCCTTGTGGTGCACGGGCCGCTGCAGGCGACGTGGCTGGCCGCGCTGTCGCCGATGCCGATCGCAACCATGAGTTTCCGCGGGCAACGCCCGGCGTTCCACGGCCGAGCGCTCCACTTGGAAGGTTGGCATGAGGGAGGCCTGTTCCGCAGCCGCTCGCGCGACCCTGAAGGTGCGGTGTGCATGACCGCCGAAGCCACCCTAGGGGCTCCATGAGCATGGCCTTCCTAACCGAGCCGGTCCCGCCTCGCGGCGCGTTGCTGCCGGTGTTGCCTGGCGTGCACCGAATCGTGGCCGACAATCCGAGCCTGATGACATATCGCGGGACCAACACCTACCTGATCGAAGGAGAGGATGGCGTGACGGTGCTCGATCCAGGGCCCGATATGCCGGCGCACGTGGCCGATATCCAACGGCTGACACCGGGCCCGATCGTACGGATTTTGCTCAGCCACACGCATCGCGACCATTTGGGGGCAACCGCGGCGCTAAAGGCGGCCACCGGTGCGCCGACCGTGGGGTGGCACGCGAGCGCGGAGCCGACCTTCGTGCCGGATGTGAAGCTGGGCGATGGCGAGACGGTCGCGGGGATGGTGGCGATCCATACGCCGGGGCACGCGGCCGACCATTTGTGCTTCGCCCGGCCCGATGGGGTGCTGTTCAGCGCCGACCACGTGATGAGCTGGTCGTCGAGCATCGTCAGCCCGCCCGGCGGCGACATGGCAGCGTATTTCGCGAGTTTGGAGCTGTTGCTGGGTCGGGAAGACACGCTGTACTTGCCGGGCCATGGACCGCCGCTGCCAGACCCGAAGCCGTTCGTGCGGTCATTATTGGACCACCGGATTGCGCGCGAGCGGGCGATTGCTGTTGAGCTGATGCGACAGTCGTTCAGCACGAAGGGACTGGTGGATGCGCTGTACAGCCAAGTCGATCCGTTCCTGCGGATGGCGGCGGAGCGGAACGTGATCGCGCATCTACAGAAGCTGGAGCGAGAGGGACGGGCGGCGCGGCAGGGCGACGTGTGGAAGGCGGCCTAAACTACTCCCAGCCCATCTTGCGGTTGCGAAAGACGGGGGTCCTGTCACGGGCAGCGCGTTCGTGGGGGGAGAGGGAAAGCCAGGTTTTGAGGACGGTGAACACCGCCCGGGTAATCAGCGCGAGGTCGAGGGCGAGGGCCTCCTCGATGCCGTACCAGCGGAGACCTTCGAGTTCCCCAGAGCCGGCGAGGTCGCCAGTGACGGCGGCGGCACCGACCGTCAGGAAGCGGGCATTGAAGCGGACCGGGTGGACCGGCGGGGTGATGGCGCGGCACAGGTAGTCCAGGCCGTCGAGCGCGGGCGGGCTCCCAAGGGTCAGGCCGGTTTCCTCCTGCAGTTCGCGGGCGGCAGCGGCGGCGAGGGCGCGGGCGAGACGGGGCTTGGCGGCCTTCTCCAGCATGGCTTGCACGCCGGGTCGCAAGGGTTGGGCGACCGGACTGGTTGCGTCCTCGCGGTCGACGGCGCCGCCGGGGAACACGAGGCGATTGGGCATGAAGCGGTGCCCGGCGCCGCGCAGGCCCATCAGCACCTCGCCTCCATTGGCGCGCAGCACGAGAAGGCTGGCGGCGTGGCGGGCGCGGACAGCGGTTTGGCGAGGGGCGGTGAGGGCGATGTCGGACATGCGCTTAGGATAGGGCAGGGGCGGCCGGGAATGAACCCGGTGCCGTGCCTGGCCGTTCAGGCGAGCAATCAGGAGAGCAGAATGATCGAGATCGTTACGCTGAACGCCCATGATCCAGTGCCCGATGGCGGACGCCACGTCGTCGTGCTGCGCCGCTTCGACGAGGAGGATCCGCACAAGATTGTCACCCAGATCCTGCTGACCCACCGCAAGGGGCCGCCTGAGACGGCGCAGCTGGCGATGGACTTCCAGGGCATCATCGCCGCCGCGGCCGAGGTTGCGAAGGAGGAAGGAATTGGGGTGGTGCAAGTGATCGACCGGACCGCCGGGCCGCGCGAGCGCGACATCCTGCAGCATGGCGGCGACCACACCGTGCACATGGATCGGCTCGACGATGACGACATGGAAGGCGAACGCGGCCCGGACATGCGCGACCGAAGCTGATCCGCTTCGCGGCGGTTGTCGCGTGCTGTGAGGTCGCCGCGGCAGTGCTGTGCCTTGGCGCGGCCGGATGCGCATGGGAATGGTCGCCGCCATTCGTGCTGCTGTGTGGGTTTTTCGTCGCTGGAAGCGTGGCATTTAACCCTCGGCGCCCTTGACGTGGAGGCCTTCCCGGCTCATTTCCCGGATACCGGACCTGCGGGGTCCAGATACGGGTGATGCCATGTTGCGGCTGTCGAAAATGACCGATTACGCGGTGGTGGTGCTGGTCAAGCTGGCCGCCATCGAGGGCGTGCAGACGTCGCCGGGCATTGCGCAGGCGACCGGCGTGCCGGAGCCGACCGTGGCCAAGGTGTTGAAGGCGTTAGCTGCGTCGGGCCTGGTCGCGTCGCAGCGTGGCGCACGGGGCGGCTATCGGCTGATGCGTCCGCTGGTGGCCATCCCGGTCGCCGACGTGATCGTCGCCATCGACGGGCCGATCGCGCTGACCGCGTGCGTGGAGGGTTCGGGCAGCGCCTGCGAAGCGTCGAGCGTGTGCCCGGTGCGCGGCCGTTGGGACCCGGTGAACGACGCCGTCCGTGAAGCCTTGACCGCCATTACCTTGGCCGACATGCAGGGCGCGACGTTCTCGCGCCGTCGTGCGGCGCCGACCCTTTCAATTCCAGCCGCCGAGTAGGACATTCCATGGCAGCCGTCGCCGAAACCCTCGATACCGTCCAGTCGCTCACCGCCTCCGGCTACAAGTGGGGGTTCACCACCGATATCGAGATGGACGTGGCCCCGAAGGGCCTGAACGAGGACACGATCCGCCTGATCTCCGCCCGCAAGGAGGAGCCGGAGTGGCTGCTCGCGTGGCGGCTGAAGGCGTATGCGGCGTGGCTGAAGATGGAGGAGCCGAACTGGGCGAAGGTCGGCTATCCCAAGATCGACTACCAGGACATCCACTACTACGCCGCGCCGAAGAAGAAGGACGGCCCGCGCAGCCTCGAGGAGGTCGATCCGGAGCTGCTCCGCACCTACGAGAAGCTGGGCATCCCGTTGAAGGAGCGCGCGATCCTGGCCGGCGTCGTGGGCGCCGAGGGCGAGGCGGAGGGGCGCAACATCGCGGTCGACGTGGTGTTCGACAGCGTGTCGGTGGCGACGACCTTCCGCGAGAGCCTGTACAAGGTCGGCGTGATCTTCTGCCCGATCAGCGAGGCGGTGCGCGAGCATCCCGAGTTGGTGCGGCAGTATCTCGGCAGCGTGGTGCCGGCGGCGGACAATTACTTTGCCGCCCTGAACAGCGCCGTGTTCACCGATGGCAGCTTCGTGTTCATCCCCAAGGGCGTGCGCTGCCCGATGGAGCTGTCCACGTATTTCCGCATCAATGCGCGCAACAGCGGCCAGTTTGAGCGGACGTTGATCATCGCCGAGGCGGGCGCTGCGGTCAGCTACCTGGAGGGCTGCACGGCGCCGCAGCGCGATGAGAACCAGTTGCACGCAGCCGTGGTCGAGTTGGTCGCGATGGACGATGCGAGCATCAAGTACAGCACGGTGCAGAATTGGTATCCGGGCGACGCGGACGGGAAGGGCGGCATCTACAACTTCGTCACCAAGCGGGCAGCGTGCCGGGGGGCGCGCAGCAAGGTGAGCTGGACACAGGTCGAAACGGGGTCGGCAATCACCTGGAAGTACCCGTCCTGCATTCTGCAGGGCGAGGACAGCGTGGGCGAGTTCTACTCGGTCGCGTTGACCAACAACCGGCAGCAAGCCGACACCGGCACCAAGATGATCCATATCGGCAAGGGCACCCGGAGCACGATCGTGTCGAAGGGGATTAGCGCTGGGCGGTCGGACAACACGTATCGCGGGCTGGTGCGAATCCTGCCGAGGGCGGCGGGGGCGCGGAACTTCACCCAGTGCGACAGCCTGCTGATCGGCGACCAGTGCGGGGCACACACCGTGCCGTATATCGAGAGCCGCAACCCGACGGCGCAGGTGGAGCACGAGGCGACCACCAGCAAGATCAACGACGACCAATTGTTCTACTGCCGGCAGCGCGGGCTGAGCCAGGAGGACGCAGTCGGTCTGATCGTGAACGGGTTCTGCAAGGACGTGCTGAAGGAGTTGCCGATGGAGTTCGCGGTCGAGGCGCAGAAGCTGCTGGCGATCAGCCTGGAAGGCTCGGTGGGCTGATGCTCGAGATCAAGAATCTATCGGCGGGAATCCCGGACAAGGCGATCCTAAACGGGGTCGACCTCATTGTGCCGACCGGGGAGGTCCACGCCATCATGGGGCCGAACGGGTCGGGGAAGTCTACGCTGTCGTACGTGCTGTCGGGACGCGACGGCTACGACGTGACGGAAGGAACGGCGACGTTCGACGGGCAGGATTTGCTGGACATGGAGCCGGAGGAGCGGGCGGCGGCGGGGATTTTCCTGGCGTTCCAGTATCCGGTGGAGTTGCCCGGCGTCGGTAACGCGAACTTCCTGCGGACGGCGTACAACGCGCAGGCCCGCGCCCGGGGCGAGCCGGAGATGGACGCGGTGCGCTTCCTCAAGGTCGCGCGCGAGGCGATGAAGCGGCTGGCGATGCCCGATGACATGCTGAAGCGGAACGTGAACGTGGGCTTCAGCGGCGGCGAGAAGAAGCGGAACGAGGTGCTGCAGATGGCGGTGCTGAAGCCGAAGCTGGCCATCCTGGACGAGACTGACAGCGGGCTGGACATCGACGCGCTCAAGATCGTGGCCGACGGGGTGAATGCATTGCGAGGGCCGGGTTTCTCGGCCCTGGTGATCACGCATTACCAGCGGCTGCTGGACTACATCGTGCCGGATCGGGTGCACGTGCTGTCGGCGGGACGGATCATCCGCTCGGGCGGGCCGGAGTTGGCGCACGAGCTGGAGGCGCATGGCTATGCGCAGATCGTGGCGGAGGCGGCGTGAGCGCGGCGCTGCGGCAGGGGGCGGATGCGTTCCTGGCGCGTTACCAGGGGCTGCGGGCGCAGCTGCCAGGCGACGTCGCGGTGCGGGATGCGGCGGCCGAGGCGTTCCGTGTGGGCGGGCTGCCTGGCGCGCGTGACGAGGCGTGGCGCTACACCAGCCTGCGTCCGCTGACGGAGGCGAACTTCAACGAGCCGCTGACGGCGGTCGAGACGGGCGACGAGGGCTTGCCGGCGATCCCGGCGTTCGACGCGCCGCGGCTGGTGTTCGTGGATGGCCGGTTGCGCGACGATCTTTCGACGTTCCCGGAAGCGATGCAGTTCGGCGCGTTCGCGCGCGCCGCGTCGTTCGGGCGCGTGACGCGGCCGGACCGCGAGCCGGTGGTGGCGCTGAACACTATGCTGGCCGAGGACGGCGCCGTGCTGTCGGTGGCCGAGGGCGTGGATGCGGGCACGGTGGTGCTGGTCAGCCTGGCGGCGGACACGCGGGGACGGCCGATCGCGTTCCATCCGCGCCACGCGATCCGCTTGGCAGCGGGCGCGAAGCTGACGGTCATTGAGTTGGCCTACGGGCAGGGCGTTTATCTGCACAACCCAGTGACGGAGATCGAGGTCGCAGCCGATGCGGCGCTGACCCATGTCCGGTTGCAGGACGAAGCGTCGGGCGCATTCCACCTGGCGACGATCTACGCCGAAATCGCTCAGCGGGGGTTCTACGACGCATTTACGCTGAATCTGGGCGCGCGGGTGGCGCGAACCGAGGTCAGGGCGCGGTTGTCGGGGCCGGGCGGGACGGTGCACCTGAACGGGGCGCAGTTGCTGGGCGGCAACCAGCACGCAGACATCACCACCGTGGTGACGCATGACGCGCCGCTGTGCGCGTCGCGGCAGACGGTCAAGAACGTGCTGTCGGGGCACAGCCGGGGCGTGTTCCAGGGGCGGATCGAGGTCGCCCGTGTCGCGCAGAAAACCGACGGATACCAGATGAGCCAGGCGCTGCTGCTGTCGCCGGACGCCGAGATCGACTGCAAGCCGGAGCTGGAGATCTACGCCGACGACGTGAAATGCAGCCACGGCGCGACGATCGGCGAGTTGAACGCGGACCAGCTGTTCTACCTGCGGGCGCGCGGCATTCCGGAGGCGGAGGCGCGCTCGCTGCTGGTGCGGGCGTTCCTGGACGACGCGATGGACGCGGTGACGCATGAGCGAGCGCGCGAGGTGCTAGAAGGCGCGGTCGAGGCCTGGTGGGCCCGGCAAGCGGCATAGGAAGACTCGAATGGACATGAATGTGCAGGCGGCCGCGTTCGACGTGGCCCAAATCCGTGCGGACTTTCCGATCCTGTCCCAGCGCGTGCACGGCAAGCCGCTGGTGTTCCTGGACAGCGCGGCGTCGGCGATGAAGCCGAACCAGGTGATCGACGCGATGTCGCACGCGATGCGGACGCAGTACGCGAACGTGCATCGTGGGCTGCACTGGATGAGCGAGCGGACCACGGACGCCTACGAGAAGACACGCGACGCGGTGGCGCGACTGCTGAACGCGCCGTCTCGGGATGAGATCGTGTTCACGGCCAACAGCACGGCGGCGATCAACCTGGTCGCGCACAGCTACGGCCGCGGCGTGCTGCGGCCGGGCCAAGCGGTGCTGATCAGCGAGATGGAGCACCACGCCAACATCGTGCCGTGGCAGATGCTGCGGGACGCCGCTGGGATCGAGCTGCGGATTGCGCCGGTGACGGATGCGGGCGAGCTGGACATGGCGGCGTTCGAGGCGCTGCTGGCGGATGGCCGGGTGGGGCTGGTGGCGATCACGCACATGTCGAACGTGCTCGGGACCTACACCCCGGCCGAGCGGATCGCGGCGGTGGCGCACGCGCATGGCGCCAAGGTGCTGTTCGACGGGTCGCAGGCGGTGGTGCACCGCCGGGTCGACGTGCAGGCGCTCGGGGCGGATTTCTACGTGTTCACTGGACACAAGCTGTACGGCCCGACCGGCATCGGCGTGCTGTGGGGACGGAGGGAGCTGCTGGAGGCGATGCCGCCGTTCATGGGCGGGGGCGACATGATCGCGAGCGTGAGCTTCGAGCGGTCGACCTGGGCGCACGTGCCGCACAAGTTCGAGGCGGGGACGCCGGCCATCGTCGAGGCGATCGGGTTGAAGGCGGCGATCGAGTACGTCGAGGCGATCGGCTACGACGCGATTGGGGCGCACGAGGCGGCGCTGACGGACCACGCGCTGGCGCGGCTGGCCGACGTGAAGGGGCTGGCAGTGGTTGGGTCGGCGCAGGATCGTGGCGGCGTGGTGTCCTTCACGCTGGCGGGCGCGCATGCCCACGACGTGGCGACCCTGCTGGACCGCAACGGCATTGCGGTGCGCGCGGGCAATCACTGCGCCGAGCCGCTGATGCGCCGGTTGGGATTGGACAGCACGGCGCGAGCGAGCTTCGGGATCTACACGACGACAGACGAGATCGACGTGTTCGCCGACACGCTGGACCGGGTGCGGGAGTTCTTCGCCTGATGTTCGATGACGTTCGCGACCTGTATCAGGAGGTCATCCTGGATCACGGCCGCAAGCCGCGGCACATGCGGCGGCTGGAACCGTTCGATGCTTCGGCCAAGGGCGACAATCCGCTGTGCGGCGACCGGGTGGAGGTGCGGGTGCGCTACGCCGCAAACCGCACGATCGCGGAGGCAGCGTTCGAGGCGCGGGGTTGCGCCATCAGCGTGGCGTCGGCCGATTTGATGGCGGAGGCCGTGGCGGGACGATCGGCCACCGACGCCCGCGCGGTGTTCGAGCGGTTCCACGAGATGGTCCGCACCGGGGAGTGTCCGGAGTGCGGGCCAGAGTGGGGCGCGGAGATGGAGGCATTGCGGCCGCTGGCGGGGGTGCACGAGTATCCCTCGCGGGTGAAATGCGCGACGCTGCCGTGGCACGCGCTGCTGTCGGCGTTGGACCAGGAGGGTCGGACTCATGAATGATCTGTCGCACACGTCTTGGACGCCGGATGGCGAGACGGAACCGACACCGAACGAGGACGCGATCATCTCGGCGATCGGCACGGTGTACGATCCGGAAATCCCGGTGAACATCTACGAACTGGGGCTGATCTACGTCATCGACATCCATGATGACGGCATGATCAAGGTCGAAATGACCTTGACGGCGCCAGGCTGTCCATCGGCACAGGAATTGCCGGTAATGGCGCGGGAGGCGATTATGGCGGTGCCGGGCGTGACGGATTGCGAGGTGGTGACGGTGTGGGATCCGCCATGGGATCCAAGCCGGATGACCGAGGAAGCCCGGCTCGCATTGAATATGTTCTGACGCCGGCCGATTTAGGATCGATCATGAGCGAAACACGAACTGCACCGAAGGCCCGGCGTGCGCTGCCGCCGCTGATGTCATTGACCGAGCGCGCGGCGGAGCGGCTGGCGCGGCTGTACGCAAGCGGCCAGGAAGGCATGACCCTGCGGATCAGCGTGAGCACGAAGGGGTGCTCGGGCATGTCGTACAAAATGGATTGGGTGGACGCTCCCGGGCCGAGCGACGAGGTGGTGAGGGATAAAGGGCAGACGGTGCTGGTGGATCGGAAGGCGAGCCTGTTCCTGATCGGCACGGTGATGGATTACGAGACGCAAGATTTGACGTCTGGGTTCACGTTCACGAACCCGAACGAGAAAGGTCGCTGCGGCTGTGGGGAAAGTTTTCACGTCTAGCGACTCCGGATGGAGCATGGGCTTCCCGTACTGGCGGTCGATGGGCTGACTGTCGGGTTTCCGGCGCCGGGCGGCGTGCGCCAAGTCGTAGCGGGGATCAGCTACGAGGTGACGCCGGGCCGAACATTGGGCGTGGTGGGCGAGAGTGGCTGCGGCAAGTCGATGACCGCGCTCGCGGTGGTGGGCTTGGTGCCGCCGCCGGGCCGGACGGGCGGATCGATCCAGGTCGAGGGCCGCGAGATGGCCGGCGCGCCGGATGCGGCGTGGCGCAGCCTGCGGGGCGCACGGGTGGCGATGGTGTTCCAGGAACCCATGACCGCCTTGAACCCGGTCATGACGGTCGGGCGACAGATCGCGGAGGTGATGGTGCTGCACCAGCGCCTGTCGTGGCGCGATGCGGCCCACCAGGGGATAAAGCTGCTGGAAGAGGTAGGGATCAACTCGCCCCGGCAGCGCGCGGCGGCGTACCCGCACCAGTTGTCGGGGGGATGCGGCAGCGGGCAATGATCGCGATGGCGCTCGCGTGCCGCCCGGCGCTGCTGATCGCCGACGAGCCGACGACGGCGCTGGACGTGACGATCCAGGCGCAGATTCTGGACCTGATGGGTGCGCTGCAGGATGAGATTGGCATGGCGATGCAGTTCATCAGCCACAATCTCGCGGTGGTCAGCCAGGTCGCGCACGAGATCATCGTGATGTACGCCGGGCGTGTGGTGGAGCGCGCCGCGTCCCGGGAGTTGTTTGCCGACCCGCTGCATCCGTATACCCAAGGGTTGATCGCGACGCTCCCCGACCCGGCGCATCGGGCGGACGTGTTGCCGGTCATACCAGGCGGCGTGCCGAATCTGGACGGCACGTTTGTTGGATGCCGGTTTGCGGAGCGGTGCCCCAAGGTGGTTGCGGAGTGCCGGCAAGGAGAGCCGCCGCTAGCTGAGCAGACGACAGGGCATTGGGCGGCGTGCATTCGCGTGGGGCGGTGATGGCGGGTTTATGCCGCCGGCATCCACCCTTAACCGGGCCCTCTCCCGCCAACAGGAGAGCGAAAAGCGCGCATATGAATTGGCCGCCGCGGTGACGCCGCTCATCGCGCTGGAGGGGCTGCACGTGCGTTTTCCGGTTGGGCGGATGGTGCTGCGCGCCATCGACGACGTGAGCTTGTCGGTGGCGCCTGGGGAAACGCTGGCGCTGGTGGGGGAGAGCGGGAGCGGAAAGAGCACGCTGGGCAACGTGGTGGCCGGGCTGCAGGCGCCGACGGCGGGAACGCTGCGCTTCAAGGCGCGCGCGATGGACGCAGCGGTGCGGCGCGAAAGCCGCCGGGCGATCCAAATCGTGTTCCAGGACCCGTTCTCGGCGCTGGACCCGCGCATGCCGATCTCTGCGATCATCGCGGAGCCGTTGCTGATCCAGCGAATTGGCACGGCGGCCGAGCGGCGCGACCAGGCTGCTGCCTTGATCGAGCAAGTGGGGTTGCCGCGCGATGCGCTGAACCGCTACCCGCACGAGTTCTCCGGCGGGCAGCGGCAGCGGATCGCAATTGCTCGGGCGTTGGCGCCGGAGCCGGAGCTGATCGTGGCGGACGAGCCGTTGTCGGCGCTGGATGTGTCGATCCAGAGCCAGGTGCTGAACCTGCTGCGCGCGATCCAACGGGCGCGGGGGCTGGCCTACCTGTTCATCAGCCACGATTTAGCCGTGGTGAACCATCTCGCCGACCGCGTGGCGGTGCTGTATCTCGGGCGGCTGGTGGAAGTGGCCGAGCGGGCGTAGTTGTTCGACACTCCGTCGCACGCGTACACGCAGGCGCTGCTGGACGCGGTCCCGCGGATCGGGCGCAACCGCGCCGGGCGGACGCCGATCCGGGGCGAGATGCCGAGCCCGCTGGCGCCGCCGCCTGGATGCGTGTTCCATCCGCGCTGCCCCAAGGTCGCGGACATCTGCCGCACCGAACCGCCGGTTTTGGCGCCGGCCCGTCCGGGCCAGACTGCCGCGTGCCACTTCAAGGCATGACCCGGTTCATCCTTCGCCGCTGCGGGCAGGCAGCCCTCGTGCTGTTGGTGATGAGCTTCGTGATCTACAGCCTGATCGGGCTGATGCCCGGCGACCCGATCGACGTCATGATCGCGAGCAACCCTGGGGCGACGCCCGAGGTGGTGGCCAATTTGCGCGCGATTTACGGCCTGGATCAGCCGCTGCTGCTCCGCTACGCGCATTGGCTGGCGGCGGCGCTGACCGGAGATTTCGGCTACTCCCGCACGCATTCCCAGCCGGTGCTGGCTGTGCTGCTGCCGGCATTGTGGATCACGTGCAAGCTGATGCTGGTCAGCTTCGTGCTGAGCGTCCTGCTGGCGTTCGGCTTAGGCATCGTCGCAGCACTCAAGCCGGGTGGCGTGGTGGACACGATCGTCAGCCTGCTTGCGTTCGCCGGCATCTCGGTGCCGGTGTTCTGGCTGGCGCTGGTGTTCATCCTGGTATTCGCGGTGCAGCTGCACTGGCTGCCGGCGAGCGGGGTCGGCACCGTGGGCGATGGCGGAATTGCCGACCAGGTCCGGCATTTGGTGTTGCCGGTCGCGACGTTGGCGCTGGCCAATACCGGCAGCTTCATCCGCTTCGTCCGGGCGTCCATGATCGAGACGCTGCGCATGGACCACATTCGCAGCGCGCGGGTGGGCCGGGTGGTGCTGGTGCACGCGCTCCACAATGCGATGATCCCCGTGGTGACGGTGATGGCGCTCAGCTTCGGGACGCTGTTCAGCGGGGCGTTGATCACGGAGACGATGTTCGCGCAGCCCGGCATGGGCAAGATGATCTACGACGCCATCCTCGGCAACGACTTCAACCTGGCGCTGACCGGGCTGTTGTTCGCGACATTGGTGACGTTGCTGAGCAACTTGGCCGCAGACCTCGCCTACGGTGCGCTCGACCCGCGGATTTCGCTCGCGTGAGCGCGGGGGTCGCCGGGGGAACCGACCGTGCGGTCTCGCCGTGGTCGCTGCGCTGGCGCCGGTTCCGCGGTCATCGCGCCGGCATGGCGAGTCTTGGCGTGCTGGCGGCGCTGGCGGTGTTCTGCGTGGCGGCGTTCCCCTTGGTGGCCGCGCTGGGCATCGACCCGACCGAGACCGACTTGCTGTCCCAGTATGGCCCGCCTTCCGCCCAGCATTGGCTCGGCACCGACGAGGTCGGGCGTGACGAGCTGGTGCGGCTGATGATCGGTGGGCAGATGTCGCTGCTGGTCGGCTTGCTGGCGACGGGGGTTGGGAACGTGGTTGGCCTTACGGTCGGCATCGTCGCCGGGTATTTCGGCGGGCGGACGGATAATCTGCTGATGCGCGTCACCGACGGGGTGATCGCGCTGCCGCTGCTGCCGCTGCTGATCGTATTGGGCGCGCTGGACCTGACGAAGCTGGGGTTTTCGGCGGAGTTCGCGCATTCGGGCGCCGCCGAATTTTGGCGCGTGGTGGCGATCATCGCCGTGGTGGATTGGACCGGGATCGCCCGCCTGACCCGAGCCGCGACCCTGGCGTTGCGGGACCGCGATTTCGTCCGGGCGGCGCGGGCGAGCGGCGGACGTGCCGGCTACGTGATGGCGACGCACATCTTGCCCAACGTGGCCTCGCCGCTGATCGTGGCAGTGACCTTGACGGTCGGCCGGGTGATCCTGTTCGAGAGCGTGCTGAGCTTCCTGGGCTTCGGGATCGTGCCGCCGACGCCGAGCTAGGGGAACATGCTGAACAACGCGCAGGACTTGATCACGACGGCGCCGGCGTTGGCGATCTATCCGGGGCTGCTGATTTTCGTGACGGTGATCGCGGTGAATTTCCTGGGGGGATGGATTGCAGCATGCGTTTGATCCGAGGTCGCAGGGGTAGGCGAGGGCGCTGCCCTCGACCCGTTGGGGCCGGGGGCCCCAGACCCCATTAAATGGTGGCTCTTATTGGGTTCCGGGGTGGTGAGGCCGGGACAGGGGAATAGGGCTGAAGGCATCTGGTGCGCGAGCAAGAGCGGGAGTAGCTGACCTGCTTGCGCGAGGAGCTTTTGTCATGGCGGCAT